>Ga0302325_10024497_pt1 | contig 12549 bp, 14 predicted proteins | sample Palsa_T0_2_FD_201948 | JGI IMG/M metagenome (GOLD analysis project Ga0302325, IMG submission 201948) | Peat permafrost microbial communities from Stordalen Mire near Abisko, Sweden - Palsa_T0_2 | ecosystem: Environmental > Terrestrial > Soil > Palsa > Peat permafrost | place: Sweden: Abisko...
AAGCGAAGGCGGGACGCCCGGCCAGGGGCGTCCCGCCGGCCCGCTCAACCCGAAGGAGAGCGTCATGCGACACGACACAATTACCACGCCCACGAGCGCACCCGCAAGTACCATGGCGTCGTCGCCCAGCGCCAGGATCGCCGCGCTCGAACGCGAGCTGCACTGCCTATGCGCGCAGCGGGCCGGACAGCTCGAGCCGGGCCAGGACTGGGGCTGGTGCACGGGCGGCGGCCGCAACAGCCTGTTCCCACTTGATGGTGAGGACACCTGTCGCGCGTGCATTGCCGAGCTCACCAGCAACCGGGCCGGGAGAGAGCCATGACGGCCGCTGCCATTCCGGCGGGCCGGGAGCTCGACTCCCCGGATGATCGCCGCCGCGGCGCGCCGGCGCAGGGGGCCGATCGAGCCCCCGACCCGCAAGGAGCGCCAGTCGTGCCAACCACGTTTACCGAGCAGCTCGTAGCCGCCGAACGCGCTCGCCACGCGCGCCTACGCCGCATGTGGCAGATGTCCCCGGATCAGCGCGTCGCTGCGATGCGCCGCGGCGAGCTGACCGTCGACCAACTCGCCGCCTGGAGCGCCCGGCACCCCGAACAGGTGCCGATGCTGAACGGCGAGTTCGAGTGGATCGCGATCCGTACGCCCGAGGCCTGCGAATGACGACCCGGCCCCGTTCCCAGGAGTTCCCCCGCGCGTTCCCGTACGAGCGCACCGACATCTCCGCGGGCCTGACGATCCGCGAATGGCGACAGCTCGACGCTCAGCAGCGCCACCGCCGCCGGCGGCTCCGGGCGCTGTGGCGGCGATCCAGATGAGCGGCTACCGGGTGATCATCACCGAGCATCGCACCCGCGGCCTCGTCGAGAGCGACGGCACCACGTACACCAGCCCGCCGCAGACCGAGGAGCAGGCACGATCGCTGATCGCCATGCTCGCCGGCGGCACCACAGGTCTGCGCGGAGGCGGGCCGTGGCGCCAGCCGGTCGCGGGCGGTCAGCGCATCATCGAGCTGGACGGTCAGCCGTGACCGCCGCCAACTCTCCCGCCCGGCAGCTCGACCGCTACCTCCAGACGATCGTCGGCGATCGTCGCGGCGACGAGCTTCTCGAGATTCGCTACGCCACCGGCGACCGCGGCATGCGACACCGATTCATCGCCATCCAGCGCCTCGACGCGGCGGCCCGAGCGATCCGCTTGCTGTCGTCCCACACCGACGTCTACTGCGGAGTGCTGCTGCGCTCCCGCCGCGCTGGAGGCCGTGACGCCGTCACGAGATCGCACCTCGTGTTCGTAGAGATTGACGCCGTCGACGCGCTCGACCGGCTGGGACGGTTCGCCAGGCCGCCGGCCATGATCGTGAGCTCCGGGACCGCCGGACACGCCCACGCCTACTGGACGCTGCGCACGCGAGTGGGAGTGGTCGAGCTTGAGCAGGCCAATCGCACGCTCGCGAGCCACCTCGGCGGCGACCTCGCAAGCGTCGACGCTGCGCGAATTCTTCGGCCCGCCGGGACTCTTTCGCACAAGTATCGTCCGCCGGTGCCGGTGGAGCTGCAGCACCTCGACGCGGCCGTCCGGTACGAGATTGCCGAGCTCGTCGACGGCCTCCCGCCGGCGCCTTCGCCACCGGATACGGCAGCCGCGGCCCGAGCGCGCGCTGCGCGCACCGAACTCGACGAGCTGCTGCTCGCGATCCCTGCCGCAACCTATGTCCGGGAGCTCACCGGGCTCACGCCGCGCCCCAACGGCAAGGTCAACTGTCCATTCCACCACGATTGCACCCCCAGCCTGCACCTCTACGAGCACGGCACCTTCTACTGCTACGGCTGCGGTGTTGGAGGCAGCGTGTACGACTTCGCCGGAACGCTGTGGAGCCTCGAGACCAAGGGGCGCGCGTTCCTCGAGCTCCGCGCACGGCTCGCCGACTACTTCGGACTGCGCGCCGGTGCCGGTTCCTGAACAGTGGCGTGGCCGCTTGGCCCGCTCCGACACCTTCTCGAATGTGGGTGCGCTCGGACCCTGCCCGGACGGCATGCGGCCCGACCTCCTGGCGGGTCGCGCCTGCGCACGGGAATGCCTGTCAGAGCCCGGACGGAGTGATCATCGCGCTCACAGCTCGGTTTGAGGATTCGTCGCGAGCGTGAGCTCACCCCAGATCCTCCGTGGTCTGGCCTCGAATCCGTAAGCCCGCAGGCGGTGCTCGGGCGGGACGTGCTCGACGATCAGCAATATCGGGTTATCGGTTGCGTAGTTCGGTCGACGCGCGATCCGCCAAAGCGAACGCCGGTCGACGCGACTCGGCGGCGCGTCGAGTGCAGGATGGACATGCCACTCGCCGACGTAGTTCTCGTCGCCTGCGGTCTGGTCGTAGATGTCGTCCAGGTAGCGCTGCAGGAACCTGGTGTCGCGGGAGAACGCGAATCGGTGATGCACCGCCCGTGGGCCAGGTGGACTCGCTCGGGTCAGCTTGAGCGTGGTCACGTCGATCCCGAGCCCGAGCAAAATACCGCCGGTCTCCTTGCCAGGGAGCGACCGAGCGTGGCCGACGAGGGCAGCTCGTACGGCGGGGTCGATCACGACTCGCTCAAACACCGCAAACGGGACAGTCTGGGCGTGGCGCGAACGTTGCGACGTGAAGGCTCAAGCCGGTCTCGAGCCGAGTATCAGCGCCGGTGATCGGTCGCTCGACCCAAAGCCAGTGATTCGCGGTGAGCTCTCGGCCCTCGAGTACGTCAAGTGCGCGAGCCGCTGTGAACAGTGCCGCCTGCTGCGAGGTGAGTCCGGCTCCTGGTCTGGCCGGCGCCGCGCAGCCTGCGTCAAATACGTCTGGCAGGCCGTCCGCAGGAACCTTGATCCAGTCGGAGTGCTGTTCGGCGCGGTAGTGAGCGAGACAAGTGAGGCATGCGTCGACCCGGGGTCGCATCAGGGCGACCCGGAATGCCGAGCCAGCATGCAGCGTGCGGACCAGAAGCATGGGCGGCCGTTCGTCGCTGTTCACGATCACCTCGGAGATCAGCTCCTCTTTGAGGTCGTTGCCGATCGCGGCGACAACCAGATCTGCGCCGTTGAGCTTGGCTGAGATGACGTTCGGCTGGGAGAGGTTGTCCGTGTCCGGCGTCGTGTTCACCGACGGATTGATGCGACAGAGGGCTGCTTCGAGGGCCTCGGCCTTGAACTGGCCGACGCTCAGGAGATCGAGTGCGTGCCGGGTGATGTTGCCTGGTCGGAGCGTGTCGGGGTCGCAGAGCACAAACGAGCCGACGGCCTCGCGTGCCAGGGCTAGTGCGAGCGGTGAGCCGATAGCACCGAGACCGAAGCAGACGACATGCTTCCCGCCGAGGCGCTCGACGTTCCGGACGCCCTCAAGCCGGCGGAACAGGTCCTCGTGCGAAACGATGTAGAGCTGGGGAGCCCTGACCATCCAGCCCTTGCCGACAGCGGGCGTCGCTTTCTTGGAGCGCACGCCGACGTCGAGCAGTAGCAGACGCTCCTCCTCAAGTGCGGCATCGGCGAAGACCAGGGCGATCAGTTCCTTGTCGCGTGGGCGCTTGGTCAAGTCAACCTGGTGTCCGTGGTGCTTCAGGAGTCGCTGGAGCTCGGCGCTGTTCGCGACTGGCGGTGGCTCCCGCTCGAGCCGGTACCACCTGCCGACGTGACGTATCCGTTTTCGGACGCGTGCCGGAGCGACAGCGTCTTCAAGTTCCTTGCCGATCTCCTGCTCGTTGATCGACCACAGGATCCCGAGGTCTTGGCCGACGAGCTCGTCGACGCTGAAGCGCCCGGCGTTCTTTTCAGCGATCTTGCCGAACAGAGCAGGGGAAGCGAGGACGGAAAACGGCGTCCAACCGAAGTATTCGGGCAGCTCGTAGATCGCGAGCTCGCGGGGAAACCGCCCGGCGACGTGATAGCCCAGCCACCGCTCGGTGGCGGCAAAGAGTTCGCTGGCTGGGAATGTCGTCGTCCACGCGGCAGGCGGGAACAGGCAGGGGGATCCATCGAGCCCCTGGTGGCGGGCTCGCTTGATCAGCGGGTCGAGGAACTCGACCGCGGGCGCGATGTAGGGGTAGCCGGGCGGGTACTTGATCCGTAGCTTGAAGTGATGGTGCTGAAGGCCGTCCTCACTCCCAATACGGACGGTGATGGTGCCCGTGAACGCTACGCCGTCGCGGCTGACGTCGGACTCTTCGAACCCTTTGCCGAGCCAGTAGGTCCGCTCAGCCTCGTAGATGTCCGGGAATCGCTGGTACCAAGGCTTCACGCAGCGGGCTCATCGTCAAGACGCGTTGGGCTGCCTCGCCTGCGTCGCTTGGCGATCTCGGCCGCCGCCAGCGCCCCCGCACCCGCGATCGCCAGGCCGGCTAGAAGACCGCCTCCCCTGCCTCGGTCGTCGCGGTCATTCCCGCCACCATCATCCTCATCGTCTTCGTCCCACGCGTAGTCCTCCGCGTAGCGACCGGGATCGAGCACGATGCGATAGGGGATGCCGGCGTCGACCTCCATGATCACGGTGCCGGTCTTCCGTGTCTCGAACACGTTCTCGTCGCCGACCTGGGCGCGGTATGCCTCCATCATGTCCTCATGGGGATGGTCGTGGCGGTTGTTCTCGCCAACCGAGACGACCACCGCGTCGGGGGCGATCGTCTCGAGCGCATCCAGCGAAGCTTCTGAGTCCTTTCCCCCGTTCTTGAAGAAGGTGCGAGACCCATGGTGGCTCGCGTGCAGGGCCTTCGCCTTGAGGACCTCGGTGCCGGTCTCCTCCTCAGTGCGGCCCCTGTAGTAGCCGACGATGCGGTCCCAGCAGGCGAGGTTGGAGTCGCCGGTCAGGATGACGGATGCGCCCTCGTAAGCGATCTTGATGACGAGGCAGTTCTCATGGACCAACTGCTTGGCCTCGTCTTCGGTGAGCGTATCCTCGATCTCGATGTAGCCAGGCGGCGAGAAACAGCGGAGCGTGATGCCTTCGCCGATGTCGTAGTCGGGATCCTTCTCGTTGAGCGGTGTGCGGCTGCCCTGCGGCCGCTTGATCTTATCGTCGGGATGTTCGTCGACGACGCGCTGATACTCACCGAAGTGCTTGGCGACCTGCTTTCGATCCTCGTACTGCGGCACCCAGAGCCACTCGACCGCGTAGCGGTCATAGAGGTCGCCGATGCCCGTAATGTGATCGTCGTGGGCGTGGGTCACGACCAGATACTTCAGGCGCTTTCGACCGTCGCCGTTGTCGGGCAGCACGTCGTCGAGAAGCTTGAAGATGTCGATGCCGTGCTCCGGGCACCGGTACACGTCAACGAGCATGTACTCGCCATCAGGAAGACGAATGAGCGTGCAATCGCCCTGCCCGACGTCCGCGAAGATAACCTCGAATTCAGCCATCGATCCTCACTGCTATGCCCTTCCCGGGCGTGTCCGTCGCCGATCACACTCGTCTTTGATTGTCAATAACACCGCAACAGAACACCGTACCGCGAGGCCCGGACGCGCTCGCGTCCACGATTGGCGTCTGCCTGAGCGGCGGAGGCTTCCGGGCGGCGTTGTTCTCGTTGGGCGTCCTCCGCTACGTCGCTGAGGCTGGCCAGCTCCAGAACATTCGGGCTATCTCGGCGGTCTCGGGCGGATCGGTCGCGGCGGCCGCCGTGGCCGACCGCTGGCCGGAACTCGAAGCGGCGAACTTCAGCGTGGCTGCGTTCGAGAAGCACGTGGTTGGCCCATTCCTTGCCGTCGTGACGCGGAAGAACCTGCGTAACCGGGGAGTTGGTCGGTGGGCTGTCACGCGCGTAGACCCGCGCGGCCGGCGCCACCTCGGGTCGTCGCTTGGCGTGACGATGGCCAAGCACCTGCTCCGGGCTCAACTCGTCGCCGACTTGCCAGACGGCCTGCAGGTCGTGCTCACAAGCACCGATCTGGCGTCCGGCCGCGCTTTTCGGGTCTCGCAAGACTTCATCGGAGGGTGGGAGTTCGGTTACGTGCCCACCCCACCGAACCTTTCGGTGTCGCTCGCGCTTGCAGCCTCTACCGCGGTCCCGCTGCTGTTCCCGCCCGTGCACCTCCGAACCGCAGGTCTCGGACTGAGACATGCTCCTCCGGAGCTTTCGCTCGTCGATGGCGGCGTCTACGACAACCTCGGGCTGGAGTGGTTTCAAGGCTGGGACCGCGGGCGCCCACCGACTGCCCGGCGATGCGATTTCATCCTCGCGGTCGATGCCTCGGGACCGCTCCGCTCTACATCGCGCCGCTACGGCTCGCTCCGATCGGTAAAACGCAGTCAGGCAGCGCAATACGCCCAAACGCGCGCGAGCCGAGTCCGGTGGTTCGTTGACCAGCTAATCAGCGGCCGAATGGAAGGCGTAATCGTTCAGATCGACAAGGAACCGAGCCGCTTCGTCCCGCCCCCCGGCGTGGCCACCGTGGCCAACACCGCGGACGGGGCGTTACCCGACGGCTTCGCAGACGCGCTCACTGGACTACGAACGGACCTCGATCGATTCCTGCCGGATGAGGCCGGAGCGTTGATGTACCACGGCTACTGGTCCACCCATGTGCGGCTCCGACACCTGAGACCAGAACTCGCCGTTGACCAACCGAACTGGTCCGACTACGCCGGGCTTACGGCTGACCAAACAGCCCGACTGCTCGCCGTCTTACGTGACGGCGAGCGCCGTAGCTTACGACGTCACTAGATCCGACCGGACGGCCGCTCGGGCTCAGGCCACACCCGCCGTCCGATGCGAGAGCACGAATCGTAACCGTGCAGACACACCGGTCCGATCTGCAACACCGTCAGCAGGTTCATCAGGTCGTGGGCCTGCATGTCGGTGAGCAGGTGCTCGGCCGAACGAGGTGCGCATACTCCGACTCGATCTTCAATGCGACTGATCGCTCGAGTGCCCGAGGTCCATTGCATCGGCTGCTCCTCAGGCGGCCCCGAGGCCCTGGCCGTCATCGCACTCGTCGTGGGGATTCTGGCCCTTGTGGTGGGGATTCTGGCGCTCGCGACCTCCGTCCTTTCGACCAAGATGGCTAGGACGGAGCATCAGGCGTTCATGCTGCAGTTGAACGCGCGGGCGGACTTCGCTACCAGCCTTGTGGTGCGCGGGCAGACGGTTCTCTGGATTGACCGTTGGGAGCCTACAGACATAACCGTGATCTTCCGGCTTGAGATTCGCAACACTGGGTCGAAAGCCGCGGAACACGTCGATATCAGGGTTCTCGCACCTGGTCGGGCGGCGGAGATGTGGTGGTGCACTACCGAGGCGAATCCAATTGGCCCTGATCGCCGCGGCGTGGACACGGTCGAGCGGCTCGCAAGCGAGGAGTGGGGCACCCAGTACCTCGCCCACGTCGAGCCGAGGATCACACTGCGCGCTCCCGTTCTCCTGCACTTTGCGCTGACCCTACCCCGCGATATGAATCGGCTCGACACCCGCGTCAAGGTTCAATGCGACGATCTTCCGGACGATCGGGAACAGGTCGTCGCAGACTACGTGGCACCAACGCGCGATTTCCGGCGCCGCGAGGACGGTTCAACGTACCTCCTCCGCGACTTCGACCCGGGATGATCGATTCAAAACGGGCTCGTTGTGAAAGGAGTCCGTGGCCGTCGCAGCTCGTCGTGCCGGTCGGCTGCAGGGCCCAGCACCGAGCAGTCGCAGCGCGGTCCTCAAGCTTTCGTCGCCCGCGATGGGCGCCCCCGGCCTGGTGCGTCGGATGCCAGTTTTCGAATTCGGGAGCTCTCGTTACCCGGCGAAGGCCAGGATCACGCCTGTCCGCCAGCCACCTGCTTTGCACCCACCGACGGCCGCATCACAAGCATGCAGATCCGCCTGAACACGCAGGCAAGTTCCCAAGTTCCTACACAAAGCCAACCCCGCTTACTTGTGCCGCTGTGGGATGTCAAGGGCGTTGATGGTTCGTCGTCCCGGCACCCGCCCGGATGTGCCGGGGGTGCATGGGCGCGTTGTGGGGCAGGGGTGTGTCCGCGGACGCCCAGGCTTACTTCGGCACTCGAGCCGGGATGGCTCCCGGTCGGCGACATGATGTGGTGGGGGGTTCCTGCAGATGGGTTGCGGCCGCTCAGTCTCTCTAGGCCGCTCCCCGCGGGGCGGGGTCGGCAGCAGGGCTTCGGGAACTGGCCGCGGTTCATCGGTGATCGTCGGGCTTGCCGCGTGAGAAGGGGTCGGGCTAGGCGGTGACGGGCTGGAGCGCCTGATCACCGAGACCGCGCAGGACGTGGTAGCTGCGCTTCAGCAGCTTGCGCGCGATCGCGACGCACGCCCGGTTACCGCCGATCCTCGCGGCGAGCTGTTCGTAGTAGGGCCGGTCGGGGCTGCTCGGGCGCCGGGCGGCCTGTGCGGCTTCATACAGCGCCCATCGCAGTGCGGGTGGTCCCTGGCGGGACAGGTGTCCTGCGGCGCGGCGCTGATCGGATTGGTAGACGGTGACGTCCATGCCGCCGTAGCGGACCGCGTCGCGGGAGTTCTGGAACCGGCGGGTGTCGCCGAGCTCGGCCAGGATCGTGACCGACGTCAACGGGCCGATGCCGTAGATCTCCTTGATCAGCGTGCGGCAGCCGGGCTGCGTGCGCGCATATGCACGCAGCGCGACGTCGACCGGGCCGATCTGCACATCGATCGCGTCGATCATCTCGAGCGCGATGGTGAGCTGCTCCCTGGCGACGGCGGGCAGCTTCAGCGCGGCGACACGTTCGCGGTTGGCAAGGGTCAGGAGCTTGCGGGCGTGCGGGACCCCGTGGTGATAGAGCACCGCGTGCATCCGCTGCTGCCATTCGGTCCGCTGATGCACCATCATGTGCCGGCACCGGACCCGGGCACGGAGATCGAGCAGGTGCGCCGGCGCGATCCATGATTCTGGGAGCCGGCCGATCAGTAGCAGCTCACGCAGATGCCGGGCGTCCGCCCAATCGGTCTTCGCGCGCTGCTTCTTGCCTTTCAAACCGCTGGTCTCCGCCGACTCCGCCAGATGCGCCTCAGCGCCGACGCGCTGGATCTCCTCGACGAGGAACCGCCAGCCGGTCGTCGCCTCCAACGCGACCTCCAGATCGCAGCCTTTGAACCGCGCCAGGAACCTCCGGACAGTCATCCGGTCCGCCGGCGCGATCCGCGAGCGCGAGATCTCGCCAGTGATCGTGTCGATCCACTCAGCCGAGATCTGCGCACGGTGCTGATCCATTCCCATCACCAGCATCATCAGATCACCCTCCCTTCGCTGACCCAGACGTGATCGCCGCGCCAAGCAGCAGCCAGGCGCGCAGGGCATCGCATACCGTGAAACACGGTCGGTACCTCCTGTTCGATCGGCCCGGCCGCGTGGGCTGCAACCACGCGTGCCTTCTCACGCCGTTCGACGCGGAGGGCCGGCCACCTTCACCGCCCGCTCACGCCAACCGGCACATGACATCTCTCGGCGACAAGGGGTACGGCGCGCAATTTCACAGAGCCCTTCTTTGCGCGACGAGCGCCGGCGGCACGCGACGGGCGCCGACCGCGGCGATACGGTGGCTCATCACTGTGGCGAACCTCGCCGGCAACTTGCCCCTGCAGGTGATCGTGGACGGCCGAACTCGGTCGTCGTGTTCGAGCTACGCGTGGACGGCCGGTGGGCTCGTGCTCACGATTGCGACCGTGCTGCCCGAGCCGGGGTTGGCGTTCGAGCTGATCTCGACCTACACCGGGCACCGCGACACGGACACGATCGCGACCCACCTGACGCTTGGCCAGGGCCGGGGTGGCGAGATCGACAGCTGCCGGCATCCGCACGAGCAGCTGAACCCGGTCGAGCTGGCGCGCGCCTGTGCCTACGACCACGCGGCGAGGCTCATCGACGCGCTCGGCGACGATCGGCGCCCAGCGCGTGTCGAGCTCGACGAGCACACATTCCGCGAGCTCGAGCGCGTGGAGTAAAGCCCCGCGGCCCGGGTCAGCAGCGCCGGCCCCTCCCGATGTTCGCACCCTGGCGGGTGCGTGGGGGTCGGGGAACCGGCCCCGCCGCCTTGGCGGGCCACGACCCCCAGGAGGCCCCTCGATGACTGCTGTCGCTCCGAACGTCTTGATCGCCGAGCACGATGACCTTTGTCGTCTGTTTCTCGCTGACAACCTGCAGGCAGACGGCTACTGGCCCGTGTGCGCGGCCGACACCGCGGCGGCGCTCGAGCTGCTGTCAGGAACACCCGACGCGCTGATCGTCGATGTCAACGGCGACACGCTCGGCGTCATTGACGCGATCCGCGAGCAGACCTGCCCGGGCATCGATCCACATCTGCCGATCCTCGTGCTCACATCGCACACGGGCGAGCTGCACCGCACGCGGCTGCTGGAGCGCGGCGCAGATGACGTGCTGTGCAAGCCGTACTCTTACCCAGAGCTCCGCGCCCGGCTCGGCGCGCTGCTGCGCCGCGCGGATGCCCGCCGCACACCGCAGGTGCTGCGTGTCGGTTCGCTGCGGCTCGATGTCCGGTCGCGCCGCGCGTGGGTGGGCGAGGTCGAGATCGAACCGTTGCGCGGCAAGGAGTACCAGCTGCTGCGCGCGCTGATCGCCGAGCCCGAGCGGGTGTTCACCCGCGAGGAGCTGCTTCGCAGCGTGTGGGGCCTCGGCAGCTACGCCCGGACGCGCACGCTTGACTCGCACGCCGCCAGGCTCCGAGGCCGACTGCAGATCAATGGGGAGCGGTTCGTTCGCAACGTGTGGGGCGTCGGCTATTGCTTGATTGACGGGACGAATTGCATCTGATGCAGCCGGACGGCAGGCGGTCAGTCCGGATGGCAGGGCCCGTTCCCCTCCCCATGTTCGCACCCTGGCGGGTGCGGGGGAGTCGGGTAACGGCCCCGCCAACCGGGCAGGGTCACCACGCTCAAGGAGAGGCCTGATGGCCACCACTGCACCCACCGCCGCCGGCGGACTGACCCTGCCGCTCGCGCGGATCCACGTTCCGGAGAACGTGCGCGCGCTCAACGCCGAGCACGTCGGCGCGCTCGCAGCCTCGATCGCGCTGCAGGGGATGCTGGTCCCGATCGTCGTCTGCCCTGTAGAGGCGGACGTCGCCGCCACGGGCGTCGAGTACGAGCTGGTGGCCGGCTTCCACCGCGTCGCCGCGGCTGACAAGCTTGGCCTCGCCGACGTCCCGGCCGTGATCCGCGACAGTGCCGGCGAACAGGCTGACAGGGCAGTCGAGAACATCGTCTCATGCCGAGGTCGGCATGAGACGATTAATGCCGATCGTGCTGGCATGCCGATGTCGGGGTGAAATCTCCCGCAACGTGGGGTGTTGCGGCAGGATGAGGTCTGCATAACCGCTGGGTTGGTCTGAGCTTGTCTCCGGAGTGGTCAACGAGGAGAGGAGCTTGGGATGCGGGAACGCCGTGCGGTTGCTTGTGTGGACGGGCCTTTGGCGGGGTACGCGCCGGGGTTCCGGGGGTGGTTGACCGAGCGGGGGTATCGCCCTTCGTCGGTAGAGGATCAGGCGTTTTTGATGGGCCACCTCAGCCGGTGGTTGACCGAGGCGGGGTTGCAGCCCTCCGCGTTGACTGGCGACGCGGTCGACGAGTTCCGAAAGGTCCGACGTGAGACCTACTCGCACCTGTCCGGCGCCAGGGGAATGGACCAGCTGTTGGGCTATCTGCGCGGTGTTGGTGCCGTGCCGGAGCCGTGGGTGCCTGACTCGTTGGTTGAGCGTCTGGTCGCGGAGTATCGGGAATATCTGGTCAGCGAGCGGGGATTGGTGGCGGGATCGGTCGTCCTGCGCGAGCGGGTCGCGCGGTTGTTTCTCGGCGACTTGGCGGACCCGATCGATGTCGCGCTGCACGAGCTTGGCCCAGCACACGTCACAGGCTTCGTTGTGGAGCAGTGTGGCGATGGACGACGCGGGGTCGCGTGGGCCAAGACGCTGACCAGCGGGCTGCGATCACTGCTGGTGTTTTTACATGTGGCGGGGTGGGTGGCGGTGGCGTTGGTGCAGGCGGTCCCGAGCGTCGCAGGCTGGCGGTTGAGCTCGCTGCCGCGCGGGCTCGAGACTGGGCAGGTCGCTCGACTGCTCGCCAGCTGCGATCACACGACCAGCGTTGGGCGTCGTGATTTCGCGATCCTGATGCTGCTGTCGCGACTCGGGTTGCGAGCGTGTGAGGTCACCACCATTTTGTTGGATGACATCGATTGGCGGACTGGTGAGCTGACGGTTCATGGGAAGGGCGGGCACACCGACCGGTTGCCGCTCCTGCGAGATGTTGGCCAGGCGCTGGTCGACCATCTTCTCGGCCGTGAGTCCGACGGTCGGTTCCGTGAGGTGTTCTTGCGCGTGTTCGCGCCCGATGGTCCGTTGTCGGCAAAGGCGATCGGCTCGGTCCTGCGCGACGCGTGTGACCGGGCCGGGGTCGCACGGATCGGGACGCACCGGTTGCGGCACACGGTCGCGACCGACCTGTTAGCCGCGGGCGCGTCGTTGACCGAGATCGCGCCGGTGCTGCGACACACGAATCTGTCGAGCACCGCGATCTACGCGAAAGTCGACCGGGCGACGCTGCGAACCCTCGCGCGTCCATG
>Ga0302325_10024498_pt1 | contig 12548 bp, 9 predicted proteins | sample Palsa_T0_2_FD_201948 | JGI IMG/M metagenome (GOLD analysis project Ga0302325, IMG submission 201948) | Peat permafrost microbial communities from Stordalen Mire near Abisko, Sweden - Palsa_T0_2 | ecosystem: Environmental > Terrestrial > Soil > Palsa > Peat permafrost | place: Sweden: Abisko...
ATGATGGCAATCGCGAAAATATTGCAAGCTAGGAAGGACTTTCGGGATCTCTACCTCTTTGACACCTTCGATGGAATGACTGCACCAACAGACATCGACATTGATCCCGCCGGCCGTTCGGCTCGCGAGATGTTGGCAGTTGAGGATCGGGCGACGAGCGACGTGTGGGCCTACGCCCCGTTCGAAGACGTCCGCGCCAACATGCGCTCCACCGGTTATCCCTCTGAGTTAATTCATTATGTGCAAGGACCGGTCGAGCAAACCCTCCCCGGCAGCGCGCCCGAAAAAATAGCTCTCGTGAGACTCGACACGGATTTCTACGAGTCCACGCGGCATGAACTCGAGCATCTGATCACTCGTGTCAGTCAGAACGGCGTATTGATCGTTGACGACTATGGTCATTGGGAAGGAGCTCGCCGCGCCGTCGATGAATGGTTCGGCACCCTTGAGCGACCGGTGATGCTGAACAGAATCGACTATACGGGTCGAATGGCCGTCTTGCCATAACTGGATCCTCCGGTGAAGGCGATCCTTTGGTGAGAAGGTCCTCCAGCGCGAGCCCGACGATCCACCATGGGACCTCCTTGCGCCCCAGCCCGCATCGGTAAGAGTACGCTTGCTCCTGTTGGATGAGCCTGGAGCACATTCGGCAACATCGGGTTTCTTGCTTGTCCGCCCTCTCAGCATGTTCAGAGTCGAACGTACTCCGTGTCTGGTTCGGGGTTTCATCGAACGCCTGCCGGACCGGTGTCCGCAAAGCCGAATCTGATGGCAGTGTTTCGCCATCGGCAACGAATTATCTAACGGCGCTCGCGGCGTATCCGGTGGGCAACATCCACTGCGTGTCGAAGGAGGAGAATGAAGCGATCAAGCCGGACACGTGCCGCATTGTGTCGCCGATCAGTCCACGATACTTGTCATAACCGTCCTCGGCTTTGCCCATAAGCCATTCGAGGTCGTGCACGAGTTGTGAGAGGGTCAAGAAGGCATCGCTCAGAGGCTTGACGTCCACTTGTGAGAACCCCGCCTTTTCGAGGAGGTAGCGAAGCCCGAACTGCGTGTATCGGTAGTAGTCGTGCGGCTGTTCGTGCAACGGCCACGCGAACGGCACCGTGATCCATACGGCACCTCCTGGTCGGATGATTCTGTGGAACTCGTTCAGGACTTCCCAGGGCGCTGGCACGTGTTCGAGTACCTCGGTACAAAGCACGGCATCGAATGACTGATCCTCGACAGGAATGTTGTCGGCCGACGATACGATGTCCGGAGGCACTTCGGGTGAGTAGATGGATTGATCCCAATCGCATGTCACGTACGATGTATGGGAGAACAACTCGCGATACGGAGCGAGCCCCGAACCTACATCGAGAATGGTGTGCTCAGACCTCAGAGTGCTCGCCGCTCGTCGCAGGAAGTCGATGTGAGGCCTACGTACTATCGGTACTTCGGCGATGAACGATCGCAACTCGGTCGACAACTCCTCCAGCGGATCCATCGGAGGAGCCAAACATGTGACTGAAGCCATGTCAAAAAGATTGCGAAGGCAGGCGCTCGTCGCGGCTCGGCAACAAGAATGAGGCTCTGCCATATGAACGTGCATGAGCCAGGAGCGCGGGTTTGCTGCTCGTACGAAAAGCTACAAAGCCCCGAGGCCCCTGGTCAGTTCCGCACTTAGGGTGGGGTTGGGTTCGAGAGGCCCAGGCCGTACCCAGCCAGGAACACGCCCGCCTCCTTGTGGCGCGGGTAGGCGCCGGCCAGCTTGTGGAACGCACGGGAGTGGTCCGGGTGGGTCAGGTGCGCGACTTCGTGGACCAGGACGGAGTCGAGCACCCATTCGGGCACGACGCGCAGACGGTGTGACACGCGGATGTGGCCCGAGTAGTACGAGCACGAGCCCCAACGGGCCGTCTGGTTGGTGACCCAGCGCACGGAGGCGGGACGGGTCCCGACCAGGTAGCGGTCGCTCAATTCGATGGCCCGGGCCAGCAGGCCGGCGTCGTCGAGCCCGGACTGCAGGCGATGACGGGTGAGAAGGCGCTCCACCAACCAGTCGATCGTCTTCTGCCGGCTCTCGACGTCGAGATGGGCCGGCAGCGACACGACGATGCGGCCCCCCACCCACTTGGCTTCCGACGTCTTCTTGCGGCGCTTGCTGATGCGCACCTCGACCTCGGGCGCTGTGGCGACGTCGCTGACATGGTCCGAGCGCGCTGGCTCATCGCCGGCCTTGCCCGTCCCCGACCTGTCCATGAGCTCAGTCGCCGGTGGCGTGCTGGCCGGAGGGCCTTTTGAGGACCGGGACCCGAAGAGGTCGGAAACGTCGAACAGGGTCATGGACCGCATTGTGGCCGACACGTGTGACCGGGTCGTGCATGCCTGGTCACAGGGGTCGGCACCGGGGAATGCGGGGCCCCGATCCGGATATCGCCCTCTTCGTTCAGCTCAGATCGGCAAGAGCCGACTCGGAGCGACGCGCGAGGGTCCCGTATCCGTGAAGGACAGCGGCGGCGTGGGCTCTGGTGAGCAGATTCCGCGCCGTCTCGAGATCGCCAGAAGCTCTGCGCTCCAACAGCATCCCTCCCCACGCAAGGTCAGACCGGGTGGCAAAATACTTCGCGCCAGTCCGGTCGCTCGCCGCTGCGGAGTGCGAGAAATACGACTCTGCCTCGTCGTATCGACGAAGGACCGTGGCCAGGCCGCCGAGCGTGCGGCTTATCGGGCCGGAGGTGGCGACGTCGGTGTAGAGCCACTGTTCCGCGAAGGGAGACAGGCGTTCGAGCATTGGACCCGCAAACTCGGGCTCCCGGAGTTCAACGGCCGCATCGGCGTACGCGATCATCCCCGTCAGCCACGTCGGGTCAAGTGGCAGATCGAACCCAGTCGTCGCAAAGACTTGTAAGAGTTGTCGGGTTTCCTCAGCCTGGTCGGCCTCCGAATGTGCCAGAGCAAGAACCGCGACAAACACCGGCAAGCCGGGATTGTCATCGATGGCTTGTTTGATCATCGGGACCAGATCACCAAGCGTTCCGCGCCAAAGACTCACCATGATGAATTGCGCGCTGAAGATAACAGCGGCGTCCGGCTGGCCGCCATCCAGCCCGATCGTCAGAGCTTCCGTTGCCCACTGTTCCGCCTCATCATTGTCACCAGCGATCAGCGCCCGTGTCACGCGCTGGAGCGTGTGCACCCACGTCAAGAAGGGTTGATCGAGTTGTAGGACGAGAGGTGTCTTTATCTCGAAGCAACGGTCCATCTCGATGATGTCTCCCGCGCATGCGGCCGTAAACCGGCGACCACTAGCGGCAGCGCACAGCAGGAGGGGATCTCCGACCCGTTGGGCCCGGACGAGAGCGTCAGAGGTCCGAGCCAAGGACCACTCAAGGAGTGACGGCACCGCGAGCGGCAGGGAAACGTGGTTGAGAACTCGCACGATCGTGACATCGTCGCCACTTTGCTCTGCGACAGCTATCGCCTCGTCCGCGAGATCCTTGCGGCGATCTAGCGGACTTCCAATGGTCAGCTCGGAGCACAAGATGGCAAGTAGAAGCGCCCGTTCGGGGCGGTCAGCGGGGAGTCGAGTCAGAGCAAACTCGAGAACCTCGACCTTTTCCGTGTCGATGGTATCGACGGTGCTGAATGTCCCTCGGTCATTGGCGAGAGTTGCGGCAACCAGTTGATCGATGTCACCAATGTCGATTGCCTTCTGCGCTGCGCCAAGCAGAGTGTCACGAAACCCGGGATCTCCCGTCTGACGCTGGGCGGTTCCGAGTCCAATACGGAGTTCGAGCCCGAGCGTCTCATCCGGATCGCCAGCGCGTGCCAACAGATCGAGCGCCTGCGAGTAGTAACGGAGAGCATCGTCAGGAGCCAAACTCTTCAACGCTGCATCGGCGGCTTGCCGTGAGTATTCGATCGCCTTCGTGAGATCCACGGGCTGGGTGGCACTGAACCAGTGGCGAGCAAGTTCGCCCACGCGCACTCCTGGCCGTTCACCACAGAGCTCCTCCAACGCCACTGCGACTTGTCGATGCGCAAGAGCTCGGCGGGTGGGACCGAGGTCCTCATAGAGGGTGTGCTGAATGAGGGCATGGGCGAAGATGTAACGGCCAGCGGCATTGGCCAGCTCCCGTACCAGCGCGGCGGCTGTCGCCGCGTCGAGAATATCGAGCAACTCCTCTTCCGCGATACTTGTGGCACGGCCCAACACTTCGAGATCGAAATCCCGGCCGATCACAGCCGCCACGGACAGCACATGCTCCGCGGCAGGTCCGAGGCGTCCGACCCGGGCACCGATGACCACGCGCACGCTTTCGGGCAGAGCGATCTGTTCGGGCGGACCTTGCGCCGTCCAGCGTCCGTCTGTGTCCTGGCGGATGGCACCGATCTCTGAGAGGTGCCGGAGAACCTCGCTCACAAAGAAGGGGTTGCCGTCCGTCTCGCTGTGGACAGCGTGGGCGAGTATCACCCCTGCGTCATCCATAGGTTGGCCGGCGGCGGCTTCCATGAAGGAGAGAACTCCCGTGTCGTCGAGTCCGTTCAGTGCGATGCGCGAAACTCCGTTCTGTCGATGGAGCGCGGCGAGGGTCTCGACGAGAGGGTGGGTTCTCGATAGCTCACTGTCGCGATAGGTTGCAATGACGAGGACCCGCATGGCGTGCTCGGCCGCGATCAGATGCTGCAAGAGCAACAGACTTCCCTTGTCGGCCCATTGCAGATCCTCGAACACAAGCACGACCGGCTGATCTTCTGATGCTCGAGCCAAGAGCCCGACTACTGCGGCGAACAGCAGGAAACGTTCGGTGTCGGCATCCGTGGCCTTCGAGTGAGGGAGGTCAGGGAGTCTCCTCGAAAGAGTTGAGACGAGCGGCTCCAGATTCGCTCCATGTTCTTCGACGTGGCCGAGAAGACGGTCCTCATTGGTGTGGGTGACGTAATGATTCAGGGCCTCGGCGAAGAGCTGATAGGGGGTTGCAAGGTTCTCTTCGCAGTGGCCGAAGAGGACGCAGGCCCCTCCGGCAAGGGCGGCACGCGCCGCTTCCGCCACCAGGGCCGTCTTGCCAACCCCGGCCTCGCCGGAGATGAGAAGGATCTCGCGTACCTGGTCTCTGGAGACGCGCGTGCTCGCGTCGGCAAGTGCCCGTGCCTCAACTTCTCGCCCGACCACGCCAACTGTGGGTCGCACGGCTAGACGGCCCGGCAGGGGGATGGAGATCTTCGAATCCAGCGCTCGGACCGGTTCCCAGAGGACCTCGACGGTCTCGACCGGTTCGGACAGGCCCTTCAGGCGGAGTTCGCCGAGAGCGCGGCACTGATGGCGATTCCGGCGACCGGCCATCAACCGAACCACGTGGGCAGCCAAGACCTGGCCCCCTTCGCAGCTGGCACAGAGCCGCGCTGCCTCAACCACAGGATCGCCGAAGTAGTCGCCGCCCTCCCTGGTGACCTCTCCTTGGCTCAAGCCGACCCGTAGCCCAATCACGAGCGCACATCCGCGATTGTCCAGTTCGACACCCTGCTGCATGGCGACCCCGCACGTCAGCGCCGCGGAGGCGGAGTCGAACACAACCATGAGCCCGTCACCCGTGTTCTTCACCTCGGCGCCTCCGGCCTCGGCCACGGCCTGGCGCAAAATCGAGAAATGCGCTCGACGCAGCTCATCCGCTTCTTCGGGTGAGACCTGTTGGGACAGCTCGGTGGAGCCCACCACATCGGTGAACAGGATCGCAATGTTGTGGGTGGTCATCGCCGCCGCCCTGCCAGCACGTTGTAACCGTAGCGACAGCTGGCGGCGACTGCCTGACCTCCGCGAGCTGAGGGCGTACAGCTCAGGTCGGCTGCGACGCGGTCAGCTGACCGAGCAATCGTAGGGTTGTGCGCAGGCGGCATCGCAACGACAAGCAGGCCCACTAACCAGTCGATGCATCCCCGCGCGCAAAGGCCACGCGCCCGGCCGATCACAATAGGACTGGCGTTGCGGCCTGGAGCGGGAGCTGGCGCAGTCGTCTAGGTCGTTGAGGTTGTAGCCGGCTGGCTCGCCAGCCGGTTGTCGGGGTCGCGCAGGACCACGGTGGAGGCGATGTGGTCGGCCAGGCACTTTCGCTCCCGTCCGCTCGCCATGAGGATGAACGAGACAACCTCGGTGACGATGCCCAAGATCCCCGTGACGAAGCCTCCGATGACCTCCCGTAGCACCATCCGCCACCAGCCGGCGTTGCGCCCTGTTTGAGGATGCCATGTCCGCATGCCCAGCACCTGCTGCGTGGGCGTCTGGCCCCGGCCCCATACGATCAGTCCCCAGATCAAGTAGCCGATGACCAGAGTCACGATGGTCAGGAGGATGGACAAGAACCAAGAGCCGATACGCCGCCCGACAGTGGCCAGTTCGGTGCCTTCGGGAAGATTGAGCCCGCTCACCTGATCGAAGTACATGCCGGGGGGCGAAGCTGCAACCGCCCTCGGTCCCTCGCCATAACCGGGAGGAGGTGGAGGAGGGGCAGGCGGTGGCACCGCAGGCGGTTGATTGGCTCCAGGTGCTTCCGCTTGAGGCGAAGGCAGGTCGGTCATCGCGGCCCCTCTCTCGATTGATCACAGGACAGTAGCTCGCGTACACCCGAGTTGCACTGGTTGAGGCCGAACGGGAAGCAGGTCAAGCCCGAGGGCGAAACCTCACACTCCCGAGCCGACTAGCCGAGCACCAGCTCGGCCATTGTGCGCAAGGTCGCGACGTCGCCGTTGATCAACATGGTGGTGGCGCGCGATTCGCGCCATGCCTCGAGGTCGTCGCGGATCTTTTCCACGGGGCCCACCAGGGCGATCTCCTCCACCAGGGAGGTGGGCACGGCCGCCGCGGCGTCGTCCTTGCGGCCGTCGAGGTAGGCGTCCTGGATCTTGGTGGCCTCCTCCTCGTAGCCCATGCGGGCGAAGACGTCGAAGTGGAAATTCATCTCCTTGGCACCCATGCCGCCGATGTAGAGCGCGAGATAGGGGCGGAAGCCGTCCGCAGCTGCTTCGGTGTCGTCGCTGAGCACGGTGGGCGCGAAGGCCAGCACCTCGAAGTCGTCCGCGCTGCGACGCGCCCCGGGCCGGGCGAAGCCCTCGTCGAGCGATGCCTCGAAAGAGGACATGGCGCGCGGGGAGAAGAAGATGGGGAACCAGCCATCGGCGATCTCGGCCGCCAGGGCAACGTTCTTCGGCCCCTCCGCTCCCAGAATGATCGGGATATCGGCCCGCAGCGGGTGCACGATCGACTTGAGCGGCTTGCCGAGACCGGTGCCACCCGGATAGGGCAGCGGGTAATGCGGGCCGTCGTTCGTGACCGGCTTCTCGCGGGCCAGAACCTGGCGCACGACGTCGACGTACTCGCGTGTGCGGGCCAGCGGAGCGGGGAAGGGCTGGCCGTACCAGCCCTCGACCACCTGGGGCCCCGAGACCCCGAGGCCGAGAACGAAGCGCCCGCCCGAGAGATGGTCCAAGGTCTGGGCCGCCATGGCCATCGCGGTCGGGGTGCGCGCCGAAAGCTGGCACAGCGAGGTACCCAGACGCACCCGCTCGGTCTGCGAGCCCCACCAGGCCAAGGGGGTCAGTGCGTCGGAGCCGTAGGACTCCGCGGTCCAGACCGAGTCGTAGCCGAGGCGGTCGGCTTCTGTCACGAGCTCCACCGCGTTGGGCGGCGGCCCCGCGCCCCAGTAACCCATCTGCAAGCCGATCTTCATCTTCTTCACGTGTGACTCCCCTCGCTCGAGCCAGATCGGCTCCCGGCAATTCGGTGCACCCAAACGATACCGTCGCACCGGTTCGCCGTTCTGTGCCCGACTTTGCGAGATCCGCTCAGACCAACGCACTGGAAGGACTGCCAGCACGCCGGTGCAACCGAGCACATGCTCTGTCACTCCTCGCTCCGACGGGGGCGTTGGCAACCTTTTCGGGGTCTCGGGCGTGAACGGTGATAGATGACGTGGGACAACGCGCACCAGGTTGACCTCGCAGAAATGTTCGGAGGTTCAGACAGCGGTGAAGAGAGCCGGGGAGAACTGCGGATGACAGGGGCCGTGCCACGGTCCTTCGAACTGGCTTTCGCAGACCTCTACCGGCTCGCCTACCGGGTTGCTTTTCGCATTCTGGGAGACCGGTCCGACGCCGAGGATGTTGCACAGGAGGCGTTGGCCCGGGCCGCCCTCCGCTGGTCCCGGCTCCATGAACGCCCAGAGGGTTGGGTCTGCCGGGTTGCGTCCAATCAGGCTATCGATCGCTACCGCCGCCGCCTGCGCCAGCCACAGATTCCGCTGGGCCCCGTCGCCATCGACGAGAGGCTGGGGGAGCGAGGGGACCTCGTTGCTGCGCTGCGAAAGCTCCCGCGTCGCCAACGCGAGGTCGTCGTCCTCCGCTATCTGGCCGACTTCTCCGAGGCCGATGTCGCAGTCGCCCTCGGGTGTTCGGTCGGCACGGTGAAGTCCCAGGCCTCGAGGGGACTCTCCGCATTGCGCAACAACTTCGGCGGTCGAACTGGCACGGACGGGAACGATGTTCGAGCATCTTGACGATCCCTCTCACGAGGTCCACCCGGGTGACCGAGAGTTGGCGATCGTCAGCCGGCGGGCAGAACAGATCAGATCTCGGCGCCGCTGGACGCTCATGGTGGGGTTCTGCTGCGTCATTCTCGCCGCGTCAGTCGCCTTCTTCTTGGCCGGACCCGCGGTCAAACGACAATCGACATCCACTGCGGAATACCAATTCAACCTCCTGGAGGGCAAACTCCCGGTCGGCGTCTCCGTCCCGACGACGGCGCTCGTCGACGTGGGGTTCGCCAACCCGCAAGAGGGCTTCGCGCTGGCGGTCCACGGAGGCGACGTGCTGCTGGCCGCGTCGACCGACGGGGGGACGACGTGGCAGGTCCGTAACGACGATCTGCCCCCAGGTCTGGGAGCGAGCGATGGCTATCCCGGCCAGCTCGAATTCATCGGCTCCACCGGGTACCTGTGGGGAGCTCGTTCGGCAGGTGGGGCACCGCTGTGGTTGAGCCGCGACAACGGAGCAACCTGGCAGCTCGCCCGGATCGGGCCCTACGTCCTCGACGTCAGCGCCATCGGGCTCAATGTGTGGGCCGTCACCAGCACGTGTCCCGCCACCGACGTGCCGAGCACGACGCCTTGCCCCATGGGCCTTGAGCAGTCAGTCGACGGCGGCAATACGTGGACGGCATCGAGCTTTCCCGGGGGAGTCAATTTCGCCGGAGGGACCGGACTGCGAGCCCTGGAGCTGGCGCGCATTACCAAGACGCGCGCGTATGTTCTCACCGGCGCTGCGACGAGCTCGACGACGGCCCCGCAGTGGCGCTTGTCGTTCACGGCCGACTCGGGTGCCACGTGGGCCAGTCAGACAGTGCCGTGCAACGGGGCGTACGCCGACGGGGCCGAGGTGGCAGCCTCGAGCACTGAGGATCTGTGGTTGCTCTGCGGCAGCCAGGCGAGCGCTGGTGAGCAGTCCAAGCAGCTCTTCAGGTCGAGCAACGGCGGAGAATCGTGGCCACTCGTTGCATCGGCGTCGGGGGTTGGCACGCCGGCGCCCACATCCGTCCCTCCCCATCCGTTGCCGCTCGCAGGCTATGTCGCGCCGTTCACGGTTGGTCATCGCAATCTCGCGGTGGCCTCCCCCGAAACAGCTTGGCTCTTTCCCTCGAGAGCCGGGCTGTACATCACGTCCGATGGTGGATCGAGCTGGGCTCCGGTGCCCGATCTGGCCGCCGCCGGATTTGCCAGTGGCGGTGAGGGCAACATCACGTTCCTCAGTCCGACCGACGGCTGGATCTGTTCGTACGGCATCGGGCTCTGGCAGACGACGGACGGAGTCCACTGGCATCCGCTCGGAGCGAGTTGATGCCTGATGCTCGGATCAGGCACGGCCCGAGAACGCGGCCGGAAGCGTCTTTGCCGCCGAAGAGCCGGCGTCGGTTGCCCGTGGCCGCGCTCATCGTCCTTTGTGCGGTGCCCGTCTGCGTTGGTCAAGCGTTCCAGGAACCCCTGGCATTCGCCACGCGGACCACGACACCGTCCTGTGAGGCGGGGCATGTCCGCATCACAGAATCCCCGGGAGTGCCGGGGATGGGCCGCTTCAGCGACCTCATTCTGGTCTCCAACACAGGCGGGCGAGCATGCGAACTGCGCGGCTACCCGACCATCGGGTTGTTGAATTCGTCCGGTGCGCAGGTCGCGACCGCGGCGCAGAACCGTGCAGCGTCCGGTGGGCCCACGAACCGGTCTCCCGTGAGGCTCGCGGTCGGCGAAACCGCATCGGCACAACTGTGGGGAACCGACGTGCCGCCCGGTACCGCGACCTCGTGTTCCTCGTATGCGGCCTACGCCGTAAGCCTGCCGCAATCCGCCGGATCGAAGGTCTTCGAAGAACCTTTGGCGGATTGCTCGGGGCCATTTGTCTCGTCCTTTGTCGCCGGGTTCAACGGTTTCTCACCGAGTGGCGAAATCGCAGGTACGGCCCGGGCGTGCCTGCGAGCAGCCCCAGCCGGCGCGCCGGGACCCGTCGTCCTGGTGCAGGCAAGGTCAGGGCGCCGATTGGTCGGCTCGATCATGGTCGTAGCCGGCGTGCATTCCACCGAGCCGTATCGCTTGAGCCTCGCGCCGGGCCGGTACCGGATCAGCTCAACCGATTCACCCTCCAGAGATGTTGTCGTGGGCGCAGGCAGGGTCCACGACTTGGGGCTGTACGGAGGTTGCTCCTTCCTGCGCACGACCACATCGACCGTTCCAGGGCACGCGCGAGGTGTGACCGCCACGACCACCGTTTCCGGGTGACGCTGGCAGCGCACGGACCGGGATGGCGGCCGGTGGCATGCGTCCGGGCTGCGTGCACGCCGGAGTGTGTCAGACCTTGGCGACGATCTCCTCGGCGAACCAGTGCACCGGGCCCAGGCGGGCGGCCAGTGCCTTGTCGTCCGGGGTCCCCGGCGCGACGTCGACGAACATCCAGGGCGCGCACACGAAGTCGGTGACCCCGGCGTCGGCAAAACGGCGGTAGAGGTCGACACTGGGCCGTTCGTTCAGGGAGAGGTAGACGGTGAAGTCGTCCTTGTCCCGTCCCGCCTTGTCGAGCGCGTCGTGCAGCTCGGCGAGGTGGATCCACGCCTCCTCTTCGCTGTAGGCGCCGGCGGCGATCCAGCCGTCGCACAGCTCCGCCGTCCGGCGCAGCGCGACGGGGGAGTGGCCGCCGCAGATGAACGGCACGGGCTGGGTGGGCGCGGGTTCCATCTGGCATTCGGGTACGTCGTAGTAGTCGCCGTGAAACTGGACCCACCCACCGCGCCAGAGCGCGCGCAGGGCCACGATCATTTCGTCGAGGCGCTTGCCACGGGTTGCGAAGTCCTGTCCGGTCAGGTCGAACTCCTCCTTGCTCCAGCCGACGCCGATGCCGAGACGCAGCCGGTTCTTCGACAGCACCGCCGTCGTGCCGACGCTCTTGGCCACGGTCATGAGATCCCGCAGCGGCGCGATGTAGATGCCGGTGGTGAAGAGCAGGTTCTCCGTCGCGCCGGCGCAGGCGGAGATCACGGACATCGGATCGGGCCAGGCCGTGTGGTCCTCCCACCCGGGTGCGCCGTCTTCGGTTTTCGAGTACGTGTAGCGCGAGGAGCGCTGGCGCGGGTTGAAGAGGTGATCGGACACGTACATGCCGCCGTACCCCAGGCCATCGCACTCCTTGGCCATCGGGAGGATCTGGCTGGTCGGCAGGAAGGCGACGGCCTGGTGGAACCGCACTTCGTGGTCGCGCACGCCGCCGGGCCTCAGCGGGCCCGGGCCGGCAGCGGCGTGCCCCCGACGGGAGCAGACGGCGCGAAGGCGATCGGGATGTGCTTGGTCCCGTTGATGAAGTTCGACTGCAGTCGTTGGACGTCGCCGTCGAGGCGCATGTCGGGGATGCGCTCGAGGAGGCGGTCGAACATCACCATGATCTCCATGCGGGCCAGGTTCGCCCCCAGGCAGAAGTGCGGGCCGCCTCCGCCGAAGGCGATGTGGTTGTTAGGGGACCGGGTGATGTCGAAGGTGTCGGGGTTGTCGAACGCCGCCTCGTCGCGGTTGGCCGAGGTGTGCCAGAAGACGACCTTGTCGCCCTCCTTGATCTCTTGCCCGTGCAGCTCCATGTCGCCCGTCGCGGTGCGGCGGAAATGCATGACGGGTGTGACGTAGCGGAGCATCTCCTCGACCGCGCCCGGCAGGAGGGAGCGGTCCTGGCGGAGCAGTTCCCACTGGTCCGGGTGATCGAAGAAGGCGGTCATGGCGCCCGACATGAGGTTCCGGGTCGTCTCGTTCCCGGCGACGATCAGGAGGAGGAAGAAGAGGTCGAGCTCCAGCTCGTTCAGCTTCTCTCCCTCGACCTCGGCGTTGAGCAGCACCGAGACGAGGTCGTCCTTGGGCTGGAGCTTGCGGGCCGTCGCCAGCTCCTCGGCGTAGGCGTAGACCTGCATGGCCGATTCACCGGGGTCGGCGCCCGGGACCTGGTACTCGGGGTCCTCGGCGCCGATCTTGCGGTTGGACCAGTCG
>Ga0302325_10024499_pt1 | contig 12547 bp, 8 predicted proteins | sample Palsa_T0_2_FD_201948 | JGI IMG/M metagenome (GOLD analysis project Ga0302325, IMG submission 201948) | Peat permafrost microbial communities from Stordalen Mire near Abisko, Sweden - Palsa_T0_2 | ecosystem: Environmental > Terrestrial > Soil > Palsa > Peat permafrost | place: Sweden: Abisko...
GTCGGTGCAAATTTGGCGAGGTAGCTTTTCTTCCACGAATGACGAAGCTCGGTCAGGCCAAGATCTCGGACATCACTGAACAAATCAGGGTCCCATGCGCGGATGGCTGACCACTTTAGATTTCATTCGCTATCAACTCCCTCCGTAATCGAAGTTAGTGTCGATTCGCGACACTAACCCCCGCTCTCGCCACTTCCTAATACGACTGGATTTTGAAAAGCATTTCCCCAAGATCCGTAAGGAACGAAAAAGGAACGAAAAAACACCCAAAAAGCCCGTAAACCCGCCAATATTGCAATTCAGCCGACTTTCGACGCGTCACACAAAAACTATCTAACTGCCTTGTCTCTAGGGAATTTAGATGGTGGACGCTACTGGACTCGAACCAGTGACCCCGTGCGTGTGAAGCACGTGCTCTAACCAACTGAGCTAAGCGTCCCCGTGGGGAATGATTCTTGTGCCTCAGGCCCTACTGTAATTCAAGGCTTTTGGAGCGGGACCTGAGTCTCAGAGCGGTAGGCTTCCGCCAGCAACACGACAGGATGGGCAACCCGGGGAGCCTTGGGTGCCTCGGCTTCTGATCGCCTGAAACCCAGCTCAATCTGCAGCTGGCAGCCCGGGTTCGCCGTGGCGACGATGTCGGCACCGGCTGATAGCAGATGCGCGATCTTCCGGTCCCTGAGCCAGGCGGCCGTCTCCGGCTGGGTGAGCGAGTACACGCCCGCGCTCCCGCAGCACATCGTGGCCTCGGGGCATTCCCTGAGCTCATATCCGGGGATTGCCTTCAGGATCTCGCGCGGCTGCGCCGTGATCTTTTGCCCATGGCAGAGATGGCAGGCCTCATGGTAGGTGACGGCGACACTCTTAGCCCCATGGCTTGGTGCATCCGGTTTTCGAAACCCGATGTCGACGAGCCACTCGGAGATGTCGCGCACCTTCAGCGACCAGGCTGCGGCGCGGTCGGCATAGGCGGGGTCGTCCGACAGGAGGTGGCCGTAGCGCTTCAGGTGGGAGCCGCAACCCGCCGAATTGGAAATGATCGCGTCGAGGTTCGCGGGATCAAGGGCGTCGATCTGGCGCCGGGCCAGCTCGCGCGCCGACTCCAGGTCGCCGTTGTGCGCATGCAACGAGCCGCAGCACGGCTGGTTCCGCGGCGTGGACACCTCGCATCCGTTGGCAACGAGGACATCCACCGTCGCCCGGTTCACGTCCGAGAACGAGATGTCCTGGATGCAGCCGGTCAGGACGGCGACACGGCGCCTCGCAAAGCCGGCGGGCTTCTCAACGGGAGCGATGAGCGAATCCGAGAACCGGCTCCGGATGGGAATCGCCTGGCGCTCCCATTCGCCCCAGCGCCGGGGAAGGATCGAGAAGACCCCGGACTTGCGGACAAGGGGGCGCAGGCGGCTTTGCTCATAGAACCGGAGCATTCGCGCCGCAAGCCGCAGCGCCCAGGGCCGCTTCAGCAGGATCCCCAGGGTGAAGAACCGGATGAGCGAGCGCGTAGGGGTTGAGCGCGCGCCACTTTTCTCGGCCTCGGCGCGGGCGGTCTCAAAGAGCGTGGCGTAGTCGACGCCTGCCGGGCACGCGGTCGTGCAGGCGAGGCACCCAAGGCAGTAGTCCATCTCTTCCGCGAATCCCCGGGTCGGTCCCAGGGCATCGTCGGCGATGGCGCGCATGAGGGATATCCTTCCGCGCGGGGAATTCCTCTCGTTGCCCGTCTCCAGGTACGTGGGGCAGGTGGGCAGGCACAGGCCGCAGTGCATGCACTGCTGCAGCACCGAGTAGTCCAACGCCTTCAGGAGCGTGGTCGGGCCGCTCACAGGTCGAAGATCTTGCCGGGATTGAGCAGGTTCTCGGGGTCGAGCGTGCGCTTGACCTGCCTGAGGAGTGCCAGGCTGGCGTCGCCCAGCTGGTCCCGGAGGAACGCCTTCTTCGCAAGCCCCACGCCGTGCTCGCCCGTGATGGTGCCGCCCAGGGACAGCGCCTTCGCGAAGATCTCCTTCATGGCCAGCTCGACCCGGTGCATCTCGTCGGCGTCGCGCTCATTGGTGAGGAAGGTCGGGTGCAGGTTTCCGTCCCCGAAGTGGCCGAAGGTGGCGATCTCCAGGCGGTGCTTGGCGCCCGTTTCCTGGATGAAGCGGATCATCGCGGCCAGCTCCGTGCGGGGCACAGTGGCGTCCTCAAGGATGGTGGTGGGCTTCATCCGGGCGAGGGCGCTGAACGCGCTCCGTCGCGCGGCCGCGAGGCGCGCCGCCTCGGCCGCGTTGGCGGCGAGCCGGACGCTGGTCGCGCCATGGCGGAAGCAGAGCTCCTCGATTCGGGCCGCATCGTCGCGGACGGCCGCGGGGTGCCCGTCGACCTCGATGAGGAGGAGGGCCTCTGCCCCGACGGGCAGGCCTGCGTGCGTGTAGTCCTCGACGCAGCGGATTGTGCGCGAGTCGAGGAACTCCAGCGTGCAGGGGACTATCCGTGCCGCGATGATCGCGGAGACGGTTTCCGCGGCCGCATCCATCCGCTCAAAGGTGGCGAGCAGCGTCTGTCGGACCTGCGGGCGCGGCACGAGGCGCAGCAGGACCTCGGTGATGATGCCGAGCGTTCCCTCGCTGCCGACGAAGAGGTCCTTGAGGCTGTAGCCCGCGACATCCTTCACGCACTTGTTCCCGAGGCTGCAGATCTCGCCGCCGGCGAGCACGACCTCGAGGCCCATGACATAGTCGCGGGTGACGCCGTACTTGAGCCCGCGCAGGCCCCCCGAGTTTTCGGCGACGTTGCCTCCGATCGTCGACACCTTCATGGAGCCCGGGTCGGGAGGGTAGAAGAGGCCCGCGGCGTCGGCCGCGTCGTAGATCGCCTGCGTCAGGACGCCGGCCTGGGCCCGAAGCGTGAAATTCCGCTCATCGACCTCCAGGATCCTGTCCATCTTCACGAGGCAAAGGACGAGCGAGTCCTTCACAGGCACGCTTCCCCCGCTCAGACCCGTCCCGCTGCCCCGCGCCACGACGGGGGTCCGGTGTAGGCGCGCGATCTTGAGGACACCCGACACCTCGGCGGCCGAGTGCGCGAACACGACAGCCCGCGGCATCTGCTTGAGTACCGCTGTCGCGTCAAAGGAGTAAGGGATCAGGTCCTCCGGCTCGGTCAGGACGTTCTCCCTGCCAAGCAACTGGATGAGCGCGTCGATCATCGTGGGTCGGCCCTCAGAGATGGGGAACCGGCGGGAGGACAGGCTCGGCCCACGGGTTGACGCCCTTGGTCCTCAGTTTCCTCGCATAGGCATGGCCGGCGCAGGACGCTATGAGCGTGTCCATGGCGTCGCCCTCAAAGTGAACCGCCGTGGCGCCCCCTCCGGGGGTCGGGAGGATGGCATTGACCCGGCCCGCCTGGTCGCAGATCTGGACGCCGAGGCCGGTCGCGACGTAGAGCCACCCGGAAGTGTCACAGCACATGCCCTGGGCATGGCTCGCGTCGTCGAGGTCGTCCGTGTGGAGCCAGTAGTAGCGTTGCCTGTCGGCGAGCGAACCGTCCGCCTGGACCTGGTAGCTATAGATCCAATGGGAATCCCCGTCGGCGACATAGAGGAGCGACTGGTCCGGCGAAAGCGCCACGGCGCTCGCGCTCCTGAGGCCCGAATCGGCGACGCCCTTCGTGCCGTCGGGGGCGACGCGCCACACGGCTCCCGCGACCGAGGTGACATAGGCGATCCCGTTGTGCCCCACGACGAGGTCCGTGGCTGCGATCCCGTCGGCCCAGGTGGTCTCGGGGCCCCCGGCCGCCTGCACCGTGGTCCTGTTTCTCTTTATGGCATAGGTGCGACCGTCGGGGCCGCGGCGCGTTGCCCCCGCCTGCATGCCCCGGGGAACGTCCTGCCACGTCTCGGCGTCAATCAGGAGCGCGGCGAGCGCGCCGTTCTTCGAATGCCCCGCGACCACCGCCTTCGGCCAGTCCTTCCAGATGAACCGCAGCGCGTCGGGGAGGATCGCTCCGATGTGCTTGCCGTTGTGCGAGCCATCTCCCCAGACATGGTCGACCTCGTAACCGGCAAAGGTGAGCGCGCGCTCCATCGTCTGGTTGGCCATCCACCAGTCGCCCGCGTAGATGTTCAAATCGTGGGACCCGTCCTGGAGGAAAACGCGGATCGGTTTCGGCTCATACTTGCGGACGAGCGTGGGGTAGATCTCTCCCCCGCGCAGGCCGACGTACGTTCCGACGGAGCTGATCACGCGGCTGAACGCCTCGGGGTGCTCCCAGGCGGCCGTGAAGGCCGCGATGGCGCCGCTGCTGCTCCCGGCGATGGCGCGGTCGTTCGCGGCATGCGAGAGATGGACCGGTCGGCCGTCCGCCGTGACCTTGGTCTCCACCACGGGAAGGACCTCGTCCTGGATCAGGTGGTAGTAGGAGTCCCCGAGGCCGTCGTATTCCAGGCTCCGGTTGAAGCGGCTGAGCTGCTTCGAGGGGTCATGCGCCGGCACGACGCCCGGCGTGACGAACACGCCGATGATGACGGGCAGTTCCTTCCGGGCGATCAGGTTGTCGAGCACCGTTGGCGCGTTCCACTGGACGCCGTCCTGGTCGACGTAGAGGCATGCGGGCTTTGCGGGGTCATACTGGCGCGGCACGTACACGGTCACTTGACGGGTCGTTCCCGGAAAGACCGTGGACTGGGAAAATCCAAACGTTATGAGCTCGCCCTGCGGGACCCCGGGCTGCGGCTTCGAGTCGGGGCCCGGGAGATAGTTGTCCTCCTGGGCAACGGACAGGGAAACCGGGACAAGGAACAGGGCGACGAGCGAGGCGGCGGTGGGGATAGCCTTCATGTCCGGGGGTTTGGGGCGGCAACACCATGCCTGCTTTTCCAGCCCGTGGGAACCAAAACCGGACGGGCGAATCGGTCAATTTTGACCGATTTAACGCCACCGCTGTGCCTAATTGACTGTCCATGGCGCACCAGGTTAGCCGCTCCCCGAGCGACGGGCCCGGCGCCCTTTTTGGCCCGTACCCTGCAAGATCTCCCTGATGGAAACCACTAACCTCACCCAGATGTCGCGCCAGGCCGTCACCGACGCCCAGGGCGCCGCGCGTCGCCTCAACCACAATGAGGTCGACACGTGGCATCTGCTGTCCGCCCTGCTTGGGCAGGAAAACGGGATCGTGCCGGGGCTCGTGGACAAGATGGGCCTCTCGGCCAGCGCCCTGCAGCTCGCCGTGGACCGGGAGCTGGAGCGCTTTCCCAAGGTCACGGGAAGCGTCGACACGTCGAAGGTCTACGTGACCCAGGCCGTCAACGACGTCCTGACCCGCGCGGAGAAGGAGGCCAAGTCGCTCAAGGACGATTTTGTCAGCGTCGAGCACCTCTTCCTGGCGCTCATCGACCTAGGCCGCCCCGAGGCCATGAAGAAGCTCTTCAAGAGCTTCGGGCTCGACCGCGCCAAGGTGCTGTCGGCCCTGAAGGAGGTCCGTGGCAGCCAGCGTGTCACCACCGACAACCCCGAGGCGACCTACGAGGCCCTCTCCAAGTACGGCATCGACCTCGTGGACCGCGCAAGGAAGGGCAAGCTCGATCCGGTCATCGGCCGGGACGACGAGATCCGCCGCACGATCCGGATCCTTTCCCGCAAGACGAAGAACAACCCGGTCCTGATCGGCGAGCCCGGCGTGGGCAAGACGGCGATCGTCGAGGGCCTGGCCCAGCGCATCATGCGCGGGGATGTGCCCGAGGGCATGAAGGACGCGATCGTCTTCGCCCTGGACATGGGAGCCCTCGTTGCCGGCGCCAAGTACCGCGGCGAGTTCGAGGAGCGCCTCAAGGCCGTCCTCAATGAGGTCAAGCAGTCCGACGGCCGCATCATCCTCTTCATCGACGAGCTGCACCTGATCGTCGGCGCGGGCAAGGTCGACGGCGCCATGGACGCCGGCAACCTGCTCAAGCCCATGCTCGCGCGCGGCGAGCTCCACTGCATCGGGGCCACGACCCTCGACGAGTACCGCAAGCACATCGAGAAGGACGCGGCGCTGGAGCGCCGCTTCCAGCCCGTGATCGTCGAGCAGCCGACCGTCGAGGATGCGATCTCGATCCTGCGCGGCCTGCGCGAGCGCTTCGAGCTCCACCACGGCGTGCGCATCCAGGACAACGCGCTCGTCAACGCCGTCATCCTCTCCAACCGCTACATTTCCGACCGCTTCCTGCCCGACAAGGCCATCGACCTCGTCGACGAGGCGTGCGCCATGATCCGCACCGAGATGGACTCGATGCCGCAGGAGCTCGATGAGCTCACGCGGCGCGCGCTCCAGCTCGAGATCGAGGAGACGGCCCTCGCCAAGGAGAAGGACGACGCCAGCAAGCAGCGCCTCGTGCCGCTGCGCAAGGAGCTGGCCGAGGTCCGCGAGAAGGCGCGCGGGCTGAAGCTCCAATGGGACAAGGAGAAGGCCGCCATCGACCAGGTCCGCAAGATCAGGGAGGAGCTCGAGGCCGCCCGCCTCGAGATGGAGAAGGCGGAGCGCGCTTACGACCTGAACAAGGTCGCCGAGCTGCGCCATGGGAAGATCCCGAACCTCGAGGCCGAGCTGAAGGCCAAGGAAAAATCGGGCAAGGCCACGACTCTCTTCAAGGAGGAGGTCTCCGGCGAGGAGATCGCCGAGATCGTCGCCAAGTGGACGGGCGTGCCCGTCACGCGCCTCGTGGAGGGCGACAAGGAGAAGCTGCTCCGCCTCGAGGACACGCTCCACAAGCGGGTCATCGGCCAGGATGAGGCCGTGACGCTGGTCACGGAGGCGATCCTGCGCGCCCGCAGCGGGATCAAGGACCCGCGCCGGCCTGTGGGAAGCTTCCTCTTCCTGGGCCCCACGGGCGTCGGCAAGACCGAGCTCGCGAAGGCGCTCGCCGAGACCCTCTTCGACACCGAGTCGGCGATCGTCCGGATCGACATGTCCGAGTACATGGAGAAGCACGCGGTGTCCCGGCTCATCGGGGCGCCCCCGGGCTACATCGGCTACGACGAGGGCGGCCAGCTCACCGAGGCGGTGCGCCGCAAGCCCTACGCCGTGGTTCTCTTTGACGAGATCGAGAAGGCGCACCCGGACGTCTTCAATGTCCTCCTGCAGGTGCTGGACGACGGCCGGATCACGGACGCCCAGGGCCGCACCGTCGACTTCAAGAACACGATCGTGATCATGACGTCGAACATCGGCTCGCGCTTCCTCCTGGATGGCGTGGTGGGGGACACGATCCCCGAGACCGTGCGCGAGAGCGTGATGGCCGAACTGCGCACCTCGTTCCGGCCCGAGTTCCTCAACCGGATAGACGAGACCATCCTCTTCAAGCCGCTGACGCTCGAGGAGATCGGCTCCATCGTCGACCTGCTGCTTGCCGACCTCAACCGCCGCCTCGCGGACCGCCGCGTAACGGTCATCCTCGACAAGAAGGCGCGCGAATGGGCTGCGGAGAAGGGCTATGATCCCGTTTTCGGCGCGCGCCCGCTCAAGCGGTACCTCCAGCGCCAGATCGAGACGCGCCTCGCCCGGGGTTTGATCTCCGGGACGGTCTCCGAGGACTCCAAGGTCACCTTCTCCGTGAAAAACGGAGAATGGGTGATCACGTGACGCCGCAATCGACTGGCGATTGACACCGCCGCGGCGCTTGGTTTGTTCAGCTTGTCTCTTGCGGACCTTCGGGCCGCACGCTTCCAACCCCGCCGGCACCGCTGGGCGCCGGGAGAGAAGGCACCCACAAGATGGAAATCAAATCGAGCGTTTATCGAACCGCCACCCTTGCACTCCTTATTTCCATGACCCTCGTGGCGCCGGCACGCGCGGCCGACCAGGTCACGATTGATTCGGGTGTCGTCCAGGGAAGATCGGGCACCAGGCCGGGGGTTCGCGTCTTCGAGGGCATTCCCTACGCCGCTCCCCCTGTCGGCGACCTGAGATGGAGGGCCCCCGAGCCCGTGGCGCCCTGGCCGGGCGTGCGGATGGCGACCAAGTTCGGCCCCCGGCCGATGCAGGGTTCCCTCTACTCGGACATGGAGTTCCGGGACGAGGCCCCGAGCGAGGATTGCCTCTACCTCAATGTCTGGACGCCGGCAAGGTCCCCGAGCGAGAGGCTTCCCGTCATGGTCTGGATCTACGGAGGGGCCTTCGAGACGGGCTCGACCTCGGAGCACCGGCAGGACGGCGTGGGCCTGGCGGCCAAGGGTGTCGTCGTCGTCAGCATGAATTACCGCGTCGGCGTGTTCGGCTTTTTCTCGCATCCCGACCTCAGCAGGGAGTCGGGCCATGCCTCGTCGGGCGACTACGGGATCATGGACCAGATCGCCGCCCTGAAATGGGTGCAGCGCAATATCGCAGCCTTCGGGGGTGACCCGGGAAACGTGACCATCTTTGGCGAATCGGCGGGCTCCTACTCCGTGAGCATCCTGATGGCGTCGCCGCTCGCCCGGGGGCTCTTCGTCAAGGCCATTGGCGAGAGCGGCTCGCTGGTGGGGACGGCGAGGATCCCTCATCCCCTCGTCAAGACCCTTGCGTCGGAGGAGAAGAACGGCGCCCGGTTCGCCCAGACCATGGGCGCCACCACGATTGCGATGTTGCGCGCCAAGCCGGCCAACGAGGTCCTGAAGGCGGCCCTGGGCGACAAGCTCCTCAAGATCGTGGTCGTCGTCGACGGCTACGTGATGCCTAGGGACCTCTACACGGCCTATTCGAGCGGGTCCGAGGCGCGCATCCCCCTGCTGGCTGGCTGGAACGCCGATGAATCGCGCGCGTATGTGACCTTTGGCAGGATCCCGATTACGGCGGATGGCTTCCAGAAGGCGGTGCGCTCCGAGTACGGGCCGCTTGCCGATGAGATCCTCAAGTATTATCCGGCCGGCTCGGACGCGGAGGCCCTGAGGTCGGCCGGGGACCTTGCGTGCGACCTGTTCATCGCCAACTCGGCCTGGGGCTGGATCGATTTTCACCGCCGGACGGGCGCCCCTGTCTACCGCTACCAGTTCGACCACGCGGTCCCGATCCATGCCGGATCGACGATCAACGGCCACCCGGTGACGGGCGCCGACGTGGGCGCGCCCCATTCCGCAGAGATCCCCTATGTCTTCGGGGCTCTGGATCTCAACACGAACGTGGCCTGGCAGCCCGACGACTGGAAGGTTTCCGCCATCATGCAGGCCTACTGGGTCAACTTCGCGAGGACCGGGAACCCAAACGGCGATGGCGTGCCCATCTGGCCGCGCTTCACCGAGCAGGGGCACTTCCAGGTGATGCACCTGGACGCGGTCCCGAAGCTGATGCCGGAGGCTTACCGCGCGCGCCACGCCTTCTGGGACGCGGTGCCCCCGAAGTCGACCAACGAGACCCACATCGAGGCGGGAAGCTAGGCGGCCTCGCGGAGGATCTTCTCGACGACCTCGGGCGTGATGTCCTCGCGCTCGCCGATCTTGAGCTCGCCGCGGGCGCGCAGGCGGCGCGCCACCTCGGCGCCGACGGAGGGTTTCACGTCGTAGTCGGCAAGGCGTGTGCGCAGGCCGAGCGACTCGTAGAATTCCCGCGTCTTCTCGATCGCCGCGTCGATGCGGGCGCTCTCGGAGCCCTCGCGGATGCCCCAGACCCTCTCCCCGTACTGCAGGAGCTTGGCGCCCTTGGACGCCCGCTGGACGTTGACCAGGCTCGGCACGACGATCGCGAGCGTCCGCGCGTGGTCGATGCCGTGCAGCGCCGTAAGCTCGTGCCCGATCACGTGGCTCGCCCAGTCCTGCGGCACGCCGGCGCCGATCGCGCCGTTGAGCGCCCACGTGGCCGCCCAGACGACATTGGCCCGGGCGTCGTAATCCGTCGGGTCCTTGACCGAGCGGGGACCCTCGTCGATCAGGACGTGCATGACCGACTCGGCAAATCGGTCCTGTATCGCGGCGTTGGCAGGGAAGGTCAGGTATTGCTCGATGACATGCGTGAACGCGTCGGCCACGCCGTTTGCGATCTGCCTCTCGGGCAGGGAGAGGGTGGTCTCCGGATCGAGGACCGAGAACCTCGGGAAGACCAGGGGGCTGATGAACGCCAGCTTCTCCTTGATCGAGCGCCGGCTGATGACCGACGCGCCGTTCGCCTCGGATCCCGTCCCGGGGAGCGTGAGGACGGCCCCGATGGGAAGGGCCGTTTTCAGCGCGTTGCCGCGGGTCACGAGGATCTGCCAGGGGTCGCCCTTGTGGGGGACCGCAGCCGCGACGAACTTGGCCCCGTCCAGCACCGAGCCGCCGCCGACGGCGAGGATCCAGTCCAGCTTCTCCGTGCGGACGATCTCCACCGCCTTCATCAGCGTGTCGTAGTCCGGGTTGGCCTCTACGCCGAAGAATTCCACGGTCTCGCGCTTGCCGAGCGCTTTCTTGACCTGGTCGTAGACGCCGTTGGAGCGGATGCTGCCGCCGCCCGCGAGCAGGAGAACCCGGGCGCCTGCCGGAAGCTCCTCGTCGATTGAAGCGATCTTCCCGCGCCCGAACTGGATCCGCGTGGGGTTGAAAAAAGTGAAGTTTTCCATGGCGAATGCGAAGAATCTGCCGAAAATGTAGAAACCGCAACTGCCTCTATTTGAACCCCAATCCAATACGCTACTACGATCGTTACGATAAGACGACGAAGACGGAAAGGGTCTACGGGGAGCGCTGGCTGAGGCTCGCGTATGACAATCCTATCGGAAGGCTCGCGGTCTGGCTCTTCGTGAGGCGGAGGCTCTTCTCGTGGTACTACGGCTGGAGGATGAACCGGCGGGGCAGCGACATGCTGGTCTACAAGTTCGTCGTGGACTACGATGTCGATGTCTCCGAGTTCGCGAAGTCCCCCTTCGACTTCCAGACGTTCAACCAGTTCTTCTACAGGGCCTTAAAGCCCGAGGCGCGCCCTATCGCCCAGGGTTCCGGCGTTGCCGTGATGCCCGCGGACGGCCGGCATCTCGCGTTCTCGGACATCGACGCGGCGCCCGGCTTCTATGTCAAGGGGGCGACCTTCGAGCTCCCCGAGCTCCTGGGGGACGAGGACCTGGCCAAGAAGTTCATGCACGGGTCGATGCTGATCTCGCGCCTGTGCCCGAGCGACTACCACCGCTTCCACTTCCCGGCTTCGGGGATCCCCGCCGAGGCGAGACTGATCAAGGGGAACCTCTACTCCGTCAGCCCCATCGCGCTCCGCAGGAACATCAGGTACATTGTCCTCAACAAGCGCTTCATCACGCTCATCGATACGCCCGAGTTTGGCAGCATCGCGATGATCGAGGTGGGGGCCACGAACGTGGGGAGCATCGTCCAATCCTTCATCCCAGGCCAGGCCACCAACAAGGGTGCCGAGAAAGGGATGTTCGCCTTCGGCGGATCGTGCGTGATCACGCTCTTCACCGAGGGACGCATCCTCTTTGATTCCGACATCCTGGCGCAGAGCGCCGAGTGCATCGAGACCTACGCCCGCATGGGCGACCGGCTCGGGATTGCGACGCGCCTCAGGGGCGCGCCGCCCGGCGCCTAGCTCGTCGCCTTGTCGTAGTCCGCCTTGACGCGGGCCCACGCCTTCTCGACGTTGGCCTTCGCGTCGGCCCACGTGTCGGCCGTCGCATTGTTCAGGTCGTTCAGGCTCTTCTTCAGATCTGCCTTTGCGTCGTCGTAGTCAGGCACGCTCTTGCCGCTGGCCTTCAGGTCCGCGACCTTGGCGTCCATCTTGTCGGACATGCGCGAAATGGCGGCGGTGAACTCGACGCGCTTCTCAAAGGTGAAATCCTTGATGCTGTCCCACGTGTCGATGGCCGTGGTCTTTACGTCCTGGACGACCTGGGAGGCGTTGGAGTTATCCGACTTGGAGCATCCTGTGAAGATGAGGGCTGCCGGGGAGAGGACGACGACGACCAAGAGCGAACGAAGGGAGGGTTTCATGGAGGGTTGGGTGAGGGATCGAGGACTATTGCAGTCGAACAACGGGGTTGCCGACGGTACATGGAACTGCAATCGTCATATTGGTTCCCTCATCGGCGCTCGGGCGGTGAAATTGGCAGCGCCCCGCGGGATTACCGCGCAACAGTCCGGGCTGCGCGAGGGTGGGCCGCCTACTTCTTCACCAGCGCCGCCGCCAAATCGTCCAGCCGTTGATTCAGTTCTGCAATTTCGTCTTGCTGCGCGTCGATTTCTTTCCGCTGTCGGAGTACCACCTCGTGCTGCTTTTTAAACTCATTTAGGAGCATGGCGTTCACGGCCTCGTAGCGGACCGTAAAGACCTGACCTTTGGCATCCCGCACCACGAGGTCCGGCGAGACCTTCTCCACCTCTTCGGCCACGAGGCCAAATTGGGGCGTACCCTTCGGATCGATCTCCGGCTTATAGCGGAAGGTCACGGGACGCAGCGACAAGATCGCGTCGCTGGCAGTCCCCATATTCTCGATGTCCATCTTGTAGCGCGCCGAAGAGGTCTCCACGCCCAGTTGGCCGGTGTCGGCAATGACATAAACCGGAGCGCCCCCCGAAACGGTGGTGCCGTCGATCCCCGCGATGAAGGCATGTGTCTGCACCCCCTCGGTCCCAAGACG
>Ga0302325_10024501_pt1 | contig 12546 bp, 11 predicted proteins | sample Palsa_T0_2_FD_201948 | JGI IMG/M metagenome (GOLD analysis project Ga0302325, IMG submission 201948) | Peat permafrost microbial communities from Stordalen Mire near Abisko, Sweden - Palsa_T0_2 | ecosystem: Environmental > Terrestrial > Soil > Palsa > Peat permafrost | place: Sweden: Abisko...
GAAACAGACCAAGTGTGATCTATGACAAGAGTGCGCCAAGCTTCTTTGTTGCCGTAGGGAACTTTTCGATTCCAGCGCCGACCACCTCATTCGCCACCGTCATATAAACATCGCCGACTGTGCCGGTGATCCTGGTGTGCGCGCCCTTCGCCACCTTGGAACTTCCGCCGGCAACGATCATCGCCAAGCCATTGTTCTTATGGGATCCCGCCTCGGCGTGCTCGTGCGTGTAGATCAGAGCTGTGTGGTCAAACAAAGTCCCATCGCCTTCCGGAACCGACTCCAGCTTTGCCACAAGGTACGCGAATTCCTCGACGTGCCACCGGCAGATGTCCCGCAAGACATGTCCACCATCGGCGCCATCGGAACCGGCAGTCTTGTTCTCCGCATGGGTGTAATCGTGATGGCGCGCGGAGGTATAGCCTAACCACGGGAATCGCGAGATGCTCTGGCATTTGGTCAGCATGTAAGAGGCAACGCGAGTTTGTCCGGTCGCCAGCGCCTGAACCAGCAGGTCGGATTGGAGCTTCGCTATGCGCGGCCAATCCTTCATGTCGCCGTCAAAATCAGGTGGATCGACGTTGCGATACTCGGGCGGAAGGCCAGCGATTGCGCGTTCGAGATCGCGAATCCCGGAAAGATGCTCTTCCACGCGGGCTTGATCCTCGCCAGGCATACGCTGCTTCAACATTTTGGCGTCCTGCATTACCGTGTCGAGAATGCTCTTCTTCCGGTTTACCCAACCTTCTTCTTGAGCGCCGAACAGGCGGTCGAACAGCCGATGCGGAATCATCTCCGGCGGCAAGGCGCGTTCGTATCCGGCCCAACTCATATTGCGCTGCATGCTTTCGCCGAACGATTCCTGAGCTACGCCGATCTGAAGCGAACGGAAGCGGGAGTTGCCGCCGATCTTCGAAGCAACGATCTGATCGATGGAAGGGCCGCTGGGGCCGCGCCCGGTAAAGTCAGTGCCGGTCATCAATCCGCTCATCGAGTTTGTGTGGCCATTACCCTTGCCGCTCGATGCCGCGTTGTCCACGCCGCTTAACACATGAACGTCCTTGCGCCACGACGCGAGGGGGGCAAGACAGGGCGTCATTTGATAGTCCACGCCTTCTTCCATGGGAATCCAATAACGCTCGGGAATTCCGTTCCCGTTGAACCAGAGCACGAAGCGTGTTTCGATGGGCTTGGCCGTGGGGGCGCCGCCTTCACTGGCATAGGCGGTGCCGGTGGAGTTGAACATCGAGACCAGAGGCGGCAATCCCACTGCAATTCGCGCGCCCGCGGCGGTAATGCCCTTCAACAAGGACCGGCGTGAAAGTCTAATGCGGTTGGTGATTAGCTGCGACATCGGTCGCTCCTTCCTGGTTCGGAAACTCTCTCTGGAGCACTAATGACACTATAAGCTCCTTGAAACGAAACTGCGAACGCCGGAAATCTTCCAGCGCCCTTTGGATCACCGGCCGGTCCGCCGCAGTCTCTGGCCGGCCCGCGGTATAGCGGAAATATTGCTTCACCACGCACTCCTGGCACTGCGGGCTCTTCGCCAGCACGGCGCCCAATTCGGCGGGCGAAGAGAACTGCGAATCGGGAAGTCCGGCGACATCACCGGTCGTGTTGAAGTCGAGCTTAATGGTACGGGTTGTGAAACGGGGCTTAGCGTCCTTCGCAGCCGCGGGGTCTGGCTTGACCGAACTACGGAACTGAAGCAAAAGATTGTCGCGGCGAGCTCCCACGGCATCGAATTTTTCGAATCCGAATCCGATCGGGTCGATCAGTTTATGGCAGGAAGCACAGGCGGGGTTCGTCGCGTGTTCGGTCATCCGGTCGCGATTTGTCTGTGGATGGGCCTCCGTCACTGCCGGGAGATTCGTGTTCACGCCGGGCGGCGGGTCAGGCACATGCTGGCAGAGGAACTGCTCTCGAACGAACAACCCGCGCGCGGTTGGGGAGGAATCGTCCGGTTTCGCGGTCAGGGCAAGAAACAGGCCTTCGCCGAGCAATCCGGCACGCTGCGAATCGCGAGGGAAGGGGACGCGGTCGAAGTCCTTCGCTGGTGGCGTAACGCCATAAATCTTCGCGAGTTCCTGGCTCACGTGGCCGTAGTCCGCCGTGAACAAGGTCATGAAGTCGTGATCGTTCCAAACCAGATCGGAAACGAAGGTGCGGGCCTCTTCGGTCATGGCGATCGCCGTTTCGCGGGTGAATAGCGGGAATTTCCGGCGGTCTTTGCTGGCGGTGAGCAGCCGGTCAAAGCGCAGCCACTGGCTGGTGAACTCATTCAATGATTCTTTCGCCCGCGGATCTTCCAGCATGCGGCGGGTTATTTTCTCCACACCTTGCCGGGAGGAGAGATCGCCTCGGGCCGCAGCGGCCAGCAGTTCGGCGTCTGGCATTGTGTCCCAAAGGGCGTAGGAAAGGCGGTTTGCCGTTGCCCATGGTTTCAACTTGGGATCTGGCGCTGACTCCAACCGGAAAATAAAGTTGGGCGATTGCAACATTGCTTCCAGCACGAGTTGCGCGCCCTGCAGAAAGTCAGTCTCCTGCTCCATCAGCGTTTCGTAACGCTTCTGTTCCCCCGGGTCCAGCGGACGTCGGAATGCCTTTAAACCGAACTCGCGAATGAACTTTGCGCGGCATGCAACCGACGGCTTGCAAGGAATCAGGCCGTGAGTATCTCCGCCGCGGAATGCCGACCGGGCCAAACGTTCCGCAGCCGCGCTGTAGCCTTCGATGAGGAGTGGTGAAAGGCTTTGTCCCTGGATCTGGTTGCGAAATCCGTTAATGAAGTCTTCAGTGGGAAATTGGTTCGCGGGATTGGTTTGGTCGCCTAACAGGTCGCGCACCGTGTGGTTATATTGGCTGTGCGTGAGGCGGCGGAGTTCGGGGTCGGCGGTCTTCGCGCCCGTCTCCTTTTGCACATCCTGGCGGTATCGCAACGCTGCCGTAAGTTCAGTTCCTGAGAGTTTCGTAAGCCGCGAGATCCAGGCCTTCAAGGCCACTTCTTCCGGCGAGCCTGGCTTGATGCGCTCGCCGCCTGCGTGGCGAATCCGGTTAGTGGGCTTGTTCAATAGCAGCGAAGACTCGGGATGTTCGCGATCGATCAAGGCCACCAGCGACATGCCGAATGCCTCAATCCTCGCGGAAGCCGCTCCAGGCTCCGGGAACTGCAGGCGCGTCATGGAAGCCACGCCATCTACGTTATGGCAGCCGCGGCAGCCGGCCTTCTCCATGACCGGATAAAGGCTGGTTTCGAAGTTCTGCGCGCTCATGGTACCGACAGCAAGGACGATCAGAATGAATGGTTTCAACAGGCTAATCCCGCATTCAGTAGAATAACTCTGAATGCGCCGCGCCATCTTTGGGATCCTTCTCTTTGCCGCAACGGCGGAGGCCGCGAGCCAGCGCGAAATCGCCGAATGGGTGATTCGCTGGGAAGGGCAGGTAGCCATCGAAAGCGCGCACGGCTTCCTAAGTGACGTTAGCCAGATCCCCGCCGGAGACATACAGATCACGGCGATCGACCTCACGGCCGGGGTGATGCACCCGATCGAGTTGCTGAAACTCCAGGGATTGCCGCATCTGCGACAGCTCTATTTGCCCGGGCCTGTCTGGAATCCTGGCGGCAGCAACGAGGATCGCAAAGGAGTCTTTAAGGCTTTTTCAACCCTTACCGGCGTGCAGCGGTTGGCATTCGGTTGGCATTACAATGCCCAAATCGAAATCGGCGACAAGGACTTTCTGGAACTCGCCACTTGGAAGGACCTGCGCGAGTTCCGCTGCTCTCAATGCCAGCTGGCGAATCTGAGCCTCGCTCCTTTCACGAAGCTCGAAAGCCTTGATCTGAGTTACAACCCTTTTACCGATAAAGGCATGGAAGGCATTGCGGGGCTTACCGAGCTGCGACGGTTGTACCTGCGCGATTCGCTGGTGACTGACGAAGGGCTCAAGTACCTCAGCAATCTTTCGAAGCTCGAAGAGCTGGATCTCTCGGGCGCGCGCATCACGGATAAGGGCGTTCAATATCTGCGCAACCTCAAATCAATGCGCCGGCTTAACCTGCTGGGTGCTCAAATAACAGACGCATCGATCGACATTCTGGCTGGAATGGAGCGATTGAGGTCGGTCAACCTTTACCGGACTCGCGTGACCAACTCCGGCCTCGCCAAGCTTCAGTCTCTCAAGGAGCTGACCGATGTGGATCTGCGCTACAGCCGCGTCACGTCCAACGGCATTGAATCTCTGAGCGCCGCTTTGCCCCACGCCAAGGTGCAATTTGTGGGCGCGTCTTCACCCCACAAGAAAGCAACCGATGCCGCTCCACGTGACGCGAGCGAGGACTCCATCGCGGCGTGGGTCAAGTCTCTCGGCGGCAAGACAGAACTAACGTCCGGACGTGTGACATCCGTCGACCTGTCGTCTACCCCGATCAGCGACACGCAACTGGTGAACCTGGTCAAGCTCACTGCGCTGCAGAAGCTCGACCTCGGAGTCACGCAGGTTGGGGATCTGGGGATGTCATCCGTGCGGCAAATGCAGAGCCTGGTAGAGCTGAACCTCAGCAACACCACCGTGGGCGACTCCGGTGTTTCGCAGCTGTCGGCCCTTCCCGGTTTGCGAGTGCTCCGGCTAGCAGGCACTCTGGTGGAAGGATCCGGCCTGGGCCGCCTGAAGGCACTGCGGGAGCTCGATCTGGCCGCCTCGAAGATTGACGACAAAGGCCTTGTATCGATTGCAGCTCTCACCGGTCTAACGAGTCTCCGCCTGAACTACGCCGACATCAGTACGACAGGTGTCGCAGGTCTCAAGAGCCTTAAGAATCTGGAAGAGCTCAACCTCTCGAGCACCGAGATCAACGACGCTGCACTCAATGACATCGCCACATTAACGAACCTCCGCGGACTCTATTTGAATTTCTGCCGCATCAACGATAAGGGCTTGGTCGCGCTCCAAGCCCTGCAGCATCTCGAACGGATTGAGCTTCGCCGGACCCTGGTCACAAGCGCCGGCGTTCAGTCGCTCTCCAAGCTGAAACAACTGACCTCCATCACCCTTGACTACACATCCACCGACGATAAAGCCATCGAAGCGCTGAAGACCCTCCCCAAGCTGCGGGAGTTGAGTCTGGATGCCACCGGGGTGACCGACAAGGGCGCGCAATCGCTCCAGTCTATGAACGCTTTGAAGTTGCTCAATCTCTATCACACGCTGGTGACGGAAAAGGGAGAGCAGGATCTCAAGAAAGCGCTGCCCGATTGCAAAATCGTCTTCGACCGCGATTCGGCGCTGCCAACGAGGAGGACCAAATCATGAGAGCCATCTTCGTGGCTTGGCTCTGCGCCGGATCTCTTTATTCCGCCGATCTGAAACCGACGACCACGCAATGGGTTGAGGATCTCGGCGGCACGGTGATTCGAAACCCCCAGGGCCGCATTACGGGAGTCAACCTGCGGGGCAGTTGGGTGGGTGACGCCGATTTGCGCAACCTCAACGAACTGCCCGACCTCGCGACGCTCGACCTTTCGCTGACCCACATCACCGACCAGGGCATGCAGGAGATCAAGGATCTCAAAGGGATCACCGATCTCAGCCTGTACTTCGCCGAGTACGTCACCGATGAAGGGATCGCAGCCATCAAAGGTTGGAAGAAGCTGAAGACGCTGAACCTGCACGGCACCAAGGTTGGAGACACGGGCCTCGAACATATTGCGGGCATCACGACCCTGGAATCGCTGAACGTCGGCTCGACGCTTATGACCGATGTCGGCCTCGAACGCCTGACCAACCTGACAAGCCTCAGGCAATTGACCATGGGCGGCAACGAGTTGGGCGATGCCGGTCTGCAGGCTCTGAGGCAACTCCCCAGCCTGTCGTACCTCGATCTGAGCGGAAGACAGGGCACGGATAAGAATGTATGGACCGTTGCGATGTCGGATTCAGGCCTGGCCGCCGTACTCACGTTGAAGCAACTGCGAGAGCTACGGTTCGGTTGTTCGTTCATCGGGGTCGGCATTGAAGGCCAGCGGCTTGGCGAGGTCAGCGTGCTCAGCGTAACGCCGCAATGGCTGGAAATGATGCGTGCGCTGCCGGCTTTGGAAAAGCTCCACGTCCAAGGCTGCATCAGGATCAACGACGAAGCGATGTCAATCCTCGCGGGAATGCCGGGGCTGAAGGAAGTAGATCTTCAAGGTACGGGCGTGACGGCCAAGGGTGCGGCGGTGCTGAAGGCGGCTAAGCCATCGATCGTGGTCTTCTACGGCCCTTGGGACGGCAAGTCCGCGAACTATCGCAACAACTAAGGCGGGTGGAATCGCGGCGGGTCGGCGGCGGGTTCGAATTTCTCGCTCCGGCTTTTGTTTTCAAAGCCTTGTGGGTTCGGCGTGGATTTTTCGAACTTTTTATATTGCGGATTCATTAAGTGCTCTCGCTTGCAGTCTAGAACATGGGCGGCTGCGGATCGATCCTAATTTGTCATAAGTCTTGTGGATTGTATTAGATGTGAGTTTGTGACCGGAAAAACGATTCGGCCACAGATGAACACGAATGGTGCACGGATAAAGCCCAAGCCGTGGGTCGATTGCCCGGGGATTGCTCCCCCCGCGTGGGTTGATTGCCTGGGTGAAATTGCGTGTTGGCGGGTTCGCGCGCTCTCCAACGACGGCAACTCGGCTCATCGAAAAAAAGTTCGCAGAGCACCGATGAGTTTCTATCTCCTCGGCGGTTATACAGGGTGAGGAGTACAAATCATGAAGAAGCGCAGTTTCACCACAACTATTTCGGTGGACCAAACACCAAATGAGGCCTTCGCTGCCATCAACAACGTTCGTGGATGGTGGTCGGGAGAGATCGACGGCGCCACCGGCGAGTTGGGAACCGAGTTCACATATCGTTATATGGATGCGCACCGCTCCACGCAGAAGGTCACGGAACTTATTCCCGGCAAGAAGGTTGCCTGGCATGTTTCCGACAGCCATCTGAGCTTTGTGAAAGACAAGAGCGAATGGACCGGCACGGATATCGTTTTTGACATCTCCATGAAAGATGGCAAAACGGAGATCCGTTTTACGCACTCAGGCCTCGAGCCGGAGATTGAATGTTACGGCAGTTGCTCCAACGCATGGGGGATGCTCATCAACGGTAATCTGCGCAAGCTGATCGCCACGGGTCAAGTTCAGCCGGACGTGTTTGCATAGGGGGACAAGGCCATGAACAGCCCGGAACCGAATTTCACCACTACGCTTTCGGTAGATCAATGTCCCGAAGATGCCTTCGCCGCCATCAACAATGTTCGCGGATGGTGGTCGGAAAACATCGAATGCAGCACCGAAAACCTCGGCGATGAGTGGACGTATCGCTACCAAGAAGACCGAAATCCGCTTCACCCATGAAGGCCTGGTTCCCGTGTATGAGTGTTTCGATGTATGCTCCAACGCATGGGGCTCCTATGTGAACGGCAGTTTGCGCAGTTTGATTGCGACAGGCAAGGGCCGGCCCAATCCGAAAGAGTGAAAGGGGGGCCAAGGTTCTTGACCCGGGCCATATTGACTTAAAAAATGGCACTGGGACCGCTTGAGGGCGATGAGTTCGGACGGCTCGCGGAACCGTTCCGCCGCGAACTTCGAGTGCATTGTTATCGCATGCTCGGCTCGGTACAAGAAGCAGAGGATCTGGTGCAAGAAACCTACTTGCGCGCCTGGCGCAGCTTCGACAGCTTCAGAGACGTCGAAGGCGGTTCTTTTCGAGCATGGTTGTACCGGATCGCCACGAACGCGTGCCTGAATGCCAGGGCCAGCCGCAAGGAATTTCAACGCTTCTTGCCTCACCAGTTGGGAGCCGCGAATCTGCAGATGCCTTCGAGCCCCGGGACCGACGTGGCGTGGCTGGAACCTTACCCGAATGCTTACCTCGCGGAGTCGGGAGACGAGGCGGCGAATCCCGAAGCATGTTATGCAGCTCGCGAGGCCGTGCAACTCGCTTTTGTCTCCGCCATTCAGTTGTTGCCGGCGCGTCAACGCGCTGTACTCTTGCTGTGCGACGTACTCGGGTGGGCTGCCGCCGAAGCCGCGGCCCTACTCGAAAGCTCGACAGCTTCCATCAACAGCGCATTGCAAAGGGCGCGAGAAACGCTTGCCAAACACTATCCGGTAGGCCGGCCCCGGAGTACATCCCAATCAGATCCAGCCCATCAAAGGCTTCTCGAACGGTATCTGGACGCTTGGCAAGGACACAATGTGAACGGCTTTGTAGCTCTCCTGAAAGAGGATGCCACAGTGATCATGCCGCCATGGAGAGAATGGTTTGCCGGCCGCGACACCATCGGGTCGTTCTTCGGGGCGGCTTGGAAGGCATGCAACGGTCTTCGCCTGGTCCCGACTGGAGCTAATGGCCAGCCCGCGTTCGCCGTTTATGAGCTCAGCGGTGGCCCTGATGCCCAATGGACTGCGCACTCTATCCACGTGCTCTCGCTTGACGAGGAAGCGATTTCGACTATCACGATGTTCGTGCCGCCTACTGGGCCGAACCTGTTCCAGTCATTTGGACTTCCGCTGATTCTTCAGTAGGTTGGAGAGGCTCTTGGGCTCAATAGCACTGCCAGTCCAGGAACCATTGGTTCTCGCATCCGGGTGCAGTTCCACGCGCGATGTAGACCATCCCGCCGTCTCCCCAAAACAGACCCGCCTTTTCCTCGCTGTTGATCTGCAGGCAGAACTCGGGCTGTGCGGGATCTTCGTCATAATCCCACCACGGCTCTGACTGAATTTCGCTTGCGTAGCCACCTGCTTTGGTCAGCGCCAGATCATCTTCGTCGCGGTCCGATCCATCTTCCCAGCGACATTCGAAACCGCGCTTCAGCCTCGGCGCTCCGTCTGGGCGGGTTAACGGAACTAGTCCTTCCAGGGTTGGGTATGCGCTTAATTGCCAGTTGATTCCGTTGCCGCGCGCGAGTTCGCCCAATTCGGGATCGACGAAGAAGGTGATCAGGGCGATGTCCTTCAGCAACGGCGGCGGGGAAGGGGCGGATTTCAGATTCAGCTGGCAGACAAACAACATCGGCTTTCCGCCTGTAGAGGGCCATTCCTCGCCCGGAATTCGGAGTGGCGTCAACCCGAAGTGAGACGCGAACGGGTCCCCGGTGGGCCGGAAGCCACCAACCTTCACGATCGACACTTTTTTGTGATCCATATTCCAGTAATCATATAAAGTTATGCCGAGCAATCCAATTTGGTGTAAACTCAACACATTGAGATTTATTAACCTGTTAACCGGTCTGCTCCTGGTGACGGCTCCTTGTTTGGCTGCCGACCTCACTTTTGACCTGACTCGAAGCGTGCCGACCCAGCCCGGCCGCCAGCTCACCGGGTCTCAATTCACGGTATCGATTAGTGGGTTGGACCCACGTGTCCGCGAGCAAGCTATTTTGCACGCGCTCCTCAACGGGAATATGCCGGAGTTCCTCAGGAAACTGGTTCCGGTGAAGCTGACATCCCGATCGCCGGGCGGCCAGTTGATCACCGCGACCATTTTCGTAATGCCGGAGTACCTGTCTATCGGCTCGGATAACGATTTTCTTCGGATTCCGATGAATCTCTACACGGCGGCGGCCGTTGCAACGCAGATGGGATTCATTCTGCCCACGCGGAAGATTGTCGACGCCATTTATCAACAGTCGGCTTTCCATTTTGCGCCCGAGCCCATGACTGCCGGTCCGCAGATGCGGTCCACTGAATACTATCGGGTACATAACCAAAAAGTTCAAGATCAGTTCCGCCAGATCGGCGCTTCGATCGGCGCGCTGCTCTCGGGGCACAAGAAGGACGTGGTAATCACGAATCTTCTGGCGAAGAATCCGGGGCACATTGCGATCTACGGATGGCACCGGACGAACGGCGTACCGATCCAGCCTCTGACCACGGTGCATGGCGCGTGTTACGCGGATTATAGCCACGGCATTCGGCTGGTCAGTGAAACCGTACTGCTCAATGGTGAAATGCGGTCGATCTATGACCTACTGGCGGATCCGCTCTTCGCTAATGTCCTGAGCGATGAAGGCCCGATTCCGAATCTGCGCGATTTGCTCCACAGAGATGCAGAATCAGTTTGTGGCCCGGCTTAGCGTATCGTCTTAACGCAGCGAAATCCTAAGTGGTAATTTGCGTGGCTATGGTCATCTAGTACCCGTGTTCCATGCCAAAATGGGGCGCGCCAGCGACACCAATCCTCGTGAGCGCGGTATGAGTCGAAGATAAACCAACTCCCCTTTAGCTCCGTATACCCGAGCGTCTTGCTTCCTAGACTTGACATCTGGCTCTCGTTCAGCGGAAGATTCATGCTTTCGGCGGCATTTCCGTTGAGGTCGTAGATGTATAACGGGCTATGACAGGCCGGGAAATCTCCTGTCGGAAAAGTGTTCGATCCGCAGCCCTTCCAATCGCCGCCGTTGCAGCCCGCTGTCTTTATGCTCGAAGTGGCACAAATTCCGCGTTGATACTCGGGACCGTAACTCCACTGTTTGGTGGGCGCGTCGTCGCGGTTGTGCTGCGCCCGCATTCGCGCGATTCCCTCATCCGGACTCACACCTTTGGTCAAATCCCAATGGTAGTCCGGAGGTTCGAGGTCGCCGGCGCAAGCGCCTTCCCACTCATGCGCGTCGGCAATTCGCTCTCCGACCGCCCAGCAGATTTCGGCGGCTTCATTCGCCTTGACCCAAGTCACCGGGTAGGTGCAGGGAATGTTGGGAAATTCAAACTGATCCATGCATACTTTCGCGTCTTCGGGCTGCTCCTTGGCGGGGTTGTAAAGCGGCGCCATGTACTTGCCGTGGCAGATTTTCTCGAAACGCGCGTTTTCGTACTGAACGCCCTCCTGCTTCAGCTTGGCCTGACACTGTTCCGGCGTCACCGGATGCTGGGTGACGTCCGGATTCCCCTGGCCGATATACCCAGACTTCTCGAAGATCTTCCGGACGGCGGCGATCTGGCTGTCCGAGAGGCCGCGGACGTCCTTCAATTGCCGGAAAATGACTTCATTCTGCTGTTTCAGCGTGGCCCTTGGGTCTGCATAGCCGATCATTCCTGGAAGCGCCAAAAGCCCCAGCAAAATGAAAGCGGGAAACTTCATCGATTCACCCCCTTGTGAACAACGTAGAAGAAGTCGCGGTTATCGGAAAAGCCCAAAAAGCGCGGTATGTTTTTGCCTGGACCGGTTTGATCCAACTGGTTCATGCCCTTCAGGAGATGTTCCACGATCAATTCAGACCCTGTATGCCGATACAGGGCCATGTAAGTATGTTCCAGCGCGTTCATATCGGTGAGCATGGCGTAACTGCATTGATAAGCCTGGTAAACGCGCGCCATGGACGAAGGTGTGGCGTCGCTGAAAATCGCGTAGACCATGAAGCGTTTGCCATGGGACTTCAAAATCGCCATGCTCGCCCTGATTGAACGCAGTCTTGAATCCTCGTTTCCGGACCAGTTACCCGGACCCCATCGGCTGACCAGTTTCCCGGGGAGCGTGGTTCCGGAACCATCCACTTCAGCCAGTGCAACGCCGTTCTGCCGCGCGTACCGAACCCGGGCGAGAGAAGTGTTGTCTGCCTCCGTCCACGTCTTCATGTCGAGCGTTCCGTCATCCATCGAATACACTGTCGCAAGACCGGGCTGGAGTTTGCTGAGTACTACGCCGTTCTCAATGATTCCATAATGGCTACCGTGGTTCACCTGAGCCAGGTCCCCGGAATTAAACGCACTGTGATCGCGCTTGTATCCGCCGGTAAAGGCCGCGATTGTCTTTTTGCCAAGATCCGGTCGTATCAGCCCGGTGGCGGCCAACGGCGCGATTGTCCCGATGCCATCCGGCCCCGGCATATTCGGATTCTTCATCCTCGGAAGCAAGTGCGTGGCCCATTCGACTCGTGGATGCACCGTGCCTATTTCGTAGGCGGCTTCGAACCGGTCGAGATCGAAGGCCACGAGGTAAACCAAAGAGGCGTTTTCCACCCCGTCCAGCGTATTGACCATAGAGCGATTGCTGGAAAGGATCTTCGGATCGATCAGATTTGCGCGCATGATGCTGACATAGATCCCCGAATCAGCAACGGCCGCATACCAGGCTCCCGGTTCCATAGCGGCATTGCCGGTTTCCAAGGTAATTCCCAGGTTAGTTGGCCCAATCCGCTGGTTCGCGTACTTGGGATCGATCAGGGCAGGCACAGGCCGTTCTGCCGATGCCGGTGCTGAATCGGCTCCCGCGGTATGCAATTCACCCGTCTCTTGATAACGGTCTGCCAATACATGATGGAAGATGTCGATCACCTTTTCGCCACCATAAACCTGATCGCGAACAAATTCAGTGACCGATTCCAACGCAGTTTTGTGACCTTTCGACGGATTTCGAAGATAGATGCGGCCGCCGCAGAGGGGAACGTAAATCAGCTGGGAACTTCGTCCCTGCTCAAGCAGGTTGGCGCCGCCAAACAGATCGCACTGATAGCGTTCCTTTCCTTGAATGATAACCAGGCCCTTCTGAAATGCCGGGTCGAGCTCA
>Ga0302325_10024503_pt1 | contig 12546 bp, 11 predicted proteins | sample Palsa_T0_2_FD_201948 | JGI IMG/M metagenome (GOLD analysis project Ga0302325, IMG submission 201948) | Peat permafrost microbial communities from Stordalen Mire near Abisko, Sweden - Palsa_T0_2 | ecosystem: Environmental > Terrestrial > Soil > Palsa > Peat permafrost | place: Sweden: Abisko...
TTTCGTATTACCATTCGATAGCTCAGATCCTCCACGTTAGCAGGGTCGTCAGGCGTGCCATCAATGAACGCCTCCCATGACTCTAATACTGCCTTGAATTTGTCGATTGTCTCCAGAACCGTCTCCTCAGGGGCATGGAGTACCTTGGTCTCATAATCTACAGACACTATTCTCTCAAAAAATTCAGTGGTCTCGCGCAACTTTTCCATACTGTAGTCGGCAAAAGCCCATATGTCATCGGCCATCACGGAGTCGTAAAAGGATAGGATGACTCGAACAGCTGCCACGCCTTTCGCAATTGTTGGGTGGCATGATATTTCCTCGAGGCATGAGAGAGAAGATGAATCCATTTCGACTCGGAGGAAGTGGACGAGAAGGTGAGAGCTGGTGCTACAAAATCGCCGGCATGTCAGCCGAAGGTTTTTGACCTCGGATACACCCACGGCAAACTGGTAGAAGTAACGGATGTTAGGGTGCCAGCCTTTCACATAGCCAAATATCTTGATGAGTATCTCGTCAGGCATATCCAGAATACGCAGAGGTCTGAGTGATGGGCGAGACAGAACGTTGATGCGCTCCCGCATCGAGCTGCTGTTGTCTTTGATCTGCTGCGTCACGCATTTCAGGTCCTCCAGAAGTTTGTCTATGGTGGCCAGAACAGGGATGGGCTGCGAACCCTCAGTCGCCTCGCCTTCTATCCGGAGTTGACAAATGATTCTCACTCGCTCCCATGTAGTTTCAGCAATTTTGGCTGTCACGCGTCGGTCCAAGTCGTCTATCTCCTTCAATTGCTGGTAGTAGCAATCAAGAATGTTCGATACTGAGGTGGAGGTCATTCTTGCGAAATTAAGCTCCGTTGGCTTTCGCGGATGATGTGGGATGTCGTGTCGTCAGAAATAATGGTATAGTGACACGTGAGCCGCTAGGGCCCGCTAGGTTGTCCTGTATATATATACGGTGTTTGCACCCTACTTAACTTTATCATCTGTACACAATTCGTACTGTACATACGTTACCGCAATATATTGCATTTGCAACTCTTTATTGCATTCATTTATACCAACATTCCGCTGCCGATTAAGCTCATATCCTATCAGTCGTTTCATTTTCTAGTGCCTTAGGCACTACAGTCTCCTGCCCTAGTTCTAGCGTTGCTGATCAGCGCATCTATGCGTAAGCCCTGTATTTCATTGGCAAGGCCAAGAACTTGCAGGGTTTTCAGTGCACTCGGGCTTTTGTATGTTTACGGTTGGTCAAGACACATCATTTCTCCCTATATTCTACAATCGCTAAATCTGGTCTTGCAATGTTCGTTTCACAGATAAACGCAAATTCTTTTAATGTTCAAAGACCTTCTCAACATTTATTTGGTCACATGTTCTTTAGCAACAATCAACATTGGAAGGGAAGGCGAGGGGAACCCGGCGGGGTCAACTGCGAGTTGACTTGGTCCACATACAAATATAACAATTCGATTTTAATTATACCTAAGTGATAGCACCTCTCAATTTTCGGCACTGATAGAATTCCCCCTTTTTAAAATGAACAAGCCCACCCTCCATTGATACTCTGCACCGTCCCCGTCATGTCTTTTCTGATAAATTTGGTTTACTAAACTTAACTTTAAATGGACAATAGAACATTGATATTTCCATATCTTGAAAAGAAACTTCCTGATTAAGCAAGTAGTAAGTGTAGCCTTAATATACATGCGCCCGCGATCGATGAACTACTGACTCGCAAGATTTGGACAATTTACAAGAACATTTTGAGAAATGGTTGATATTAAAACAAAGCCTTCGAGATTTTTCTATATTGTGAAACACGTGCGATTTTTATTGAGAATTTGTAATTTGTAAGAAGGGATCAAGCAGAATTGGGGATTGGCATAAAGAGACTCTGTGGATAGAAAGTTATATTTTCAAAGGAGCTGATCACATGGAAGTCGTGCTTTATTTATTTCGTATATTCGTGGTAATGTCATTAGTTGATACTACGTATAGGAAACCGGACCGTCATATCATGAAGTAGGGTTATGAGAAGAGGAACCTCCCCCAACCCTTGCAAACCTCGTTCTTCTTCGTCTTTCATTTGAACTCCCTCATGGGTCCACAGTCTTGTCATAGTTGTCATCGGCTCCAGGATCCCCGCCAGGATCCCCGCCGGAACCCTTCTGCTCTCCAGCGCCGTGGTCTGCGGCGGCCGACTTCGGGTTCCTCTTTCTGTAGTTCAAGTACACCTTACCTAAGCCTATCGCAGCAACCAAGACGGCGCATATAGGCCCGATAATACTGCCGGCCAGCGCACCAGGACTCAGGCCGCTACTGCTCGTGGTTCCAGAACTGGGCAAGACAGTGTAGGTTGTGGGGGCAGGAAGGGCGCTAGCTGTATATCAGGAGAAATATGAGTATGTGTGTATGCTATGAGGGAAGAATGGAATAAAGAGGAGGAATCGACGCCGCTTGAGCCTTCGATTCATAGTAGCTGGTGTCGTACTCTAGCACAGGTCGCAATGTCCCCGTAGCATGAGATATCAAGAAAGAAAAGAAGATAATTCTTCTACTTACTTGTCGACCCGACAAGAGAACCAATTGTGAAGGTTGGACCATCACAGCACGAGTTCGACGTGCCGCAGCAGTAAATATTTTCGGCGCAATAGTATACCCATTGATAAGAGCTGGACAGAGCTGCGAAGGTCGTTAGTGACGATTCTTGGCTCGACGATTCCTCAGTGATTGCATTCTACTCACGAAGGTTCTCAGCACTGTTGTGACAATAATTTGGACAATCTGCCTCGGGCCAGGTACTATTCGAGCACGCGCCTATATAGTAGTCTCCGCTGGCAGAGCACAGCTGCAGATTACTTGCACATGTGCTGTCTTCCGCATCGCAGCATATGTAGGTGGAGGAACTGCCACAGGTAAGAGAATAGTCCGATTTCGTTCCATCTGGAAAGTAACATTGGGTAGCGTTGGATATGGAGAAGAGAAGTATCCAGAAAAGAGCAGAGAAGAGACCAACTGATGGCAAAAATTTCAGCATCATCGTGACTTATTGTTGACGCCTTTGAATTTGCTAGGACGAGCAAGGAGATCACAGATGGTTGACCCCATTTCAAATCATCGAGGCATTTGGTTGGTATTTACCTCGCTATCTGCGGCTGAAGAGAATCTTCTGAGCAATCCAGCCGGAATAACATGGGCACTCTGGCACTGGACGCCATCGCTGATGAAGCTTTACAAGATAAGAGATTTATCAGCCAATAACTCCGTGAAAAGATGAGGCGTTCTTCTTTCAGCCTCCAGCCGTACACTTCTTGCCGCCAAGATGCGGTGTGCTTGCTTTCGTGTAACCTTTTCGTGTAACCTTCCTCGCGAATGATAGACGAGAGCTCTTTCTGTATTCCGCGCTGCGCTGGCGTGGCGTAATCCCTTCAATCAGACGCTTTCACAAACACCAGCTGAGCCTCTGCTTACGATAATTGCTTTTTTCACTGCCAGCCACGGCATTAAGAGAGCAATGCGAAATTGAAGGCGGCTTCACCGGCAAAGCTCTTGGGCAATACTAAACGAGATTCTGCATTCTAGTCAGCTCTCTGCATTTCGTGGAAAGTCCACGGACGGCGAAGCGGCAAAACATGTCCACTTACGATGTTCCATCTCCAGAGCCAGATAAAGACGAGAGGAATAACACCAGCTATAGTATAGGTCAGGCTCCACAGTTCCTCGCTAGCACACACAGAACCACCTCAGATATGAGCTTGCGGACAAGCTCGAGGCCATGACTCAGAGCACAACTCGACTTTAAAGTTTGAACGAGGACAACTAAGCTTGAAGCAAGGCGAGCAGTAACAGGTAGTTACTTATGAATTGGACGAGACACAGCAAAAGATACCGCGAGGTAGACACCGAAAGGAAGATGGGCTGGGTATCAATAGCTACGGCAAGTACGTCACATCCCGCTCCAACCAAAAGGGCCGGAAGTAAGCATCCTTGCCAAAGCGGCTGCTGGTGCCGGGGGAACTGTTTGATGGAAGATATCGTCCTTGATGCGATAGAGCTACCAGCGCAGCGACGCCACCATATGCTTCTTGTAGTGTACAGTACGATAAAGCAATAGGGAGAAAGAGAGTGGCTGTGATTTGAAGGAGTCGTTGAGTTCTTATGCACAGTGCGGGAGATGAGACCAAATCAGACGGTTCGAGAAATGAGCTATTTACGATATGAATGGAATGGGATTTTTGGTGACGTTGTGATGATGAAGGGGGTTAATTATTCACGCTGTAACTGAAGGCTTGGGATCGACTAGATTAGCTTCTAATTTACCCATTCTGGCCCTCTTTTCTCGAAACACATGGATATAAAGACTTACAATCACAAAAAACCTTCTTCTCGCAACACTGCCAGAAAATTTTGCAGCGAAAGTGACTTCACCAAGTCCATTTCCGTCTTTGGGCCTGACTCCTGAGCAGTCGCTGCTCTACCCTGAGCCGATGGTGGGCATTCCTGAGCACGCCCCGAGTCAGCCTAGGGACAATAAATGGAACTGTCCCCTAAATAAATCCAAGTAGACTACCCGGCAGAATCCTGCGCAGAGTGATACCTAGCATCTCAACGCCGTCACAAAAACACACTTGAAACCGGCTGTATCAGCGCTCGGCAAAATCTGTAGCCGGATCTTGGGCATTTCTCAATTCATTACTGTAGCGACACAGAATTGATAACTTTTATATGGCACGATACTACGAATTGTTTGCAGTGATCACACGGAAAATGGCAGAGATCATCGAAGAGGAGAGATGTTGAACTACATTCCGCTGGCCTGTAGGATTTTGTCCGTTTAACCCGTCTTAAGGATATGAGCATAAGCGACAGTGGAATGATTGATGCAAATGAATGCAATTGTATGAGGATGCAGTGAACTGTGTATATTGCGTGCAGATGATGGAGATGATAAAGTTAGGTAGGGTGGAAACACCACATATATATAGGACAACCTAGCGGGCTCTAGCGGCTCACGTGCCACCATACCATTATTTCTGACAACCCGAACGACCTCGGATAAGGTTGCGAGGCTAGCTAGAGTAGTGTGGCGCCCCTTACTTTGTCTCAAGGTTCCCAGACGAAACGGAACGTCATGCAACAGGAAATGCATCAAGACATCGCTAGGGATGGGGTGATCTATGTTCTTCAACTTTCTATTTTCAGGCAACCCCATAATACAACGAGTTTCCCAATTTTAAGATCATTACTCATATGTTGGCTGTCTCCCTCTTCGGGTAATGATGGATTCCACACAACCTATGCACGAGACTATGTCAATCGCGGATGATCAAGAAAGATTGCTCTCTAGCACTAACGCTGATGAATTATTAATGAGCGACGAGAAACAATGGTGCTCGCCAGGACTCGAAACAGGAGGGCAGTTGAAGAGGAACAGGTTCATGATAGCCTTCGGGTCATATCGGTGGCTCATTGACGTATTCTTATTGTTTGTTATTACTGGGCTATTACTACTACTCCGGAACCAATCGAAGGAAATTCCTTCAAGCTCGTGGCAAGTAGGTGGACATTTCACAGGAGCCGGTCCAAAATGTTTGTTTTGCACGCAATGCCCGCCAATGGCCGTATATGGTACTAATATAGCGCAGTCCCAACACAGATTGTGAAGTTCGAGTCGGACATGTCGTACGCTCCTAGGAATATGTCCGAGTTCTTTACGGACAAGACTCTTGATACATGGAAGAAGCTGATGCCGGGTACAGTTTCCGGTCATCCCCCACGCTGCTTAGGCGGAGTGCTAACTTTATAATAGTTGGTACAGGATATAGTTCAACTAACAAAACATTCTTTACGACCTCTATGACCCATCAGCTACATTGCGTGGTGAGTCCTATATATTCTAGGCTCTCCTTTCAAGCGCTAACAGTCTGGAAGTATATGATGGCACGAATCTACTCTGGCATAGTGTCTAACATTACCCAGACTCTTCCGGACGATTATCACTCCCACTTCCTCCACTGTATTGACTACCTGCGTCAAGGCATTATGTGCTCCGCGGATCTAGCGCTCGAAGCCCACGATGCAACGGACCCGGATGATTTAGGCCCACTTGACGGTGGTTGGAGTGGTCACCATGGTAAGACAAATTCCTCCTCTAGTCCTTCGGAAAACAGTGCTCTACAGTGAGATACTGACAGATCTCGTAGTATGCAAAGACTACAGCCAAGTCATAAGCTACTTAGAAAGTAAGTGGTCCCACAACAACCCATTAATATGCAAGCTAAATTGCCAGGACAAATTGTGGAAGGTGTACGGGTAGTTTTACCGATCGATGATTGATCGCCGCGTGTCCTTACTTTAGTTAGAGTCTATAAGTAGTATTAGAGGGTTCCGAAGCACTGCGCTATAAGAGAAATGGAGTTAGAAGTTTATCAGATCCTTGCTAGATTTAGTGGAAGATGGATATATTGCAAGTAGAAACTAGGATTGAATATCAAGGAATCTTAGTATTATGCTCCTACATCTTCGTTTCTTAGCAGCTCTTACTTTGACTCATCTTCGTGGAGTTACACGTTTGGTTGCATCCTACTATCGCTGAAGATGTAAAGGTCGCGAGATCATTTGTACAGTAGCTAGTTAGAGAATCTGCGGGTCAAGGACTCAAGGCGCTCTCTGAACCCGATTATATAACCCCAAGTAAGGACAGCTAACTGCTAATAACAGAGTCTGCCACGCTCACAACCAAGAACATTTCCGTCTCATCCTTAGATTGCAGCAATAACACTACGTTGGCATCTCATTGAGTTGGTGCCCTCCGCTCTGCCCCGCCTGTGTCCTATGCTCTCCTGTTCCCAGTTCTATTGGTATGTCCTGGTATCGAGATCCATGTTTGTATTGGAAGCCTCCATCGGCTTCATGTATCACTGCATTTGAATCTTTATTCCCACTAATACCCCTCCTTCGTCTCCACGCGAGAATTGCAATTCCAAGCAGTATTAGAACACCGACCACGATGCCGACGGCTATGCCCGCCTTAGCGCCTGTTGAGATTCCGCCGGACGAAGCAGGGGATGGGCTCGGTGTCTGGGTAGGACTAAGGCTTGTCGGTTGTGATACCGAATTTGTGGTCGGAGATGTTGATGTCGTCGAAAACACGCTTGATGTTGTCGTAGTATAGAGACTTAGTTGGTCTGCTTGAAACTCCACAGTGAGCGGCACTCCCCACATTGCATAAGTTCCTGAGAGAGACGTGGAAGTTGTAGTGTCGGCCTGCCCAAATCCTCCAGCTCGAGCCGCGAGGCTGGTTTCACCCCGATAAGTACTCAGACACCCTTGATACCCAGAGCTATCAGTATAATAGCTGAAATCTCTGGATGGCATCGTAAGCTAGGCTGTCTGGCTTTGGTGTAATACGTACTGGGAGCAGCATGTTGCAGTACTAGTCCCCGAATTGACCAGCAATGGGGATTGCGTCACATATCCTTGAGGACAAGCCCCAGGGCTGAAAATCTGGTCTAAAAAAATTCGACCAGCTTGCTCAAAGCCTGGGGGGAAGCACTCGGTATCCAAAAGAACAGCCACAGCATTTTGGAGGAGAATACCGCTAGTAATGCCATTGTATGTTGACGCTTCATAGGTCCAACTTGTTGAACACGAGGCTGGCGCCGTAAAAACTGTCGAAAGCGGGACCGTAGTAATAGTCATTTGTAGGGGTACTGGGTAGCCAGTCGCGACAGTATCAATTATAAATCAAACAAGGCGTGAAATGTTGGATGCGACAAAACAAAAACGAGGGAAAGCGGATGTGCAGGAGAAGAGGATTTCCAAACTGTGCCGGGCTGGGTGGGGATCCATTTGGTATAAATAGCAGGGCAGACACTCCTTACTGTAGAAGAGTTCCCTAGCCAACCACCCACTTTTACAAGGGTAAGAACACCAAAAAAGTTTCAATTTTTAAAAGTGCTTGGAAAATTCTATTTTTTTTAGAACTGTCGGTCCACCCGGGACGCGTAGCACGGCACGTAATATCGTGATATGCAATTGCGTCAAGTGGGTGAAAGTTATTGTATTCAGTTGTGTGCGCGTAGAGGATATACTCTGCGGGAATGCGCTAACCGCATTAGGCCTAGTTCCCTGCACGTGATTATTCTACCAACAAGAACTAACTATAATTGGGTCGCTGATTACAAATATGAGCTTGCTTTTCTCGATTTTAGTCGTTATTGTGAGTAAATTTGACTTTGGGTGGTTGAGTAAGGTGGGTGGTTGGCTAGGGAACTCTTTCTATTTGTTTCAAGTACGGAAGAGGGTCGCTGCCGGTCGCAGGAAGTCAAGAGCACCCCCATATAAAGCGGTGAGCGTTTGGGCCAATAAATAATCTAATTTGCTCAATTTCGCCTCATGGATTCTCTACTTTGGCAATGGCAAAACAGGGGGGTTGCTCTTGACTTCTCGCGACCCCCTTCCGCAATATAATAGTCGGTTACCCTTCTACTGCGCCTTCGCTTGTAGTCGGAACAAGCAAGTGTCCCGCACAAGCAAGTGTCCTGCCGAGTTTTCCCCGGGATATTGAGTTTGTATAGTGCGTATACTAAAAATCAATATTATAACACAAAAAATAGGATATAAATTTAAAAGGGTATAAAATTTGCATTTCTTTAAATCGAGTTAATTGACCCTGTGTTAGATTCTATATTAAAGCTATCTATTAAAATAAGTGGAAGGGGGCTTAAGTCCTTATAATTAAGTATAAGAAACTGTTACGGTTCTGGGCGTTCTATGTCACGTGCTCACGTGCGCTAGCGTGGACTAGCATAGGTGGTATGGAGCGGTAGAACTTGAGTATTTGTACGAACTGAGCCTTTTGTAAATAATCTCTTCTTTCTTTAGCTTTGAATAGTCGTAATTGGGACCATTCAACCAACGCCTTTTAGGCTATGAATCTGGCGCTCGTGACATTTTTCGCCCGATTAACTTCTACAACGAGCTTCTTTTTGGCCTTCCAGAGAGCCTTTATCCTCTCCTTTTTATCCCGAGCTTTAATCCTCGCCCTAAGCTCGTCCACTTCTATAAAAGGTCCCCCCTTTTATATACTTCGTCTTGACTTTAACTTTCGTTTATAGTCTTTTGATAGCTTTGCTTATAAGCACTATATTCGATTGTTATAAGGTGTGCTTTTTGGAGGACGATATCGATTATCTTTATAGTTATTGTCGGTCCACCCGGAACGCGTAGCACGGCACGTAATTTGCGTCGGTAGGTGGAATTGATTGATTAAGGAAGGACATCAATACCATGGTGTCGATACTTCCTCGGCTACCTACCTAATTCGGATCGGTTCTGTCATGTGACATAATGACACGTGACCTAAAGCATAGTGAATGTAATGTACCAACATATCCCCTCCCAAATGCATTTGCAAACCAGCTACTAATCTCTGCCACTCTTATCATTTCTCAAACACCGTCCCCTCCCCCGGTAACTCTACCACAACTGCTGGCTGATGCGGAACACTATGCAACTCCGCGGCCCCGGGCCCCTGAGCTAACTCAGACTCCGTTACCACGTACTTCGGCTCTTCCTTCTCTAATCTCTCCAGCCGACTCTGCTGGCCCTCCTGCTCAGCCCTCGCGCCCTTCCCGCCTCCCTGTTTCCTCCTTAGCACGACTGCCAGCGCCAGGCCAGCGCCCAGGCCCGCACCAAGTCCTATGCCTAGCATCGATTTGTCCGAGGTCGAGGGTGACGCTTGCGGCATGGAGGCGGATGCGCTGGCAGCCGGGCCGGTCACCGATTGAGGCGTGCCGGTTACCGAATGTACGGGCGACGAGAACTACCTTAGGGAAAGTTCGATTTTTTGGAAAATCAAAAATCGGAATACAACAAGGCCACATAACGCCTTAATATAGCTTCCGTATAAGTAGAATTAATAATATTATATAAATATAAAAAATGTACAAATTAGATTTTTAAATTAAGCTAAATTAGTAGAAAGGTCGTACGGTAGATTTTATAAGGTAAATTTATAAGTAAATTTGTATGTGAATGCCTTAAGCTACAATTGCTCTAGCTTAGTTTTTAGCGTCGTATAAAGCTTAGCCCCTAAACCTTAAATTTTAATCTTCCCCTCCCTCTCTTTCTCTTTCCTCCTTATAATAATAATAACAACAACAATAACAACAATAATAATATATATTCCCTTAAGTTATATATTAAACTTGTATATAATATAGCAATTTACAAGTAATTAGTTGTTGCTAATGCATTATATAAACAAGCAACACTACTAACACTACTACTAGTACTATTACCACTAATACTATTAACATTATTATAATATAAGTCCCGCGATTATTTATACAAAGCTTTTAATAACATTCACATTAATAGGGCTCTTATTCTTTACAATGCTGCCCTCGCCGCCGCTCCCGCCTACTAGGACCCGGTCCTTAGGGTTGCTAGCTAGTAGCTAGCACCCTTATGCCACAACTAGCTACAACAAATAATCTTGGCTATACTAGGACAAGATGTGCCTTTTGTATAAGGGGCCATCTTACCCTAGCAGCTGGCCACTTATAAGCCGTCTTATATTAATGCTATGCTTATTTAACGAGCCGGCGCTCTTATTCCTAGAACGTGCTTAAAGTGCTAATAGCGCGGCTTAACGCTATTCCTCGAGTGCAAGGTTATATATAAGCACTTCGGGGATACTTGCAATAATTGTAAGTAGCGTGACTATGCGACGAGGTGCAATGCACGTCGTCGTATAAGGGATAAGGCTAATAACGATAGTAATTCGAACGGCTTGCTATATAAAGATCTTGCTCGGATTAGTAATAAATAATAGCTACAGTAGCTTCCTTAAGGACCCCCTAGTTCGGCTAAAAACCTAATTGCGTTATAAATCGGTACGTATAAAGCTTTCCTTTTATTTGCAAGCATATATACATATACCTTCTTAGCTAAGTCGAAGGGCTTTATACGACAATTTCCAAGTAATACTTAAGCAATTGCTTTACCTTTACGTGGTGCTTAAGACAAGTAGCTATATAATAAAACTAAGAAGCAACTTTATATATAAAATAGAATTTAAGCTTATATAAATATAATTAACTTCCCTTATTCTCTTATTCCTTTTATAAAGGCTAAAGCGTACAACTTCCTATTAATGTCTTAAACTCTTCTTTTTCCTCCTCTTTAACCTCCTCTTTAATCTCGTTCTTAATTTCCCTCTTAATCTCTCTCTTAATTTCCTTTATATATATTAATAAAGCTTTATACGAAAGGAAAGAAGCTTATTTTTACTTGTTGTTTTGCCTTTAATATAATATTTAAAATTAAGCTTAAGCGAGCGTTCTTCTTTCTTTTTCCTTTACCCTTTCCTTTTTTCTCTTTACTTTTATACAAATTTAAGTTTTTAAGTTTTGTTTCTTTAACTAAATAAATAATTTATACGTCTTTTACATTTGTACTTATAGTCGTATAATATAAATATGCAAGTATATCTTTAATTATCTTTGTTATTTAAAAGTTAAAGATAAGATTTAAGGTATTCGGAGCTCGAATTAGAGCTAATATATTAAAGATTAGCCTTATCTTAATTGAAAAGAAGGGGGAGGTCTCGTCTTTATAGTTTCGTACGAAGCTAAAGAACCTCTTTTGTTAAATTTAAGGTATTAAATCTTAATTTATAAAATCTTATATAGCAAAAATTGCTAAATTTGTAACTCTCGATTTGCTTATTAAATAATATTTAAGCTTAAAAGATATTAGTTAAATATTATTATATAAAGGTTTAAAGATTAAATTATACTAATATATATCCTTTAAATATTGCTTTTAGCGCTATTAAAACGATCGAGCTTAAAAGCATAAAAGAATATATCTCGAATTAAAATAATATAAATATCTTAAAGTAAACTTATATTTGTATAACCTTTAATTGTATAATTATAAGTACTTAAAGAGCTTGAACTTATATGTAGTTTTAAGCCTTGCAATCGAATTCGATTATTTATAGCTTGCTGCTTATCTTTAGCAACTTGAGGCTTAATCTTTAGCTTTTTAATCGGCCTTCTAATAGACTTTGTACAAATAATTAAAGGAGGGGAAGAAGGTAGCTTTAAAGAGGGGGATAAGGAATTAATTTTAATAAGTTAATTTATATTTAATTCAAATTAAATTAAGGAAAGATTATATAAAAGAAAAAACAAAACAAGAAAGGAAAACCCTTAGTTATCTTCTATTACCTTATCTAAAAGCTCTTAGTCCCCTTCGTCTTCGCCTTAATTGCTTTAATCGAGGGCTAGCTTTTCTTTAAGCTTTTAGCTATATTGTATAAACTTATTATTATCTTAAATAATCTCGTATAAAGACCTTCCAAATTTAGCTATACGATTATAGCCCTTACTTAAGCGAGCATAAAGTGTTAAAATTAGCTATTCCTCGCTTTAAATATAGAGTTGTAAAGCTATATAAAAGAGCAAATATATACGCTTAAATAAGCGTTTACTATTCTTAACTTATAATTAATTAATCGCAAACGCCG
>Ga0302325_10024506_pt1 | contig 12545 bp, 14 predicted proteins | sample Palsa_T0_2_FD_201948 | JGI IMG/M metagenome (GOLD analysis project Ga0302325, IMG submission 201948) | Peat permafrost microbial communities from Stordalen Mire near Abisko, Sweden - Palsa_T0_2 | ecosystem: Environmental > Terrestrial > Soil > Palsa > Peat permafrost | place: Sweden: Abisko...
GCGATAGCCGCTGACTACGAGCAGGTCCTCCGTGAGGTTGCGGCATGCCTGTTCTCTGCGAAGACACGAGCGGCATGACTTCGGCAGCGAGGGATTGCAATTACAGCCCCACGATCTAACAGTTGAAGCGGTGTCTTACCACGGGCGCAAAGCGGTCCGGGTCATGCCAGCGGCGGCTGCCGATGCAGAGTTGGTCGCCCCGAAAAACGACGAAGGCGGCGGCACCATTGTGCTTTCCGGACTATCGTTTCATAACGGCACGATTAAGGTGGATGTTGCGGGTAAGCACGGGCCGGGGCGGCTTCCGATGCTCGCGGGTTCGTTGGTGTGGCCTTCCGGGTAGCCGCTGATCCATCAAAGTACGAACGTGTTTATGTGCGCCCTACGAACGGTCGTGCCGACGACCAGGTGCGGCGGAATCACTCGATGCAGTACATCTCCATGCCGGAGTACGAATGGTCGATGCTGCGGAAGGAGGCACCGGGACGGTATGAGTCATATGTGGATTTGGTGCCGGGCGAGTCGACGAAGATCAAGATCGAAGTGAGCGGCTTGAAGGTGCAATTGGATGTCAACGACTCCCCACAGCCCCTGCTGGTACTAAACGATCTAAAACACGATGACAACGAAGGTGCCGTGGCGTTGTGGATCGGGGTAGGAACCGAAGCCTACTTTGCCAATATGCGACTGTCGAAATGACTCGCCCCGTCGGCTCTCACGCTCCGCTGTTGCCCACGCTTTGTTTCCATCGACAAGACCGATGTGAAAACAACCCAAGGCAACACGCGGCATGTGGGGCCGGAGATCACGCTGAGCAAATATGCTCATAGACGAAATGCAGGACGTTCAGAGGCGATGGTTTGAGAGTTGTGGGTTGGGTGTGGGTCAGAATCTCTTGGCAGACAACGCCGGGCGCGATGCAATCCAAATGAACCGGAAAGAGTTCTTGGTGAGCGCAGCAGGGATTCGAACCTGCGACCCCATGCCCTAAAAGGGCAACAGAGTAGAGGGCTGCCGCGCATATTCAACAACTTAGAGCTGCCCTAGCCCGAGTTTACCGCCTTCGGTGAGTTGAAACTGGTCCCCGCCTACAGTAGGATCCGTTGCGCGCCACGTCCAGAAGGGGGTCGCGCCGCAATGGAGGCGCAAGAATGACCGTCTCCATTTGTATGACCTAACATTATTGGTCGCGCCGTCCGAATCCAAGGCGCCGGCCAAAAACTCATAGAATTCGCTGTAAATGACCATTATGCCTCCGACCCGGGGACCTTCTTTATTACTTGCCACCCTGTATGTTGTGGTATCGTATGACCTAACACAATGCCTAGCCTTACGAAAAAGATCGTGCGCGGCAGGCCCTATTACTATCTGCGCGAATGCCAGCGCGTGAACGGCAAGCCCAAAGTTGTCTCCACCATTTATCTGGGCTCCGCAGAAAATATTCGCGATCGCCTCTTACGCCCCCAGCCGACCGAAGTCGCCGTGCGAGAGTTTGGCGGTTCCGCCGCCACCTTCTCCATGGCCCAGGCTCTGGATGTGGTCGCGATCATCGATCGCCATGTCCCCAAACGCGGCAGTTCAGGTCCTTCCGTCGGCCACTATCTCCTGCTCGCTGCCCTCAACCGTTGTCTGGCACCGACCAGCAAGTCCGGTATCGCCCACTGGTACAGCAAAACCACTCTGCGCCGGTGGCTGCCCTTCACCGCCAACCAACTCAGCAGTCAGCGCTTCTGGGACAACATGGAACGTGTTAGTCCTCAACAAATTGCCGCCATCGAACAAGATCTGGCCCAAACTGCCGTCTCCCGTTTCGGCTTGGATCTGCACTGTCTCGTCTTTGATGCCACCAATTTCTTTACGTTCCTCGATAGTTTCAATCTGCGTGCCAAGTTGCCACAGCGTGGCGACAGCAAGGAGGGACAGGACAAGCTTCGTCTTTTGGGATTGGCGCTGCTGGTTACCACGGATGGCGAAGTTCCGCTCCTGCATCACACCTACCCCGGCAATCAGCACGATTCGGTAACCTTCCACAGTGTGGCGGAGCAGTTGTTTGCACGCTGCCGGTCTTTGTCCCAGGAGGTGCGCGAAATCACGCTTGTGTTTGATAAAGGGAACAACTCCAAAGAAAATCTCGGGCTGGTGGATCAGAGCCGTATGCACTTTATCGGTTCGCTGGTTCCCACCCAGCATCCCGATCTGCTGGCCATACGCCGCCAGGCGATGCGTCGACTGGAAGGATCCAAGCTGCCCGCGGTGTGGGCGTATCGCACGCACAAGGTCATCTTTGGGGTGAAGCGTATGGTGCTGGTCACCTTTAATCAGAAACTTTATCGGGCACAGACCAAAACGCTGTCTCGGGAAATCCACAAGCGAGAACGTAAACTGAAGAAATTACAGAACCGCCTTCGTCACCGTCGTCCCGGAGATCGTGGGAAAAAGCCAAGCGTCGTCGGGGTACAGAAAAAGGTTCAAGACATCCTTTGCGGTCGGCATATGGCCGACCTATTTCATACGCAGATCCACAAAACCCGCCAAGGTCTGCCCCGCTTACAGTTCCACTTCCGCAAAGCGGCCTACGAAAAGTTGTGCTCCACCCTGCTGGGCAAGACCATTTTGTTCACCGATCATGGCGACGATTGGTCGGACGAAGAGATTGTGCTGGGTTACCGTGCGCAGCATCATGTGGAAGGGGACTTTCGCCACTTAAAGAATCCTCTGTACTTAAGCTTTCGACCAACCTTTCACTGGACCGACCAGAAATTACGAGTACATGCCTTCTACTGTGTCCTGGCGCTGATGATTCTCAATCTGCTGCGCCGGCAACTGGCTCACGCCGGCATCCTGGTCAGCATGGTGCAAATGATGAAGCAGCTCACCAATATTCAGGCGGTAACCGTGCTCTATCCGGCAGCGCAACGCGGCCAAGAACCCATGGCCCGAACCCTGCTGTCGACGATGAATGCCCGGCAGAAAAAGATGATGACCACGCTCGGCCTCGAGCGCTACCGCGACCATTAGGTCATACGTTCCGAACCCTCTCGCACCCGCGTCAACAGCGGCTCTGCTGCAGATTCTTGCTCTGAGCCTGGTAAACTCGGGCCCTAGAACTTTAATCAGATCGCCGGCCTGAAAAGAAGGCGCTAGGACGGAGAAAGCGACCAGAAAGCCGAGCAGTATCGTTGCCGCTCCGGTGAGGCGGGCGAAAACCACACCCAGGTTCGCGCGGTACTTGCGGGTGGTGCGATGGATTATGCGACTTACAACTATGCTCAAAAGGTAAAACAGGAAAAGTACGATTACGCCCAGAATGACCGACGGAAGTCGAGCAAAAAAGCTGTCAATCATGTGGTGCGCGGATTCCCAAAACTTTGCGAAGTTGGAGTGCATAGCAAAAATAGTTTGCAGGGTGCGACATCTGCTGGTTTACGAATGTTCCGCCCCGCAAATCAAGTGAAAGCTTACCTCCTAGTCTCGCCTCGTGTTGCGCTGCTAGCTTTTGCTGCTGCTTCAGGTACTTCTGGTCCAGTGCCTCTTATTGAGCACCGCCGCCCTTCATGTTGTTGCTGGCATTGCGCGTAGTCGGGGCAATTTCTTTGGCTTGGCGGAGGTGGTCCTGAAGAGTTGGCAGGGTTATCGCGGCGAAGTGTTTCACGTCGGGATCTGTCCCTGAACTGCGCTCGAGCTTGAAGTCAGCGACGTCTTGCGTATGATCTTTCACCATGTCCGACATGTACGCTCTGTCGAACTGTTCGCCGCTCAGCTTCGATAGGCGACCCTTCGTCATCCGGTCTTTGGCGCTGAGTTTGTCTGGAATCTGAATTCCTTTGCTGCTGGCAATTTGTTTCAAATCGTCGGCAGCTTTGCTGTGATCGTCCACCATGCGCTGGCCGAATTTCTTGACTTCTTCGCTGGAGGCTTTCTGTGTTGCTAGCTCGCCAAGTGCAATTTCAGCCATGCCGCCCCGAGCCGCCTCGCGAACAGACTTCTCGTCGCTGGTGCTGACGCTGCCTGATCCACTTGTGGAATTTGAGTTCATGGCTGTAGATGAGTCGGAAGGCATGGAATTCGTTTGACCTAGGACAGCCGCAGGAAGAGCGGCAATCGCCAAGCCCAGAGCGAAACAACGGGCGGGTGAGAACCAGGGATGAAAATGTGCAGTTTTTGCATAGCGATCTCCTACATAAGACGAATAGTCCTGGCAGGAAAAAGAAACAATCAACCAAAGCCCGTAGTCGCCGGAGATCGTTCCCTTCAGGAAACATCACTGTTTCATTTCGGCCCTTCATTGTGTGTGAATGCTACGAGCTCAATCGCCGGGATACCCAGGTCCCCCACTGTTTCGATAGCGGGCAGACGGCCTGGCTTCGTGACAAATCGAAAACTTCCTATGAATCCTCAATCCTCAATCGGACGGGCTCGAAATCGATTTGCCGAGACCAGAGCGAGGTTCGAGGTCGGGCCATGAATGTGGAGTATGAATGGCGACGGCTTGGCTTGCTGCTGTACTCGAAAGTGATCGCGCAAAACTCGTACCACGAATCGCAGAAGCGAATGCCGCAATCACCGAAAGAAATGGTGACTGGACCAAGATCATTGGGAGAGCCAAGGAACGGCCCGCCGATTGAATTCACCCAACTGCCCGAAAGGAGTAGTACGCGAAGAAATTAACCGGGACGTATTCTTCAGGCCGAGGCCAAATCCGAAGCAGCGTACAGTCTTCACTGTATTCCCCAAGTTCGATTCGCTGCGAGACTATTAGATAAGAACTGGACGTTTAGATAAGAACTGACGTTTAGATAGGAACTGACGTTAGGGCGTTGTTGCATTCGTACTCCCCCCGAACGAGCCCTGCGGAAGAAGAAAAGAGTTGGCCGCATGTCTTTCCAGGGGTATGCCTTTCTGGCGGGAATCATCGTAGCTGTGAGTCTGCCGGCTTCCGGCAACAGCCCGGTTTCATTGGATCGACAACTTCCCATGGCCTTCCAGGCTGGCACTGCAGATATGGGCCGGCCCTCGGCGATGACATCGCAAGAATGCATCGTATTTCGCAGTGCACTGCAGAGTGCTTCCACTGAGCCCAACGGCATTCCGCGCTCAGCGCGGAACGCTTCTCGTCAAGTCGAACCTCCCATAGCACCGGAGAAAATCGCATCTCTACCCGAACCCGGCAGCGGGGTTTTGCTGGCTCTCGGATTAATTGCAGTGATTCCCCTGGCCGGCAGACGTCGCACCTCTAGGTTGAGAACAATCGGAAGAGCTGATATTTCCTACGCCGCCTTGGATTCACCACACAGCCGCTGGTAATAATCACGGCCGCGCTCGTAGCCTCGACGAAACGGCTCGGCTACTTGCGCGCCCGGATAGCGGCGCTCGAGTTCTTCAATATCTACAGTCATCTCGGCTAACACTTGGTCGTACTCTTTACACCGGGTCCGGGCGTGCAAAGCCGATTCGAAACCAAGCCGATAGAACTTTTCGTCCTCGCTTAAGTTTCTGCCAAAAGCCGAATAGTGTTCCTGTTCGGCACCGCGCAAACCGATCCACCACTGTTCGCGAGCCGCGTCAACCGTCTCTGCTCCTTCCGCTTTTAGCAAGTGGCCAAGGCGCGAGGCGTCGCCTTGATCATCGGCGAGTGCAATGAGCACGCTGCGACCTTTGCGCAAAGCATCTTCGTAGACAAATAATTCGTCCTCTGGCAGTCCCTCGGTCATGGCGTTTTCCAGCTTTCCGCCGGCAACTGCGCCAACGCTGGCTCCGGCTGCTGCCAAAATTGCCCCGCCTAAAAGGCCAATCGCCGTAATAGGTCCGACGCCTGGGATGAGTGCAGCCACAATCAGCGGACCTCCGGATAGTCCGACGGCGGTTCCTAACACCGCGCCGACCGCCTTGCCCATACCCGGCTGCTCCCCCGCGACAATGGGAACCGATTCTTGACCTGTCCCGTTCTTTCCCGGGGTCAACAGTGTGATACGGTCCTCAGGCACGCCGTTTGCCCGCATCGCAGCCAAAGCGCCTTGCGCGTCCGATTCCGAGCGAAACACTCCCGTCACCGCTTGCATCGTGAAATACCTCCTATCAGAATTGTCCGGCCGTCCCACTGTGTCGTCATCTTAGATGCTCGGAGGCCGAGGATGTTGCGGCGAAAAGATATGCGCTACAACCCTTGCGGAAGCTTTTCCTACTAACAGACCAGGAGGCACACCCAATGGCAGCGACGAAGCGTTCGGGAAAGAACTCTGGGGGACGAAAGTACGGCAAAGCCGCAAGCAAAAGCGTGGCAAGTGCAATGCGCAGAGAGAAGAAAGGCACCTTAAAGTCAGGCCGAGGCGGCAAGGGCGGAACCGTTAAGAGCCGCAAGCAGGCGATCGCCATTGGTCTTTCGGAGGCCCGAAAAAAGGGGGCGAAAGTACCTGACAAGAACGCGTGATCGGGCGGCTCCCCGCTTGGCCTATCAAGAATATTCGCGAAGAGCCCGCCAGGCTCTTAATTTCTCCAATTTCTGTGCTCGCAGGAACAAAGCCCTAACTTACTGACATCCTTTGATCCGGACTGCACACTGGGCGACAGTTGTCTATAGCCACGCGCGTCCTTGGTCCTGCGCACGTAGAACCGAACACCTTGTGTCGCACACTTGTAAGAGTCATCGCCATATAGGCATGAGTCGAAAACCTCTTGTGCGGGAATTGCTGCGCGAGATCTCGCCTACGCAGCGGCAAGTAAAGAGTGATCGGCTCCAGAAAAGGCACGATCATGAGTTCAAACCGCTCCAGCTTCAAATATTGCTGGGAGCACGAGAGTTGCTAAGGCATCTGGAGAGATCGGCGCGCGATGGGCCATTGCGACGACAAGAGCAGAAAGTAGACTGCGCGTCCGCTGAAAATTTGAAGATTCCGCGGCACGTTTCCGTGGTCAAGCTACAGGGCCCACCTGATGGACCGGAACGCCCCATTATTCTATTGTATTCTATTGTCTGTTTGTGGGTCTTCCGTTCTTGTTTCGGGGGATACGGTCCGAGGCGAAGACTCGTTTCGAAGGCTATGAGAATCGCTCAAGTGGCACCGCTTTACGAGAGCATTCCTCCGCGTCTGTATGGGGGAACCGAACGGGTTGTGTCCTGGCTCACAGAAGAACTCGTCCGTTTGGGTCACGACGTCACTTTGTTCGCCAGCGGAGATTCGGTAACGAATGCCCGGCTCGTGCCGGCGTGCTCGAGGGCTTTGCGGCTTGATCCGCAGTGCAAAGACCCGTTCGCACACCATGTGCTCATGATGGAAAAAGTGTTCACCCAGGTGGCGAATTTCGATTTAGTTCATTTTCATACCGATTATTTTCATTTTCCATTGAGCCGCCGACAAGACGTGCCCTGCGTGACGACCTTGCATGGGCGCCTCGATCTTCCGGATCTGGTGCCCGTATATCAGACCTTCCGAGAACAACCGCTGGTTTCAATCTCGGATTCCCAACGAACACCTCTGCCGTGGGCAAATTGGCAGGGCACGGTCCGACACGGAATGCCACGACAATCGCTAACCTTCTCGCAGGGGGACGGCAAATATCTGGCATTCCTCGGTCGCGTCTCGCCGGAAAAAGGAGTGGACGAGGCCATCGACATTGCTCGCAGATCTGGTATGCCTTTAAAAATCGCGGCCAAGATCGACCAGGCAGATCGTGCGTATTTTGAACATCAAATCAGGCCCGTGCTGAATTGCGGTGGGGTAGAGTTTATCGGCGAAATTAGCAACGACGAGAAGAATGGCTTCCTCGGCGAGGCTGCAGCTCTCCTGTTTCCCATCTGCTGGCCCGAGCCTTTTGGCATCGTTATGATTGAGGCTTTAGCTTGCGGGACCCCGGTGATCGCCTATAATCGCGGCTCTGTGCCCGAGATCATGGTAGATGGGGTCACAGGTTTTGTAGTTGACGATTGTGCGGGCGCGATCGCTGCCGTAAAGAGATTGAGAGAGATCGACCGGGAGGTGTGCCGCAGACATTTCGAGCGGCATTTTTCCGTCGAACGGATGGCGCAGGAGTACGTCACCATTTATAAACGATTGGTGCGAGGAGAAGCATTGCCACTGACCCTTGACGACGGAGTTCCCAGTTGGACGCACCTGGTATCACCCAACACTACTACATAGCTACAGCTCTTTCCCCGACCGACGATCGGGCACGTGTTCTCAAGTATGGGCGGACGTTCTTCGTATTCGACCGCCTGGGCGACGTCCAGACCACCGGCATGGGCGAGCAGGGGCTGTTCTTTGAAGACACGCGACACTTGTCGGAACTGATGGTGCACCTGTGGGAAACGCGCCCTCTGCTGCTCAGTTCGACTGTAGAAACCAGCAATTTTCTTTTCACAGGCGACCTGGCGAACTTAGACGTGTCTCGCGGCAATGCAGTGGTGATTCCGCGTGGCACGCTACATCTGCTCCGCTCACGTTTCTTATGGAAGAACACTTGCTACGAGGAGTTCGTGTTTGTCAACCACGGGCTTTCCGATCTATTCGTTCCCTTCCGCATAACGTTTGACGCTGACTTCGCCGACATCTTCGAAGTGCGAGGCATGCACCGCCAACACAAGGGCATGCGTCGTCCCGCGAAGCAGGAAGCGGAATCGGTTCTGCTCGCGTATGAAGGCCTGGACGGTGTTGAACGGAGAACGCTCATTCGGTGGGAAACTGCACCAACACTCGCGACTGACTGCGAATTGCGGTACGACATCACCCTGCGACCAAAACAGAGAACCACCTTCCATATATCCATTTCGTGCCAGTCCAACGCGGCACCTCCCTGCATCGGGTATGCAAGCGCCGTTGGTGCCGCCCGTCACGAACAGGAGAGCGTGGGTGAGGCCTTTCCGCGCATGTACAGTTCGAATTCGCGGTTCAATGACTGGATCAACCGCTCGTTCGCTGATGTGCAGATGATGATGGTGGGAAATCCAGAGCCCAGCTATCCCTACGCAGGAGTGCCGTGGTTCAGCACCGTGTTTGGAAGAGACGGCATTATCACGGCCTTGCAGATGCTATGGCTGAATCCGGCGATGGCGAAAGGCGTTTTGGAATGTCTGGCATCGACGCAGGCGACCGAGATCGACGCGGCGATCGAGGCGGAGCCAGGAAAGATTCTGCATGAGATGCGCCAGGGAGAAATGGCGGCGCTGGGCGAAGTTCCATTTGGGCGGTATTACGGCAGCGTGGATGCGACCCCGCTGTTCATAATTCTCGCGGGCGCCTATTACGAGCGCACCGCAGACCGCTCCTTCATCGAGCATTTGTGGCCCCACATTGAGCGCGCGCTGCGCTGGATCGACGATTTCGGAGACGCGGATGGCGACGCCTTTGTGGAATACAGGCAACGCTCGGAAAAGGGCCTAGTCCAGCAGGGCTGGAAGGATTCCAACGATTCGATTTTTCATGCTGATGGAAGTCTCGCCGAGGCTCCCATCGCTCTCTGCGAAGTGCAGGGCTACGTTTATGCCGCAAAACTGGCCGCTGCTCGATTGTGCCGGTTTGCCGGCAGTTCTCTGAGATCGGCCGCGCTGGAAGTAGAAGCGGAAAATCTGCGCTCGCGATTCGAAGAACATTTCTGGTGTGACGAACTTTCCACCTACGTCTTGGCGCTCGACGGCCGAAAGCGGCCTTGCCAGGTCCACACCTCGAACGCGGGCCACTGCCTCTATACCGGGATTGCGTCCCCGGATCGCGCCCGGCGATTGGCTGAAACTCTTTTTCGGCCGGAGTCATTTAGCGGTTGGGGCGTGCGAACGGTGGCCTCGGGCGAGAGTCGTTATAACCCGCTTTCCTACCACAATGGTTCCGTATGGCCGCATGACAATTCTCTGATTGCGAGCGGGCTCGCAAAATATGGATTCAAGAACCTGGCGGGGCGGATACTGATGGGATTGCTCGACCTCAGCAGTATGGTCGATCTGCATCGCCTGCCAGAACTTTTTTGTGGATTAGATCGCCGGCCGGGTGAAGGTCCAACTCTTTATCCCGTTGCATGCTCGCCGCAGGCTTGGGCAGCCGCCGCCCCGTTCCTTATCCTGCAGGCATGTCTTGGCATTTCAATCAATGCTGAGCGCAAAAGGATTGTCTTCGAGGATCCGTATCTTCCGGAGGGCATTCCGACCCTTACCATCAACGATCTCCGCTGCGGAGATGTCAGTGTCGATTTATTGCTGGAACGGAGAAGCAACTCGGTGTTGGTGCACAAGGCGGACGCGCGGAGCACGATAGAAATTGTTACGATTGTCTCCTGATCCTTCACGAAACGACTTTCCCTTTCGCTTGAGCCACCAGAAGGGCACCAACCGCAACGTACTAGAGCACATCCAAACTCTCTACCAGAACCGTTCCAACCCGTCGAGTCGCTGCCCGTGACCTCATCGATGCCGATGGACATGCCCGAGAAGCAGGCTGCGCTGTTTCGCGAACTACTCAGCGCGCTTGAGGAGAAGGCCATCCCCTACGCGGTCTCAGGAGCATTCGCTCTGCGCCAACATAGGGGAATCTGCCGTTTCAGCAAGGATCTCGACGTCCGCTCTCCCCAACTCGGGCCTCAGGAATCGTCCATTAGAGCGGATAGGCGGCAACCCTTCCTCTATGGCTAAAGGAAGAAACGCCCGTGATCCAGACGCAATCGAGGGCGGTAGGAGAAAATCTCAACGACGACGAGTAAGCGGAGCATGCCGGAGCGGTTCGGACAACCACGCAGCCATCCACGCGGAGTCACTTGTTCAGCTGCGCCGGCCAGTTTGTAACCAACTGCAGCGGTCGCTGAGCTTCTTCCTCGGGGTGGTTCACCAGCACACGCTTTCCATCCGAGGTGACGTCGAACGCTACGCCAAGCCCCGGCGAAGCGGCATGGAACAATTTCTGCGGCATACCGACCTCGATTTGCGATCCCATCGGCGCCACCGCGCAAACCAGGATATCGTCACTTAGATTCTTGAAGAACAGTTCCTTCCCATCTCCGCTCCAGGTGGGATAGGCACCGCCATTGGCCGACACTCTCCATTTCCCTTTTCCCTCCGGGAAACTCGTGATGTAAACCTCCTGCTGTCCGGATTCGTCGGAGACGTAGGCCACCCAGCGGCCGTCGTGAGAAATTCGATACGAGGTGAGGTTAGATTGCGGCGAAGGCGGCTGCACGACCGCGAGCGGCTTTCCATCTCCGTTCACCGCCCGTATCCAGAGCGAGACCATCTTCTCCCCATCGCCCCAAAGGTAGGTTACATATTTTCCGTCGGGCGACCAGCCCGGGCTGTGATAGTTGTTGGTTTCGGGGAATACTTGCTTCTCCGAACCGCTGCCGTCTGCCTCTTTGGAGCGAATCTCCACGTTGCCGCCGCCGGTGGTGAGCTGCGCCGAGAATATGAGCGTCTTGCTGTCCGGAGACCACGCGGGTTCCTGAATCACCTGCGGATCGAACGTGATCCGCGTCTTCGTCTTGCGCTCCAGATCGAGCGTCCAAATGTCAGTGCCACTCGCGTACGCCACTCGCGTGTTGTCGGGCGAAAGCCGGATGTCTCTCACCCCCAGCAATGCTCGCGCATTCGCAGTTGCGGCCTCTTGAGGGTCGTAGTCCGCAATCGTCTTCCCCGAGCGGTCGAACAGAACCAGGTGGCTTCTTGCCGCGTCGGCAGTGCCCAGCTGGTAAATCATGAGCCCGTTCTGCGAGACCGCGAAAATGCTGCGCCACACACCCACATCGTCGCGGAGATTATTCACCAGCGGAATGGCCGATCCCGACAGAACGCCTTTCTGCGGATCGAAGGGCCGCGCCACCAGCGCCGTATTGGCACGGTAGAGCAGGTAGCCGGATGCGTACTGAGCCGCCGAATCCGTCGTCAGGATCAGACGGCTCTCCGTGCTGTCAACCGACCCAAAGTAGATTCCGTTCCGCTGTGGATCACCTCCGGTATGACTGGTGGCGAGGTAAATGAAATGTTTTCCGTCTGGCAGAAACCATGGCCAGCGATGGGTGGTGTGCTGGCTGCGATCGATTACCGTCGCTGGCACCGCGGTGTCAATCTGCGCGCTCACTTTCGCCAAGGGACCCGTAAAGTTCGGGGCGAACACAATCACATCGTTGGCGCTCCAACTTCCGCCGCGGGAATTGGGCGCATCGGCGACCGGGGCAACCGGACCGCCCGTCGCCGCAATCTTCATCAGCTTGCCGCCGGCAAAAAAGCCGATGTAGCGGCCATCTGGCGACCAGAAAGGATGCGCAGCGCCCGCAGTTCCATCCAGGGGTTGCGCCGAATCGCCGCTCAGCGACCGAACCCACAGCAGCTTGGCTTCACCCGAATGCGCTACGAAGGCGATCTTGTCTCCCTGCGCAGAAAGTACGGGCATGCCGCCGGCGTCGCCCGTCGTATCCAGGGTAAACTTATCTGGCGGCGGAATCTCGGCATGAAGCGAAACGGATTGCTCGGAAGATTTTGCCCAACGGTATCCAGCAAATGCGGCGACAGCAACGAAAATGAGCGCAAGCGCTGCCAGCCCGGCGGCCCAGGACTTCTTAAGCTGTGCAGACGCCTT
>Ga0302325_10024507_pt1 | contig 12545 bp, 12 predicted proteins | sample Palsa_T0_2_FD_201948 | JGI IMG/M metagenome (GOLD analysis project Ga0302325, IMG submission 201948) | Peat permafrost microbial communities from Stordalen Mire near Abisko, Sweden - Palsa_T0_2 | ecosystem: Environmental > Terrestrial > Soil > Palsa > Peat permafrost | place: Sweden: Abisko...
GGGCGGCGGTGGCGATCGCTGCCCGCGGCGCGCAACACCAGTGCGCTGCTGCTGGCCGCAAGCCCGGATGCACGCGCGGCGCTGAACATCTTTCGGCAGCTGCGCAGCCTCTCAACCGCGATCGCCGATATGCACGAAGCCGTCGGAGAACTCCAGCGCGCTCGCGAGCTCCAGAACCTCTCGCGCCAGCAGCTCACTACTGTCACTGCCGAGCTACAAGCCAAAGACGTGCGAGCGCACCTTGCCGGCGCGGACTCCCCGCCGCAGCGCTCCACGCCCGGCGGCGGCGGGACGGGCCTATCGACCGGTCCCGAACGCGGCCGGGAGTAGACCCAGCCCTGCCTCCGATCGGTTCAATCGCGGAATCTGGCTTTAAGACCGGTCGCCCTCACTCAAGCGATCGAGCTCAAGTGGCGGGTAGGCGGGCGGCTTTGGGGGAGGCGGAGGGGCCGACGGCTTCTTCTTGGCACCGTCGCTCACGTCCGTTCCTTTCGGATCTTGATTGCCAGCTCCTCATCGAGTGGCAGTGGCTGATAGGCCGGCTTGCGGGTGTCCGACGGCGCGCCATCCTGCTGGTCGGGCGAACTCTGCTGTGGGTCCTCAGGGCGACGACTTTCGTCGCCAGGTTCGTCGTCGCTCACCTGCGCCCACCTCCGTTGCCGTCACGGGTGTCTGGCTCGAGCGGCAGCGATGGGTAGGCTGGGCCAGCGGGCGCGGTGGGTTGGGACGGCGCCGGAGGTTGAGTTCGGGGTGTACTCGTCGCCCACAGTCCGTGGCGTGCTTCCATCGGCTCGATCGGGAGAGGCGGATAGGCGGTTCCGCCGACGATCAGCGTCCCCACGCTGGTGAGGGTCGCCGGGTCGATCTGCCGGGTGCGCTCAGTCACGGGTTTCTCGGTAGAAGGATACGAACCGTCGCAGTCGGCCTTGCCGGCGGCGGATCGACAAGGAGCACGGCCGCCTGTAGGGCGAGTGCAACGAACGCACCGGCCAGAAGCCGGAAGGACCACTTGAGCCACTGAGCTTTCTCCTCGTGCCGCGCGTCCATTTTCTTGGCGATCGCGATGCGGCTCGCCACGATGGAACCCATGATCTGGTGTGTGGGCTGATCCAAAAACTCGTCCTGATTCATTGCGTTGAGTGCTTTCGCGCCGAGACGGTCATAACCCCGGGGCCAGAGCACGGCCATGGAGGTGCCGGCCGCGCCGAGGCCCAGGACGACCGTTGCTGCGAGTGCGATCTTGGCCACGATCGATGTCTTTGCGGAGAAGAGACCAGCGTCGTTCGCGAGGGCGACGAGCAGCGTGAGGACGAGGCCCGCGGTCACGATCAGCCCGCGCGCCGTGTTCTCCTGCGCGTCCTTGCGACTGTTGCGCTGGGAGAGCTCGAACTCGAGGACGGCGCTCACAGCGAGAACATTCTCCGATCTGGGCGGATCCGGCGATTCGGGGGGCTTGTCTCTCTGAAGCCGTCGTGGTCTGCCGGGTAGCCGCACCGTCGGAGCGTAGGTCGAGCGGCCGACGGTTAGAGGGCGCCGCAGCCACATGGCGGCGCTGCGGGTGCTCCAGCGAGCCGCGCAAGGAGGCGTAGATAGCGCCGCCGAGGTCGAGACGAAAGCACACCACTACAAACGTGCGCAGGGCCGTGCGTAATGACTGATGAGCCGGTCAGTCAGCCATATCCGTCGCCCGAACGCCGAAACGAGGCGACGATCGACCTGTTGCGTGCGCCGGTCGCCCGGGCGCCTAGCGTCCGCTCGCGCGGCGACTCTGGGCGGCGACTCCGGGCGGCGACTCCGGGCGGCGTTCGTGGCCGTGTCAGTGGTTCTCGGGCTGTGGATCGGGCTGGCGAGCGTCGGATGGGCGCCACCGATCCCGCCTGGGCCTTGGTCCCATCGGGGTTGTTCACGTCGTACTGGTTCACCAGAAGACTTGGTGCGCCCACCCGGTGAGCCAGCGCAGCGACCCGCCTTCCGGCGGGACAGCCCGAGCATCGGGCAGCGAACGTACGTTCGTCCTAAGGGGCACGAAAGGTGCCCCTTAGGCTATAGCTTGCTCCCGGCAAAGCCGGGAAGGCGCGCCCCGGAAGGGCGCGATTACAAGCTGCCAGCTGTGGGTGCGGGCTTGCATGAGAGCGGTTTGCGCGGGTGGATGAGAGCAGTTGCGCGCTTCGGTGAGAGCCAGCCGTGAACGTCCGGATGCTGCCGAACGGTGCCGGGTGAAATGCGGTCAGCGGAGATGGCGGCGATCAGGGGGTGCCTGGAACGTCTCGGTCCGGGGTGTCGGCCGCAGGACGCCGTGGTCGTCCTTGAGCAGCCGCGCTGTGCCGGCGGGCGGTCCGCACGGCCGCGAGCCCGAGGATGTCCGCGACCAGCGTCAGATCCGCGGCCCGCTCGCGCCGCAGGGGTGCTGGTGCCGCCATCTGCGTTGGGCCCCGCCCCGCCGTCGGCGGCGGGGGGGACTCAGGGTCTTCGGGGTGTTTTTGGGCACGCCGAGGCAGCCCTCGCGGCTGAACAGCAGCCAGGAGAGCAACGGACGTCGTCAGAGATGAGGTGTCGTGAGAGGGGCGGTTAGCGGACGTCGTCGTCCGCGTCATCGCGACGCTCGTCAGAGCGATCCTTCCGCAGGAGTTCGCGCAATTCCAGCGCGAGCTTCGCCGCGGCAAGGATGCGCACGAGCGCATCGAGGTCGATCATCGACCTGGCTCCTTGCTTGGAACGCGCGTCGAGCACATCACCAGAGGTGAGGCTCGCCGCACGAAAAAGACCGTCCAATCGGACGGCCGCTAGGCGCCAAAGCGCCCAAATCTGAGGGACGTCGACGGCCTACGCGGCCGCTGAGGAACGCCCTCCTTCGCCCTGTAGGGTGCCCGATCTTGCATTTTCGGCCGCTCCCGCCGAGCAGGGCGCCAAACCGTCGCGAGCGGGTGCTTCGTGTGAAGTTCGCGACGAGGTGCGTTCGTCGCCGAGCACCTCGAGGCGAGACAGACGCACTGGACGCCCCCCGTGCGCCGAGGCGATCTGACGGTCGGCCACGGTTCAGGACGTCAGGTGCCGACTACCACACGTTACGACATTCGCCTAATCCGCCTTCGGGTCGGCGGCTTGGTGTAGTTCCTCACTTCGAAGAGTTCTTGCTGCGCGGACTCGAGCTTGTAGACCGCGCGGTTCCGGCCGTGGCCGGCGGGCCGTGGCGCACATCGCCCTTGGCGCCCAACGCACCAGCGCGATCGACAGAGACGCAGGAGTCCAGCTGCGCCGACTTGCGCAGCCTCCAGGAAAGTGCTGCACGCTCCCCGGAATGTCCGAATGGCCGAAACTACGTCGCGCGCAGTGGGTGCTCGGCGCGGGCGACGCGCTGCTCGACGATCCGCATCTCCCGGCGGGTGCCGGTGTCGCCCTTCAAGAGCTTGCCTTCGGCGCGGGCGAGCTTCAGGCGGATGACGTGGAGGTCGCCAGCCGCGCGGGTCGGCGGGCGCTTCTGGGCGGGAGAGCCGCTCTGAGGGGAGCCTCGCGAACCTACTCGGGTGCCGGCCGCCGTGGCTTTCCGGCGCGACTGTGGCGCCCGCGACGTACTTCCAAGCGGGGCCTGGGTCACCGGCCGGATATATGCGGCCACGACTCGACCAAGCCAGCGTAGCGCTAGGTGGAAATGGTGCAAGCCGGCCAGCCAGATGGCTATCGCCAAGGTCCGGATCCCCAACCGCATCACCGCGTCGCAGCTGGCGCGGAACGCCAGAAGAACGCGGCGGCAGCCGCCTCTTCGCGCCACTGTCATTCGACCGACGTTCTACACCAGCGAAGCCGGAAGCGAGCTGGCCAGCGCAAACATCAAAGCGAATCCCTACCGGGCGTACAGGGGTGGCGCCGCGCCGCGCGTCGCGTCCCCGCCAGAATCAGATGGCGCCGAGGCCGTCACGCCTGTCCCCTTCGGAAGACGAGCCGACGGCGCCCGCTTGATGCGCCAACTCGCTGGCGCGGTCAAGATCCCCCTAAGCCAGCCGTAACGGCGTCCGTCCTGGGACATACGATCATCCTGCACCGATGCCCCACCTACAAGCCCTCCCATCCAAGCTGCCAAAGCCACCCGGTACTGGCGATCGGGTGCTGGAGCAGCTCCTCGCCGAGGGCATCACCTGGGGTGATTCCCTCGACTGGCTCCCGGCGTTGCCGGCTTCGAGCATCGACCTGTTTTTCACGAGTCCGCCGTATGCCGACGCGCGGGCGTACTCTCGGATCCACCCGGATCGCTATGTCGAGTGGTTCCTAGACTTCGCTCGCCCGATGCTCGCCGCGACCAAGGACTCGGGCTGGTTCGTGCTCAACATCAAGAACCGCGTCGCGAAGCAGGGGCCGCTACGGGGACAGCGGCACCCTTACGTGTATGAGCTCGTGCTCGCCCTTCAGCACATGGGGTGGCGATGGGTCGAGACGTACATCTGGACCAAGCCGAACGCTATCCCGGGCAGGTTTGGACCGCGCACAAAGGATTCGTTTGAGTACGTGTATGCGTTCTCAAAGGGTCCTCGGCCGCATTTCGATCTCGATGCGATTCGCGTGCCGTACAAGACGACGTCGGAGGAGATCGAGCGTCGCAGGCTTGACGAGAACGGCCGGCGGAACACCGAGGCGGGCTTCGGTCGAGATCGCACCAAGACGTATGCGAAGGGCGGGGCGGACCCAGGCAACGTCGTATCGGTCTCCCAGGGCTACAACCAGCATTACGGGCCGGCGGGCGACCACACGGCGGTCATGCCGGAGGGTCTCGCGGCGTTCTTCATCAAAGCGTGCTGCGTGGTCGGCGGTGCTGTGATCGACCCGTTCGCTGGCAGTGCGACGACGTCGGTAGTCGCGCGCCGACTCGGCCGGCGCGCCGGCGGGCTCGAGCTTCATGAGGAGCACGTGGTCGATGGGCGTCAGCGGATCGCGGCTGATATGTCAGACGATGCTCCTGGGACGCTCCAGATCGCGATGTGATGGTTCGCGGGGCATATCCCTCCAGGGTCAGCAGGGAGGAAGGCCAGGGGTGAGGGCAGTGATCGGGAGACGAAGCGACGTTGTCTCCCAGCGTGCGGTGCTCCCTTGGTCGACGGGTAGGTGCGGCGTGATCTGTTGCCCGTCGAGCCAGCCCACGATGTGCGTGGACTCCTCATCGGAGAGTCGGACGACCAGCAGCATCCAGGCGGGATCGGTGCTGCCGACCGACGCCTCGGTTCGAGTGATCACCACAGGAGCGATCGCACCGCTGGCACGCGTTGTCTTGACTTCAATACGGCGAGGCGACCGATCACACCGAGGCGCGATGATGTCGTATCCCAGCTCATCGGAGATCATGCTGACGCGCTGGACCTCGGTCGCCAGGACGACTGCGCCTGCGTCGGCCAGCTGCTGACGGCAGGCCTCCAGGACGGCGATCTCCCCGAGTTCGCCGATGCGCTGTTGTTCCTCGGCGTTCACCTTCCGGGCGCGGGCGAGAAGGAACGCCTCTCGGCGGTCGGGGTCCTCGATGATTGTGGCCAGAGCAGCTTCGACCCCGTCCGGCAGGAACTCGGATCTGATTTCTTCGCCGTCACCGGCTGCTGTACGAAGCCATAGCGGCTGCTCGACCTCGAGGATGAGCGCGAGCAGCAGCTCGCATCCTTCTGGTTCAACCAGCCTGCAGGCTTGGACGAGTCGGTCATCGGGGACGAGCCGGCCGTCGCGGAGCGCGGTGAGGCCGACTACCTGTAACGCCTCCTCGGCGCCTCGGAGCTCGGCGACGCCGACGCGGCCGCCGAGCGGAAGCTCGAGGTAAGAGTCGCGTGCGACCTTGACGTCGGCTCCGTGTTCTCCGAGGACTCGTCCAACCCAGAACCCCGCTATGAGTTCCAGCCGTGTCCACGCCGCATCACGGTGGGGCATCGGGTTCGCCTCGCAGGTGAGCGAACAGGGCAGCGATGTCGTCGTTGTCGCCCACGTCGATGGGGCTGCCGTAATCCTCGTCATCGGGCAGGGCCATCGTCGCGAGTCCGGGGTCGTCGAGCATGGTGCCCAGATTTCGTGCTTTCCGCTCGACGCGCGCGTTGACCGTCTGATCGATGGTGTTCTGCGTCTCAAGGAAGTAGATCGTGGTGTCGATCGCGGGGTCGAGTCCGAGGCGGTGGATCCGATCCACGCTTTGTAGGAACTGGCCGGCGTTGAACGTGCGGTCGAGGTAGATCGCGTCGTGGCAGACCTGGTGGAGGCTGATCCCCTCGCTCATGGCGGCGGGGTTTGCAAGTAGCACTCCGCACGCCTCGTCGTGGCGAAAGCGCTCGATCTCGCGTTCCCTGACTCGAGGGGCCGCGGGCTGGGAGATCTCTGAAGGGATGCCCCCGTGGACGAGGGCGGGTTGGTAGGCCGCGAACTGTCGCTCGAGCGTCTCGAGGTTGCGGACGAAGTTGGACCACACCAGCACTTTGCGGTTCTCGTCGCGGAGTTCCTTGACTTTGGCGGCGAGCTGGATGAACTTTGCCGGTGTTTCATACATCGCGTAGTCGGCGATCAGGCGGCGCAGGGGCGAGCCTTCGGGAACGTCGAGGGGCGGGTGGCGGAACTCGATCGGGTCGTTGGAGGATGAGCCTGCCGGTAGTAGCGCCGGATTGGTTGCGGCCTCGAGCAGGTACATGATCACGTCGCCCCATGCGGCCATATCGAGCCTGTCGCGCTGTGTGGCCGCGATGACACCCGCGTATCGGCGGCGTAGGCTGTCGTAGATCTGCTGGTGAAGCCCAGTGAGCTCCACCGGGATGACCCGCTTGATCGGCTCTCTGAGGTTGAGCTCGTGCTTGGTGGTTCGCACGAAGAGCGGCCTAATCGCGTCGGATACGAGCGTGATGGCGCTCGGTGGCGGGACTGTGGCCAGGGCGGCCCCGGGCATGACTTGGCGGGCCTGCCCGGGCCAGAGGAAGTCGAGGATCGCGAGCATGTCGCTGGGGTGTTGGGGCGCAGGGGTGCCTGAAAGCACGTCCCGGCGGGTGGCCAGGAACGCCAGATCGAGGCACGCCGTGCCCCATTCACCATCACGACCGCGCTTCATCCGATGCGCCTCATCGAGGACGACCAACGTAGGGGCTCGTGCGACAAAGGCTGCGATCTGTGAGTAGGACCCAGCGAGCCGCTGGTAGTTGACGAGCAGCAGTTCGGTGTCGTGCGGAATCGTGCCGCCGTCGAAGCGGTGCAGCGGCGGGGCGGGTGAGAGGCAGTCGGCGCTGTCCACCATCCACGCGTCGAACGCCGATAGTGGAGCGACTACGAGCAGCTGGTGCACGCGGCCCGCGTCTCGTTCCGCTTGGTACACGGCGAGCTCCACCGTTGTTTTGCCGGCACCGGGAACGCTGAAGTTCGCGCCGTGGTCAAGGGCCAGGAGCTTCGCCAGGTCTCGCTCCTGGAAGGGCTTCATCGACCGTGTGAAGCGGCCTGATCCGACAGCCCGAGCACGGGCCTCACCAATATCGAGAGTCGGATTCGTCCGGCGGATTTCGGGTAACCGCGTGGCTTCGGCTCGGCGTTCTCGCAGCACGGCGCGCGTCGGCTCGTCCCACTGAATCCCGACCCTAAAGCTCTTGCACGCAGGTCCGAGCCACCGATTTCGCGAGGCGAATTCTTCGATCGGCACGTAGATCGCGACGCTTGGGCGATGTCCGTTCTGGCCCCACTCCGCGCGCACCAGCCGCCAAAAGTCGTCGGACACCTCCTCGTTGCGGCGGACCTCGACGAGCCTTCCGTCATCGAGGGCCGTGAACTTCAGCGTGGCTGGCATCGAGCTACAGCCCGGCGCCGTTCTTCAACGCGTCCAGGGCTCGTTCGGCCGCTTCGACCTCTTGCTGGAACGCCGCGAAGTCGAAGTCGGCGTGGTCATGGACCTTTCCGTATGCGTCCAGTGCGCTCGCGAGCTTTTTCCGAGCGTCCTTGGCGTGGGCGGCGGGATGCTTCAGGGCGTCGCCGGCGCGGGCGGCATTGCGCGCCTCGTCAGCGGCTGTACGCATCGCGTCGTTCACGGCGTCGATGACCGCTTCGCGCTCGAACTCCTTGGGCCCCTCGGCTGTAGGGAGCGTCACGGTCTCATCTTGGGCGCTGTTCCCGAGTCGCGCCACGAGCACGCTCACGACCTTGTGCGCCTTGGATGCATCGTCTGGATGGTCATCGTTGACCACCTCGAGCTCGTCGAGTCCCTCAAGCGCCTCCTCCTCTTCCTCCTCGACCGGTTCCGCTGCTGCCAATGGCGCGACGAGCTCGCGGAGCACCTCGTTCTCCTCCATCGCGTCAACGAGATACGTCTCAACCCAGCTCGCGTCGACCGCCCGTTGGCGCTCGTAGCCGAGATCTACCAGCAGACCAAGGATGCGTGCCTGCTTCATCCGATCTGCCGCGACCGGGTCCTTCGTGCGAAGCGTCTCGTACTCCTTGTCGAACTCCTGCAGCGTCTGCGCCGCGTCGTCGAAATCGGTGAGTCGGACCTTGCCGCCGCTGGCTTGCTGGATCGCGCGAATGAGGGCGAGCATCCGCACCGACTGGCGAACACGCTGAATGCCCTCGCGCACCGCGCGATCCTTGGTGGACGTGATCCACCGCAAGCGATCGGCGACATCACGCTCGCCGCGGTTGTGCTCGTTAATCAGGTCATCGACCGAAAGCAGCTCGTTGGTGAAGCTGTAGTCCTGCTTGTAGTCCTCGGCGACCTGGAGGTCGAACTCGAGGTCGTCGATCTCACCGACCGTGGCGTCGAGCGGCAGGACGGCGACCTCGATGTAGTCGACGCCTAGTTCTTCGAGTGCGGCGGCACGGGTGTTGGCGTTGATCAGCTGCCCAGCGCGCGTCACAATTCCGGGCTCGCGTTGGCCCTCGGGGGCGCGGAGATTCTCCTTCAGGGGCTCGTAGCCGCGTGTAGCGCGCAGAAGGGAGCGGATGCCCTTTTGGGCAGCCTCGCTGTCGGGGTCAGCGGCGACGGCGGCAGCAATTAGGGCCTCGGACTCAAGCTGCGAGCGGATGCGATGGCTGCGGTGGTTGTAGACGACAGAGTCGAGTCCGATCTTGATGACGGGCATTCGCTCCATGCTCCCGCGCCACGGGACGCGGATCGTCTCGTGGCCAGTCGGCAGCGCTTGTAGCGCGCTATGAATGCGCTCCGTACGGGTCTGCTCGTTAGCGGTCATGGGCTCACAATCGAATCGGGGGCGGCTGACGCGATCCGCTCGACGAGGCTGTTGAGCGTCAGCTCGGTGAAGATGGCACCGTCGAAGGATCGAACAAGGTCTGCGGTCTCACGGCGCTCTGCCCATCCCATGCCGAGCGTCACAACGGCAACGGGGACGCGGGGGCGGACCATCTTGATCTTCGTGCCGGCGCTCTTGCGTGCCGATCCGCCGTCCTTGGCAAGCATGAAGGTCACCGCGTAGAACGAAGAGTAGTCGCCGGCGCTGCGGACCACCAAAGCGAGGTCGGCGCTCCCGCCAACCAGCTCCTTGACGTCAGCCTGGCTGGCGTCCCCACCGTATCCGGAGACGAGGACGACGTCGAAGCCGCGCGCCCGCAGCCGTTCACGGAGATCCAGGGCGACCGCGCGAGTCGGGCGTCTTGATGTGCGATTGCGATGCTGGCCCCACGCGCTTCCCACGACGCGTTGAGCGAGGAGGAGCTCGTATGGCACACCACCGGTTCGCAATTCCTCGATCCGCGCCCATCCACGCGCGGCCGACGGGCCGGCGACGCGCTCGACGAGCTCGACCGGCCTGCTGGGCATGGCGTCGGAGACCGTGGCCGTCGCCGTGCCCCTGATAATCGCATCGATCTGCCCGAAGGCCAGGTTGAGCTGCGGGGTGTCCCACGGGCCCCTCACATCACCCGGAAGAGAGACCCCAGGCAGTCGGTCGCCCAGCTCATCGAACGTAATCCCAGCCAAGACGCACAGCACTTCCATGACCCCGCTACTCGCGTGCTGGGCGTTGCGCACCGCGGTGGCCGTGATCTCGCTCAGTGACCCCGCGGTGCACTTGGCCGCGAGGACATCGAGGGCATGTCGAAGGCTCTGGGCGTTCGGCATCGCCTCCTCATCGAAGAGCATCGTCGCTGGGTCCAGCGTTGAGCGGACCAGATGTTGGGTGATCACGACGACGGCATCCCCAGCGTGCGGCGCTCCCGTCCGTTCGGCTGCGAGGGCCGCCGCTGTCACCGCATGTAGGGGTACCGAGCTGTTGAGGGGGTGGCCTTCAGCGATCCAGGCTAGGGCGTCGGCAACGGAATCTCGGCCGGTCGCGGACCGCAGGGTCCGCACCTCGTCCTCGTGAAGTTCCTCGCCGGTTGAAGCCATTACGTGAACCCTAGCCGCGGGCCTGGCGGCTGAACAATGCGCGGAGCCAGCTTTCAGGACGCACGCCTCAACCGGGACCGTCGATGCCCGGGCGTAGCATCGCCCGGATGCTGCAGCGAAAATTGACCTTCTACCGGTGGCAGGACATAAAGAAGCAGCCACCGTTTGTCCCGCACGAGGCCGCGGAGGCCCTCCGCGCGCTCACAGCTGGGGATCCCTCGCAAGCAGTCCTCCTGGATGGCGATTCAACGACGGCCGTGCTCGTGGTGTCGCCGGGTACCTCACATTCCCCGACCAGGCTGCTCCTGTTAGCTCTGCGAGACCCCGATAACCGCCCGCTTCAGTTCGGCCCTGGCGAACCACTCGGCCCGATCGACATGCTGGCCCACCGCTATCCGGCGGACCTCACTCACGTGATGATCTGGCCAGACGGGTTTGCCAGCCAGGACCACCACGGACACGCTCCGCGACTCAGTCGCCTTTCGCGCTACCTGGGTCAGAAGGTCAGCCATTTCGTGAGCTTCGATCAACTCTTTCAGCCTGACATCGCGGACCGGCTGAAAGACATCCGCGGTCAACTCCGGGGGATCGATATCGCCCTGACCCGACCGGAGCGCCTCGATCGCGACGCTGGAGTCTTCGAAACGTTGATTCCTGCCGTCTACGGGCACAAGGCACCCTCGGTATCGGTTCACGTGGGGATGGGCCGGTTCAGTCCTCGCGATCGATATCTCGATGCCGACACGGAGGCCGAGATCTTCGAGGTCGCCGAGCGAGCACAAGATCTGGTCGACCAGCTCATCATTACGGGGCGTAGTCGCCGGACGGGCAAGAGTGCTCGGGTGGACCTCGTGAACGAGCGCCTCTTCGAACAGCGCGAGCTACCGTCGGGCCCAGAGGGCGGCTCGATGCCGAACAGCGAGGCTGTCTTCCAGGAGCTCGAGCAGCTCCATTCGAGGTGGTCACAGGACGGCACGCTTGCCGCAGCAGTGCAGGCACAAGCCATCCGGCCGCGATGACCCCGGCGCTCGATCGCGTCACAGGGGCCCTTCGCTGGCTCGATCGTCACTGGTGGGTCTTTATATTCGCGATCTTCGCTGGCAGCGAGATCGGGCTCGCGGTCTGGGAGCGCCTTTCCAGCGGTCCGATCCTGCTCGCTCGCGCAGACACGGGCGACCGCGGCGATATCTACTCGTCGTTGTCGACCACCTCAGGAGCGCTCCTCGGCTTCACAATCGCCGCCGTCGCTGTCCTAATTACCCTCGGTCCCGCGAGCGGGCGAAGCGCTCGGGAAGCGAACCTGGACTCGGCCCGACGCAGGCTTGTCCAGGTGCTCCTGACCACCGCAACGTTCCTCGGTCTCGCGTTGGCGCTCTCCACCGTCGCGCTGGGGGTTGACCGCGGATCGGCCGGGCGCCAGTGGATCGAGCACCTGGTGCTCGCATCTGCTGTTGCCAGCGCAATCGGCCTCGCGATCGGAGGCCTCGGTTTCGCGCTGGCGGTTCTCGAGCGCGCGAACGATCGGGTCGACTGAATCACGGAGGAGCAGGTCGCCGGGTGGGCGCTTATCACGCACCGACCGTCGGCGCGACCGGGCGTCAGTAGCGAGGGTGTGCTAGCCGTGGGCCGGACGTTTAGCCGAGCCGGGATCGTGGGCGGTGGCAGCGACTGATGTGCCGGCCGGCTCAAGCGGGAGGACGAGCGCGAGCTGGCTTTCGTCGAGGTCCTCCGCGACGTGTCGTGCAGGCCTCGCTGCGGATCCTGGCGACATGTCGCCGCCGGTGGGATGTTGGGTGTATCGCTCCCAAGCGCGGGTGACGGCACCCGAGCCGGGGAACAGGTCGACGAGCTCGTCACCGGGCAGCGCTCCCAACTGCGCGAACATCCAGACAGCGAACTGCGGCGGCTTCATCCCGGTCATCGCACCCGGGAACGTGCGGTAGCGGCCGGCGTAGGCGAGCGCGTCGGTCGCGGTCTGCGCCACCTTGGTCGGCAGCTCGCGGCCGCCGCGGACGATTAGCGGCTCCCAGGCCGACAGCGGCCGACGCGAGCGGGTGCGGCGAATCTGACGGTGCCAGGAGCAGACACGCACGTCGGCAGGGCACAGGACGAGCACGGCCTGCAGCGCGCTCGCCGACGTCGAGAGTGCCCAGCCGTTCGGGAACTCGGCGACCAGGCGAGCGACGAGCGCGCGGTGGTCAACCTCCTCGCCCTCCGGGTA
>Ga0302325_10024509_pt1 | contig 12544 bp, 9 predicted proteins | sample Palsa_T0_2_FD_201948 | JGI IMG/M metagenome (GOLD analysis project Ga0302325, IMG submission 201948) | Peat permafrost microbial communities from Stordalen Mire near Abisko, Sweden - Palsa_T0_2 | ecosystem: Environmental > Terrestrial > Soil > Palsa > Peat permafrost | place: Sweden: Abisko...
GCAATACGGTGCATCATTTCGACATTGCGGGATCGCACACCGAGGTCAAAGTTACGGCGCAATCGACGGTGCAAGTAGACGCGGTGCCGGCTCCGCGCCGCTCTGAGGCGGGCGACTGGTCGGACTTGGAGGCGATGACCGCCGCCGACGATTACTGGGAGATGATGTTGCCGAGCGACTTTGCCCGTTCGAGCGAAGCCCTCGAACAACTGGACAGCGAACTGGCCGACGAGCGCCGCGACGGTCCACTCGGAATGTTGACCGCGCTCAATGAGGGCATCTACAGATTATTCGATTACGTGCCGAACAGCACCAAGGTGGATTCGCCCATCGAAGACGCGCTGCGCACGCGCCAGGGTGTGTGCCAGGATTTCGCGCACATTATGATCGCGCTCGCCCGATCGCATCGCATTCCCTGCCGCTACGTCAGCGGCTACCTGTTTCACCGACAAGAAAACGGACGGCAGGATCGCTCGCTCGAGGGCGCATCGCACGCCTGGGTCGAGGCTTTCGTCCCACGCCTGGGCTGGACTGCATTCGACCCCACTAACAACCTGGTCGGTGGAGACCGCCACATCCGCGTCGCCATTGGGCGCGACTACGCGGATGTCCCGCCGACTCGCGGCGTGCACAAGGGAGAAGCCGCGAGCGAACTGAGCGTCGCGGTGACGGTGAGTCCCTCCGATGCTAAGCCACCGGAGATGCCCGCTCCGAGCATTGTCATCCAATCCCGCCCGGTGTTCGCGCCACTCAGCTCGCGCAGCGTGCAGGAGCAGCAGCAACAGCAGCAATAGGACTCGCTCCCCTGATGCGTTGGCGAGAAATCAACTCCCTGAAGCACAACCCTCGCTCCCCAGGCATATCTCGTTATAGATAGAGCCCCCGTGCCGCTGTAATGGAATAGCCGCCATCGTCGTTTCCTGCAACTAAGTTAAGGAGCGGGCTGACGCCGGAATGACGCTTTCTGTCAGAACGAGCATTCTTTGCCTGTGAGGAGCCTCAATATGAAGAACGTTGCCGTCATCGGTGTCGTATTGCTGATACTCGGATTTATGTCTCTTGTCGTGCCGGTCCCGCATAGCGAAAACCATGGTGTAAAGGTCGGCGACACCAGGATCGGCGTTCAGACGCAGAGTAGTGAAAAACTGCCTCCCGCTGTGGGGATCGTTCTGCTGGTTGGAGGGGTCATGGCTTTGGTTGTCGGAGCACGCAAAAGCTAGCCAGGACTCATAGCTCGCCGAGTTGCCGCGGCGGAGTTTGCCGCAAACCACCTCGGGCTGCTGATCCGTACTCTACGTGGAAAAGGGTCCGAAAACGAAAAGCGCCCCCGACTCCGTTTAGAGTCGTGGGGCGTTCCCGTTCACCGCTCACAGGTCAGCCTATGCCAATGGCTTCGGCAAAGGAATAGCCCCGGCGTGCCAGGCACCGCACGGAGGAGCTAATCATTTCGAGTAGCCGTCCCGGTTACACCTTTTTTCAAATTCAAAGCGCTGCTCTTTTTTTCAAAGAGCTGATGTTCCATTCTCATTTCTCATCTCTCAGGACCATACCAGGACCAGACACGGCGCCGGCGGCAGAGCCTTTTGTGCGGGAACGAAGTAACCTGCTTTTCCTGCAAATTCCGTCTCATCAGCGTCCTGGCGTCGTCCTCTTTTGTGACTTGAGTAACTTGAGGGTAACCGCTTCCGAGCCTCATCATGCCTTCATAGAAGAACGGGAGGAGCTCCGAACTCCCGAGCTTGAGAGGTGTATGTGAGACGTCCCAACCGCGTTGTGTGGCTTCCAGGAATCGTCGTTTCAGCATTGATCCTTCTGCTTACGCTGGGCCTGCCGGGATGTGGCGGCAGTGGCTCGACTCATCCCATCAGCGTGAGCTTGACCTCAAGCATTACCTCGACCGGCGTCGATCAGGGCCAGATTTTTACGATCACAGCTACGGTCACGAATGACTCGAAAAATGCGGGCGTAACGTGGAGCGTTTCGGGCACCAACGGCTCGCAGGGCACGCTCAGCAATCAAACCACATCTTCGGTCACCTACAACACACCCGCTTCTGTAACCACCGCATTCACGGCAACAATCACGGCGACCTCGGTCTCGAACGCTGCCCAATCGGCCACGCTGGAGATTAAGGTAAGCCCCCTGCCCGCCATCGCGACGACCTCGCTCCCGGCGGCCACGGCAGGCGTTGCCTACAGCACCATTCTGAGTGTTGCCGGAGGAACCAGCCCGTTCACGTGGACCATCACCTCCGGGACGTTGCCGGCGGGATTGGTTCTGAGCCCCACAAACGGTGTGATCGCGGGCACGGCGACCAGCGCAAGCAGCCAATTGCTGACCTTCCAGGTGACCGATGCAGAGGGCAACTCGGCAAGCCAGAAGGTTACCTTAACCGTAAACCCACCACCGCCACCGAGCGTCACCACTGTGTCTCTGGCAGGGGCGGACCTGGGCGTGGCATACAGCCAGACACTGACGGCCAGCAGCGGAGTGTCGCCCTACACTTGGAGCCTTACCTCCGGAAGTCTGCCTGCCGGTTTGAGTTTGAGCAGCGCCGGCGTGATCTCAGGCACGCCCAGCGGAACGACCGGCACTTCGAACTTCACGGTCACCGTCACCGACTCAGAGAAGCCGACGCCTGCCAGCAGCAGCGCCAACTTGAGCATTACGGTCAGCGTGGCGCCGTTGAGCGTGACCACAACTTCGCTCCTGGGCGGAGTCATCAACACAGCTTATAGCCAGACCTTGCAGGCCAATGGCGGCTCCCCGCCCTACACCTGGAGCATCTCCGTGGGCACGTTGCCGGCAAATTTAACTTTGAACACAACCAGCGGAGCTATCGTGGGCACGCCCAGCGCCACGGGCACGTCCACCTTCACGGTCAAGGTGACGGACTCGACACAAACTTCGGCTACGGCCAACCTGAGTATTACGATCAACACTGCGCTCGTGATCACCACGACATCACTGCCCGGCGGCAGCGTCAGCACGCTGTACAGTTCAACCGTTAAGGCCAGCGGCGGCGTGACGCCTTATACCTGGGAAAAAACCAGCGGGAGCCTGCCGGCCGGACTCTCGCTCAACTCAACCACCGGAAACATCTCGGGAACACCGACCGCGACGGGTACGTCGAGCTTCACCATTCAGGTTACCGATAGCGAATCTCCGGCCGTATCAGTCGGCGCGAACCTCAGCATTACGATTGCCACACAAGGCTGCGCGGCCAATGGTCTCCTCAACGGAAGCTATGCCTTCGTGACCAGCGGCTGGAGCACCTCCACGACGCAAACATCTATCGGGGGCATTCTCGCAGCCAATGGCAACGGGACCATTACCGGCGGGATCGTGGATATTGCCGACCAGAACAGCTCGACAGGCCCCCAGAGTGGCACATTCACCGGAACGTACTGCGTAAACTCGGACAATCTCGCGACCATTAATCTGATCTACGGCGGCGGAATTACCGGCACCAACACTTTTGTCGCCGCGCTCGACTCCAGCGACAGCAATGGCCACATCATCTCCTATGACAGCAGTGGAAGGAACGTTGCCGGACTGCTGCAGAAACAAACCACCTCGACATTCTCTACGAGCATGATCGACGGCAACTATGCCTTCGGAATCATCGGCGTCGACCAGTACGGCCCACGCCTGGGTATGGCCGGTGAATTCAACTCCAATGGCACCGGCACTCTTACGGGCGAGGACGACAGCGATAGCGGCGTGCCTCAAACCGCACAAACCCTTAACGCCACCAACTTCAGCGTTGCGTCCACCGGCGCGTCTGCCGGCCGCGGGACCGCAACCATAACCACCACCATCGGCAACACCAACTTTGTCTTCTACGTGGTCAGCTCGTCCGAAATGCTGATGATGGCGCTCGATACCGAGACTCCGCCCGTGATTCTGGCCGGTCAGGTGTTGGAGCAGGCGAGCGGCGCGTTCACGAATGCTTCGCTGCAGGGCATCAGCGTGATCGAAATGCAATCGCTCGGGACCAATATCGAGCCCACAGTCACGGTCGGGCTCTTCACCACAACGGGCAATCAATCGTCGACATATACCTACAGCGCCGACGAGAACCAGGGCGGCACCATGAGCACGCCGAGCGATGCGGGAACATTTCTCTTGTCGTCGAACGGCATTGTGTCGTCGAACGGGCGGGTGGCGCTGACTTCGAGTGAAGGAGGCAGCTTCCCACCCGTCTTATACCTGATTGCCCCCAACCAGGCGTTTGTGATTGGCACGGACCCAGGCGTGAGCTTTGGCACGATGAACCTGCAAACGACGACGACCTTCAATGCCGCCTCATTGAGCGGGGTCTATCTGGGCGGAAGCCAACCTCCGACCAGCCCCTACGTGAACGAAGTGGCCGATTCGGTGGACTCCAACGGCACAGGTGCTCTCACCGGCACGTCGGACCAGAACGGCACCGCAGGCCCGGACTCAGAAACGATCTCGGCAACGTCCTATGCCGTTTCTCAAACTGGGCCCAATGGGAAATTTGTTGTGAGCCAGAGCGGCATTCCGATTATGTATCTCTATATGATCTCTACCTCGCAGGTTGTCACCCTGCCGGTGAGTTCAACCCAGAATGCGGACACAAACCCGCAGCTGATCGATTTTCATCAGTGACCGTCTGGACAATGCTAATTGCGGACCGGTGGCTTCCAGTCACCGGTCTTTTTTGCAGGTAAATGATTTTGCAGCTAGGTCCTTTTGCGGGATCGCGTCCTCCGTTGCGCCCGCCCACAGATTCACTGCATACTTCCCTCCATGGCAGAAAATATGAGACCGGAAAGTCCGGTGCTGGCCGGCAGGCACATTCGTCTCGAGCCGCTTGATCTCCGACACGTCGACGGCCTGGTTGCCGCTGCGGCGGGCGATCGAGCGCTCTACCGGTGGAGTCCGGTTCCTCAGGGCAAGGTCGAGGCCACCCAATATATCGGGACGGCTCTGGCGGAGCGGGAGGCAGGCAGCGCGGTGCCGTTCGCGATCATTCATACGATGCTGAACTTGAATTCAGACGACAGCTCAAAGTCTGCCACCGGTGATGACGGCAGAGTCCTCGGTTCCACGCGTCTCTTCAACCTAGAGTTCTGGGCGTGGCCACTGGGGCATGCGCGGCACGGACGCGCTCTCCCCGATGCTTGCGAGATCGGCTATACCTGGCTGACGCTCCCGGCCATTCGGACGGCAGCCAACACCGAGTCCAAGCTGCTCATGCTGACATACGCTTTTGAAACCTGGGGAGTGCTCCGCGTCTGCCTGCACACCGACGCGCGTAACGAGCGCTCCCGCGCGGCGATCGAACGCGTCGGCGGAAAGTTCGAAGGAATCTTGCGGGCGCACCGAATGGCCGCCGACTTCATCGCTCGCGATTCGGCACGCTTTTCGATTGTGGCGGCGGAGTGGCCGGATGTGAAGCAACGGCTGCGTCAGTTGCTGGATCCGCCGAAATAGACCGGTCACGGCGCGACGAACTGATAAAATTAAGTTTCGTCATGTCCGCATCTTCCCAACTCGTCCAGATTGATGTTGGCCCGCCAGTCCGCGCGCCCAAGCCCTCGTGGCTCAAGGCTAAAGCCCCAGTGGGCGACAATTTCCACAATCTCAAGAAGCTGGCGCGCGGGCTTGGCCTGCACACGGTGTGCGAGTCGGCGCAGTGTCCTAACATTGGAGAATGCTGGCACCATCACACTGCAACCTTCATGCTTCTGGGCGATATCTGCACACGACGCTGCGGATTTTGCGCCGTGCCGAAAGGTCGCCCGGAAGCGATTGACCGGGACGAGCCTCGCCGTGTTGCCGAAGCTGTCGCGACGCTCGGTCTGCGGCATGCGGTCGTGACCAGCGTGAATCGCGACGATGATAATGTTGGCGGCGCCAGGATTTTTGCCGAGACCATCCGCCAAATCCGCCAGCAGGTTCCGGAGTGCCGGGTCGAGGTGTTGATTCCCGACTTCCAGGGCCTCGAAGAACCGTTGCGCATTGTGCTCGACGCCAAGCCCAACGTGCTGAATCACAATACCGAGACGGTTCCCCGGTTGTATCGCGCAGTGCGCTCGGGAGCTCGCTACGAGCGCACGCTCGATCTGCTGGCCAATGCCAAGCAATGGGACCCGGCAATGGTGACCAAGAGCGGCGTGATGGTTGGAATTGGCGAGGAGACGGATGAGCTGATCGAGGTCTTCCGCGACCTGGGCGGGCGCGGCGTCGATATTCTGACGATTGGACAATATCTGCGGCCCTCAAAAGATCATCTGCCGATGACCCGCTATTACACGCCCGCCGAATTTGTTTCGCTGAAAGTAGAGGCGCTGAAGTTTGGATTCAAGCACGTTGAGTCGGGTCCGCTGGTGCGGTCGAGTTATCATGCGCACGAGCAGGCGGATGTGGCGGCGCGGTAAACGACGCTCGCTTTCGCGCTCCGAAGATTTCCTAAGGAAGTCCCTGCACGACGCTTACCGTGGAATCCCCGTCCTTGCGCACAGAACGTGCGTGGGGGGCACCCGGCTCTTATGGCTCGCCACGCAAACGCTCAGAAGACTTTCACGTGGAACGTCAGATACTTCTTGGGATTTTCCCGGATGGCCTTGATCAGTTCGCGCGTCTCGACGAGCATCTGGTCGCTGTTGTTGTAGAGTGAAGGATCTTTGAACAGGAGTCCGGCCGTGCCCTCACCCTTTTCCAGGCGGCCGGAAAGCGCCGCCAGATTGTTGATCGTGGTCTGCAGCTTGTCGGCGAATTCCTGGTCGTACGACAACTTCCCTATCGTGCCCTTGCCGGCATTGATGTTATCGGTCAACTGGCGGACGTTGGCAATCGTCTTGTTGGCATTGTCAAACAGCGCTGGATCTTTCAGGAACTTTCCGGCCGTACCTTTGCCCGCCTGCAGATCGTCAATCATCGCGTTGATCTTGTCGATGGCCGCGACCGCTTTCTTGTAGGCTTCGTCGCTCGTGAACAGGGGACCAAGCGAACCCTTTCCGCTCTGGACATCGTCGACCAATCCCTTGAATTCAGCCACGGTTGCGTTGAGCTGATCGTATAAGGCAGGACTGTAAATCACCTTGCCGATCGAACCCTGGCCGCTCTCGATAAAAGCCATGATTCGATCCACGCGCTTCAGCAGCGTGTCGATATTCTGCAATGTGCCCTGGCTGGCGCGCACCACATCTTCAATAGCGGGCGCTTCGCGGGTCGCGAGCGTATCTCCGTCGGTCGCCTCCGGACCCTTCGCCGTCCCGCTTTCGATATCGACGTATGTTTCGCCCAGAATGCCGGCCGTGCTCAACGTCGTTACCGAGTCTTTGCGCAGATTGAAAGAGTATTTGGTGCTGACCTTCATGGTGACTTCGACGGGTGTCAGCGGCTTGCCGTTCACAACCCGGACGCTCGTCACGTTGCCTATGTCAACTCCCGACAGGCGCACCGGCGCCCCCTCGCGCAGACCCTGAGCGTTATCGAAGTACGAGCGGAGCACGATCTTGTGGGTGAACCATCCGGCGGTGCCGCTCATGAGAAAAATCAGGATGGCAAGGATGACGCTCGCGACCACGACCGTCAATCCCACGCGTAATTCAGACCAATGCAGCTGCTTCTGGCTAGGCAATGTAGTCAGTTGACGACAGAACATCATAGCAAACGATCCAAAATTTCATTGATCCAAATTTGCAATGACGCTAATTCGTAATGATCTGGACAAATCGTCAAAGATTTGAGTTTGAGGGATGGGCCGCATATCCGAATAGACGCGGAGTGGAGAAGACTTCCAGATGAGCTCGGCCTGGACCGGGCACCATTGCGCGACAGCGAGGCGCGGTTGCGGCTGGAAAGGTAAGCTCCCACCCCTTCGCGGCTGATGCGAAGCAGTGGGAGCTTTTTGCGGGAGCCTGCCGGTTGATATCACCCGCCCCGATGGTTGGCATCGGCTTAGCCGCGTCCTTCTTTCTTATCTGGCTTTGCCTGCTTGGCGGGTTTGGCCGATTTGGCAGCCTTTTGTGGAGACTGCTTGGCCGGCTTGGAGTGCTCTGCTGATGACTTCTCACTCCGATTTCCCGCTTCACTCTTTCGCGCCTGGCTGCTGCGGGCCTCATTGTTTCGGGACTCGCTGTTCCGGGCCTGATTGTCACGTTGTTCGTTGCCGCGAGCTTCGTTGCTTCGGCCTGCGTTATTTTCAGACCGCGTGGCCGTGGCAGGACGATCCGCGCGGCCGCCGTTGCGAGCCCCGTCATTCCGCGCTGGCTCGTTTCGGGCCGCCTCCCCGCGATTGCCGCCTGAGGCGCGCGCTTGTTGGGGCGACATCTTCGGCTCGTGGTAAGCCGCTCCCGGCGCGCTCGCCCTGGTCACATCGCGCCCGGAGAAATCGCCCGGTCGACCCGTGGCGGCAATCGCTGGACGTCCATGATTCTCGGAGGCAAACAGCTGCTTGTTCTGGCTGGCAGCATGTTCATGTTCGGTTTGAGACGCCAGCGCCGCCGTGTGCGACTCGTGAGCATAAGCTTCTTCCTGCGGAGTCGGCCGCGCTTCCACACCGCCCGGGCCGTTGAAGGCCACGTGGGTGTTATTCACAATCACGGTCTTGTTATAGACGTTAGTCACGTTATGCACATTCACATTCATGACGGAGCGGTTGTAGAAGAAGGCCCCGCCTCTCCATTCGCCGCCGGCAAAGCCAACGCCGCCATATCCGAAACCGTAGTTAATTCCGCCATAGAAGCCAACATGCGGTCCCCAATAGCCGGCGTGCCAGCCATAGAAGCCGCCGGCAAAACCCCAGTAACCTGGCGTCCACAACATACCGACTGGCCCAACCACCCACGTGCCCGGAACCCAGTAGTATCCGCCAACCTCATTCCATGCCCAATAACCGGGTGTCCAGAGATATCCCGGACCGGGACAAATAGGTTGTGCATACACAGGCAGCGCTGGCGGACCAATTCGCACCGAGATCCCAATCCCGATGCCGATTTCGGCAGAAGATGTTGTCGAAAGCGACAGCACCCCAACCGCCACCATCAAAATTCCTAATACCAATCCACGAACGGAGCGATTCATATTCATTGCCTCTCTCTCTAATTTGAAGTCGACTTCGACTCAAACCGGTAACCCAGCCGTATTACGATTCGGCTATACAAACCCGGAAGTGGGAAGCATGTTGCGCTGGCGCATCAAGTCATTTTGAATTAGCAAGTTGGTGGTAGCGACCGAGACGCCGAGTTCCCCCTGCTGCCAATCCTTGACCGTTGGGGTGATAACTGTCTAACGTGTTCGCGTGTTTCGACTCCGACTGAATTGGGCATGGGTAATGTTCTGGTCCGTAATTCGTATGAGTCAGGAGTCTTACCTGACAAAGTGGTGGTCACATTGCCAGATCAGACGAAGCGCGAGGTGCGGGTAGCGGATTCTGTCTCAGTTATCTAAAAGACAAGTTGAATCGGCCCTGACTGACGCGCCAGGAAAGCCGAAATCAGTTTTCCAGAATGACGTGCGCGAGCGCCTGCTCTGAGGTGTGAGTAAGCGAAAGTGCGATATTCTTCGTGCCCAGCTTGGCCGCAATCGCCGCCGCTTCGCCGTGAAATTGCAGCGTGGGACGCTGGCCTTTCGGCCGCACCACTTCTATATCTCGCCACCGGACGCCGCGGCTCCATCCCGTGCCCAGCGCCTTCATCCCGGCTTCCTTGGCAGCGAAGCGCGCGGCATAGCTTTCACAGCGGTTAGCCTTCCCCTCGCAATAACGGACTTCACCGGCCGTGAAAATGCGCTGAAGGAAACGGTTGCCAAAGCGTTCGATACTATCGCGGATGCGAGAAACTTCGGCGATGTCTACTCCCGTGCCGATGATCATGTCGACATTGTGGATCGCTAATCTGTAATTTGCAATTTTGGCGTGAACCATGCGGGATGCTCAGAAGAGTGCGTCGCCCCGGTAAATCAGCTGCCCATCAATCAATCTCGCCTCGGGTAAGAGTTCGTGCGACCGAGCCGGACCCTCCGCATCGATATGAAAGATTTCGTGTCCGTGCGCGACCAGCCAATCTGAAACGATCATGCGATGGCAGCGGAAATAAACGCGTTCGGCGCACATGTACGATGTACGTGAGGCGCGCGCCACACGCAGCAGTTCGGCAATCGCGCTTTCGAACTCGGGCGTCAGCGTGTAATCGGCGTAGTTGCGAAAATTGGCGTTGCGCAGCGCGGTATGAGGAGAATCCTGGCGCGTGGTTTTACGGAATCCGCCCAGAGCTTTCATCGAGATGTAGTCGATGCCTTGCCGCGGCAGCGACTCTTCGAGTGACTCACGATTGAAGTGCGGCAGGCGGCGTGACGCGGGAACGGCGCGGATATCTGCCAGCGTCTCGATGCCGTGCGCCTTCAGGGCCGACACGAGTTCATCGAGGGCTCGCGTGGAGTGGCCAATGGTGTAGAGCGTTGCCAAGCGGGCCTCAGGCTACCGACGCGAGGATCGTGATAAGGGTTGCATCCTGCTCTGGGAAAACGGTGCGCAAGTCGAGAAGAACTCGGCCTTCCTCCACTCGAGCTATTACGGACGGACTCTTCGCGCGGAGACGTGCGTTGATTTCATCGGCGCTCAGTTCGGAGTGAGTGAGCGCGATCAGGCGCGTCGGCAGGACGGCCGTTGGCGCGGCGCCGCCGCCGATGACGGACTCGCCGTCGAGGCGTTCCAGCTTGAGATGCCCGCGCCCCTTTTGCGCAGACTCGACGCTCGAAACGATGGCTTCCGCGCGACGCTCGATCTCATCTTTCGAGAACCGCATCATGCGCAGTACGGGGACGGCATCGTGATCGCGTTTGACATAAGCGAGCAGCGTGGCTTCGAGCGCGGCGTAGGTTAGCTTAGCCACGCGCAACGCGCGGAACAGCGAGTTTGAGCGCATACGAGCGACTAGGTTGGCGCGGCCGCTGATCAATCCGGATTGCGGTCCTCCAAGAAGTTTGTCGCCGCTGTAGGTGACGATATCTACGCCCGTGCGCAGGCTGTCGAGAACGCCCGGCTCTCCGGGGATGCCAACCGAACGCAGATCGAACAGCGCGCCGCTACCCAGATCTTCCATAAGCGGCAGATTGCGGCGGCGGGACAGTGCGACCAGTTCATGAAGCGCGGGCTGCTCTGTGAAGCCAGTGATTTCGAAATTCGATCGATGCACGCGCAGCAAGAGACGCGTGCGTTCGTTGATAGCCTTTTCGTAATCGGCGAGACGCGTGCGATTGGTGGTGCCCACTTCGCGCAGTATGGCGTTCGATTTCGACATCACGTCGGGAATGCGAAACGAACCGCCGACTTCTACCAGCTCTCCGCGGGAGACGATGACTTCGCCGCCCTCGGCGAGTGAGTTTAGCGCTAGCAGAACGGCGGCGGCGTTGTTATTGACCACGATGGTCGAGATAGCGGCGGGAATGGCTATTAAGTTCGCCTCCGCGCTTTGGTCCAAACTTTGGCCTGAACTTTGCTCGGCTGGGGCGCGGCCTGAGTGAAGGCGGGCGATTGCGTCCGTGGCTGTGGGATCCGAAAGCAGTCTTTGGAACAAGCGATCCACGTGGACGTCGCGTTTTCCGCGCTCTCCAGTTGCCAAATCGAATTCGAGATTGGAATAGCCGCCGCTCGTGTCGCGGATGTGATCGAGCGCTGCGGCAGCCAGCGGCGCGCGCCCGAGATTGGTGTGGAGGATCACGCCGGTGGCGTTAACGAGCGGCAGCAACGAATAGCTAAGCGACTGGCGGAGTTGACGCTCAATAGCAGCGGACAGACCACTGAGCGCGAGGTCCAGCGATTTTTCGTCGAATTCGTTGTCGCCGATCTCCTTACGAAGTCGCGCCAGCACGACGCGGATGCTTTCGGCGACGGCCGGATGACCCTCTCGTTCGACCAGAGCCTGCATATCGGGCTGACGGAGAAGTTCGTCCGTCGACGGAAGCTTCTGGAAGAGCGCGGCTTGGTTGGCGACCGACACTGGCCGATTATGCCATAGGATCCCGTGTGGAGCGGGCGCCCGCGTCAGACGAGCTATAGCGTGTGCAGGTAAGCCAGCAGGTCTTGGATCTGCTGCTCGCTCATAACCCGATCGAAGCCTTCCATCTTGGAGCGCCCAAACCTGATGATGTCGGTTACGCGCTCGTCGTTGGCGGGCAGTCCGCTCAGGGGCAGATACTGCTTCTTGAAGACGCCTTGCAGACCCGGACCTTTCTTGCCGCGCGACGAGTACGGTTCATGGCAGCGGTCGCAATAGTTGTCGTAGAGTCTTCTGCCAGCCGCCTGCTGCGGATTGAGTCCCAGTTCGGCGTCGGACTTGCGCCGCTCGACATCACAGTCGGCGAGCGCGAGCAACGCTGCGGAGACGAGGAAGAATCTAAGAATCGGATTCCAGAAGTTCATGCTGATAGCGGTGTCGCCCGGGTGGACGCAAAGGTAGGATAATACGGAAGTGATGGGCGTTGTCGTCAAACGTGTCTGCGAGGCTGCTTCCGCGTCGGACGGAGTGCGCGTGCTGGTCGATCGTTTATGGCCGCCCGGGATGACCAA
>Ga0302325_10024510_pt1 | contig 12544 bp, 8 predicted proteins | sample Palsa_T0_2_FD_201948 | JGI IMG/M metagenome (GOLD analysis project Ga0302325, IMG submission 201948) | Peat permafrost microbial communities from Stordalen Mire near Abisko, Sweden - Palsa_T0_2 | ecosystem: Environmental > Terrestrial > Soil > Palsa > Peat permafrost | place: Sweden: Abisko...
TCTGCCGTTGATCCTTCTGTCGCTATCTGGAATCCACATAGTCCGGTAAGCTTCTCCGTCGATGATTAATGCGGACATACTGATATAATTTGGGTTTTCCAGAATCACCACACTCTCAAGGTATGTAATCTACAAGGAGATGAACTTTGGCCACGAAGCTATTACTAATACTTGCTGTAGAATTTGTGGTCTGCTGGAGGATTGACAGAATTTGCCCAACAATCGGATAAAAGTCAAGGCCATCAAGAACTCGGCACATTCCATTCTCCAATTGCTAGCGGAATTTTTTATTTCCGCGCCATCTCCATTTTCCATGCCAAGGAAAGCAAACGAGCTCCGATTTCAGATTCGCAGTACGAACAACAATCGCCAGCAATGCCTAAATGTCCCGTGGACCCCAACCCTGGGAGTTCAGATATTATATATGATTATTTGGCGTCCCACCCATCACCAGAAACCTTGCTACGCGAAGACTCATTCACTGCGACCGATCCTACATATGACAACGTTGGCCGACAGTGGATAATGGGTTTGGATGAAAGGTTTCTGGATTCTGATGGGTTTCTTAAGGGATGGAACTTTGATTGGGAAGGAACTCCAAGTACTCACAGGGATGGCAAGTTGCTTTATCGAGATCATGTTTGGGTTGTGACTCAAACCATGGTTATCTTCGAGCACTTGGCTTTGTGGGCTGCGCATACCTCGCTCACCTACAAAGTATATCCAGGGTTCTGGGGTCGGGCTAATCCATACCATAATCACGAGACAGGTCTTATGATTCAAGGTCCCAGTCATCAGGCCAAGGTAATTTGATGAGGCGCCGAGGAGTACATAGTACGTGCAACTGGTGTTCTTGGCGTTAGGTGAAGTTTTTTCATAATTCTTTTATGTTTGGAAGATACGGGAAAATTGCCTAATTCAATTGTGGTCATTTTGATTGTGTATGGAATTTGTCTTATCATTTGAGTTTATACGGTTATATTTGGCTTTTGTCAACTAATTCATGTCTCCGTCAAGTTGGGGGTTTTCATCCTGTGGCAAAGCGTCCGTTTCTGAACTAAGCTGAAAGGTTTCCCCAGTTATCATAGAGAAAGAAATATAATCTCTATCAAATATCTTGCTTCATGCACACTGTGTATACATAGGAAGATGTCCTGCCTAGTGTGGGATTGCATAGCGAGGGCTAAGACGCATTTCGACTTGGACCGCACGTGATTGTTTTTCTGTCCACCAAGCCTCAGTGCTCAGCTTGTGAATGATTGATTCCGAGCTCTATTGAAGAAGTTCAAAGAAAACGATACGGACTCCAGCTTCTGTCATGTCTCAGGCTACTGCGTTTGGCCTTACTCTTCAGGTATTCCCCATTCTCCTCCCTCGAGCCGTGTGGGGAACGTTTGTCAGTAGGAAGAAATGGATCTAGAGCTTTAACGAACATCGTGAATTATCGAAAACAGAAACTTAGCCATATTTGATAATACATCTGGGTTTCTTGAGCAAAATTCGCCAAAATTCGAAGGACGACACCGAAGACGGAAAAGGAGGTGGCTTTTAGCGACCCGCCCCTTCGCTTCACTAGTGAGAAGCTTCAGGGGCTAGTGACGCTAAAATAACGCCCAGGCTTACCCTATTAAGTAAGCCCAAATTTTCTTTCAAAGACATCTCATTTCTAAATTCAACATCATTCACTACCCACCTGCTGCAATTAGCCCGCCATCCAAATGATGATGTCCGCATTCACAACCATTTGATAAGCCGTGCGCCACATCGAAAGGTGACCCAAGGCTCTGTTAGGAAATACCGGTCGCGAGCTCAACGATTGCGTCACGAAATCCGCCTCACCTTCATCTCGACGAACTCATTGCTCAGTTCTGTTGCTGGTTTGCTTCCCCAGAAAACCATTCGGAAGAACATATAAAATTGCATGAAGCTCCTCCAACGGGGACTTCCGACCTCATACGCGACCGGCCCGAGATCTGAAAGTTCAATCGTGCTCGTTAATTCATGACACGCGATTGGGGGCAGTCACATGCCGCTCAAGAAATTTGGAGTGAGGAAGCAGCTCTCTGACAGTGCAGCTAAATATCTGCAGCCACGCGAAGCTCATTCCCAACGCCGCAGGCTCCGCTTAAACAGCCAATGGAGCCTGTCAAGAGCATCAAGCATGGGCTGCGCTACCGTTAGTTATTGGACTTTGGAAATAGTTGGAGCTTGAGATGTCAAGAGCTCTTTCTAAGTCTTAGTTGATTTGTTGTCGGGTGACGGGGCATTTTTCATTGTTTGGGCCACATCAAGAGAAAGTGTTCTCAATCTCCCATCCTCTCAAGCCTAGAGAGCTCTGGTGCAAGCCTCACCCAGGGAAGAAGTTATGTACATGTATTTCGCTTTTTTGCTCTTTGCTTTGAATTCTTCACCCTCCCTTGCTTTTCACCTTTCTTTGGGATTTTACTAACATCGACCAATCTCTTGAATACGGAGAGCCTATTAGCGAGATTAATCCTCGTGGATCACACAACGGGGATGCTTGGAGATCATTCCGTTGCATGTAGACGGCGTTTGATGCAAAAGGAGTCAATTGCGCTGTCCTTGTTCGAAGTACGATTTCCCGTACCGTCATGTAATATTGGCGACAATAAACGGTGTCCCTTTAGCAGGAAAAATTACGCGTTTGTGTCTCCATGTTCGCTCTTTCTAGTTATGACTTATTTTCTGTCTATGCATATGGGTTTGAACTTCTGCAAGCCTTTGTTTTGGAGTAGTTCATGACAGCGGTGTCGAGCGTGTCAAGTTGTTCCTGTGCTGCAGCAATGCGTCCTTCGATGCTTTCCCACACAGAGCTGGGACGGTATAGCCTCTGCGGCTCAGCGGTGTCATTAAGCCATGAGAGCACTCTCTGCTTGAACATTTCGTGGTCGTCCATATACACAGACTTCGAGGAAGATATCTGCGGAGAGCAAATGTCTGCTTTGCCGTGATGAGAGGCTGGAGATTCTTGAGTGGAGCTGAGACTCTTGATCAGCCTTATTTGGAAAATGTGAGAGATGGATGAAAGTAGATCTCAAGGTGGCCAAGGCTAGGAAGAGACGTACTCTGTAACTGAGCCCCTGACTCCATCTGTCGTCGATGTGTAGTAAGTCATGGCCGAGCAAAATAGAGATAGTTGAATATTATGAAGTGATTGGGAGAGTGCTAGAGCGGATTGATGCAGTACAACACTTGATTAAGGCTGAAAACTTTTGCTGTGTCAGAATTGACAGTTTCTCAGGGGAGAAGGCTAGACTTGTATGAGCAAGGCTCGGTTGTTGGAAGGAAGCATCACTAACTTGAACCTTCACGCGCAAAATCTCGATGCTCTTTTGATATGCACACTTTCCTCGCGGAGATACGAGAGGTGCATCCTCGCGAAGGCAATCATATGCAATTTCGGCCCCGCGGAGAGGGGATCCTGCATTCGAGGATTTTCACTTTTCCGCGAACAGACACGGCTCGTGTATATTTATTACGTTTGATCGAGTGCTTTTCCGTAGCTCGAATTTCACTCGGGGTGCGGGGAGGCGGTGTGGAAAAGTATGCTTCATAGATTTTAGCCCCAGATATTTCGATTTTGCAGTTCAGCACGCAGACTTGGTAAAACGCATTGGTTTGATCAGGGGAAGTGGCTGCTGGAGTGCTGGGCTCTGTCGAGGGCTGAAACCGATTTGGACGCCAACACAAACAGTTTTCCGTAGAGACGCATGCGTCTTTCCACCTGGTGCCTATTGACTGGCGGTGGCTTAAAATTTTGTACGACCCGGGAGATTGGTTCCGTATTTGAGCTTGCACTCCAGATTTAGCCGACCCGTTTCCAACCATTTGGCTGATTGAAGAAGGGAGTCTGGACATGCATTCGCTCGCCCGGCGGGACTGTTGAACATCAGACTACCGATGCCCGCCAGGAAACTTTGCGTGGAGGCAGGCAGGGGGCTGGCCATTATAGTTGCTTGTCTCGGCCATGGGCATTCGTATTTGCGTACAGCGTCGGTACCTTCTCCATTGCTCGCTAGGGCTGACCAAGACGGGCAGCGTTGGGGTGGATGTGGATCAACGTGGCTTTCGCTGGGACTGTGGAGCTAAGCGACCACTGCACGTCAACCTTATAGTGGTCTTCCAGAAACGATGGCGCTTTCAAGTTCCTGGCGTTCCGAAACAGACCGCTTGTGCACGGACCAGTGCGTTCATGCTGGCAGCTGAACGGATAACAACTTAATTCAACCTCACCGGCCTCGCTTCTTTTTACCATATCCGCAAAAAAAGAAGTCCTTAAAACTGCGTCACCCTTGTTTTAAGCATGATGTGATAATGTTAGGGATCCATGTACCCATGCATGAGCAACATCGGCACCGAAATGGCGGAGAAAGCACACATTCCTTGCAGGAGAGGTACACTGGCACAGTGCAGAACATTGTGAACTTTCGGATTTTGGAATAAGTGTTTTTATACCCTCGGTGCCTGTCGATGCGTTTTGAGGTGGTGGGCAAACGCGCTCCCTTCCACATAAGGTCGTGCTCAAGCACCTGCAGGGTAGGGAATTTATCTTGTGGCGCATGGATTCTTCGCGTGCACTGTGAGATTCCTTAAAATAACCTCGGGGCGGTCTTGGCGTCTTCCAAAAATGTCCGAAATTCTCTCGACGACTACGCGCTATTAACTGGCATTGGGTGATCTGCCGCGACCCTGCCAGTCTATTATTCGCTATTCAGCCCTACCGATACAGCCCTTGTCTACAACCCACGGCCTTGAAAGTGTCGCGCGGATAAGCGTGACTTGGCGAATGTTTTTCGTCAGGACCCCTTCGAGAAATACATCGTCACACATTCAGGCATACGTCCTTCGTATTGAAAACACTAAAATATCTAATAGCCACTGGATTTAATTTCAAGTATTTTCGTAGTTGCAAGTGCACCACATGTTCATGCCCCAGACTTAAAGGCAAAGTGTGGGTGCCTCTTACATGTCAGAATTGGAACTTGTTTCACTTTCGGCAAGTTTCTGAAGTTGAAGTATTGTCTACAGATTCTATTTGATCGCAGTCAACATAGTTCGGTTTTTGTTGATGTTCCTCTTCTTCTTATGAATCTATTACGCGACTGCGACTGGTGTCAACTTGCAAAACACTTCATTTAATCGTACGCAATTTTAAGCACTCAAAATCAAGCGCTGTAGGCAACAATCCCAGTCCCGTCAAGTAGTGATGACTTGATCTAGCACCCTCGATATTTGGAATGCATGAACTCAACACCCACACTAAGTGTGCCTCGAGTCGGGTTTAAGTAGTTCTGCTGTTGACGTGGATGAGCAGCAGCACATCTTGACCCCCAATAGTCAACAGCAACATGCAGACTGAATTGAGTGCTGTGTGAAGGGCTGCAACCTGTGTGAGCACTGTGCGTCTCGGGTTTTTGAAAAGGAACTTCTTACCAGTTTGCCTTCTTGGCTTCTACTTCGTTCTTGTTAAAGTGTGTAATGCAACAATGGCACTCAGGGCCCTGCGTGCCCCATTACCTCGTTGAATGCCTGGAGATAAGACCCCATTGCATTGGTATGTGCTTGTACTGCTTGTTGATGAGAAGCATGCTGATGTTCGACGTGGGAATGCTCGGAGTTTGTGACGTAGTCGCCGATGCGTTGCGCAGCAAGGCGCCTTTGCTCTTCAGGAGTGAAGGTGAATGATTCGTCTGAGGTGGACCTGAATGGAGAAGGTGTCAGTCAAGAAGCGAAGCGAGAAGTGGCCATCCCTCATCGAGAAGGTGAAGAGGGAAACAAGAGAAATACCCTTTGGCAGAGCCATCCGTGGCACATGTTGAGGATGGTTTGGGAGACATTGGTGTTTAAGTTGATGCTAAAGGCGCTGTGGAGATGTTCGAATGGCGACGTCAAGGTGGTGATGTTAAGAAGGCGAAGGTAAAGTGTTGATGCGTGGAACTCATGTGAGTCTCCTGGGAAGGTACGTATCTGGTTGCACACGTGATGCAATGTAATGACAATAGAGAAGTGAGAGCATGTAATGTGGAATGGTGGAAGTGATTCTAGACACACAGAAAACTGGTGGGGGAACGATTGAAATATATACAATGCCGTGGGTGACTATCTTGGAGCTGCAGAGATCTACGTCGGCAGCCGGCCCAACACCTTTGGGACGACGAGATGCACGCGAGTGCCAGCCAATATAGGGACCGCCAGGCCGCCTGTCCTCGTTCGGGCGGGGGAGAGGCGCAAAATTTCTTACGCCGAAATGCAGGTTCTCAACGCTCTGGGTGTAGCGAGGACTCGTGGGACAAACCATCAACATGTCGTGAAAGTCAGCTCTCGGGGTACTATTGGCGAACAACTTGACAATTTGCGATGGAGGAGGCAGCTCCAGGTCGAGGCTCCTGCGACCCCGGGACATCAAACGCTCCAGGGTTATTGCATGGCCAGTTAAGAGTGAGTCCTGGGAAGAGAGTAGAGGGGGGCCTGTCGCGGAAAATATGTAAGCTGATGGCGCATATGATGCGGACAGAAAGATACATACATGGAATAAGTTAGGGCCTAAGAAAGACGAAAGGGGACTGGGAGGTCATTGGGCGGGGGTTCGCTGGCAGTAGTATTGACAGGGGCAGCAAGTACTCAAGATGCTTTCTGCCATCCTTGACCATGTCGCAGCGACAACCGAGTAGAGGTCGTCGACGACGGAAGTGGACGATGAGTGGGTAGCCGTCGCCCTGGCCTTCATGTCAATTAGATCTTTGATCGTTTTCGTCCGAATGCGCCAACATTCAGCATGGGAGCCATGGCGACCGTGCATTTGCATGCGCAGCGTGGCAGGGCTGGTTAATCCGTGGGCACACAAGCTCAAGCTTCCAGAACCCTGTCTCCGTGCAACAACGTCGTAAGTTCAGCCTCCTGGGACGGTGGGCGCGGAAGATTATGGCCCCAAGCCTCAGTCTACCCATGGTCCCATGCACGTCACGATCGAATCCTGGGTCACGGTGCCCCTGCCAGACTGGCCTGAAACAGCCGGACAGCGACGAAGCGGAAACAATCCTTGATACAGTAGAATGGAGGTCGTACAGAGTCGGAGACGGAAATTTCTGACTCAGGGCCTTTCTACATCATTCAGCATTTGTTCCTTGCTCTGCGATGGCATTTTCCCCTTTCGTAATGGGCACAATTCTCTTGGCCACTGCTTGGTTCCTGGGACTCGGCCAATGACCGCAAAGAGAGCATTTTCTACAATTCACCTACAGAGCCTCTTTGCAGCAATTCTGCACAGATGATGAATACGCATTATCCCCACTGCTGGAATGACGCTGGTTATCAGCTACTTGAGATCGATCTGCGTGTATTATTGTGGATGTGCTTTACAATTTATCATTATCCTCCGAGCCTCTCTCTGCAGCCATTGCAACGTACCCTTCTCCACCAGCTGGACAGAGCGACTTGGTTTAATGAGATCGGGTTTTGAGGCGATTTGAGTGAGAGTCGGCTAGTAAATATCTAAGTCTATTCTAGGCAACGTACGACGAGCGTTCGACAAGGACGAGGACGCGCATGGGCAAGGGCAAGGTCTTATCCAGCTATTACTATGGGTAAATTTGAGATCTGCGCCGGACGTGCATGGCCCAAGCATACCCCCGTGCCTCGTGTCCCCCCGCGGCTGGGGTGGTGCGGTGCTGCATGCTCGGCAACAGCAGCTGGGTTACGCGCGATCGCTCGCCCTGGTGACCCGATTTTCTGGCAGGATGCAAATAACCTTATTCGGCATCCATGATGTTTATTATTTCGCTTCGGCTGGCTGTCATGATGGAGCTTGTCAACTTGCAGCCATGCAGTTGCTCCAGTAGGCTGTGCTTTCCACCAAGATCCAAATGCAAAAATTGTTCCCTTACAGCGGCCAGCCATCGGCTACTGTGATATCATTGTTCGTTCATATTCCCCTGAAGCCATTGTCTTTGACGAGGCCTGCCGCATAGTACCAGCATCGGTAGTCCCATTACAAAAAGTTTGTCCAGTGGGTGTTTTAGGGCGGCACTTCAGAATTCATGTCCTTCGGTACATGTACAGTAAAGGCCTTCTTGGTGCCACAGTAGTCCAAACCTAGATCCTTGAGCGCGCTAATATTCCAGTGTTTTTATCAGGACTCGGCGACGAGATACCGGCCCGAACCCTCACCTAGGGCTACTTGGTGATCGCGAAGCGCGATGGTCATGGAGCGAACCCTGCGGTTCGTTCCCGCAAGCTGTTTTAGAATCTGTGTAACGTTCCTCAACCCTAGTGCCCGTTGTGCGCAATTTACCCGCCAATTTGTTCCAGCGCACCTTTTCAGCCCAGACCTTGTCCTTGCAAGCGATGGAACGCGGATGATCATCCTCGGCGAGTCAACCACCCTGCTAGTCGGCTGCCATCCTCGTGGTGCCGCCGGCTGGGAACCTATCGGCCCATTTGATTCTCTCCTTCTCCTGTCAGCCTGGGCACCCTGCCCAGCCTACGTGCTCTGTCTCTCTCACTGGCCCTGCGCTCATCTCGCAGGCCAGTCACCGTGGCGCTGGTAAGGATTTGCTACCCTCCTGGCGCAAGTGGGCATCTGCTCATTGCTCTGCAATACGTGCCTTATCGTAAGACCAGGGTTTCATGGCAAGTCCCAGTACGCACGAGGGCTTTCCACACGCGCACGAGATCTGAGTGGATGCCCAGTGCTAGTTTCCAGCTGGATCCTGAGTCGCGGTTGAATTCTTGTGGCTTGGCATAGAACTTGTCCCACGGACTCACCCCAGGCACATGGGGCCACCCGCCAAGTCTTCAGATTCGCGTCCACGATTCTTAGAAATTTTTGACCCTTGATTGTCTCAAGGCTCGAGGCTTCGTAATCATTTCCAGCTCCGCAGCCAGCCTCCCATCATTTAATCCTCCATTGCATGAGCGCCGCCAAATAAATGTTGTCTTTGAGCCCTAGGGCGTTCGCATTAGCAACCGAAGGAAGGAGTCGAGTCCGACGTCCAGCCTTCACTGGGTACCTAATGCACGATGGCCCGCGATAGCGAGGCTTCGCCGCACACTGCCTCTTGCGCGCAAGCCCTGCCCACTTTCTCCCCCCTTTTATTACCTTCCACCATGCGCGACGGGTGGCTGCGATGCAAGGTGCAAGACGATGCGGCTTCATCGCACCGCAATTCAGTAGCCGCGAGTCCTCGATGTCGGAAGCGGATACTATTATAGGAAGGTTAGGGCTTTCAGACCCCGTTCTCTGTACAAAATGCACTCAGCGAGTAGCAAGATGAGGGACTACGAGATCGAGATGTAATTCTTATGAGGGCAGAAAAATCAAGGCGGACTGCTGGAAGCCGCCTTGTGTTGATACCTGAACATGAAACCTCGCCTTAATGCTGCCCAAAGACGCGAAATATCCAGAAGATCTCAATATGCAGAGGGAAACGACAGTAGTTGAAAAAAGCTTCAACGATCTATCATGTGGTGAGAAGTTCATGCAATGACACGTCGATATCTATTTTTTGAACGGTGAGATAGAATGGAGGGTGCTGACGAAGATGAGTGGTCAGACAGCACACCAAATCAGCATCCAGGCCGCTAAGATGGCCGCCAGCGAATCGCTGGGGGGCTCGCTAAATGCAGCCCCTGAAATAAGCGAAATAGGGGTAGCTAGGCGAGCAAGAACTTCGCTCTTCCAAAGAGCAGATCATAATCATGGGGCAGGTTGAATTCAGATGTTAATTCGCTTTATTTGGATGTAGTACAATCCATAGCTTTCATCGCCTAGTTCATTCTTACCACATCATCTGTCATCCTCACCGTAATCGTCATCAACGCCCGTAAGCCTCGCGTGTGACACTAAGCAACAGTCCCGATAGACGCGAAGACCATAAGCGCCTTTTAACAGCATGCCGTCTTTCCCGATTGCTCTGGCTGTTACTTGGGGATGAATTTTCGCTTTATGGCTCATCAGATATTACTCTGCATCGGGGCCCGAAGCATCTTACCTGTGGCACACATCTTCTTTACTTCTGGTCGTCCCCATATTATGATCTTCTCTCAGCACTTAGTTACCTCCTTCACTCATAGTGTCATCAAAGGCTGCAAGATAGGAGCCCATGGTGTTGGTATGTGTTCGTATAGCTTGTTGAGAGGATGCATGGCGGTGCTGAACATGGGCATGCTCTGGGTTCGTGACGTATTCGTTGATTCGATATGCAGCAAGATCGCGCTTCTCACAAGTTGTGGAGGATAATAAAGAGCTGCTCTGCCTGTTGTTGTGACTTGGCATGGAGGAATTGGAGGAAGGTGTGCTGGTGCGCAACCTGTTAGCCAGAATATATTTGAGGTCATTCTGCGAAGGTAAAGTAAATGATGGCAAATAAGAAATGCGCGAGCATAATACCTTCCGGCACAGCCATCAGTGGCTCCTGTTGAGGATGGATTGGAAGTCATTGTCGATGAGGAGGCTTTGGAGGACCAAGGGTTGTTACTACCGTCAGTATGGGTATGGCACGTGACCGGAGAGCGTCGAGCCGACGAGTAGTACAAGGTATAAGGTTCGTCGGAAGCGCTAAATTCGCTTTGAAGGTTGCAATGGGGAGGACCTGCGGTTCTTATAGAGAGTGTTCATTGCAAGTGGAAAGACCATGGAATCCCGTGTTGGAAGGGTAAACGATTTCGGATCTTGATCGAGGTCCGAAGCTCGAGATAGTGCTACTGGCAGTAAACCTCTCTTGCCTTAACCGGATCCAGCGAAGTCTCGCAGTAGCGTAGGATGTTCTGGTTGCCTTGAGGCTGTCTTCTGTGTTTTGCGGCACAGGAGGCGTGGAATGATTGGCGAGGGAGAAAAGGCGAGCCCTCAGAAGCCCCGAAAGCGCAGCTCGCACGGCTAAAATTGCGAACCATATAAAGGAAAGCCGCTGCCCTAGCAGCCCTACTATCGCATACGTTACCCTCTGTCGTTGTTCCCACTTTCTGTCATCGAAATGCGAACCACTGATCCGAACCACTGATCGCCCATGTTCTTTCTTCATAGCTGATCCAATCATTGATCTATCTATCAGCTCACCATTTTCACAGCTTATCCGTTGTCCTTGGGTTGCCACGATTGAGGGACTCGCCCAGGGAATCACGGTACGGACCACCCACACCGAGATCACGAGACTTGCGCTAGCTAGGTACGAATTTTGTATGCGTAGCTTGGTCCACCGAAACGGTAGTGAATCTGGTAGATACAAAAGTACAAGGCAATGAGGCTGTTTCTCTTGTCAGCCTCTCGAAAGCGTTCAGTGCAGAAATTATGGATTGCAGGTCGCCGTGAGCCAGGCACTCGAGAAGGCTATCACCGAATTAGAGGATTTCTTATCTAAGTCTTTTCAAATAGCACCAGATCATACAGGAGTCAGGTCGGCCGTCAACGTCGCTAGTGGATAGCGCGTGCTGAGACCGAGTCTGCTATCCCGGCTCCGATCTCGAACATCGGAACCTTTCATCAAATCGAAATGCACAATACGCTTTGAAATAATTTGATTAATCACTTCCAGGCCCTACTGAAAATCCTTTTTTTTTTCCTTCAGAAAGGGCGAGCCCGCAAGTATTCTCCTTCCTCAACCTGGAGAGTGAGGGGCCAGGGGCCTCGCCAGACCCCTCAATTAGCGTTCAGGATTTGACGAGAAACAGGGACCAGCCCGCATCACTAAACTCGAGGCTATTTTGTGGGTACCTCCGAAGTTTAGCATCGGGAGGAACCTTAATTATTCTTCAGCTCGGCAAAACATGCGAAGAATGTTTCCGATGAGATGAGGTGATTGCAATGAGGACATTTCGAGTTTCATTCTTTAAGTTAAATTTTTGGTGAAATTCGGCGTGGAAGAAGCCAGAAGGCATCAGAGCCGTTGCGCAATCAAAAAGCCCTGGAAGTCTCTGGGCTTTGTATCTCAATCAACATGCATTTTTCAAGAATATCTTACAGGTACAATTGGAGTCATATAAAAGGACATTTCAATTGAGACACAAGGTTTGCACAGCAAGCACTTCAAGTGTTTAAGTGGGGAAGTGTTTCTATTTGACTCAAACTATTCATGAAAGCGTCAACACAGATCACCAAGAGTCCTTCGCATGTATTACTAGTACTCCTTACGCATATACTCGTATTATAGCCTAGTCCTCAAAGATTTCGATGTTCTTCGTTGTTCTGTTGTGATGAAACTGGTGGGGAGCCTCCAGCCGGTCCTCGGGTCATGAGGGTGACGTCTTCTAACCTCTCAAAGTCTTATCAACGGCTTGGATATATGAGACGCGTTGGGCGAGAATGCGTTCACTTTCTCTAGCAGGGAAATGACGAGGCTTGACATGAGAGGCAGTTGGGTCTTTGAGGTAATCAGCAATGCGAGACGCAGAGAGACCATGCTGATCGACGAAGGTAGAGGTCGACGAGGATGGACTATAGCATGATCGAGACTGGTACGGCTCGGGGGATTTGGAGATGTAGACAGACAAGTCGGTAGAGGGAGTTTTGCTGGTCAGATGTGTTACTGGA
>Ga0302325_10024511_pt1 | contig 12544 bp, 11 predicted proteins | sample Palsa_T0_2_FD_201948 | JGI IMG/M metagenome (GOLD analysis project Ga0302325, IMG submission 201948) | Peat permafrost microbial communities from Stordalen Mire near Abisko, Sweden - Palsa_T0_2 | ecosystem: Environmental > Terrestrial > Soil > Palsa > Peat permafrost | place: Sweden: Abisko...
CGGACGGATTCGTGCTCACGGATGGCCGTCTCGACCTCGGCCGGATAGACGTTGAAGCCGCCGACGATGAACATGTCCTTCAATCGTCCGGTGATCTGCACGTAGCCTTGAGAATTGACCAGGCCGATATCTCCGGTGTGCAGCCAGCCATCCTCGTCAATGGTTGCCGCTGTCAGTTCCGGATCGTTGAGGTAACCATTCATTACCGTTGCCCCCCGGACAAGAAGCTCGCCGCGCTCCCCGGGAGCAACCGGATTGCCGTCAGGCGCGGTCACCCGGATTTCCAGATGCTTCAGCACCCGGCCCGCGAAGCTCGCGATCTGAGCCGGCACGTCCTGCAGAGCGGAAACCGACACCGGCCCGCAGGCCTCAGTGAGACCGTACGCCGTCACCACGTGGTCGAAGACGTTGTTGTCGAGCAGCCCCAGGACGAGATCTTCCGGGATGACCGTCGATCCCATGATCGCGATCCGCAACGAAGAAAGATCGCGTCCCGCCGCGTTCGGAGACAACAGCGCGGACATGATGGTAGGCGGCCCGGGGAGCGTGGTGATTCTCTCCCGCTCGATGACGTCGAAAATGCGCTTGGGGTCGAAGACCGAGTCCAGGATGGTCGTAGCCCCCGTCATTACATCCATGTACAGGCCGCCTCGCAGCCCGAACTGCGCGAACAGCGGCGCGAGGACCAGGTTCCTGTCTTCCGGTGAAAGGCCGAGCGCCTGCGCGAAGGATCCCATCGCGAGGAGGTTCTTGCCGTGGGTCTGCACGACTCCCTTCGAGATGCCCGTGGTGCCCGAGGTGTACATGATGTCGCAGATGTCTTCGGTCTTGACGGCATCGATGCGTTCCAGGGCCTCGGTCTCCGCGACCGTCTCGCCTCCGCCGAGGAACGACTCCCAGGTCAGATCCTTGCCCGCGGCGTCTCCGGTCATCACCACGGTCGGCAGATCGCCGCAGGAGGGAGCGGCCTGGCGCAGCATGTCGGGATAGTCGGCGCCGAGAAAGCCGACCGTAGTGAACAACGTCACCGCGCCGCTGTCCCGGACCAGCCGCGCAGCCTCCTGGCCGCGAAAGCGCGTGTTTATCGGTACTATCACGGCTCCGGCCGCGGAGATTCCGAGCGAGGCGACACACCATTGCCAGCAGTTCTGCGCCCAAATGGCAACACGGTCACCTGGCTGGACACCCATGGCGATGAGGCCGCGGCATGCGTCGATGACGCCACAGTCAAGCTCGGCGTAGGTCAGGCGGACCTTTCCGTCGACAATCGCCTCCCGCGCCGCATGGCGCGCGGCAATGGCACGTAGCGTTGCCGGGATAGAAGCCGCCCTACCGGTCATGCTTGATCTCTCATTTCGGCGGAGAAGCGAGCCGGCCCGGTTATGGGCTGCCCGCCCCGGATGTCAGTGAACATTTTCCGGAACGGCTGTGATGCATGCCACAGGCGATTCCGTCTCGCGGAACAGCTGCCGGGACTTCCCGCAGACTGGAACAGTTCGTGGCGATCTTCAACGCGGGACACTTCAATTGCAGCTATCAGATCTATCCCGGAGAGAGAACATGGCGGTAGCCGCGCGGCTGACCACGGTCACGTTCAACGATCTCATCGTCGATGCGCTGACCCGCCACCCCGCGCGGGACGCCTTCGTCGACGGCGACCGGCGGGTCAGCTACCGCGAAGCCGCCGACTGCGTCGCCAGGCTCGTCTCGATCCTGGCGGGCCGCGGAGTGCGCAGCGCTTCGGGCGTCCTGGCGCTCAGCCCGAACCGGCCTGAGTCCTGGTTCGTGCAGGCCGCCGCCTACCTGCTCGGCGCCCGGTTCACCGGCCTGCAGGCGATGGGGTCACTTGACGACCATGCTTACGTCTGTGCCGGCACCCGGGCCTCGGTGCTGTTCGCGGACCCGATGTTCGCCGAGCGCGCCACCGAGATCAGCCGCCGCAGCCCCGACCTGCAGCACGTCATCACTTTCGGGCCCGCGGATATCGGGGAGGATCTTTTCGCGCTGTACGAAGCGACCTCACCGGCCCCGCTGGCGGCGGGGAATCTCGACGAGGAGCACGTCGCCTGGATCCAGTACACCGGCGGCACTACCGGTGTTCCTAAAGGCGCGATGCTGTCCCACCGGGCCCTGGTCCAGCAGACGCTGTCGCTGATGGCGTCCTGGGGACTCCCGGAACGACCGCGGTACCTGGCCGCCGGGCCGATCACGCACGTCTCGGTACTTCCGGTGCTCCCCACCCTCCTGCGCGGCGGCACGGTGGTCCTGCACCGTCGCTTCGATCCCGGTGCCTGGCTGGACAGCGTCGCACGAGAGCACGTCAACTACGCCTTCGCCGTGCCGACGATGGTCTACGGGCTGCTCGATGCCGCCAAACCCGAGGATTACGACCTGTCATCGCTGGAGAACATCACCTACGGTGCGGCCCCGATGTCCCCGTCCCGGCTCGAAGAGGCGCATCAGCGCATCGGGCCGGTCTTCCAGCAGATCTACGGCCAGACGGAGACTGTGGGCATGGGAACCACACTGCGGAAGGACGAGCACGACCCGAAGGGCGCGCGGCATTTGCTTGACTCCTGCGGCCGGTCCGTCATCGGGGTCAATCTCGAGATCCTCGACGATGACGGCCAGCCCGCCGGGCTGGACCAGGTCGGGGAGATCTGCCTGCGGACCCGATCGGCGATGACGGGCTACCTCCATCTTCCGCAGGAAACGAGCGCCGCGCTGCGTAACGGCTGGGTCCACACCGGCGACATGGGGCGACGCGACGAGGCCGGATTTATCTACGTCGTGGATCGCGCCAGGGACATGATCATCTCCGGCGGCCTCAACATCTACGCTCGCGAGGTCGAGGACGCCCTGACGTCGAGCCCTTCCGTCGCCGCCGTCGCCGTCATCGGCGTGCCCGACGATCGCTGGGGCGAGGCCGTAAAGGCGTTCGTTGTATTGCGCCAGGGAGAGACAGTCGATACTGAGCAGCTTATTGCCCTCGTAAAGAAAAAGAAAGGCTCACATCAGGCACCGAAAAGCATCGAGATAATCGATGCGCTGCCGTTGACTACCATCGGGAAAATTGACAAGAAGGTGCTGAGGGCGCCGTACTGGCAGGACACTGCACGAGAAATACACTGACATCGTGACGCAGGCCAGAGAGGCGGAGATGAGAAAAAAAGTCAATGTGGGCGTCTCGGATATCGGGGCCGCCCCGGGCATTCGGCGGTCCGTGCAGTTTCGTGATCCGGATGGCGGACTGGTCAGCGCTCACGACTTCGGCGGCGACGGCAGCCTTCTCATCATCGCCCATGCCGCCGGTTTCTGCGGCGGGGCGTACGCGCCGGTCGCGGCCACGCTTCGCCGCCGTTTCAACGTGTGGGCGGTCGACCTGCGCGGCCACGGGGACTCGGCGGCGCCGGCGGATGCCGACTTCTCCTGGGACGGGATGGCCCGTGACATCCTCACCGCCACGGCGGGCCTGGACCGTGGCCCGGCGGTCCTGTTCGGGCACTCCCTCGGCGGGGCGGCCGGCCTGCGCGCCGAAGCGCTCGCGCCGGGATCGTTCTCGTCGATCTACGCTTATGAGCCGGCCGTGATCCCACAGGCGAGGAGCGTGGCTACGGCGAGCAGTGACATGGGCCACCTGGTCCGGCAGCGTCGTGCCGTATTCGCATCCCGGGCGGACGCCGTGGAGCGGCTCGCCACCCGGTCGCCTTTCGACACGATGCGACCTGACGCGCTGGAATCGTTCGCGCGGTATGGGCTGCGGGACACGGCCGATTCCACCGTCGAGCTGAAGTGCCTGCCGCGGAACGAGGCACTGGTGTACGAAGCGGAGAAGAAGATTACCTTGGACCAGATCTCGACCGTCTCCATTCCGGTGCTTCTCGGCATCGGTGGCAGGGAAAACGGGCTCGCGGCGCTGGCGGCGCCGCTCATCGGAGCGGGTCTTCCCGACGCCCGGCTAGTGTCCTATCCCGGTCTCGGGCACATGGGGCCGTTCGAAGACCCGCCCCTGGTGGCCGCAGACGCCGTGAGCCACCTCGGCGGCCGGACACGCTGCTACTGTAATCCATGATGGATCGAGGGTCTCAGCGACCGGAGCGGACCAGCCCTGACCCGGGCACTGCCCGGGAGCGGTTGCTCTACACGGCGATAGCGGTCTTCTCGAAAATCGGCTTCGACGGCGCCTCACTGCGGCACATCGAACGACAGGCCGGGGTGAACCGCGGACTGGCGTCCTATCATTTCGGCAGCAAGGATGCCCTCTGGCGGGCGGCTGTGTCCTGGCTGATGGATCGCTTCCACGACGAGATGAAGAAGTACCAGGACGTGCTCCGCGTCGTCTCGGCTCAGGAACGAGGCCGGGTCCTGGTGCGGGTGCTCGTGCATTTCGCCGCGAAGTATCCCGAGTTCTTCCGGCTGGTGCTGCTCGAGGGCGCCGAGTTCTCGGATCGATCGCAGTGGCTGGCGGAAGAACACGTCCGCAGGCACATCGACTTCTTTCACAAGCTGGCCGGCACGGAAAGCCTGCAGGCTTCGGAGAACGAAGCCATTGCCTACTACTCGCTGCTCGGTGCCGCCTCGACGGTATTCGGCGTTCCCGCGCAGTGCCAGCAGCTCTTCGGGTTCGACCCTGCCGACGACCATTTCGTCGATGTCATGGCCGAGCGGATCGGCGACCTCTATCTGGCGCTCATCGATGATCGTGCGTGATTGCTTCGCGTACGGCCGGGGCGATCTCTGTGGCCCAGCGGCTGAGGGAGACGGTGTCCTGCGCGCCGCCAGTGGGGGAGAAGAGGATGAACCCCGACGCGCCGTGGTTCAGCACGGCTCCGGTCAGTTCCTCGGTCCACTGGTCGGCGGAGCCGCCGATCCAGCGGCCGTCGCGGTCGCGCGTGGCGGGCAGCGGCCGGCCGGTGATGCGTCCGGGGAAGTTGAAGACCGTGCGAACCTCGCGCGGGTCGCGGCCCGCAGTCGTCGCCGCGTCGTCGATGATCGGCCGGGACGTCCGGTATCTTTCGCTGAGCCAGTCCGCCGCGTGGCCGGGGATCCAGCCGTCGGCCACGCGGCCGGTTGCTGCCAGGGATTTCGGGCCGACCGATCCGGTCCACACGGGGGGCGCGTTCACCGGGGCGGGCTCGATCTGGTCCAGGTGATAGTGGCGGCCGTGATAGGTGACCGGCGGGCCGCCACCGCCCGCCTGCGCCCATGCCGAGGACGATGCGACCGCCGGAGAGTGCGGACAGCGATGTCACCGTCCGCGCCAGCACGGGAGCCGGCCGGGTCGGCAGGTTGGTGACGTTAGCCAAGCCGGAGATGTGCTGGGTGCGTCCGAGGATGAATCCGAGGGAGGCGTAGGCGTCCAGGTGTCCGCCGAGGTACGGGTGGTCTGACAGTGAGACGAGGTCAAGCCCGTCACGGTCGGCCTGCTGAGCCATCCGCAGCAGGTCCGGCCCGTCCTCGATCGTGCTGTGCGCACCGAAGCCGAAGATCGCTTCCATGTTCATGGCCATGAACTATCTATAACATAAAATAGTCATGGGTGTGAACCTCAGCTAGACTCGGCAGGTGACCTCAGGCACCGGTAGCGACGACGGACTGGCCGAGGGGCTGATCGACCTGGCACACCACGTTCTGCACCTGTTCGCCGACGTCGGCCGGGCCCACCGGCTCAGCCAGCAGCAGGTCGAGCTGATCTGCGCGGTGATCGTGCGCGACTCGATCGGCATGAGCGAACTGGGCCGGATCCTGCACGTGGAGAAGTCCGGCCTGAGCAACCTGGTGGACCGCCTCGAGCAACGCGGACTAGTGACCCGCTACAGCGACCCGGCCGACCGCCGGGCGACGCGTATCACCCTCACCGGCGAGGGTACGACCACCGCGATGACGATCTACAACGACGTGACGAGCCGCGTCCGCGGCCTCATCGCCGGGATCCCGCAGAACCAGCGGCGCAGCACGCTGTCCGCCGTCCGCGCCATGACCGGCGACGCGCCGGCCGGCCGTTGACCGGGCCCTGGGCTAGGGGATCATCACGAGCCATTCGGCTATCTTCCTTGCCGCCTGCCTGACCTCGGCCGGGTCGCCGGGGGCCAGGCCGAGGGCGTTCACCCGAGTCACCGAGACTGCGGCCACGACCTGCCGGCCCTGGAAGACGGGCGCGGCCACGCAGAAAACTCCGGGCTGCGACTCCTCTGCATCGTAGGCAGTTCCCGTGGTGCGGACCTCGGCGAGCTGACGCTGGAGCAGGTGCGGCTGCGTGACGGACCGGCGGGACGTGACGGGAAGCGGCTTGGACAAGATCGAGTGGACCGACGCGGGGTCAGCGTGCGCCAGAAGCGCCTTACCGAGAGCGGTGCAGGTGGCCGGGAGGTGGCTGCCGACGCGCGTCGGCACGGCCGTACCGCCCTTCGCCGTCAGCTTCTCCAGGTACAGGACCATGTCACCTTCGAGAACGCCGAAGTGCACCGTCGCGCCGGTTCTCTCGAAGAGAGCCGCCAGCGGCCTTCTGGCCTGGTCCGCCAAGCGCACCCACTCGGAGCGGCTGAGCGCGGACTGCAGCTCGAACCATCCGCGCCCGAGCCGGTATCGCTGCTGTTCGGTGTGCGATACCAGGCCCTCACAGACAAGCTCCGACAGCACCCGGTGCGCTGTGCTCTTCGGCAGGCACGCCAGCGAGGCCAGGGTGGTCACCCCGGCGTCGCCGTCGCCGGCGAGGGCCAGGGCGCGGAGCACGCGCGCCGCCTTCGCGATCGACGACAGGTTTGCCGTCCCATGATCGTCGACTGGTCGCAAGATCGCATCGACTGTCATACCTCACGGCTCCCTTGCCCTGCGGCCTGGCCGGCGGAGCATCCGCCGAGGCCTCGCCGCGACTTGTCACGTTACAAGTTCACATGCAGAAATTCTGTCATGCATCATGTCTTGTGACAAGACATCCTGGTCACATACACGTAACCGAGGATTCAGGGCGACGGTTATTCCGCAGGTCCGAACGAGCCTGGCCGGCGCCTGCGGCGACGCACGGCCAGGCTCGCACGGATGGAAGAACTCCCGGAGTGGTCAGCTGCTCGCCTGGCTGGCGGGGACGGGGACGGGGGCCGGCCGGACCCGGCGGTGGCGCAGCAGCAGGCTGACGCCGATCAGGATGAGGCCGATGACGCCCAGGATGATGGGGAACCACAAGCTGACCGCCGTCAGCAGGGTGGCATTGTGCTTGGCGGTCTTGACCAGGTTGGCGACCGAGGCAGGTGTCTGGTGGATGCTGATGGTGTACAAGGGGGAGGCGGGTGCGCTGGTCAGCTGCCCGGCGGCAGCGGCAAGCCTGGCCACGGCCGGGTTGGCGGCGTGCGCGGCCAGGATGGGTGTCAGGGCGGCGGCGAGCGGGGCGAGGTCGGGCTTGACGGCGAAGGACTGGACGTCGGTGACCACGTCCACCGGCGCGCCGGTCGTCGGCTCGACCAGCAGGGTCGCATGGGTCGCGTACATGTAGTGCAGCTGGATCGGTGCGGAGGTCGCCGCGGCGAGGCTGCTCTTCTGCGCGGCGGTCAGCGACGGTGCCAGCGCGGACAGGGCGGCGCCCAGGTTGATGCCCTTCGCGGTAAGTTCTGCCTCGAAGGCAGCGAACGCCAAGGTCGCGGGCAGGTGCATGGCGGTGACGATGGCCGCAGGCATGGCGGTGGCGGGCAGGTTGTCCTGCCATCGCTGGGCCGTCAGCCCGTCGACGACCTGGGTGGCGCCGGCCTGACTGGTCAGCGGAATCGCCCGGCCGGCCTGGTCGTTCCACAGCGGGTAGGACTTCGCCTGGTCAGGACCCTTGGGCGGCCCCAGGCTGTAGGTTCCGGCACGGTTCACCACGTTGCCGGGGACCAGGGCATACGCGTCCGGGCTCGCCACAGACTGCTCGGTCTTGCGGTTCAGGACGTACTGCAGTACCTGCGACTGCTTCTGCGGCCCGATCGCGATCGCGGAAGTGTCCAGCACCGCGAGGTCCGCCGAGGTGCTCTTGGCCGCTATCGCCTGGACCTGCCGCGCCACGCTCACCGGCGCGACTTGCGGCGCCGCCAGCGACGCTCCTGTCGACTGATTCACGTACCCGGTGTAGGTGCCGGTGTAGTTAAGCTTCATGTCCAGGCTCGTCGGCAACTTCGTCAGGGACGGCACGGCCACCGGCACCCAGATCGCAGCCAGCACCAGCACCACGAGACCGATCACAAGCAGCACGATTCCCGATCTTCGCATCAGACCCTCCCTATCGCGGGTGAGCGGCAGGACACCGTACCCGCACTATCTCGGATAACTACTAACTCGCCGTATAGCCGGCCGTTGAATTGATAAGCTCCGCGGCCGGCCAAAATGGCAAGAACGCGTGGCGTGACGCGCCAATGCCGGCTAAAGCCGGCCGATGCTCGATCATTCTTTGCGCCCGATGTGGCCCGCGCCACACTCGATTCCGCTTCTCGGAACAGGTAACTAAGTTTTCGGCGGGCGCAGCCACTCCTAACAGCCTGAATAGCCAGCCGTTATTGGTTGCCCGTGGTATAGACGGCACTTTCGCCAGCGGCGTCACGAAGGCCGGGGGAGGGCGCCGGGAATCCTTGCGCCAGCACGATTGGATTGTCCACAACAGACAATGATCAAGCGGTGGCTGCCCTTACGCATCTGCGAACCCGCCTGAGCCGTTGCGGACCCCGTCTGACATGTGACCGCGTCGGCGGATGCCGCACTAGTAGGGTCGGATGCCATGACGCTGATCCGGCTGGCCCTTGTCGTCCTGCACGATGCGAACGGCCGGGTCCTGGTGCAGCTGCGCGAGCCGGACAAGCCGTACGGCGGCATGTGGGGGCTGGTCGGCGGGCACATCGACCCCGGCGAGACGCCCGAGGATGCCGCTCGCCGTGAGGTGCGCGAAGAGACCGGGTTCGCCGTCGGTGACCTGACACCGTTCGGCCATGTCATCGCCGGCGGTGTCGAGCGGTTCGTGTATCACGCGCGCGCCGGCGGTGAGGTCGTGCCGGGTGAGGGCGTCGCCTACGAGTGGCTGTCCACGCTGGACGATCGCCCGTTCGTCCCCCAGGACGCTGCCGTCCTGGGAAAGTTCCTCGCGCGCCGCCCCAGCCGCTCATGGAGCTGACGGCGACGACATCAAGCCATCGCCAAAGCCAGCCACTGCAAGCACCGAGCACACATCGAAGAAGCCCAGCTCAAACAATGAACCGTGACTGCCGTACTAGGCGGTGATGGGCTCCAGGGCCGCCTTGGCGGCTGCGCCCGCCTCGCGGTCGGCGGCGGCGAAGATCCCGCGGCCGACGGTGAGCTTGAGAATCTGGCTCGTGCCCTCGAGCAGGTCGAAGCACACGGCATCCCGGTACCACTTCTCGAGCAGGTGCTGCTCGGAGGAGCTCTCGCTGCCCATGATCTGCAGCAGGCGGCGGTAGCCGCGCTCGACGACGTGCGGGCCGTGCGCCTTCGCCATCGCCGCCTCGATGCGGTGCGGCCGCCCGTGATCTGCCTTCCAGGCGGCGCTGATGATGAGCCGCATCAGGTCGTCCATCGAAGCGCGGATCTCCGCGAGGTCCTCCTCGACGCGCTGCCAGCGGCGGGGGCTGAAGCCGGCCGTCTGGCTGCTGGCCCACTCGTGCACGAAATCGGTCGCGCCGCGCAGCGTCCCGACGTTCCACGCCATGCAGAAGGGCCTCGTGCGGTTGAGCACATTGAGGCCCTCGAGCAGGCTGTTCGGGTCATCCGGGTCGCCGAGCATGTTGTCGTAGGGGACCCGCAGGTCGACGAATTCGATGGTGGACTGGCGCAGGTAGCGCATGCCGAGCTTGCGTTCCTCGGTCTCGCGCAGGATCCTGACGCCGGGCGTGCCCTGCGGGATGACGACGCCGCGCAGGCCGCGCAGGCCCTGGGACGGATCTACGGTCACGAAGACGAGCATGACGGTCGCCTCGGCGCCTTGCGAGCTGAACCGCTTGCGGCCGTTGATGACCCACTCATCGCCATCACGCACGGCCTGCGTCCGGATGGCGGCGATGTCGGACCCGCAGTGCTCCTCGGTGAAGGCGAAGGAACTCTGGAAGTCGCCGCCGTCGCTGAACGGTGTCTGCCAGCGCTCGCGCTGCTCCGGCGTCCCGATGACGTCCAGCATCTTCTCCAGGTTGGCGTTACGGGGCAGGGCTCCCCACGCCCAGCCGTCGCCGTAGCACATGGCCTCCATGGCCAGGGCCCCGAGAACATGGCTGGCCCGTTCGGAATCCGAGGCCCGGAAGCGCTTTCCGCTGCTCCGCTCGACAAGGCCAAGTTCAGGCACACTCAACGGCGACATGTCGATCGGGCAGTTCGCGATGACCCGGCGGCCTTCGTCAAGGTACTTCGTCTCGCGGCTGTCGGCGAGGCGGGCCAGCGGCCGTACCTCGTGCAGTGACCAGTCACGCAGCTCGTCAAGGAGCTTGCGCGCGTCCGCGGGAACCTCGAATGAGATGGTCATGCCTGCTGTCTCCTAGCTGAGCCCGAAGGGAGTCTCGAGCACGTCGAAGTCGATCGCACCGAGTACCGCTGCCGCGCGGTACCACCGCTCGGCGGGCAGGTCGCGGGTGATGCCGCGGACGCCGATGAGCTGCACGCCGTCGCGCGTCGCGCGCAGCCCGAGGGAGGACGCGCGGTTGACCGCCCGGGTGACCTGCCGCTCGATGTCGGCGACCGCACCGTGCTTCGCGAGCCGGGCCGCCACGTCCCACACCAGCAGCCGGACTTCCTCGAGCTCGGTAGCGTGCTCGATCAGGGGGAAGGAGACTCCCTGGTACTGGGCCAGCGGCTTTCCCCAGGTGGTGCGGTGGACCGCATAGGCCGCGCAGAACTCGAGCGACGCTCGCGAGACGCCGATGAGCGCGGCGGCCAGCAAGAGCCGGGCCTGACCGACCGCGCGATGCAGCTCCGGCCCGGCCGCTAGCCGCTCGTCCGCGGTCACAGTGAGCCCCTCGATGGAGACGGGACCGCTCGGCACCGCGGTGATCGCGATCTTTCCCGCCTCGCGGTCGTCCCGGTCGGCCGTCAGGCCCGGGCGCGGGCCGGTGAAGCAGAAGCCGGCCAGTTCGTCGCCCTCGCGCCCGACAAGCAGCGAGATGTCGGCACCGTGCGGGTAGGCCACGGAGGACTTGTGGCCGGCCGCCGTCCAGCCTTCCGGAGTTCTCGTGATCCGCGTCTCGAGCTCACTGGGCTGGCGTCCGAAATCCTCGTACAGCAAGACGCTGGCGGTCGCGGCCGCGTCGTTGCCGAACACGTCGCGAGCAGCCCGCCGCTGGCCGGCGGTGCCGCAGGTACCCAGGATCGTCGCGATCTGAAATGCCGGTACCGCGGCCCAGCCGATGCCCGCGTCGCCGTAAGCCAGTTCCTCCACCGCCACGAGCAGCGTGTGCGGGTCGCCGGCCCCCTGCTCGAGCAGCGTGGCGGGCGCGATGCCGGCGCCGTCCAGAAGCTGGGTGAGGAGCTTGAGATCGAGCCCCTCGCGTTCCACCTCGGCGGACCGGTTGAGCAAGTCCTCCCGGGCGATGAGGTGGAACTGGTCCTTTATCGCCTGCTGTCCTGCGCTGAGCCCGAGGTTCATTCCGTCCGCCATCGGGTGTCCCTTCGCGTTGTGCGAGACCTGCATAATGTGAGGCAGGCCGCTAGAGCATCGTGCTGCCGCCGTTAACGCTGAGTACCTGGCCGGTAATGAACCCGGACTCCTCGGAGGCGAGATAGGCGGCCATGGAGGCCACCTCCTCGACGGTGCCAGGCCGGCCGGCCGGGATGACGGCCAGCACCTTCTCCAGGGCCGCGCGGTGCGCGGGATCAGCGGACTCCTCGAAGGCCGCGAAGGCCTCGGTCCGGGTGGCACACGGCGCGATCGCGTTGACGGTGATGCCGTCCTTGACGAATTCTCTCGCCCAGCCGGTGGTGAGCCCGTGCACCCCGCCCTTGGCGGCGTTGTAGATCGCGTGCCAGTCCAGTCCGTTGCGCACCGAGTCGGCACCCATGTTGATGATGCGGCCGTAACGCTGCTCCCGCATGATCGGCAGCGCCTCCAGGGAGCAGTAGATCGTGGTCCACAGGTTGCGGTCGATAGTGGCGCGCAGCGTCTCCTCCGTGTGCTGAAGCGTCGGCAGGATGACACCTCCGCCGGCGTTGTTCACCAGGATGTCGACCCGCCCGTAGGCCTCGCGGCACGCGGCGATGAGCGACGCCGCGTTCTCTCGCCTGGACAGGTCACCGCTCACCGCGAGCAGCGCGGGACGCTGCGGACCGGACAGCTCCGCGGCAGCCTTCTCGAGCAGGTCTGACCGGATGTCGGCGAGCACGAGCCGCACGCCCTCGTCGGCCAGCCGGGCCGCGATGGCCTTGCCGATGCCCACGCCGGCGCCAGTGACGATCGCCGCGCGGTCCGGCGCGAACCTCACGAGCGCTTCTCCACCCGCGAGGCCAGCTCCGGACGCCGGTCGGAGACTCCGGCCCAGTCCGCGGTCTTGCGGCTGACCACGCCGTCGCGGAAGAACTCCAGGAAGACCTG
>Ga0302325_10024512_pt1 | contig 12544 bp, 6 predicted proteins | sample Palsa_T0_2_FD_201948 | JGI IMG/M metagenome (GOLD analysis project Ga0302325, IMG submission 201948) | Peat permafrost microbial communities from Stordalen Mire near Abisko, Sweden - Palsa_T0_2 | ecosystem: Environmental > Terrestrial > Soil > Palsa > Peat permafrost | place: Sweden: Abisko...
CATTCCCGACAATTCCATGACCACGAAAGGGAACGATGAGCGCTGTCTTCTGTTGGTAGGGAGCCGGGCATGGTGTTTCTTCTAATCTAGAACGTAAGTGTCAGAGCAAACACACGGTTGACAGATTGAATCCGCAGCCAGCGTGACTCCACCTCTCGATCGGCAAATTCTCAGGCGGCCAGTCTTCTTCCCTTAGTTCAGGTCGGACTACTACCGGGTCCCGTGACTCGTACACAATCGAGAGAAACATCAACTGGCTCCGGATGGGCAAATTCTCAGTGAGTGCAATCGCTGATTTCGACAGTTAAGAATCTCTGCTTTCTTGGCGAACCGGGGCAATGGTCGGCGGGGATTAGTGTGCACACAATCCCCGGATTCGGTCTTCTAGGCGACGAGCACGCATAGCTCTACAGATTGCTGCAGCCTGTATCCCTTAGCTCCATACAGCAAATCTGGTGACAGGATCGGGACTCGTGCTACCGTATGTGGTACCATGCAACCCGCGCTGGATGGCGGTTTCAGGGGCATTCTGTTGGTGGCACCTAGCTCCCAGGCGGTTATTCTCCGCTTCGTCTGGGAACTGGCCCACGGAATCCTAACCTCTCCCTCCAAGAGGAACCGAAAATGCTGGTAGGGGAAGACCGTAATCAGGGTCGCGGTGTTGCCATTATTGGCATGAGCGGACGCTTCCCGGGTGCGGGGAATGTGGATGAGTTCTGGCGCAACCTGGCCGCCGGAGTTGATGCCATACGGCGGGCGAGACCCGAAGATCACTCCAGCACTCGGCTTGGTCCCGAGGTTCTCCGCCACCCCGATTACGTGGGATCCGTGTATTACCTGGACGATGTAAAGCTCTTTGACGCCGAGATCTTCGGGTTTACAGCCGCCGAGGCGCGTATTACGGACCCGCAGCACCGCATCTTCATGGAATGCGTGTGGGAGGCGCTGGAATCGGCAGGCTACCTCGCGAAAACGTCAGACTTGCGCATCGGGCTGTACGCGGGGTCGAGTCTCAGCCACTACCTGGTGCACAACCTGCACTCATCGCTGGAAGAAACGCGCCGTCCGACCCAGTACCTGCAGCGGCTGATCGGCAACGACAAGGACTACCTCACCACCCATGTTTCCTACACGCTAAACCTGCGAGGACCGAGCCTCGGTGTGCAGACCGCCTGTTCGACGTCGCTGGTCTCGGTGTGGCTGGCGTGCCAGCAGCTGAACAACTGCGAATGCGATCTGGCGCTGGCTGGCGGAGTGACCGTCAAGTACCCTGCGCACAAATACCTTGGCTACATATACGAAGAGGGCAACATTTTCTCGCCCGATGGCCATTGCCGGTCGTTCGACGCATCCGCCGGAGGCACGATCTTCGGCAGTGGGGCAGGAGTGGTTCTGCTCAAGCGGCTGGAAGAGGCGATCACAGATAGAGACACGATCCTGGCGGTGATCAAGGAAGCCGCCGTCAATAACGATGGCGCGGTGAAGATGGGATACACGGCTCCGAGCCTGGAAGGCCAGGTGGAGGTGGTGGCCCTGGCGCAGGCCCTGGCGGGAGTGCATCCGGAGAGCATCGGTTATATCGAGGCGCACGGCACTGGCACACCTTTGGGGGACCCGGTGGAGATCGCCGCGCTCACCCAAGTGTTTCGCAGGAAGACGCAAAAGCGTGGGTTTTGCGCCATCGGGTCGGTGAAGTCGAACGTGGGACACCTGGAATCGGCGGCCGGGGTGACGGGCCTGATCAAGACGGTGCTGGCACTCGGGCATAAGCAGATTCCTCCCAGCCTACATTTTCAGTCGCCCAATCCGGAGATCGATTTCGCCGCGAGTCCGTTCTACGTCAACACTGAACTCAAGGATTGGGCGAGCCCTAACGGCGTGCCCCGCCGCGCCGGGGTTAGTTCGTTTGGGATCGGAGGCACGAATGCGCACGTGATTCTGGAGGAAGCGCCGTCGGCTGCCAGCGTGCGTCCCGGCGTGATGCGACGGCCCTATCACATCCTGACGTTGTCGGCGATGGACGAGAAGGCGCTGCGTGAGCTGTCGGAGCGATACGTCGATTCTCTGGCATCCGGGCCTGAGGTTCATTCGGTCTGCTTCACATCGAACACGGGACGGCGGCATTTCAGGCACCGTTTGGCGGCGGTGGCCGCCGCGGTGGAGGAATTGCGGGAGGAACTGAGCACCTTCGTTCAAGAAAGAGAGAGCCCTCGGCTATTTGCTGGGGAGCTGCATGGGGAAACTCCTTCCGGTGTGGCGTTTCTGTTCACCGGGCAAGGCTCGCAGTATGCGGGGATGGGCCGAGAGCTTTATGAGACCCAACCGGTGTTTCGTGCGGAGCTGGACCAATGCGCCAGCATTCTGGGCCCGCATCTCGAAAAGCCGTTGCTGGACGTGCTGTACGCTCCCGAATTCGCGGGGCTGCTGCACGAGACTGCCTACACCCAGCCGGCGTTGTTTGCGGTGGAATATGCCTTGGCGAAGCTGTGGGAGAGTTGGGGGATCCGGCCGGCTGCGGTGCTGGGGCACAGCGTTGGCGAATATGTGGCGGCGTGTGTGGCTGGGGTGTTCAGTTTGGAAGACGGCCTGGAGTTGGTCGCGATGCGCGGCCGACTGATGCAGGCACTGCCAGGTGGGGGCGGGATGGTGGCGGTGTTTGCCGAGGAAGAGCGGGTGCGGGCTGCACTGGGCGGTGCGGGGGGAGAGGTGGGCGTGGCGGCGATGAACGGACCGCAGCACACGGTCGTGTCGGGACGAAGCGAGAGGCTGGAGGCGGTGTTGGCGCCGCTGGCAGCCGAAGGAATCAGGCTCGAAAAGCTAACCGTGTCGCACGCTTTCCACTCAGCCTTGATGGAGCCGATGCTGGCCGACTTTCGCCGTGCCGCGGCGCAGGTCGCGTTTCGGCGGCCGGAGATCCCGATCGTCTCCAATGTGACCGGGGAGTTCGCCACCGCGGCCATAGCGTCTGCGGAGTACTGGGTGGAACACGTGCTGCGGCCGGTGCAGTTCGCGGCGGGCATGAGAAGACTGGGCGGAGGGGACTACGGCGCATTGCTGGAGATTGGCCCGCATCCGGTGTTGCTGGGCATGGGCCAGCAGTGTGTGACGGAGAACGGGAACGGGAGATTGTGGCTCGCCAGTCTTCGCCGCGGGGTGCCGGAGTGGCGGCAGATGCTGCTCTCGCTGGGCCGGTTGTATGTGGCGGGAGCAAGTGTGAACTGGGATGGCTTTGACGAGCCGTATGAACCGCGGCGCATCACGCAGCCGACGTACCCGTTCCAGCGCAAGCTCCACTGGGTGGAGGAACCGGAGGATGCGGCAGGTCACGGGATTGTTCCAGGGGTTTTTGAAGGAGAGAGCAAGGTTCACCCCCTGCTGGGCCGACGGATCCACCTGGCGGGGTCGCGCGAGCTGCGTTTCGAGGCCCGCATCGGGAGGGCGCAACCTGCCTTTCTTGAGCATCACCGGTTGTTCGACAAGGTGGTGCTGCCGATGACGGCGTATCTGGAAGCGGCGCTCGCTGCAGGCGAGGCGGCGCTGGGGACGCGGCGGCTGGTGCTGGAAGAAGTCGTCATCCACCAAGCCCTGATTTTGCCGGAGACGGTCGAGACGGTGCTGCAAACCGTGCTCGCGCCGGACACACCATCGGATACCGCCGAGGCTTACCGCTTCGAACTCTACAGTCAGGCGAGTGCCGATGCGTGGACGCTGCACGCGGCCGGCCGGGTGATGGCCGGGAGCGGGTCGGCCGACGCGGCACTTCGGCCCGACGACGGCGAGGCCGTTAACGTCGAGGACTACTACCGGCAGTTCGCTGAGCGCGGACTTGGTTACGGGCAGGATTTTCGGACCATCCGCAAGCTGCATCGCACCCAGGAAGGATCGGCGGCAGAAGTGAGCGTGGAGGACGCGAGCCCTTACCTGCTGCACCCGGCGTTACTGGACGGCTGTCTGCAGGCCACTGCGGCGGCCCAGCCTGCCGGGGACAATTCCAATCTCTACGTGCCGATCGGGATGGCGCGGCTGGAACTATTTTGCGAGGCCGGGAATCGCGTCTGGGCGCGTGCCCGTGTTTCTACTTCCACGGGCGTGGAGTTGTGCAATGAAGCCGGGGCCGTGGTTTGCCGGATAGAAGGGCTGGCGCTGAAGCGTCTGGAGCGGTGGGTGGAAGGCACGCGCCTGGCGATTCCTGAGGGCGATGGATTCCAGCTGGCGATCCCTGACCATGGCGCGCTGACGCAAATGCGTCTGCAAGCGGCGACGCGACAGCGCCCCGCAGCCGGCGAAGTGGAGATCCGGGTGGCGGCCGCCGCAGTGAACTTCCGTGACGTGCTCTACGCACTGGGAGTTCTTTCCAATCACAACGATACGCCCGTGGGTTCGGAATGCGCGGGGACGGTGGTCGAAGTGGGCGAAGGCGTAGCCGGAATCCATCGTGGGGACGAAGTGGTGGCGCTGGCCGCAGGCAGTATGGCAAGCCGGGTCACGGTCGCACAGGAGTTGGTATTCCCAAAACTTCCTGGCCTGAGCATGGAGGAAGCGGCGGCGATCCCGGTCGTCTTTCTCACCGCCTACTACGGCCTGCATCGGTTAGCGAAGATCCAGGCCGGAGAGCGGGTACTGATTCACGCGGCGGCGGGCGGTGTCGGCCAGGCGGCCATTCAACTGGCCCACAACGCCGGAGCGGAAGTATTCGCGACGGCCAGTCCGGCCAAGTGGGACTTCCTGAAGGCCGCTGGCGTACGGCACGTGATGAACTCGCGCACTCTGGATTTTGCCGAGCAGGTGTTGGCGCTCACGGACGGGCAAGGCGTGGATGTCGTGCTCAATTGCCTAAACGGTGAGTTCATTGCGAAGAGCTTCGAGGCTTTGCGCCGTGGAGGCCGCTTTCTGGAAATCGCCAAGATCGGAATCTGGGACCAGGAGCGGGTTCGGAGTGTTCGTCCCGACGCGGCCTATTTCGTCTACGACATCGCTGCGGAAATGGCCCGCGACCTGGACGGGATTCGTGAAATGCTGGCCCAGATCACGAACGATTTGCGCGAAGGCCGGCTGCGCCCGCCCGCGCTGCGGGTATTTCCCATCACTCAAGCCCCGGATGCGTTCCACCTGATGGCTGCCGGCAAACACATCGGCAAGATCGTGCTGGCGATGGAATCAGGGGACCGCACGCCGGTGCCAGATCAGCCACCGGCGTCACGGAACGTAAGTTTGCAAGCCCTTCTCGCCCACGTAACCGGACGCCCCCTCGAAGAGATTCGACCGGACGCCTCGCTGCGCGAATTGGGTATCGACTCACTGATGACCTTGATATTACTCGAGGAACTGAAGGATGCTTTTGGAAGGGTCCTGCCAGTCGAAGCACTGGTGAAGGTGAGAAGTGTAGGCGAACTTGAACTGCTGCTCCAGAATGAAAACGGGAAGCCTGCGTCCCAACTGGACGTCGCGGCAACGCCACGTCGAAGTTGCGAACCACCTCCATCCCCCGAGGTTCGGGAAGCTTTCCTTGCCGCGTACGAACAGATTGCCGCCTTGATTTTACGTAACGGTCTGGGCACAAAGACTCGTGAGGAATGGGAGCATCTCTGGATCAACAACCCGGTGTACAAAAAAGTTCCGAATTGGCCGATTGGATGGGTGGTGCAAGAGGGTGCGGAGATCGTGGGCTTTCTGGGAAATATCCCGGTCAGTTACCACTTCAAGGGACGTGAGATTCTCGCCTCGGCCCAACACGCCTTCTCGCTGGATGTTTCCCATCGCGGCTATGGACTGCTGCTCCTGAACCGGCTCTTGGAATCTGCTCCGGGGGTTGAATACTTCGTCGGGAGCTCCGCCGGTCAGAATTCTTCAAGACTTCTCGATCGACTTGGCGTTGCCCGGCTTCCCGTTGGCGATTGGGGGAATTCTGCATTTTGGATCACAAACTACGATGGTTTCGTACACAGTGCTGTTGCAAGAAAAGGTTGGCCCCGCTCATGGGGGAGCCCCGCGTCGCTGGGCTTAAGAATGTATGACAAGTTCTTAACAACTTCCTGGCCACGCCAGAATCACGAATTGAGTCGGCAAACGAGCTTCGATGAACGATTTGACGTCTTTTGGCAGGACTTGCAGCATGCCCACCCAAACCGGTTCCTAGCCACGCGCTCGCGCGAGGTTTTGGACTGGCATTTCAAGTTTTCCTTGGCGCAAGACAAGGCATGGATCGTGACCTACGAAAAAGATTCTCGCGTCCTCGCCTATGCCATCTTCCACCGCCAGGACAATGATGAAATCAGTCTAAGGAGAGTGAGCCTGATCGACTATCAGGTCCTCCCTGAATCTGCCGATGTTCTGGCGTCCATGCTGGCGTGGGGATTGCGTGAGTCCCGCGCGCAGGGCGTACACATGCTGGAGGCGTTTGGCTTTCGGTCCGACAAGCAGCGGGTCATCGATCGTCTTGCGCCCCACAGGCGGAAGCTCTCGTCCTGGAGCTATTTTCACAAAATATCCTCCCCGGCGCTGCAACATGAGTTGAGAGACCTACAGGTTTGGGACCCGTCGCAGTTCGACGGCGATGCCAGCCTTTGAAGCACCGAAAAAAGAGTACTGTTGGTTCAGTTGAGCCTCGTCACAACTCGATCCGGCTGCAATGACATTCCGATCTATAAAGCCATGATCTCTCGACACTCGTGGCTCCGTGGGCCCGACTCTCTGGCATTACCGCAGAACGAAGTGCATGTGTGGCGCGCCGCATTGAACTCGGATCCAATCGACCTGGAGCGCCTGCGGGCAACCTTGAGTGCAGACGAGCGAACCCGCGCCGCACGATTTCAGTTTCCCAAGGACCAACAGCACTTCGTTGCCGCGCGCGGAACGCTCAGAATGATCTTGGCCCGGTACCTCGATCGCGCCCCCGATCAATTCGAGTTCTGCTACAACCCGTTCGGCAAGCCGGAACTGGCTCCCGGCGGCGACACCGGTGGGCTTCGCTTCAACTTGTCGCACTCCCAAGGATTAGCGCTGTATGCACTCACCCGCGATCACGAGATCGGCGTTGATCTTGAGGGCGTGCGCGCCGACTTCGAGTGGGAAGACATCGCCAGTCGCAGCTTCTCGCCTGCAGAGGTAGAAGCGCTGCGATTAGTTCCTGCTGCGTTGCGAGCGGAAGCTTTCTTTAATTGTTGGACTCGCAAAGAAGCCTTTGTGAAGGCCCGAGGCGAAGGCCTTTCGCTTCCCCTCGATCAGTTCGAGGTGTCGGTAGCTCCCGGCGAACCTGCCCGCCTGCTGCGCACGGCGGGCGATCTGCAGGAAGCCTCGCAGTGGTCCATCCGAGAACTCGAGCCGGCCCCCGGCTACAGCGCCGCCGTTGCGGTGAGAGCCCCGAGTTGGGAGTTCAAGCTTTGGGAGCTATGCGGCTTCCGCGCGCCGACCATTAGCTGCTAACCAAGTTCGCTTCTATTGCAAAACCCTCTAACCATCTGAAAATCGGCCGGTGCCGTAATGCAATCCAGTGTTGAAAATCTCAGCTCATGCCCGTTTTTCCTGTGAAGTTCGCGCTGCCCCGATTATCGACGAAGAAACCGTTCGGGACTGACGCTCCCAGCGCGGCTCGATGGGCGAAATTCAGTCCCAAGGTTATTCACTGGACCATCCATGTTCTGAGCGTCCGGTACGGTAGTCCCGACGTGGTGCCGATGGCCAGGTCACACCGACTGCGAATTCGATCTGTCAACCGTCCTCGATTTTCGAAGAACAAATGTCCCTATATTATGCGAACATCAATACGTGTACCATCCAGACCGGGCTGCAGCTACGATGAATCGCCGCGGTGGCGCGGGGCTGAACCCACGCCGTCCCGGCGGGGACTACGCGGCCTTTGCCGAAAGCAGACGATGTAATGATATTACGCGGTCTCATCACGGTTCTCGTCGTATTGGTGTGTATAGCAGGACTTCTCGCCCCTGTACTGATCGATGCTCATCATTGGTGGCCGCGCAAGCACAAAAAGACGAAGATGAAGATATAGATATCGCGAACCCCTGATTTCGCTTGAATTGGCGTATAGTCCAGCCGTAGCGGCTGCGCGACGGAATACACACCGTGTTCTCGGGAAAGTTCCACTGCCGCTTGCCACTCCGACTGCGGCAGTCCACGGAGCCCGCGATCAAGTTTGTTCTGAAACTTCTATCGCCATGAACCGTTACAATGGGATGTGAGCCTACTATGACGGAACAACTAGCCGACAAGAAATGTGTTCCCTGCCGCGGCGGAGTGCCACCGCTCAAGGGCAAGGAACTCGACGCGCTGCACAAAATCGTCCCCCAGTGGAGCGTGGTCAACCAGCACCACCTCACTCGCGCCTTCACTTTTCCCGACTTCAAGAATGCGCTCGACTTCGTGAATCGCGTGGGCGCGCTGGCTGAGGAGCAAGGCCATCATCCTGACATTCTGCTGGCCTGGGGCAAAGCTGAGATCACGCTCTGGACCCACAAGATCGACGGTCTAACCGAAAGCGACTTCATCATGGCCGCTAAGATCGACCGGCTGCAAGCGTAACTGTTTCGGAGCTCCCAATTCAGTTTTTTTGAACTCATCGGTTGACTCGCGTTTCATCGCCAGCCTAAGATGCACCCTGCAATTCCGCTAACGGAACCGGTCCCCATTCGTCCGAGGGACGGAGGAGCTGATCGATGAAACGATCTTTGTCGCTGTCCTTGTCTTTGCGGGTGCTCGCCGTCATTCTCTTCGCTGTTCCCGCATTGGCGCAGAGCGATGAAATTGTTCCCAACGAGAATCTGGTTGTAGAAGGGATTCCTAAGATTCCTGCCTCCCTCGCTGAATCGGTCGGCCGCTACAGCGAGTTCCGCAACGCCGGCTTCGCGAGCTGGCACCCGACGAAACGTGAGATGCTGATCGAAACCCGCTTCGCCGACACGGCTCAAGTGCACCTGGTAAAGTTTCCCGGCGGCGCGCGCACTCAGCTCACATTCTTCCCCGACCGGATTGCGGGAGCTGAATATCAGCCGGGCAATGGCGATTCGTTTTTCTTCGTCAAAGATGTTGGCGGAGGTGAATTCTTCCAACTGTATCGCTACGACCTTGCCACCGGCGATATCACGCTGTTGACCGACGGCAAGTCGCGAAACACGAGCCCGCACTGGTCGTATCAGGGAGACCGCATCGCATACGGTTCCACCAAGCGCACGGCGAAGGATGTCGACATCTGGGTCGTCAATGCAAACGATCCGGCCAGCGCCCACATGACCGCGCAAATGGAAGGCGGCGGCTGGAGGGTTTCCGATTGGTCGCCCGACGGCAAGCAGTTGCTGGCGACGAATGGAGTCTCGGCCGCGGAGAGTTATGTGTGGCTCATCGACGTCGCTAGCGGGAAAAAGGACTTGCTCACTCCGAAGACGGGATCGGAAACAGTGGCGTACAGTAACGTGCGCTTTGCCAAGGATGGCAAGGGCGTTTACATGACGAGTGATCAGGATGCGGAATTTCAACGCCTGGTTTACATGGATCTCGGTAGCCACAAAGTAACCGTTCTGACTCCCGCGCTCAACTGGGATGTTGACGAGTTGGACCTTTCCAAAGACGGGCGCTGGATTGCCTTCGAGGCGAATGAGGACGGAATCAGCGTGCTGCACGTACTCGATACCAGGATGAACCAAGAGGTTCCGGTTCCCAAGCTGCCGGTCGGCGTGGTGAACGGCATCGCCTGGCGCAACAACAGCCGCGAATTGGCTTTTACCCTGAGTACCGCGAACCAAAATGACGATGCGTATTCCCTCGATATGGCTACCGGCAAGCTGGAGCGCTGGACGCTCAGCGAAACTGGCGGTCTGAATACTTCTAGATTCGCGCAGCCGCAATTGATCCACTGGAAGTCATGGGATGAGCGCTCCATTTCCGCGTTCCTGTACAAGCCTCCAGCAAAGTTTTCCGGCAAACGTCCCGTAATCATTGCCATTCACGGTGGACCAGAAGGTCAGGTCCGCCCTGACTTTCTTGGACGTGATAATTACTACATCGACGAGTTGGGCATCGCGCTGATTTATCCCAACGTGCGCGGCTCAACCGGTTACGGCAAGACTTTCGAGAAGCTCGACAATGGCTTTCTGCGTGAGGGGTCGTACAAAGATATTAACTCCCTGCTGGACTGGATACAGACGCAGCCAGATCTGGATGCGGGAAAGGTCATGATTACCGGCGGTAGCTACGGCGGGTTCATGACCCTGGCCGTTGCGACCAATTACAACGACCGCATTTGCTGCTCGGTGGATATAGTGGGACCGTCGAATCTGGTCACGTTCCTCGAACATACTTCGGGATACCGTCAAGACTTGCGACGGGTCGAGTATGGCGACGAGCGCGATCCCAAGATGCGCGAATTCCTCGAGCGGATCGCGCCCGCCAACAAGGCGAAGAACATCACCAAGCCGCTGTTCGTTATTGCGGGACAGAACGACCCGCGCGTTCCGGCCAGCGAGTCGGCGCGGATGGTCGAAGTCGTGCGGCACAATGGAACGCCGGTCTGGTGGCTGCTGGGCAAAGACGAAGGCCACGGCTTCGCCAAGAAAAAGAACCGCGACTACGAGTTCTATGCCACGGTGGTGTTTGTGAAGGAGTACTTGCTAAAGTGAAGAGAATCCTCAGGACTCCGGCCGCATCTTCCGCTTGAGGTCGTCGGCGATCTGCTTGCCATGGAAACGGCCGTTCTCGATGAAGATTTCGTTCGTCCGCGATCCCGCGACGATCACACCCGACACATAAATCCCGGGTACATTGCTCTCCAGCGACACCGGGTCGCAAACCGGACGGCATTGCTCTTCGGAAAGCTCAATCCCCATGCTGCGCAGGAAGTCGTAGTCAGGGTGATAGCCAATCAGGGCAAGTACAAAGTCATTCTTCAACCGGACGGCGCCGCGGGGCGTGACGACGACGACATGGTCCACTCCTATCTCCTGCACTGAGCTGTTGAAGTACGCCTCGATCTCCCCGTTCTTGATTCGGTTTTCGAGATCGGGCTTGATCCAGTACTTTACGTGGTGGTGCAGTTGCGCGCCACGATAGACCAGGGTGACGCGGGCGCCATGCCGCCACAGATCGAGAGCGGCTATGGCGGCGGAATTCTTCCCGCCGATCACCAGTACATCGGTGTTGTAGTAGGGGTGCGCCTCCTCGTAATAGTGCGAAACCTTGGGCAGATCCTCGCCGGGCAGGCCGAGTTGATTGGCCAGATCGTAGTACCCGGTGGAGACGATCACTTTGCGAGTGTGGTAATCGCGGGGCCGGCCGGCGCGGTCGGTGGCCGTGACGCTGAAGTTTCGATCTTCGCCCATGACTGTCTTGACCCACTCGTACTGGCGAATGTCGAGATGGTAATGCTCGGTAACCTTGCGGTAATACTCAAGAGCTTCCTCGCGGCTGGGTTTCTGCTGGGCGGTGGTGAACGGGATATCGCCAATTTCAAGCAGCTCGGGCGTGGTAAAAAACACCATGCCCGCGGGATAGTGAAAAAGCGAATTCACCAGGCAGCCCTTATCAAGAACCACGACGCGAAGCCCGAGTTTCTGGGCTTCAATGGTGCAGGCCAGGCCGGTGGGTCCCGCTCCGATGACCAGAACGTCGGCATTCTCGGGATGAGGACGAGCGTTCGCCTTGGGCAAAGTTTCGAGGTCTTCGGCGGTAAGAAAGTCGGGCATCGCAATTCCGTGACGGTTGTACCCGCGCGGTGGCACGAGGACAGCTCAGAGACCGATGATTCTAGCACGCGGGGATCGCCGAAACCTGGAAGTGGTGGACGAAGCGGATTACGACGGGGCAGTCCCAGCGGCGAATGACGCTGGTCCAACTTCGAGCTCAATCGTGCGGGAACGCTTGTCCTGCGCGACTTCGCGATCGTAGGACGCCTGAACACTCACCCTGTATCAGGCGCTGGGTTGAAGTACCGAGCCAGGGGCAAAGCCGTATCTAGCATGGTGCTGCGATGGCCGGGCTTCCGCAATGACCTCATCGTTATCGAGATATGCGGAGTGTCTAATGTTTTGTAAGTTGCCTTGTTTTGCTTCAATGTGCCTCTTGAGTTCGCGAGCCATTGGTTTCGCTTTGGCAATGTCTTTCGATGGGACGCCCTTATGCCGCCAGTTTGGGCGAAAAACCTTTAACACCGCCGTATAATAATCGGTTCCTCATACCTGCCGGAGACTCATGACTGTTTCTGCTCCGGTCCGGCGCACAGGAGATCATCATGACTACTCTTACTGAACCCGCCACCCCGACCGGAATAGGGACCCGCATTGAATCCGACAGCATGGGACAGATCGAAGTCCCGGCCAACGTTTATTGGGGTGCGCAGACGCAGCGTTCGCTGCTGCACTTCAACATTGGGCGCGACACCATGCCGCCGGAACTGATCCGGGCCTTTGGCACGCTCAAGAAGGCGTGCGCGCTGGTGAACCAGGATCTGGGCAAGTTGCCGGCAGACAAGGCCAGGCTGATCGTGCAAGCTGCCGACGAAGTGATTGCGGGCAAGCTGATGGCCCAGTTTCCGCTGCGTATC
>Ga0302325_10024516_pt1 | contig 12543 bp, 14 predicted proteins | sample Palsa_T0_2_FD_201948 | JGI IMG/M metagenome (GOLD analysis project Ga0302325, IMG submission 201948) | Peat permafrost microbial communities from Stordalen Mire near Abisko, Sweden - Palsa_T0_2 | ecosystem: Environmental > Terrestrial > Soil > Palsa > Peat permafrost | place: Sweden: Abisko...
TGAGGAAGGCGCTTGGAAAGTCTGGCCCACCGCTCAACGTCATCGTCAGCGGTAGTGGATCGCTCGATCTACGTTTGCCGGTGTTTTCATCTGGAGCGGTGCAAGTCATGGTGATCACGACCACCGCGGGGGCGAAGCGATTGGCCGAGGAGCGAATTCCCGAGACCGTTGATATTCGGGCGGTTCGCTCCCGCGGATCGCTGATCGCGGCCAGGACAATCTGCAGCGAAATCTGCAGGGTCCACGGCGTCAAGCAGATATTACTCGAAAGTGGCCCCCGACTGACGGCCGATTTCTACCAGCAACGGCTCGTGTCGGAGCAATTCTTAACGCTGGCGCCGCAGATTGCTGGGCGCAAGGCCGGCGACGGGCGACTGGGGATGGTCATGGGCCGGCAGTTTGCACCACACAATCCCTTGTGGGGACAGTTGGTCGATGTTCGGGGGGCCGGAAGTCATTTGTTTTTGCGGTATTCCTTTGTTTGACCGCAAGGTGGATAAATGAGTCTTGATGAGTTTTCCAACCGTCTACGAAGGGCTGCGAGCTCAGGCGCGTGATGCGATCGCATCTATCGCGCCGGCCTGGCATCCGGCCAACTTGGGTGCGTGAAGTGTAACGTCGCCATCCTACTGGCGATTATATACTTGACAAAAGTGACTGACAGGCGGACAATCCTCCCATACCGAGGATTTAGCCATGCCAGCCACATTCGACTCCCCGATCTTCTCAGACGAAACAGCCGCCCGCGAGGCCCTTGAGTCCGTCCGCTGGCCGAACGGTCCCGTCTGCGTCCACTGTGGCTGCACCGATCATGTTGTGCGCGTGGCTGGAGAGAAACAGTCCCACCGTGCCGGCCTCCTGTACTGCAACGACTGCAAAGGCCAGTTTACGGTCACGGTCGGCACGGTATTTGAACGTTCCAAGATTCCGCTCACCAAGTGGTGGCTGGCGACTTTCCTGCTGTGCTCATCCAAGAAAGGCATCAGCTCGCACCAGATCAGTCGCACGCTTGGCGTGACGTACAAGACCGCATGGTTCATGACTCACCGTATCCGTGAGGCCATGAAGGACGGCGCCATGGGCCTTATGGGCGGTCCCGGCTCGACCGTTGAGGCTGATGAAACCTACCTCGGCAAGTCTCCCAAGACACGCAAGAGCGCGCCGAAGCATGCCCGCCCGGCGCCCCAGGTTCTGTCGTTGGTGGAGCGCGGCGGCAACATTCGTTCGATGTATTTGGATGACAAGAACATCCGTGGCGCCCTGACGCAGCACTTGGACGACCGTAGCCGCCTCGTTACCGACGGCTCAAATGCGTATGTCGGTCAGGCCGAGCAGCATGAATCCGTAGATCACTCCAAGTTTGAGTGGTCGCGCGGCGATGTGCACACCAACACCCTTGAGAACTTCTTCTCGATCTTCAAGCGCGGCCTTGTTGGCACATACCAGCACATGGACAAGAAGCACTTGAACCGATATCTGGCAGAGTTCGATTTCCGCATGAACACGCGTGCGAAACTCGGCATCAGCGACACGCAGCGCACGGCACTGGCAATGAAGGGCATCGAAGGCAAAAGGCTGACGTACCGGCAACCTGATTAAGAGCAGGCCGAGACGTGACACCGCAGACAGATTGGGTAAGAGACGTCGACGCGGTAAGAAAGGAACTGGACGGCGCTAGCGACCGAGCCGCCATCACCATCGGTGGCGGGTTGGTAGAACTGGCGCTGGAGCAAGCGTTGCTGTCCGTTTTGAGAGCACCGAAAAACAAAGATGAAGCCTCACGCTTATTCAACGGAGGCGGCATCATCGAAACATTCTCCCAAAAGATTTGGGCTTGCTATTTCCTTAAGGTCATCAGTCCCACAGCAAGAAAGGATTTAGACACGATACGAAAAATCAGAAATATTGCCGCACACCATGTCAACCCGATCTCATTTGACGATCAGCAGATAACTGACCTATGCGCCAACTTGCCTCGTGCGGCGAAGCCAGCCAAAGCAACTAATAGGAAGCAATTCGTGACGACCGTTCTTATCTACACCGGCCTTTTGATTGCGTACTCTGTGCTCCCAGAGAAGGCTGAAATCGGCGGGGACGAAACCGTCAACGGGGTGGGGCTAGGCACTGACGCCGACGCAGTTCCATAGCTCTGTAAATGCGCTTAACTACGTCGTCCTTGTCCTCAACGTCCAAATCCTGAGTGCTGAATTCCTCCACACCCTCGTAGATCATCTCCGGCGTGATTTCGATTTCTTCTTCGCCGGCTTCTTCGTCATCTCGTCGTGCGTCTGAGGGGGCGCCTGAAGCATCCGCTTCATAATCGCCGCAGCTTCCGCTAGCGGCTCGGGGAGAGGCTTCTTCGAGTTCATGGCCCGATTCTAGTCCGGCCGGCGCGTGCGAAGTAGTCACATGATTCTCCTACTTTTTTCACCTACATTATCGCCATCCTACTGGCGATGTTTCACTTCACGTACCCATTCTCATGAGGACATGGCATGATTCGGCCATGTGCCATCGGGGGTGGGTATCTTGAAGGAAGCAATATGACCCGTCTCGCCTACTTCGATGAATCCGGAACCGGAAAGATCGAAAAAGACCCCTATACCGTCGTTGCGGGCGTAATTTTGAACGCCGATAAGCAAGCCAAGGCTATAGAGAAATATCTCGGAGATATGTCGGAGGAGCTTCTACCAAAGGTTAGGAAGCCTACCGACGTCTTGCATGCAAAAGATATTTGGCATGGTTCTGGATGTTTCCCTCGGGAGAAGTTTCCGGACAAATGGAAACGCCGAATGATCCTTCTTGAGATATGCGAACTGGTCCAGAAATTTGATTTGCCAGTTGTCTACGGATTCTATGATCGCGTTCAACTGCAAGCGGAGCATCCTGATTTCTCCAGAGAAGATCACATAGCTGGCGCGCTAGGAATAGCGGCATTTCAAACCATGGCCATGGTCGAGCGCTATATGCGCCGATACAAGCGTGAAATAGCGATTGTCACCTACGAGGACAATAGCACCTCAAAGAAAATCATCAGGGAGCTACAAAATCACTTTCGTGCTCATGAGCCAGATCAAGACTATCAAGAATGGGCCAAGTACTTCCCGTTCCGAAAGATCCACGATCCGGCCCATATGGCAGAGAAGCATGAGGCCAGCATCCTACAGATAGCAGACGCTGTGGCTTTTTCTATAGCTCGCAAGCTAAAGAATGCAGAGGATTGCGATTATTTATTTGATGCTATATCGCCGCAGTTGGTGGTGCGACACGTGAGTTGGGGACCGGCGCCAAAGCGGCCGCGACGAAAAAGAAAGCCTAAGTAGATTTCTTTGGCTTACTTATTGGTGCAACTCTCTTGAGCAACTTATCAAATTCTTCCGGCCGCTCATCCGCGCCTAGTGCGCGCGCGGTTTCCTTGAACCTGGCGGATTGCTCTGCCGGTTTTAAAGCCATCTTCTTCTTCGCCATAGGGGTTACTCCATGCGCCTGATAGCGACAATTCCGAAAGGACTTTTCAGGATAAAAAAGACTATATCCATAGGCTCAGTTTGCGTGATGGGAGGCGGGAATCTCATTAAAGGAATTGCAGGAAAAGCACTTAACCACGACGTTCTGGACTTGCTTGTAATCGACGCTCCTAAGAAGCGTAGACCCGCAAGAGCCGCACGCGTAGTCAAGTGAACCATTGCCTTTCATCGCTGGCCCTTTGTAACTCGGAGCAAGAATGGTGCGAACCTTTGGATCAGGCTCTGGAATGACCTTCATGCGCCGTGTATCCATTCCCCTACCTCTGTTTCCTGTACCACATGAACACCAGTTGCTTAGGTTTTAGTGGTCGCTTCTTAATGAGCTGTTTTATACATCAGCCGCTTGCCACTGGCGCCCTGCACAGCCATTTGGGTGCGGGTCACGTCGCTGATGCCGAGTTTGGCGCGGGTGTTGCGGCGGAAGTCGAATTCCGACAGGTAGCGGTCAAGGTGTTTGTTATCCATGTGCTGATACACACCGACCAGCCCACGCTTGAAGATCGAAAAGAAGTTCTCAAGGGTATTGGTGTGGACGTCACCGCGCGCCCATTCGTACTTGGAATGGTCAACCGATTCGTGCTTCTCCGACTGGCCCTTGTAGACCACCGAACCGTCAGTCACCAGACGGCTGCGGTCATCCAAATGCTGAGCCAGCATGCTGCGGACGTTCCTATCATCGATGTACATGCTGCGGATCGCGCCGCCACGCTCGACCAGACTCAGAACCGCAACATCAGGCTTCGCATGCAGCGGGCCAGTCTTGCGGGACTTTGGAGACTTGGACAGGTAGGTCTCATCCGCCTCGACGGTCTTGCCAGCGCCGCCCATCGGGCCAGCGTTGGACGCAGGGGCCATTGCAAGGCGAATCCGGTGCCCCATGTGCCACGCAGTTTTCATCCCCACACCCAAGGTGCGCTGAAGCTGGCGGGTGCTAATGCCTTTCTTGGACGAGCACATGAGGTACATCGCCTGCAGCCAGATCCGCAGCGGGGCATGGGAATCCTCAAAAATGGTTCCCATCTTCACGGTGAAGGGCTGGCGGCACTCGTAACACTTGCGAAGCCCGGCGCGGGTGGTCTTGCCGTTGAGCTTGCCGATCTTGGCCGCATCGGCATTGCCACAGTGCGGGCATACCGGGCCAGTCTGCCACAGCAGCGCCTCGACGTACTCGTAGGCGGCAGGTTCGGAATGGAAGTGCGGGAAATCGAGAACGGAAGTCATGGCGAGCGCTCCTTGTATGGTTAGGAGCGTACGCCTAGGTCATGGGTATGTCAAGTGAAACATCGCCATCCTACTTCGCATAATGTATATTATGTTAACTTAGACAGCAGAGCTATTACGACCTGTCGGTCACTGACCGACAAACATCGAGTTGCCCTGGCACTCCAAGCGCTAACGTCCAATCCGCCGCGAGGCGAACTCTCGCAAGTAACCATCGGCTGCTGGACTAGCCAATTGCCTGCAGTCGGAAGGACAGCGACTATATCGGCAAGTATGCGTTTGGTCTGCGCCAGGGAGAGAAATGCTTTGAATGAGTTCGTTGGGACAATCCGTGGCGCGAGCACGGGGTGCCCGCGTGCCTAACGCGGACGGCGAACCCAATCGGCCGAAGCCAACGGTCTTTCTCAGCTATGCCTCCGAGGATCGCCAGGCGGCACGATTAATTGGCGAGGCGCTGCCACCCCATGGGCTCGAGGTCTGGTTCGATGAGAGCGAACTAGGCGGCGGCGACGCCTGGGATCAAAAGATCCGCAGGCAGATTCGCGAGTGCGACTTCTTCATGGCATTGGTGTCAGCTCACACAGAGGCTCGACACGAGGGTTACTTTCGCAGGGAATGGCGGCTGGCCGTCGAGCGGACCCTCGATATGGCCGACGATCACCTGTTTCTGTTGCCTGTGGTCATCGACGACACGGTCGAATCACGTGCGCGCGTGCCGGAGAAATTTCTCAGCGTACAGTGGCTGAAACTCCCCGGCGGCCGCCCGACCCCTGCCCTCGAGGCCCTGTGCCGCCGGTTGGTGTCAGGTGATGCCGACGCGCCGTCTACAGCCAAAAAGGTACCTAGTCGGCCCACTAGCGTGGATCGCCCTGCCCCGCAGCGCGTGTTCCCCAAAGAAGAGGAAGGTCAGCGGGTGCGGTTCTGGTTTGAGGTCGCGGGCTGGGCGTTTTCGTCTGCTTGGACGGCTTTCAAGCGATGGCCCCTGTGGGTGCGCATCCTGATCATTGTATGGCTCGGCATCGTGTTGTTGGATCGCGGCTGCAGCGGCTCGGATCATCCTGGGCCGACGGCACTCTCGTCCGCCGAGGAACAGAAGCTCAAGAGCATCACGCAGCAATATAAGAGCGGAGCCGACAAAGCAGATCTGGTAAAGCTCGCTGCGCAGATTGCGCACGAGTTCTCCGACGATGACAACGGGAGCCTATCAAATCGAACGCCTATTCTTGCGATTCCTTTCGCAGCACCTAAAGGCGATGCGGCTGCCCAGGCGATTGCCGACTCTGCATTTGCGCAAGTCTACGGCCGCATCGCGATCGCTCACCGCGGCAAGGTCGGTCTAGCCAACGATCAGCTGCCCGCTTGTTCCCTGGAATCGGTCCTGGCGCGAGCGCGAGAGAATCAGTCCGCCTATGCGATCTGCGGCTCTGTCGACGCCCAGGAGTCGGCTCAGGCGCTGAACATCAAGATCGCCACCGTGGCGAGCGGTTCAGTTCTGTGGGCAAAGTCCTACCCGATCGCAGGTGCCGACCCGGAGAAGATTGCTACCGAGGTGAGCTCCAAAGTGCCGTCACTCGATGGCGACTAGGCGAGTGCTAAGCGCTCGCGGCGAGTAGTTTCTCGCGCTAGTCTAAAGTAGCGGAATGCGTCCCCGCAGGATTTCAGTTTCCACATTGAGCAGCGGCAGCTGATTCGCCAGACACGCGGAGATCCGTGCACGCTCGGCAGCGCGCGCCTCGCGAAGCGTTGCCGCCCATGCGGTGATCACCATGACGGGGAGCCGGTATTGATCGCGATACAGTTCCCGAACCCAGGCATAGAGCGGCCGCAGCTTCGGCTGCTTCACCCACCAGGGAAGTTCATCGGGTAACCAAAGTTGTGCGTGATTGAGGTGCTGCAGAAAACGGCGCCGGGGAACCCTCGTCTGGCCCACATAGCGCACGTCGCGAATGTCGCGTGGATCCGAGAGCGTGTAGATGGCGAGCCCACCTGGCTGCGTGCTTGAATCATCGTAGATTTCGGCCTGAGTGTGAAGGCGAAATAGTTGGCGCAGTTGCGCTGCATTCAGCAACGCGATGCCATCGGGCGAGGCGGCGCTCGCTGGATGCAGATTAGTCACGTTTCGCCCACGACTTGACGGTCCCGTGTGCTACCGAAGGGCAAGTCATTTAGTGTGCCGCAGCTTACCGGCGGTTGCATGGCCTCGCGCCAATCTACTCCAAAGATAGGACGATTTTTCCGACCGAGCCACCGTGTTCGACCACCGCCATCGCCCGAGCGGCCTCCTCGAGTCGAAATGTTTTTTCCACGTGTGGTTTCACCTTACGCGGTGAATTCGCACTTTTCGAATCTTCATAACCTATAGGTTCGGAATGTCGCCGATAAAGGATACCGACCGGCGTGAATTCGAGCTTGATCGCGTCCAGCGTGGATCGAATGGTCCCTAAGGGGATCCTCAATCTCGACATGCACAATTAGCCTCAGCCGGTTGGCCTCGGCGTACAGCCAGAGCGCAGACTTCTCATTTAACTGATCTCTTCCTCGAATCGAACACTGAGCTTTCGATAAAGAACCTTCGCTAGCGGGCCGTAGCCGAAAAAAGCGACCGCCGCATCCATCCATGTCAGGGGCCGCGCGCGCGCGATCTCGCGCGCGCTTCTTATCAGCTGCGACGGCACCGAGGAAGGAGACGGGTCGAATACCTCCGCTTCGTGGGTGTCGTCATCTTTCTCGTGCACGGTCCGTGTCACCTTTGAGAACACGTGCTTTCCGCCGTCGGTCTGGTAAACGCGATACTCCTCCCAGTGCCCTTCGGGCGCGGAAGCCGGCGCTGCGGATGCCAGCAGCACTCCGGTGAATCGCAGATCCGCTTTGCCATCCCTGGTGGCAATGTGTTCCTTCTGTACGCCGACGTCCGCATCGTCATCGAGAGCGGGCAGATGGTCCTGCATTTTAACTTTGGCCAGCGATACTTCACTGGCCTTTGACCCACGCTCTTTAACCCGTGGCTCTTTGATGCCTGCAGTGTCACTGCTCGCAGTTTCTTTGCCAGTATCATTGCCGGTGTCGCTGGTTCCACGGCGCGTGGCATCACCGTCGGATGCGGCATCATGGTGCTTGCTCTCGGTGCTGTTCCGGCCATCGTCGGAGACAGACACAGAGACAGACACGGGCAGGTGTGTGCTTACCCGCGGCTCGGGAAGTTCCTCTGTGCGTTCGTCGCTCATCAGATCACCTCGCTGTCAGGCGGTAAGGAGCCTGAGCGTGCGCCCGAAGCACTGGTGTGGTCAGTCAGCAATTGGCGTTGTCGGTCGTAAGCGTGCGCTCACGCGCCTGCCAGATCTCCAGCGAAAGCCCGCCTGGCGATGAAAGGAGCGGTCCGAGCCGCGCACCCTGAAAGTTACCTCACCGAGTAACCCCGGCCTTCAAGGCATGCCGTCTGGGCCCTTACGTAGTCCTGACGCTTCGCTGCCCATTCGGCCATAGGCGGGGCACGCCCAGCGGCACCCGGCTTGGTCGAATCGGCGGTGGCTGCACCGCCAGGCTGCGTCGGATCGAATCCTGTCTGATCCTTGGCCCATGAATGGCACTCGAACTTATCGCGCGCCTGCTGCTCGGCGCTCTGACCGTTCTTAGGGTAAACGAAGAGATCGGCAGTTCCCGGCTGTTGCGCGCCTACCTGGCTTTGCAAGCCTGCCGGCGGGGCCACGGTTTCATATTCGCCGACCGCATTATTCCACCGGTAATAGTCGCCGGCCGCGTAATAGTACGGAACGCCGTCCCACCACAACGTCGAGTAGTAAAACGGGAGTGCTCCAAAGAACAGCCCGTACCCCAGACCTCCCCAGCCCCAGCCCCAACCGGGATAAAAGCCATACCCGCGCCAGCCGCCATAGCCACCGCGCCATCCATACGCGCCGCGCGGCCCGCCCCCGCGAAAGGCCCCGACATGACCGCCGCCGCCCGCGTATCCCCTGTCAGCCGCGCTGGCAGGGAACGCCGCGAACGCCGCCAGCAGCACGGCAGCCAAAACACCGGGGCCTCTCAGAGTAAATTGCGTATTCATAAGCTCGCCTCACGCCGATGGCGTAATCATCGCAATTCGCCGGAACTCACGGCATATTTGCACGAATATACCTAGTCTGAACCGATTGGGCCATGCGTCATCAGTTAATGTCCTGATCCTGTGTCGGAGGGATGCTGAACCGTGCTTTCGCATGCCTGTTATCACAAACGCAGCGCTGATGACCGCATCATCGTGCAATGATCATATCTGGAATGGACATATTCCCGTATGTCCAGCCTTGGCCGTCTGTGGTTGTTAGAAGTCGGTTCCCTTCAGAAAGTTCTGTGTCGGCACCGCCTGGAAACGGTCGGGGTTGGCCTTGATCAGAGCATCGGCCAGTGAATTGGGAACGGCACCGCGCGCATTCTGTTCGCTGTCCTGAAGTTCGGTCTGGTCCAACTGATAGTTCTGAAAGCTTTTACTGAAGCGATCGATGTTGTCCATATGGGCCTGATACGCTGCGCTTTGCGCGTCTTCGGCGGCGTGAGCATTGTTCGCCTGGATGCGGGCGTTAGCGCCAGCCTGCCGGCTGCGGCGTTCATCCCCGGCATACTCACTGGCGACCACCTGGCCATTGATGCTGTAACTGTCGTAGATCGCCTTTAGCGTTGGTTGTTCCTGCGCGGCGGACGATTGCGGAGCACAGGTACCGTTGATGCCCAAAGTGCGATCGCCGAGCGGGGTGGGTGCCGTGATACTCAGGCCAAGCTCGCAAGATAGGACTCCCCTGCCGTCGTGCAGATCCAGGTCGGCGTCAATCAGGACCGATTGCACAGCGCGACCCTGAGGCGGCAGCGGCCTGGAGTTCTTGAGCTGAAACGCGGGCTGTGCGCCGCCCTGCTGCAGAATGCAGAGATACGTGTGGAGGGCATCGCTGTTGGGGCACAGTATCGGACGGTTATTGGGATTGGAGTAGCGCATCCTTGCCAGAACCTGGGGATTGTTAGCGTCATAGATCGGGCCGACGGAATTGCTCAGCAGCACGGCTTCTCCGCGCGGGCCTACGATCTTTGCGGCGCCATGAGAGGCAAACGTGATGCGCCAGCCGACGGGCAGATTAACCGCGCCGCTGCCATCGGGAAATCGGGTGGGCGTGAGCGGGGGGACAGGTCCGGAAACCGCGCTTGCAGCCGGCCCGGCAGCCGTGGAGGCGCTCCTCCATGCGTCGGTCAGTGCGCGCAGCAGCGTCGGCTCGGTTTTGGCGAAGCGGCTGGAGTCGTCGTAGAGCACTGCGGCTGCCGGCTTGGTCCCAGGCGCCACCGAGACGATGGCCAGTCCGGCGATTCTCCTGTTGCCCTGTGCCTTCGCAGTCACCGTAAAGAAGGCACCGAAGGTCTGCCTGTCGCGGGACTGGAACACCTTGCCGACCTCAGGCGCGTCGCCGAAATGGGTGTGTACGTAGCGCAGCACGGCGGCCATCGCTGTCGGCGGCGTGCTTTGGTCCGCCGGGCCGTAGACCACCTGCCCGCCGCCGGGGTTGTCGATGACCTTAAACGAGTCTTGTCCGCCGGCGGATTTTGACGACGTGAGGAGCCAGAAAACGCCGAGGGCAAGGCTCACAAGGCCAGTCACGCGCGGCTGGGGCATAGAGACTCCGGTCGTGTTTCTCGCGGGCCGAGGCCGCAACATAGGCCTGGCATTGCTCTGTGTCAAAAGGCTCCGCCGCTTCGCGCGAATGTCAGAATCTGAAGCGCGCTGGTCAAAGCGAGCCGAGTCGGCCGAGTATCGGGTGACTGGATTCCTCGGTCCAGTAGCCGACACGACCATGATGTGCGTAGAGGCCCGTCTCCTGATCGCGATTCAGTGGTAGGGCAGAGTCGTATAGCGGCGCGTCCCGGGGTCCTCTCGTTTTCCGTGCAATAACATACGGTAGCGGGAAGCCATGTTTCCCGGGAATCCCGAGGGGTGCCCGTGCAAGTAGTTGATTGTCGGAGGCGTTCTGATCCTGGCAGAACCTTAAAACTTCGGCGTCTTTTGCGCATTTCACGATGCTGCGACCATCGTTTTCTCTGCAGCCGCAGACGCTAGGATTTTCTCGGCGTAGCGCTCGGAAGCGGAACACGCCGCGCAGGTTGATGCCCTCGGTGCGGCTCGGTGCAACGCGGCCGACGAGCTCGGGCGGGACGGTGCCGCCCCGGCGCTGTGCCCAGTGGTCCAGGACCTTCTGCATCTGGGCGGTGTTCCAGGCCATCAGGATGTTGGCGAGCAAGCTTAAGGCGTCGGCAACGGCCTGCCTGCATCTCGTCGGAGTGCTTGGCTTGATGGCTTGCGACTCGGCCGGTGTAGATCGCTCGCTTCAGAGCATTGACGGCCTCGCCGCGATTGAGCACGCGCAGCAGTTCGCGGCGGAACACGTCGTTGAGGAAGTAGTCGCACAGGAATACGGTGCGCAGCAGTCGGCCGAGATGCACGACCGATTCATAGAGTGGATCGCCCCGAGACGCCGATCCGTAGCGCGCCGTGACGTAGACGGCGCTGGTGTGTCCGGCATGCACGGAGGCGATGAGATGCACGGTGTCGTCCCAGTGTGAGCGGATGCGCTCCAGGTCGACACTGGCACTACAGATCTCGAGCACGCTCTCGGGGATCGCGGTGCCGCGGGGTAGGAATAGATGCCGATCCTTGAGCGCCTTCAATCGCGGACACAGATCAAAGCCGAGGAGTTTGGCCAGCGCCATGGCAAAGTCCGTGTGGCCGTGGGTATCGACGGCCAGTTGCGCGATGTCGAGTTCCTCGTGCCGAACGATACCCTCGATGGCGGCGCCCGCCTGGCGCTGACCATTGAGAACCAGGGGCTGAGCGTGGAAGATGCCCCAGCGATCGCGCATGTGAGAGTAGATGCCGATCGAGGGTGTCTGGCGGCGTGGATCGAGGCGGGCTTGCCAGACCCGCTTGGCGGTCTCAAGACTCATCATGTCGGAGGATGCCAGGTCCGAGCGGCCCCAGGTGGCGGCGATCGGATGGCGATGCATGAACGTGAGCACGGCGCTGCAGGCCTCGGCGAGGCGGCGTTCATCGGCGGCCCACCGCATCGCCTGGCGCACGGCCGAGGCAGCGAGTTGCGGGATCATGCGCGCGGTCTCGGCGGCCGAGAGTGTCGTGCCGTGTGCGGGAATGCCGGCATACACCATCAGCAGTTCATGGGTCGAACGCGGCTCGCGACCGAGCATGATCCAACTGAAGCGCACCTCGGCGTCGACCGCGAGAATTAGCTCAGGAAGTTGCGCTTCGCCGATGCGTCGATCGAGAGCAGTGCGCAGTTTGTCGAGCTGCGGATCCTCCTCCTCGCCCACGAGTGGAGTGAGGTGCAGTTCGTCGTCGACGCGTAGCGCGCCGGCCTCAGCGGCGGCGGCGACAGCCGCGAGGCCTGCCTGCGCTCGCTCCGCCAGCGGCTCAAGGAACGTTCTTGCATCAGTTGGCAAGCCGAGTCTGCGAAAATATGCGCGGCGATGCGCTTGCCATTGCGCTGCGGGAATGAAGAGCTTCTCGCGGCTGCGAAACGCGAGGCTGTGGTCGATCCAGACCGTCCCGTTGCGCAATGCTCGGCGCAGGCCCAGCAGTGTGGCCACCTCAAAGGCGCAGATCGCGCGTTCACGATCGGGTCCGGCAAGGGCCTCTCGCCATACTCTTCCGAGGAAAACGTGGACGGCGGACGGGAGACTGCGTTGATCGTGGGCGTAGAGATCCTGCAGCCTCAAAGGCCGTCACTTCGCGCGGCAGACGCCGCAGACC
>Ga0302325_10024518_pt1 | contig 12542 bp, 8 predicted proteins | sample Palsa_T0_2_FD_201948 | JGI IMG/M metagenome (GOLD analysis project Ga0302325, IMG submission 201948) | Peat permafrost microbial communities from Stordalen Mire near Abisko, Sweden - Palsa_T0_2 | ecosystem: Environmental > Terrestrial > Soil > Palsa > Peat permafrost | place: Sweden: Abisko...
CGTCGCGATGCCAGGGATTAACGGAGTTGACTTTGCAATCCAAATGAGAGCCCTGTTTCCCGCGTGCGAGATCCTGCTCTTTTCGGGGCAGGCAGCCACCACCAACTTGCTGGAGGATGCGCGCAACAAGGGGCACCGCTTCCATTTACTCCAGAAACCCGTTCACCCCACCGATCTTCTTTTTGGAATCGGAATGCTGGGCGAGGCGAAGACGCCAACCGCAACGGCGGAGGAGACAATTCCCAGGGTCAAAAGAGAAAGTGGCGATAGCGCATCCACGGGCGAGCGAGCCTGGTCCTCCTCCGTGTGGAGCCCTTCTGAAATCGCAGACGACGGAGTGAGCGCATGATCTACCGGCAGAAAAGTACCATGGGCACGACTCTAAAGGTGCGGAAAAGGACCTCGAAGGGGGGCGCGGCTTTATAGGCCCTGAGGGCAAGTTTTATCGACGAAAACACCGCCCTCGGGGCTAAAGCCCACTCTTTTCGGTTCCTTCACGTACGGGCTTTTAGCGCTTTTAGCGCATTTTTTTATTTTGCCCACGAAATCCCAGCCCCTGGGCCAAGATGATCAAATGATTTGCTTGATCATCTTGAGCATCTTGATGAAACAAAGGACTTATTTGCTGCTACTCTCTCCCCCACCGGCTGCAGGTTCTTGCTTCATCAGGCAGTGATCGAAAAATGTATCGCTTCGTCGCCATGCATCGCGCAGTACGAAGGCCCTGCGAAAGAAGTGAATCTCACCCGGATAAATGGCCATATCAAACGGCTTTCCCAGTTTCTCCAGGGTATCGATCACTTTGAGCGTCTCCCACAGTGGAACGTTTGCATCGTTCGTGCCTTGCAGCACCAGCAGCGGCCGAGCCAGTTTGTCCAGATGCTTGACTGGAGCCGAGCGATCGTAGAGTTCCGGATCCGTGACCGGCGTCTCGCCCAGGCGCCCCAGAATGAGTCCGCCGGTGGTCCAGGTTTCCCAGTCGCCGACGCCGGCCACATCGATGCCACACCGGAAGAGCGTCGGGTCGGTCACCATGGACTGCAGCGTCATGAAGCCACCGTAGCTCAGTCCCCAGATGCCGATGCGATCCGGGTCAACATAGCTGAGCGTTTTGAGGTAGTCGGCGCCAGCGTTTACATCCTGGGTCTCGCCGCCACCGAGGTCCCGCGACACTCCAGTGGCCCAGTCTCGGCTGTATCCCGAACTGCCCCGGTAATCCGGCGTCAGGACAACGTAACCCTGCTGCGCAAGATACTCGTCGATGCCGTAGTACATGCGATAGTAGCCGGGATGCCAGGCAAGATAATTTTGATCGGCTCCCGAACCGTGAATCCAAATGATCGCGGGATGCTTCTTCGACCGGTCCAGATGCGTATCGACCATCAGCGTGGCCGGAACCGGCTTTCCGTCAGCTCGGCTCGGATAATGCACAGGCACCGGCGCGATCAGATCCTGGGGTAGCAGTCCCGGCGGCAGCGAATTCGTTAGCCGCGTCGGCGTCGCTCCGGGCTTGGCCGCTACGGCATAGACTTCGAGGGGGTGTTCGATTGCGCTGCGCTCGTAGAGCAGCATCGTGCCATCGGCAGAAAACGCCGGTGCGCGGTTCACACCATGTTCCGTCACCACCGGTTCAATCCGTCCGCTATCGACCGTGGCTATCGAAAGGAAACGTTCCATCTGGTTGCCATCCGCGCTGTGCGCGTAGGCGAGCCGCTTGCTGTCCGGCGACCAGGCGGCGTAGCCGTCGCCGAAGTCTCCCTTGCTTATCTGCCTGGCCTGCGATTCGGATGTGGCGTCGATGGGGATGGCATAAACATGAGGCCAACCGCTGCGATCGCTGATAAACGCCACCCACTTACCGTCCGGAGACGTAACATCCATCGCGCCATCGGCAGGAGAAATAAAGGCCGGGTCGTGGTCTTTCCACAGAGTGCGCGTCTCGCCGGTGAGCGAGGTCACCTCGAGTTGCATCGTCTTGTGGTCGGGCGAGAACTCCTCGTGCACGATCGACGGACCCGCGGCCCACTGCATTTCCGTTGACCCGTAGTTACGATCCGAAACGGAAATCCACATGGGCTCGGCCGCGTAGCTGTAAACCGAAACCACGCCGATGCGATCATCCCAGCTCCGGCTGCGGAACACCTTCATCAGGTCCCCGTTGTAGGGCAGGGGTTCGGGCACAGACTCATAGCGCCCCGCGTTGAAAGCAACATACTGCCCATCGCCGGAGAAGGAGGGCTCCGAGGCATGCAGACCCTCCGGCATGTGCGTTAGCCTTCGCCGTGTGTGGGCCGCCAGGGACCCTACCCAGACGTCTTCTTTTTGAACGAAGGCGATCTGCTTCTTATCCGCGGAAAGCGAGAAGCTCGAAACTCCCTGAAAGTCGGCGAGCGGCTTTGGCTTTGCATCCGTGGTGGATACGTTCCAAAGCTGCCCACCTTTGCTGAACAGGATCTCGTCCGCGGAAGACCATTCGAAATGGCCCATGTCCGAAGTCAGAAGGTCAGGATCGACGGAAAAATTTGTCAGCGCAACCGGTGGTTCGCCCGCCCTGACCATAAACAGATCCTGCTTTCCCGCGGCATCCCATAGGAAGGCGATGGTCTTTCCGTCAGGCGACCATCGCGCATCGCTCGGATACTTGATATCGGCAATACGTTCGATCGTGATGCTCCCCCGGGGAACTTCCTGCCCGTGAAGAACACACAAATTTGCCAACAGCAGCAGGCACAACGGATAGCCCTTCCCATTCATCAAAACAAATCTCCGAAGTTAGGTGCTGAATGAACGAGGTCGATGGAAGGGCACGGCTTCAGCCGTGCCTTAAGAGTTCCACGCAATAGCGGCTTTAGCCCTGCGGTATTGCCTTCCTGTCGCATGCGGACTTTTTCCGCAGGCGCTAAAGCCGCGCCCTCTAGAAGCTAAGGCGCAGCGCAAATCGAGCAATGAACGGGTTTATCTGGTTGGTCGGCTTCTCGAAGCTGCTGCCGCCGGTTGGGACTTCGCTGATTACGGTGTTTGCGTTGCCAATATTAAACAGGTCCACGATCGGCTCAAGATTGAATCGATCCCCCAGATGAGTCGGGCGGGAGAGACGCAGATTCACTATATTGACATTGGGAAGGCGAATATTGCCAATCGTTTCTCCAATCACCGAGACTTGACCCTGGTTCAAATTTTCGAAGACAGCGGTAGGCGGTCCGTTGTTTGGATCCAGCGGATAACCGGTATAGTGCTGGTAGTTCAGACCCACGGCGAAGGACTTTGGGAAGGTGTAGTTGCTGAGCACTTTGAACATCTGGGTCGCATCGTAGTTCAGAATCGAATTCTTGCGATTGATTTCGTTGTTGGGGTTGTTGAAGTCATCTGTCAGACCACGAGTGTACGTGCCTTTCTGCTGCTGCAGCGTGTAGCCGGCCATTACCTGCCAGCCCTTGCTCATCCTTTTGGTTACCGTAAACTCCAGGCCGTTGTAATGATTGGTGCCCAGTTCAGGAATATTGGTGATGAGGTAGTTGGATAGTCCAACATCCGCGGGATTCAGATTGTAGAGCGTGATGGGCTGATTCGTGACCGAGTTGATGAGCGGATTGCCCGCGTTGTCGACCGTGGTCGCGGTGTAATCGGAAGCCGGGTTGTCGAGGTTGCGTTCCGCATACAGATTCTTGATGTTGCGAAAGTAGTAGTTGACCCCAACCATCACCGTTGAGAAGACCTGCTGCTCGTATCCCACATTGATTTCGTTGGTATAGGTGCGCTTCAGGTTCGGGTCAACTGTGGTGACAACTCCTCCAGACGCCGCGATCAGGTTGGCCGGCAGGTCCCACTCGCCCGGTTGCGGAATGCCGTCGCCGTTGGTGTCGTTCCATTTGTAGACCTGGGTGCTCAAGCCGTTCGGGTTGATCTGCTCTGTGAGCCCGGCGCCCTCGATCACATCGAACTGCCCAAAATAGGCCCGTATTACCGAGGTTCCTCTGCCGCTTATATCGTAGGCGGCGCCAAGACGCGGGCGGAACGTATTCCAGGTCGCGATATTGGGAGACTTGGGAAACGTCCGTTGCGGGAACAGGGCAGGGAAGGTAGCAGCCGGGCTGCTCTGCGCCGGATAGAACGTGTTGAAGTGATCGTAGCGAACGCCCAGGTTGAGCGTCAGCTTCCGTTTGAGAGTGACAGAGTCCTGCACGTAGCCGGCAGTTTCATGGTAGACGCTTCTTACATCCACAGGAGTGTTGTAGGCGACTACCTGGATTGGCGCGCCGTCGTTATAGATTGCATTGATGCCTTGATCGACCGTGTAGTTATAGCCGTTTCGGTTGACCGAGGTGTCGACGCCGAACTTGAAGGTGTGAGAACCACCCCAAAAATGCCCCTTATAGAACGAGACACCTTCCGCAAGCGCGAAGACACTCGCTGGATTCACAAAGGAGTAGGGCGGGGCGCCCGTCTCCGTGGATAACGTAACATCCTGACGGTTTAATGCGTCGACAGGAGTTCCAGGCTGATTCTCCAGCGGGAATATCTGGTGCAGATAACCGAAGCGGGTGTCGAAGAGCCAGTTATGTAAGGTGCTGGTCCACTCCCCTTGCAGGATGTACGCGGGTTCGATCTGACGCCAGGCCGCGTCCGCAGTCACAAAGGCGTAGGACGTATCGCGACGGAAAAATCGGTTTTGCTCGTTGAACCACCAGACGAAGTCCAGGTGATTGTTCTTTGAGACCTGGTAATCGCTGCGCAGCATAAGATTGCTCTGGTGGTTTGGGTCCGTTGTCGGCGAGCCGTCGGGGTTGGTAACCGAAAGCACGCTCTCCTTAAGGTCATACAGCCGCCAGGAACCGAATAACCACCACTTATCTTTCAGCAGGGGCCCACCAAGATTTGTCGCCACATCTCTCGCCATGATGAACGGCGTGCCGGACGGTACGGGAACGCCGTCATAGACGGGATCTTTGATCGTCGCTTGCGTGCCCGCGGACTGGTAGTAGAAGGCGGCAAGTCCGTGCATCTGGTTGGCGCCTGATTTCGGAACCAGGTTCATGTACACGCCGCCGACGGCAACCTCTGCCGGCGCGCTATCCGTGACTACCTGCAGTTCGGACAACGAGTCGTCGTCTGTATAGAAGGATGTATAGCCACCCGTCGCTCCAGGCCAATTGAGCCGCAAACCGTTGAAACTGTAAACCTGGTCTCCCGGGAGGCTTCCATGGACCTGCATGACCGACTGTTGAAAGCTCTGGCTGCCCGCGATGTCGAAGTCGCTTGTGGCCACGCCAGGCGCCTGCGCAACTGTCGAAAATATGTCACGCCCGCCGGGAACGTTCTGCAGCAAAGCATCGTCGAACGTTGTGGTGGAGGTGTTATTCGTTGTGTCAACCACGGGTGCATCCGCCGATACCAGCACCGATTGTTCACTCGCGCCAATGGCCAATTGGGGGCTAACTGTTGCCGTAAAACCAGGCGTAATCACAATGTTTGACCGGACCTCCGTCTTGAAGCCAGACACGGTGTAGGTCACTTTATAAGCGCCCGGCGGCAGGGAATCAAACAGGTAGCCACCGCCCGCGTCCGTCGTAGTCTTTCGCGAGGTCATCAGCGCCGGACTTTCGGCCGATACGGCTACGTTGAGCACCACGCTGCCAGAGGCGTCTGTAACCACACCACGTATCTGTCCGGTGATGGCGACCTGAGCAACGATGAGGGATGAGCTGATACTGAGGAAGAACGAAAGCAACAGGACTCTCTTCATCATGACCTCTCCTTAACTTGCGACTTCGGTGGGCCTAAACAACCGGGTGCTGCAGATGCCAATCCGTGTGCGCCTGGTATAGCCGTGCGGCCTTTAGAACCACTGCGTCGTTCAAGGCTCGTCCCATGATTTGCATGCCATAGGGCAGGCGCTTCGCGCTGAAGCCACAGGGAACACTGATCGCGGGCAAGCCGCAAAGGCTGGAAACTCCGTCTGGCGCCCGGCGATCTATTTGGAACTTCTTGCGGGTCTTCGCCGCCGCCGGGTCATTGGGATCGTCAGGATCCTTCGCGTGCAGGGGCTGTGCGGCGGTCGGCTGGGCTGGGGAGATCAGGACGGAGTAGCGGTCGAACATCGCGTCCGCCGTGCGCTGCAGCTTCAACCGCACACGCTGGACGTGGAGGTAATCTGTAACCGAGAACTGCTCGCTGGCGTAACCGTTGATTCTGCCCAGCGGGTCGGTAAGATCCTTGCACTTGCCGGAGTGGATCAAGTGCTCATAGGCGCTGGCCGCCTCCATAAGAATTGTCAGCTCGGCCGCTTCTTCAAAAGGTCCGTCTGGGAACTCACAAGACTCTACGGTGGCGCCGGCCTTCTCGAAGACAGCACAGGCTTCGGTGAGCGCTTTCTCCGTCCCCGGATCACTTTTGGTGTAGACATTCGTGAGGCGGCCGACGCGGAGCGGAGCGTTCTCAGTTGGATCGGTTTCCTGATACGCAAAAGGCCGCGCGGTGGCGCCGATGGAATCGTGGTCAAGTGGGTCGTGGCCAGCCAGCACGTTCAACACCAGCGCGCAATCCTCCGCAGTGTGCGCCATGGGCCCCAACTTGTCCATGCTGTAGGCAATCGCCATCGAGCCGTAGCGGCTGACGCGGCCGAAGCTGGGGCGCAGTCCGGAGACTCCGCACCACGAGGATGGGCAAAGAATCGAACCGCGCGTATCGGAACCCAGGGCCCAGGGCGCGAGACCAGCCGCGACGATCGCGCCTGAACCACTGGACGATCCACAGGTCCAGCAGTCCGGGTTCCATGGATTACGCGCCGGTCCCGTCAGCGAAGCTTCGCCGGAGCTATAACCCAGGCCACCGGCCAGCTCAATCATCGCCGCTTTCCCCAACAGGACCGCACCGGCCTGATTGAGGCGCTCGATCACGGTTGCGTCGTAGTCGAAGCTCTGATGCGCAAAGGGCACCGCGCCCCAAGTGGTGGGGTAGCCCTTGACCGTCACCAGGTCTTTGACGGCGTAAGGAACCCCATGGAGGGGTCCGCGATAACTACCGGCTTTGATCTCTGCTTCCGCCTGCCGTGCCTGGCGAAGTGCAAGTTCCGGCGTGAGGGTTACGAACGCATTCAGGCGTACGCCAATCGTTCGGCCGCGTTCGAGATACCCCTCGGTCAATTCCACGGGCGAAAGCCGGCCTTCGCGGATAGCGTCGCCCAGCCCTCGTACCGGCATGAAATAGGTTTCCTGGGGGAGCATGGAGTCCTCGACAACGCTGCTCAATCGATCGAGTCAACGCGCCACGTGCCTACTGTTCCCGGGGATAGATACGCAGCGTGCGCTGCGTATGCGCCTGCAAAAAGGAAGAATTTGGGTGGAGAAATCGCAGGGCTGGATTTTTTGTATACAAGAATGAACGCGAAGTCAACAGGTTTTTAGAGTCCTATGACGCATTCCGGCACGCCTCGGTCGCGTGTCCGTCTCGCAGGCATCGGGGGATCTGCCCAACGGTTTTGCGTCCTATGGGATTTCAAAACCCGGGATCTACGATGGAGGTCATACAATCTAAAAGATCAATGAAGTCCTTAAAGTGAGACGAAGCCCAATTTATGCCACTAGCTAGAACGAAGAAGCCCTCCAGGGTGACGATCCCAAAACGCGAGCATGGAACCAGCGTGCTTACCGCTCTGAAAGAAGTTCGAGAACTCATCGTGCACGGGAAGCTTTCGCCCGGGACGTGGATCGTTGAGGAAGAACTGGCCAAGCGTCTTCACCTGAGCCGGACACCTACGCGCGCGGCGCTGCAATGGCTGCAGCAGGAGGGTTACGTTCGTGAGCAGCGGACGGCGACCAAGTCGCGCATGATTGTTTCGCCGCTGACCAAGGAAGATGCGAACGAGTTGTATCCCTTCATCGGGCGCATCGAGGGTCTTGCCGGGCGAATTACGGCAGCGCTGCCGAAGGCTAAGAGAATGGTTATTGTCCAACAGCTGAAGGCGATCAATCAGCAGCTTGCCGACATAAAGAGCGACCCCAGCAAGCAGGGTGGGATTTTTGACCTCGATCGTGGCTTTCATCACCTGGTGATTGATTCTGGTGCGGGTCCGCGCCTGCGTGCCTGGCACAACACCATCGAGCCGCAGGTGGAACGGTACTGGCGTTTGTACGCCAGCTCCATTATGAGTAACCTTCAATCGTCGATCAATGAGCACAACGACATCATCCGCGCATTGACTGACGGCAATGCAGATAGCATGGAACGCGCCCTGCAGATCAATTGGGAAAATGGCTGTTCGCGCTTGGGCACCGTCATTGATATGTTTGGGGAACGAGGCAGCTGGTAAGACCGCCGATCGGGTTCCGTGCATCGGTCATCATGCTGCGACTCCCTTGAAGTTGGAAATGGGTATCTCGGTAATCGCGGGCCGGCTGTCGAGAGCCGTTTTGAAGACCTCCCGAGCGGCCGCAAGCTCTTCGCCGGCAATCTCGAGCCGTGGCGGGCGAACACGAGCGGAACCCACGCCGGCTTGCTCCTGCACCCACTTGATGAGTTGGACAAATTTGGGAACGGTGTCCATGCGCAGCAAAGGCAGGAACCATCGGTAGAGCTCGAAGGCCTCCTGGTGCTTTCCGGCTTTGGCCAGGTTGAAAAGTTTGACCGACTCTGCAGGATAGGCATTGACCAGGCCGGCAATCCAGCCCTCTGCGCCCGCCGCCACCCCTTCCACGAGACCGTCGTCGACGCCGGTAAGAATCTTCAAGCGATCGCCTAGAACCTCCCGGATTCCGGTAACCCGACGGACATCGGCGCTGGATTCCTTGACCGCGTGGAAGTTGGCATGTTCCTCGGCCAGCTCGGCAATCTGGCTGGGCAGGAAATCGGTCTTGTAGGCGACAGGGTTGTTATAAAGCATGCAGGAGAGCGAAGTAGAAGCCATGACTGCCGCGACATGCGCCTTCATCTCGCGCCAGTCGGAGCTATAGACATAAGGCGGCAAGACCATGAGGGCGGAGCAACCGGCCTGTTCGGCCTCTTTCCCGAGCCGTATTGCAGCTTGAGTCGAAAGAGCAGCGATGCCGGCGACGACAGGCGCCTTTCCAGCGGCCCGGACCACCGTTTTGAGCACGTCGACTTTCTCCGAGGCTTCGAGCGTTGCCCCTTCGCCAAGGGAACCGAGCGCGACCAGGCCCGTGCATCCATTGCCCAGCAGCCACGCGGCATGGTGTGCGAGAAAGGTGTGGTCGACCGCGAGATTGTTATCAAACGGCGTCGTCATTGCGGGCATTACTCCAGACCAGATCATGCATTCTCCTGAGTTAGATCCTGTTGTGCACTACTAAGACAAAACGCGCTTACGGAGACGGGGAAAAGCGGAGGACGAATCGACTTCATCTTCCAGCCAAAGAGCATCTCGGTTGCCGGACCACAGATTCTTCCCTGGCAAGGACCCATGCCGCAGCGGGTCTGCAGCTTGGCGTCCGTCCAACTGCTGCGCGTAGCGAGAGATCGGTAGGGCACATCCTCGCAGCGGCAAACGATGGTTTCGGGCGCCGCCAGGGAGCGGAGTTCCGGTCGCAGTTGAAAGGCCTTCTGCAGCTGCGCGGCAAAGATTCGCGCTGCGCGGTTGTGGGTTCGCAGCGCTTTGCCCGGATGACCGGCGCAGCTATGCCCTGCAATCTCGCCCTGCAGCAGGGCCGCATCCAGGCCCGCGATGCCGGTGGGCTCGCCGGCACAATAGATGTTGCTTATGGAAGTCTGCTGGTTTTCATCGACCTCGACGAAGCCGTCGCGCAGCGTGCAGCCGAGCAACGAAGCCAGTTCAGTGTTGGGAACCAGGTGAAAGCCGCAGGCAATCAGGTCACAGTCTTGTTTCCAGGTCTTGGCGCCATCGCTGAGTTCAATCCCTCGGAGCATTCCGGTTCGCTCGTCGGCCAGAGCGGAGACGGGCCAGCAGCCGGTTCGATAGGGCGTCTTTCTCAAGGTGTGCCGGTAGCGAACGCCTTGCCGGATCTTTGCCGGATGAGAGCGCAGCGCGAACGCAAAGGGGACGAGTCGTGAGAGATGCGCTTGCTCAGCAACGCACACAATCTCTGCGCCGTATGCCTGCAGATGCGACGCCACCGCGAGAAGCAGTGGGCCGGATCCAGCGACCACGATTCGCTTGCCGTGTACCGGAAATCCGCCTTTGACCAGAGCCTGCAGCCCGCCCGCTCCGAAGACCCCGGGCAGCGTCCAGCCGGGAAAGGGAAGAAATCGTTCCCGTGCGCCGGTCGCCAGAATGAGCTTCTGATAACGGAGCACGAGAACCTCGTCGTCGGCGGCGGTTTCGCGCACTGCGTAGAGCGTCGATGGCGCGCCGGCATCGAAGACGCGATACCCGAAGAGCAACGTTGCACCGCAAGCGTCAAGCTCCTGGAGCGCCTGAGTCCTGGCAGCGGATTCGTCGTCGTGTATACGATGGCCGGGAGCCTGCACGCCATCGCGCCAGATCTGACCGCCGGCCGCGGGATTGTCATCCAGCAGAATGACACTGCGGCCGTGCTGTGCAGCGGCAGACGCAGCAGCCATGCCGGCCGGTCCTGCGCCCACGATGATGACATCTGCTTGTTTCATCGTTCCGTTTCCACGATCATGCCATCGCGACAGGTCAACTGACAGGTACGCCTATGCTGGACGCCATTGACAGTCGCACGGCACTCGAAGCAAATGCCCATGCCGCAGAGTGCAGTGCGAGGTTCGCCGGTTTCCGACTTGCGGCAGGGAATGCCCGCTATCAGTAGCGCCGCAGAGACCATGGACCGGGGTGCAAGCTGCATCGCCGTGCCGTTCACCCAAACTGTCACATAGTCAGGCATGCGAGTACTCATGGTTGGCGGTGCTTCGCGGCAAGTAAGGCGCCGTATCGATGACCGGCGTGCGGTTGAGCATCTGGTCGACGAGAAGACGAGCAGCGCCGGGAGCGTTGGTGATGCCCAGACCCTCAAAGCCAACCGCTAGCCAGAGGCTTTCGTCATCGCAGAGGGCAGCCGCGGGTCCAATCAGCGGCAGGTTATCGGGTGTTGAAGCGCGGAATCCCGTCCACGCGCGAAGAACCGAGAGTTTGCTAAGAGCGGGCATGTAGAGCTGCGCGCGTTCCAACATCCGTTCGAGCATGAAGGAGTCGGTTGCGGGGTCCACATTGCCGTACTGGCGCGAGGACCCAATAAGGATCTGGCCGGTACGACGAGGCTGAATGTTGAAGGCGACTGAATCTGCCTGAACCTTGTGGGCGCTCTTGAGGTAGCCCAGTTCGACTAGCTGATGATGAAGGAACCCGGGATACCGATCGGTGATCAGCAGATGTCCTTTGCGGCTCTTGATGGGCAGTGAAGGTAAAAGGGCGCAGTTGGTTCCGGTGGCCAGGACGATGCGATCGCCGTGGAGAGTGGCGCCGTCGGCCAGGCGCAGTTCGCCGCGCGATGCTGCGACCACGCCAGAGCCAGGCAGGTATGTGGCTCCGCGCGCCTGGGCCTGCTCGAGGAAAAAGCCCGCGGCGGCCGGAGGGTAGATGACGCCATCGTCAGGAACCAGAAGACCGCCAGCGAGGCCCGGCCGCAGGTTGGGCTCCTCGGTTGCGAGTTGGCTGGCGTTGAGAACTTCGGCGAGCACTCCAGCGGCGAAGTAAGTGTCGTACTTGGCGTGAACTTCGGCCATCTCCTCGTCATCGGTTGCGACCCACAGCGTGCCGCGGCTTTCGTATTCAACCGCGGGAGGCAACTCGGGGATAAGCTGCTGCCAGAGCGTGCGGGAGTAGCGTGTAAGCGCGAGTTGCGCGGGGGAGTCGTCCATGACCACGAGGTGGCCCATGCCTGCGCCAGTAGCGCCTGATCCAGGAGTATTCGTCTCCACCAGGCCCACCTGCAGATTGGCCTCCGCGCACTCTTTTGCCAAAGCGCAGCCGACGATCCCGGCGCCCACGATCAGTACATCGAAGCTCTTCATTCGAACGCGATGCCACGCACGAAAGGATCATTGCTATGGAAGATGAGCCGGGATTCGGCGGTGACCCAGGCGCGGCCAGTAATCGTTGGGTGAATGTGACCGTTTGCGGACTCGCTGATTTTGCCTTCAAAGAAGGTCCCGAGGATGCCCTCCTGGATCCACGTTTGTCCTGGCAGGAGCTGGCCATCGGCGTACAGGCAAGCCATTTTCGCGCTGGTTCCCGTGCCGCAAGGGGAGCGGTCGAAAGAAGCTCCGGGGCATAGGACGAAGTTACGCGAGGAGGTTGCGGCAGACAATGGAGCGGCAAAGAACTCAATATGGTCGATGGGCGCGCCCCCATCGCCGGTGATGCCGGCGGCAACGAGCGCCGAACGAACTGCTGTGGCCGCGGCCACGAGCTGAGCGCGGTTGGCAGGCGAGATTTCGAAGGGGTGCTCTCCAATGAGAAAGAACCAATTTCCTGCCCACGCGATATCTCCAGTGAAGGTTCCATAACCCGGCACGTCGATGGGCGTGCCGGCGCGCAAACGGAAACTGGGGACATTGGAGACGGATACCCTTCCGTCCTTGTGGAGCTGCGTGGTAACTGTGCCGAC
>Ga0302325_10024520_pt1 | contig 12542 bp, 10 predicted proteins | sample Palsa_T0_2_FD_201948 | JGI IMG/M metagenome (GOLD analysis project Ga0302325, IMG submission 201948) | Peat permafrost microbial communities from Stordalen Mire near Abisko, Sweden - Palsa_T0_2 | ecosystem: Environmental > Terrestrial > Soil > Palsa > Peat permafrost | place: Sweden: Abisko...
ATACATTGTACACACATCACTGCATCCCTCTACAATTGCATTCATTTATACGATTATTCCGCTGCCGATTAAGCTCATAACTTAACAACTGGTAAGGAAGCGGTAATAAGTTCACCAAGCAGTGAATGAACCATCACAATGAATTCACTTATTAGATTCATATTTTTACAAGTGAATTATAATTTCGCCTCCCGATTTTCGGAGGTTTAGTGCATTTGATCAACCTTATGACTCTCGCGAATCCTTCTTACGAAACAAAATTTTCTTTCACGAACACAACCGAAGTAAAGTAAAAGAAGTCAACATGTTGTAAAGATTGGCTCTGGCTTTGCTTTCTTTCTCAGTCGTTCTCTTTGTCAATTCTACAAAAAGTTTTTTTGTTTGGAATACCGCTGGATTCCCGCAATGGCAAAATCAAATCTCCAGATCAGGATGATGGCTAAAGCGCGAGGAAGGGCAAGCTTCAACTCTCTCAAGATGGCTGAGATTATCTATGGAAGGTGAATTTCCATTTCTCTTCCTATGATTCATACGTCATGTTTCTAACCAGGTCTTCAAAAATTCTAGCAAAGAAGCAGTCGACCGCCGCAACCTAGCCTTCCAACGCATTGAAACTGCCTTGGGAACCACCAACACCCTCAAACTGCCGGCAACATACAGCAACATGAACCGCCAAGAACTCTTCCTCGAAGGTCTGCGCGCAGGAAAGATCACCTTCGAAGATGGCGTTGATAACAATTGCGACACATTCCACCACATCAATCACACCGGCGTCTTAAGCAACTCCAATCCTTTTGGGCTGACGCACCTTCTGTTCATTCCGTGCATTCAACTGCTGGGCACGGATGAGCAGATTTCGTATTGGGTTCCGCTCGCTGAGAAGGGGAAGATTGTTGGGTCGTACGCGCAGACTGAGATGGCTCATGGATCTTTCGTTGGTGGTATTGAGACGACTGCTACTTTTGATAAGGAGACTGATGAGTTTGTTGTTCATTCGCCCACGATGACTTCGACGAAGTATTGGCCTGGTTCGCTTGGATTTGCTTCTTCTCATACCGTGCTCATGGCGAGAATGATTATTGATGGAAAGGACCACGGAGTTCATTCCTTCGTAGTTCAGATTCGGTCGTTGGAGGACTTTAAGCCTTTGCCTGGCATCGAGCTTGGTGATATTGGGTATGTTTTCTTTCCAAAAGTTGTGATATTCGTAGCTAAGGACGTGATAGTCTCAAGATGGCCTACAACGGCACCGACAACGGCTATGCCGCCTTCAACCACGTCCGCATCCCACGTAGCAACCTCCTAATGCGGCACTGCACCGTCACCCAGGACGGAACCTACACCTCCTCTCCCCTCCGTCAAAAATTGGTTTTCGGGGGCATGCTCAACGGCCGCTGGATCATAATCCGCTACGCAGCCTTCCAACTCGCCCAAGCCCTCACAATCGCCACCCGCTACTCCACTGTCCGCCAGCAAGGTTCTCCCTCCTCCTTCGGCCACGAACCAGCAATCATCGCCTACAAGCACCAACATACTCGTCTGCTCACCCTGATTGCAAAATCCTACATCACGATCCTCACCTGGAAGAGCGTCGACACCCTCTACACCTCCCTCAAACTCCGCCAAAAGGAAGGAGATCACAGCACGCTTCCTTACATTCACATGCTAACCTGCGGCCTCAAAGCCTGGTCTACGCAAACCGCCGCTGAAGGCGCCGAAGAAGCGAGGAAGATGTGCGGTGGCCACGGGTATCTCGCTATGTCTGGCTTGCCTGGAATTGTAAGCTCGGTTACAGCGATGTGTACGTTCGAAGGCGAGAATTTCGTTATGTGGGGTCAAGTCGCGAAGTATCTTCTCAAGGGCTTGGAGGCCTTGCAGATGCCGGAGGATATGACGTATATGAGATGCGGTGATCCTGAGTACCCGGATCGGGTGTGCGCTGCGAAGGGGAAGGAGTTCCTTGATCATGGGGTTTTGATTGGAATTTTTCAGCATCGAGCTAAGAGGTTGGCGTATGGAGTTTATGAGCTTGTCAAGGCTTCAGAAAGGCAGGGGATGTCGAGACGTGAAGCGGTCAGTTTCCAGGCGGTACCACTGTTGGTTGCAGGAAGAGCGCACATCGAGGTCTTCATCCTGTCGGAGTCCGTTAAGCAGCTTGCCCTCCTCGGTGCTTCTACAGCAGTATCCATCAAGACGGTTCTCCACCGCATGATCTCGCTCTTCGCGTTAACCACGATCTCAGATCCACTCTCCCCATTCTCATCTTCTTTCCTCGGGGACGGTTACCTCACTGTATTCCACCTCAACGAAATGCAGAAGCAAATCAACGTCTTGCTCGAAGCCTTGCTTCCGGATGCAATTGCGTTGACAGATGCATTTTGTTTCTGTGACGCGAGCTTGGCGAGTGCAATCGGTTGTGCCGATGGTGATGTGTATACGCGGCTCATGGCTTGGACGAGACAGTTACCGGTTAATGTTGATGCCGAGAAGGATGGTGGAGTTTTTACGAAGGGTTGGGAGGAGTATATTAGACCGTTTTTGACACGGGATTTGAGCCATTTGAAGGTTAGGGCCAAGTTGTGAAGTTGGGGATCCTGCATGGTGGGTACTATTTAATAGGGATTGTTGCTTTGCTGGGCCTGATGCTTGCTGTGCTGGGAGTTGAGGCGGAGATAGATAGAGCGGCATTGCTGAGATCCACTGCGACCAATAAAAAGTAATAAATCGACCAATCATCCAGTATCAAGTTTTCACATTGAAATCCGAAATTCCCATCCCGTCACTAATCTGCTTCACGATTTTTCGAATACCCTTAGTCCTCTGTTCTCTCGTAGAGCAGAGGAATAGCGACGCAACCGGCCAAGCGTGAATCCCACCCTCTTCTTCCTGTGACTCCACCCTCACATCCGCATTTTCTAACAGCGCGACAAGATCTTTGATCTCCGGTGCAAAGACTTCTTCTGCTCCATACAAGATGAAGAATCCTTTCTCCGGAGTAGCCTTCCTCCACCACGAAGCATCTTTGCATTTCCCAGGTGAGATCAACGGATCGTGAACTGATATCTTAGTTCCAGAGTACTGTCTAGCGTATCGATGTAGATTTTCTGCATCTAGGTAATCGCTCCTTGTGTTTTTGTCTTTGGCTGAAATGAGGGTTACCCAGGGGCTTATCAGGACTGCCATTCCTGGCAAGCTGAGTTGCGTCGTTATCCCATTGCTGATTTTGGATCCGTCCTTGAAGCCGTTGCCGAGGTGGAGAAGTAGGGAGAGCATGATGTTAGCGCCAGCGGAGTCACCGCTGACAATAATTTGGCTGGAGTGCGTGATTGATTGTAGGTACTTGTAGCCGGCGATTGCTTGGTGGAGTTGAGTTGGGTAAGAGTCTTCTGGGACGAGGGTGTATTCAAGGGCGAGGATAGCGGGGTTGTGGAAGCCTCTGGATAGGAGAGAGAGCAGTGCGAGCAGGAACTCGAGGTAGAAATAAGAAGAGCCCATAGAGAAGCCACCGCCTGTGAGATGATCAGTGAGATTTGTAAATGGTGGAAGTCACGTGCTCGTACCATGAGCATAGTAAAAGACAATATCTGGCTCTCTATTCTGGTCTTGAATAATCCAAAGGCCCTTGAAATTATGCTATAGATATCAGCGCTCTGATGGATGAGTTCGAATGTGAGATGTACCTCTTTCATCTCGTGCCAATGGAGTGGCGAGCGAAGATATCCATGTCTGAGCATTCGAAACCTCAAGAATGGCAATGCGACCCATTTTGAGATGAAGACCCTCCCAATACTAGCAGGAATGTATGCAAAAGCATATCTAACACATCGAATGACTATATCCTCGAACCATGAGGCTTGTTGTACAAAAGGGGGGCGATGTTCTCGGCTCAAGAGGAGGCGGTCGCGAACGAAAGTCAGGGGTAATCTTAAAACTGGGAAGAATCAGCCTTCGCACTCAGTGAAGTTGGCATTTGGCCCAATGGTAGAGCGTCAACTGTGGTAGAGATAATAGAGCACATAGCATTGATTTTGAGGTGAACATACGCAAGAACGGCAACGCCTTCAGCCCACAGAAGAGTGTTGGGAAGAACCCCACGTGAAGTATCAGCTGTGGGGCAAGAAATACCAGAAAGACGAAGCAATCAAGCCAAGAGACCTGCCCCAATATCATGCTTCCAACAGCGATACCTCACTTGGGACTGCTCAATTGAGAGGCAATAGCCTTGGTTAAAAAGGGGAAAGGGTAAGTATATGGTGAGGAAGGACGGAGAAGAGTGGTTGAGATGATGACATGGCATGATCCTAAAATCATTAGCCGAGTCGATCTGGATACCAAGCCCCCTAATGATTTTCATAGCAGACAAGCAAGCAATCCCCTATACGGAGACCTTAAAAGGCCTCGTCATAAATCCGCAATCAAAAGTCGAGTTTCCTCGTGATCGGAATAAAGAAGTTCCCCTACCGAGGTAGGTAGGTACCTACCTACCTAAGGTATTGATTGACAAGGGTCTTTAGGTCACGTGCACGCCAAACCTTCTTGGAAAGCCGTAATCGCGACGACTTCGAAATCTTGAAACGACACAACACAACCGGTGAATCAACACCATGACTTGCGATTCATGATTTGGGCGAACGAGCCTGTACACTCCTTTCCCTTCCTTTATGACTCTTCTGCTATTGAGATAAAGACGCCTGGAAATACTCCTGCGTCCGCGCCTTGTGGCACCTTTGTCATCATGGCGACATCGACAACGTCCGCTCAAGTTGAGCTCATCAAGTCAGTTGCCCTTGCAGCCATGCCATTGACGCTTTGCTAATGACAGAAAAGCTCCCTATCCCAAGATGAGATCCCCATAAAGCTTCGATGCGCCATCTGCAGCAGATTGGCCGTCAACGCCTTCCGACTTCCGTGCTGCGAACAGGCGATTTGCGAAACTTGTGAGTATCCGCGGAGGCCTGCATCGTCTCATCCCTAACCATAAGTACAGGCCAGTCGAGTCTCCCTTCGTCTTGTCCCGTCTGCGAGCATACTCCTGTTGCAGCTGCGGATTGCAAACCCAACAAGTCATTACGAACCACAATCAAAGTTTTCTTGCGAACCGAAGAGAAGAAGCGTGAAGCTTTACGCCTGAAGGAGGAAAAGAATACTCCTCCAGATACTCCCATCTTACCTGAGCCAACGCCGGTCGAACAGACTCCAATCATCGAAGAGACGCCCACTAAGCAACCTATCTCGACTGAAGTTCCCACTGAAGGTGCGCCTTCAGCGGAACAAGTTGATGAGGCCCTTCCTACTGTGGAACAAGTTATACAAGCTGAGCAAGATATTCCTCAGCCATCCATCGAAGTATGTCATCTATCACTCCTCAAAATTCAGAGCTAACAATCGAGCAGGAGATTGCACCTGGCCAGGAATCTATCGCGGAGAACGATGTGAACCCACTCTATTGCATAGCTGAGACTGGCGAAGGAGACGGCGCGCAGAAAGACCTTAATGGTCCTGTAGGGCAAGGTGTATCTCAGACACATGGATTTGGTGCTGGATTCGGATTCGATCCTAGCGCCGCTGGCGGATTCCCGGGAATGGGCTTTGGAGGCGACATGAACCAGATGCAGATGATGATGGCGATGCAGAATGGCATGGGAGCCGGCAACTTTGGCAATTTCCCAATGATTGGTAAGCTTACCTTGAGCCTCACTCGTAATATGCCAGCTAACGATGTAAAGGGATACCTGGAATGAGCATGGATCCGATGATGATGCAGAACATGTTTATGAATGGTGGATTTGGGGGTGGCATGAACGGCATGAACGGCATGAACATGGGAATGGGTATGGGAGGCTTCGATGGCGGTGTTGGCACAGGCTTCAATAATGGATGGAACGGACAACAATCATGGAATGTCGGACCAGATAATTTCAATCATCCAAATGCAGCCAGCATGGGTCACGGTGATTATGGAGCAAATAACTCTGGATACGCCGCTCACTCTGCAGGATATAACCAAGGTAATTATGGACGCCCAAATCAGTACAATGACTATCAGAACAGCTACGGTTCCCAAGGATATAGAGGTCGGGGTAGGGGTCGAGGCGGGTATGGTCGTGGAGGTGGCTATGGGTATGGTTCCAACGGTGCCAATGAAGCCTTCCCACAGCAGTACCCGCAGCATGTCTCCGGACAACAGTCGAATAGTAACATTCCAACGGGCCCAAAGGCTGATGAGACCCCGGGCACGCCTGGAAACGTCGATGAGTTCGGTAGAGAGATACGACAGAGGTCCGCAACCAAGGAGGATACTCCCGCGAAAGCCCCTGAAGGCGAGAATGCGGTTGAGCAAGGCACTATGACCGCTAAAGATGATCACGAGGCTGAAGTACCCTCTGATTTTATTCGGGAAAAAGAAGCTCCAGTGCCCACAGAAGAGAACAATGTGCCAATGCCCATTCAGACACTCGACGATATGAATGCTGCTCCGTATCAAGGTGATCACAATGACGAAGGATACAACGCAGGATATGGTCATTCCCGAGGAGGCTACCAAGCAAATTACCGCGGACGAGGTGGAAGCTTTGCTGCAATGCAGCCTCCCATTGTGAAGCCAGTTGATATTCCCATCAATGCACCAACTGGCCCTAAAGCTATGCGTGAGGGGTTGCCAAATACCAGCTTAGCTAACTTGCGTGGACGAGGATACTCAATAGCTGGTCGAGCAAGTTCGAGACACAGTCAGAGCGCGAGTGCCAGTGTCGTTCCTGAGACATCAGAAAGGGATGACAGAGGTCAAGAGAGAAGTAGATCACCCTCACGAGAGGGAGAGAGATCTAGATCCAAGTCAAGAGACAGGAAGAGAAGCAGAAGTAGGAGTAGAGAGAGACATCATCGCAGACATAGGCATCGATCGACGTCTATCTCTGAGGATGAAAAGGAGACTGAAAAGCGCAGAGAACGTCGACGAGAGCGACGCCGCCGTCGCGAAGAGGAAGATCCTAGCGACGAGCGCCCTGCAGATGAAATCAATGAAGACAAAGGAGATAAGGTGGGTGAGCAACGATCTCGGTCCGCTTCTCCATCCGAGTCGAAACGCTCAAGCCACAGAAGTCGTCGAGATAGAGATAAGCACCGGGAGAGAGACCGCGAGAGTGATAGAGAGCACAAATCCTCGACCACCAAACACCGCTCACACCGCTCCCGCCACGACGACAGATCGCGAAGCCGAGATCGAGACCGGGATCGGGATCGGGATCGTGATCGGGACCGTGAGCACAGACACCGCCACTCCCGTCACCACTCAGAAGAAGCCCCCGAGCGACCCAAAACATCCGATAAAGAACCTAAAGATCCCATCGAAGAGGTCGACTCCTCCCGCCGACCTTCGGATATCTCCAACGGCGCGAACGGCATTGAAATCAAAGGCGCCAGCACCCGCCGCAAGAGCACAATCGATGATCTCCCCGTCTCCATACCCACTGGACCCCGTCAAGACCGCATCTCAGCCTCAACATCAAGAGCTGATCGCGAGAAAGAAAAGAACAGATCGAGCAACAGCCGGCACCACGACTCCTCTCGCTCCTCTCGCCACGAACCCTCCCGCTCAAGCCGCACCTCTGACGAAAAGGAAAACACTTCCCAAAACCCGTCCAAACCGGCGCCCGCGCCTGCACCAGCAGTCAAAGACCCCCACGAACTCGAACGTGAAGCCCGAAATCGTGAGCGTTTACTCAAAGAAGCGCAACGTATCGCAAGCATGGGGATGGACAGAAAGCGGAGCCGAGATGATGGTGAGGACCTTGGCAGCAGGAAGGGGAGGAAAAAGGGACGACGAGGTGGGGCTGTTATGGAAGGCGACGCGGCCGAGGAGGCGAGGATTGCGAGGCTGGAGGCTGAGAGGGAGGGCGCGAGATGGGGATAATTTGCTTCTATTTCTTTCTTCCATATTTTCTTGTGGGAATCATTGTTTAGAGATACATATTACAGAGAGGGAACAAAAGGGGAACAAAACGTTGTTTTGATATATTTGCTGGCCTGGCTGGTTGGGGCATAGAGGTAGCTCTTTGAATTGACATGCGCAAAAGGAAAAGTTAGGAGAGACGGGAGGAGAAAACTTGTACATCACTCCGCTTCCATTTCTCTTCTACCTGCTTAGCAAGGAGGTAGCTGAAGCATAAATGCATTATATGGCATTGTATACCTGCTCCTGTCGTTCCTGAGGGATGAGTGCGCACAGGCCGGGGGTATGAGTTGTACTTTAGGAATTAAGCTCTTCCTGACTGTTCGTTCTCGGCTGCGTTGTGATATCGAGGAGGTTAGATGGTATTTGTAGTGACTGTAGCGGCTGAGAGAAGCCTATCGTCAAGTGACGGGTGTGTAACCAACCATTGCTAGAAATTTATTTCTCTTCTATGTTCCTCCCCCTCTCGTTAAATTAGTGGAGTGGAGGCATAGAATCATCTTGGGAATCAGATTGGAAGCTCATTCTTCAAATTCTTAGTGATTTTCGGCACAGATTTGATTAGAGGCGTCAGGTCATGCCATTGCGGCTGGAAGGCCGAATTTCTGATTGAAGAAAGAAAACGAACAAGAAATAGTTAGTCGCTCAATACAATTTGTTCCGATGTATTTTCTGTGCTTCTTCGGAGTGATCTCCGGCTTGCGTGTGCGGGACGTTATTTAAGGTTAGATTTGGAATTATTCTTTTAAGCTTTTTCAGGGGCGCGGCCTCTCGACACCAAACCTTATAGTATCGGCGCCGCCCCTGCACAGCGGTATTACTCTGTTTGATTCTTCCACCTCTCGCTCTTGTTGAACTTTTATAGACGGCACGAATGATTGCAACCTCTGGCTCTGTCGATTCAAGTGCATCTTAGCTTAAGGGCAAAGGTGGGGCCAGATAACCTGTTCCTTGGAAACAGCGTGTAAGCCTCCAGCATTTCTGGAAATGCACCAGCACGAGCCTCCTTTCCTTCAGTTCAAGATCATCTTGGATAATTCGGCGGTGGCCACCTCTCTCTTGTGGAACGGTTTTTCTGATGAGGATTGATTGATGTTTTTCTAAGGAAACTCTAGCCCTATAAAAGTGGGGCTAGCCCCTGATTTTCAACATCTCTCTTGCTCTGAGCGCAGACAACCACTGCAATTACATGCCCTAGTCTCCTACCGCATAACAACTGCTATTAGTGGAGCCTCAATCTCAACGGCCATCCAGCCTCCTTCCAGAGGTCACTAGCCACGGCGTTGCCGCTGCCATTTTTAGTGGTACACTTTGTGGAGCTTGTTCGACTTATGCTTGAATTCTGAAGACATGGGTTGTGAATTCTATTGAAGTCCATTTGCGCTTTCCAAAAACGGCAGGACGCTGCTTGAACAAAAGTCTACTCCATACTGCCATCTCAACTCATTGTCCCAGGGTTGCGCTATTCAGCATATAACATGTCTTCTCTTCCTTCTCAAAAGAGACGACGAGAATCTGTTTCCTTGATTTTTCATTCTTGAAATCGTCATTTCCTGAGGCATGCGGCTCTCTCATTTTCCCTCCGTACTTGTGGGGGCCCTTATGCTTCATTGATAGAGTGAAAACCAAGGCTGTATTTGCGCATTGTATGGTGTTTACTTTCTATGTTCAAGTTGTATCATCACTGAATTTGAACATAGGTGGGATCAGTGATACAAGCTCATGCTAATCAAGATATCGGCGATGTAATGGCAATGGGGTTCGTTCCCGTCCACCTTCCGATGTATTTAGTACATTCGATGTACGGAAGTATTTCAGTACGAAGGTAGCGTCTGGAGATTACAGGGCATGTCCCCGTAGTACAGGGAGTAGGTCGCTAAAATCACAGGGACTTATAGGCTGCTTTAGCGAGTGTTACCCTATATCACGACGTGGCGTAGTCCGTGCAAAGATGCTTCCAAGCTCCTTATAGGCTAGAAGCCTATAATTTTAGTGACTTTCAGCGTGCGACGGGAAAGATTACAGGGTATTGTAGCGCTCGGACGCTGTAATCTCCCGAATTTTGACCTCAACCTTCGTACTTTCGATGTATTTGGTACTGACAGATCCAAAGACTCGATGAATTTGCTTTGAATATTGGTGATGCTACGCAATCCTTCGTGGACACTACTCCCCACTATCTTTTCGGACTATGCAGCAGCGGTTGGCTTCAAACTCTATATTAGTACGATGCCTGTGCTTCTGGAGCTGCATGCTATGGTAGCAGTTCCTGTAATAGACAGTATGATTATACTTCTATTTTCACCTAGCCCTGGGAAGTACAGCTCACTATCGGGGCCCGAACGGGTTTCCTATGATCAGCAGGGAGTATTCAACAAGTCCTACACGAGTTGGCTAAAATTAACGCATTAACAGCTTTCTCGAGTGAAGGGTTCACAAATACTGAATAGACCGGTGGGTATATCATTCCATGGACTTTATGCGGATGTTGATACGATGTCTAGCCTGGAAGCAAACTTTAGCGAATCAGATGTTCTCCATCCCTGATTTCGACGAGACAGACGTGTACTATGGAGGTGCCAGCTCTTACTCTAGTTGGCATTATTGCTAAGGGGGTGTCTTCGATAGTCTTTTTAGTTGAGAAACTGCTTGGCTAGTGAGAGGCAACCCCAACCCAGAGACTGTGAGGACTACCTTCGCAGGCGATGTTGGAGTTGATGAAACGGTCCTAGCAGGGGCAAAGGAGCATAAGAAAGGCTATATGATGGGTAAGAGAATGATAATCTAGCGCTCTCTTCAATCAGGATACTGACTCAGAATTACAGGTCTGAGCACGCTTCAATACAAGTATTGATAAGAATCACCCGGAAGCTATTCATTTCGGCCTTGAGTGTTGGCTGATAGAATCTAGTATGGCAAAAATGTTTTTCGCACTGGTGAAGGCAATTTACCTTCTAGAATGGCATTCCCAGAATGGGGACCCAGCCCGACTTCATTCAGGTCCGGACAATGAATGATGGCCCGGAGAGTCATGACATTGAAAATATATGGCCGGAGCAAAACACTGACAGCGAAACAGGATTATAATCTCCTCAATTCTTAGAGCTACTCAGTAGTAAGCTAACAGCGAAGCAGCTGCGTACGTAGAACCTAGCTAGCTCCACACAGCTTGGCAACCACTCATCACGTCTTTCATCAACGCATGGAAAGCAGGGGGTTCTACTGCCACCATGAGTCCAGCACCCAGTCAACTTTATGCTGTTGGCGTTATGTGGTACAAAACGATTTTGATGGATGGGGCCTGCTATAACGACGATGGGTCGACTGACCGCAAAACACCTAAAATGTTCTACGAGAAGCCAGATGGATACGATGATAGGTAGAATGCAATCAACTGAGCGATGGTTCTCACACCTGGTAATCAACTTTGAAACACTATTATAGACACATTTTACTGACTATCCATTATTAGGTATCACAGGAGAAGGGTATTCCACTCGAGTCGTAACCAATGAGGTTGTGATTAACACACAAGATGCATAGAGTCAAAACTCTATGCTCTTGCGCCTGCGCCTGCGCTAGCACCTGACTTCTGGTAAGGCGTCTATCTGCTAAAATGTAAGCTTTTACCCCACGTGCCCATTTATCCCCCCTTTGCTATTAAGGGTGGCAAATGCGGGTGGTTAGTAAGGTGGTTAGTAAGCTAGCTTAATCAAGTCAAATAAAATAATAATTAAATAAAAAGCTTTAATTAGAAGATTAGTTAAATGATTGGTTAATATCGAATTATTAACCAAAGGCGCATCTATTGGGCCAATTCAGCCATATTATTAGTCAATTCCAATATTAGTGGGTAATTTATACCAGTTCTCTAGCAATGCGTTGGGAGATGGGATTTTCAATGAGTTGAATAAAACTTACACCTCCAATCCATGCACCTCTTTAACAACGTTCTCGTTTCCAAATATTAACTATTCTGAAGGCGGTACCGAAGTTGTTGGTATAGGCACCCTGATTTTGATCGTTATACATGGCTATTGGCAATCAGAAGCTCAGAAAGAAGCGATTCTTCGTCACGTGGCTAAGACATTCAGGTCTACAGCGAACAGCACTAACTGCGCAGATGTTACATACTCGCAAGCCTGGGGTGGCGGCGAGCGCTGGCGAAGTTTCGTTAGTCGTGGGGAGGATATTTTCCCAATTGGGTCTTATTTATGTATATTTCACTATCAGCCAGTAACCATTGAAGCTCTGCTAACACTTTACAAGCATGTGTCTATAACACAATCAATTTGTGTCATATCTTTAGCTTAGTAAGTATTCAGATCACGCAGAGCGGCCAATTTCTTGGTTGGATGGACGTAATTGCGACCTTTGAAGGAAGTGAGGCGGGCTTTGACTGTGCGGGTATACTGTCTACAGTCTAGTCTTCTCCGTCCCCGATGCGGCGGATATTTGGGGGTATTTGGGGATGATATCGACGGCTTGTAGGGATGGGTAGACTGTGTTGAATGCCGGAAAAGGGTCGTAAAAGAAAATTTTATGGAGGTTTGTCTATTGTTGGTCACATACATACCTTAATTGAAGAATA
>Ga0302325_10024521_pt1 | contig 12542 bp, 10 predicted proteins | sample Palsa_T0_2_FD_201948 | JGI IMG/M metagenome (GOLD analysis project Ga0302325, IMG submission 201948) | Peat permafrost microbial communities from Stordalen Mire near Abisko, Sweden - Palsa_T0_2 | ecosystem: Environmental > Terrestrial > Soil > Palsa > Peat permafrost | place: Sweden: Abisko...
GTCCCATCTCCTAAGGTAAGCCCTCTGATTCCTACGAAATATATGAAATCATCTTTCAGTAGTAACAGCAAACACAACTCATCAGTATCATTCACAACCCCATGACTACCGCAAAACTCTTCTCTACCTACATTTCAGCACACAAAACATGACAAGAAAGTAGACACTCACCACCAAGCAATTTTTTCAAAATCACTCGCAAGACATCCACCTTGCGCCGTAACACCCCTCTTCTCGAAGTCAATCTCAACCTTTCTCATCTTGCTCAAATCTGCTACATTAAATTCCAACTCCTCTGCAAGATCAGGCACACTCACCAATGACAAGACCACCAATAATGGACGAAGCACCATCATAGCTATGTCGCCCCGCCGAGATCGTGAGATCTAACTCTTATTTCTGCACATACTTTAAACACTCGGCAGCGTCTTGATCAGTGCCGCAGAATACTATAAAAGACTGGAGTTCACAGTTAGTTATCCGACTGAATCTTGGGAAGATGGGGAGTTACGGCTTCTTGAATCCATTATGCAAGCTTTGTTCTTCCTATCAGTCGCTGCTCCACACAGCCTCGCCCTTGAAAATCACTTCGCCTCCAATCGAGTCTTTCAACTCTCGGATCGCGGCCTCAGGAAGAACCTCGTGATTTCGACGGAGGATATGGATACGTCGAGCGGATGAAGCCATTTTGCTCGCGGTGTTGAGAAATAGTTGCTTTAACCTTCGCTCGACTGTTTATTTACATACGGGAACGAGGACCGCTACTTAATTTCTCTTCATTCCAGCCTTGCAGCATTCTCCTCCCTTGACAGTTGCGCCGGAACGGATTCCCACTTCATCTCATCTTATGTGAGCGTCTCAGCCGATTGGAGGAAGAAACGGTGGTTGTACGCAGTAGAGAGAGCGCGATAGCGGCACCTATCAGAGTACCGCCTTTGCGGTGTTGTGTTCTACTTAACCGCATATTGCAGGAGTTATATCACACGATGGGGGTCTATTGTTCAAGAGAAAGGAGGTTGAGGTTTGAGTCCGCTGCTTAGAACTGGTTTTGTCTTTCAAATGAGGGCAAGCCCGAACCCGACCCCGAACATGAGGCCCTCAGCTGACTATATATATCATTTACCCCCAGGTGTAAAGCAAGACCTGTAATGAAATCATAAATTTTAGATAGAAGTGTCTGTCAAGGAGTCCCTACCTCTGTTAGTTTCACTTCGTGAAAGCCGCGGCTGAATTCGTTGATATCTTAAAGTCTAGTGGAAAAGGGTATAATAGAATAGAGGAAGGTTACAGCAATGAATTATCTCAATTAAACAACTATATGCAACCACCTCCACACTCTTCGCAAGCCATTCAAGCATGTATGCAGATGCCGTTCCTGTACCCCAACCTAACAATGCTCCGGAAGCAACTCCTTGCTCCTTGAATGACCGACAATACAATACAAATGCAAGCGCAACCATTCCCATTAACCAAAAAAGAGTTGAGCTAAATGTCCAACTCGGAACCCGAATCTTCGGCATATCCACTCACACCCCTCTTTGCTCTCCTATCTCTCCTCGAAGGACTATCAAGAAACTCCTCGGGACTAGGTACACTTGGATGCTCTTGCTCGTAGACCTTTCTGAATGCCAAGGCATCTTTGTCCCATTGTCCAGCTTTGATGCTGTATTCTGCCATGGCCACTGCGTATGCTTTCTTTTGCACATCTGCTTTTTCGTGGTACGGCTTCTTCTCGACTTCGGAGGCTTCCTTCCACATCTTCGTGACCATCTTCTTGACTTCGTTGGGAATGGGCTTCCCTTTGCCGGGTCTTCTGCCTTCTTCGCATTTTCGCTTAGCTTCTTCCCACTTGTCTTTGCTGTACATCCTGTAAGGGTTCGCATAATTGTTTGCCGGGCGCCATGGTCGATCGCCGAGTTTTGTGTAGATGGCGTTCCAGATCTCGATTTCGTAGGCTTCGAGGCGTGCTTGTTTTGGATCTTTGGTGCTTTGGACAGCTTCGGACTTTCTCTTCAGGCCTGAGTCTTTGGGCAGTACAAGCGGCTCAGGAATTTGGATCGGTCCGATCATTGTCTCCAAAACCTCTGACGCTGCTCTCAAACCAGAGATGTAGGCGCCGTGGACTGTTGCAGGGTGGGTACCGCAAGTGTGCTCTCCAGCAAAGAAAAGATTGCCGATAGGTTTTGCCATAACTTCGTAGTCATCCGGTTGGAAGTTAGGTCCTGTATATGAATAGCTACCACGAGCGAACTGATCCTGACCCCATCTGGTCACAACTGCTTCGACAGGATTGGGTACTTTGGGTCCAAAGACTGTCCGCAGAACCTTTGTGGCTTCGGAGATGAGTACATCATTTGGCGTACTTTCTGTTGAGAATGCTGCATCCCCAGCCATGAGGGCAAGAAGAGTTGGCAGTCCTGTTGTGCCCGTGCAGTTAAACCATTGGAAGAAGCGGCCTCGTTGCGTGAAGTAATCCGTCTGATCTAGACTGAACCGATTGGCAGGATTGCGAAGAGCACCAAAGATGTCTCTGCTCTGGTCCCAGAAAGCTTCTTGGTAAACTAGTACAACCTTATTTAAGATGCCGAAACCAATTCTTTGAATGGCCCCCATCTTCCAGTCAGGCAAGACAGGTTCAAATCGAATGTTCTGTTGCTTCAACACACCGAGAGGGATCGTTGATACAATGTAATCAGCCTCGATAACACTACCATCCTCACATTCAATCCTTGATGCTGATCCAGTATTTTCGGGACTATAGGCAATCTTCTTGACATTACTCTTTTTCCGCACATTCAGGGGCTGAGGGCAGTTCAGAAGACCCCTCGGTACTTGCTGATAGCCGCCGGTAACCATAGTGTGTTTGCCTTCCCACTCATTGCCAGCATCTAGATCCCAGCCGCCTAAACTTAACTTGTTGCAAGTAATTGCATTGCTGTATTCTAGGTTAGCGACATGCCAATTGATTAAGCGTAAATCAAGAGGCGTGAAGTCGACTATTCTCGTATATTGCCGAATAGCTTCGTCGAATACCGATCCTAGAGTTGCGTATCTCGAGCTGACAGCAGTTTCGAGATCTAGATCCTGCTCAATCCCAACGCCAGGTCGTAGGAGCCAGCCAATTTCCTTCGCCTTGTACGCAGCTGTGTGAACAGCAGGTATACCTGGCACGAGATGAGCCCTTCCTGTCAACCTATCGGAAGACACCGGAATCATCTGTACGTCTGGAGTGCGAGATGCTCTGTCAATTGTTGCTGGCGGTGTAGCACCGGCTAGCGTATCTTCGACTTCACTGATCGTCTTACTGCCTTCGATACTGACATCTCTACCTGCGTCGAGAAGGTCTTTGTCCCCATCGACAACAGTGGGAGAGGGGATCTTGAACTTGTACTCGCTGACCCGATCGAGAATGTAGTTAAAAAGTTTCTCAGCAAATTGATCTCGATTCGTGTCTACCGGTCTTCCATTGGCATCGTAAATCGTGGTATCCGGCTTCAAAGAATGGTATGGCAGCGCTAGTTGGCCTCTGACAATGATGTTCAAGGGATTGCCGCGATCAAAGCCTGTTATGATCATGCCACCCATTTCCGCAGTATGCCGACCTCCATATGCAAGGGTTGGATATTTTGGTTTCGATTTGAATGCACGCGAATACACTCTTCCGCCGACTCGGTCTCGGCCCTCCAAGACAACGACTCGTGGAGGATCTTCACCCTTCTCACCGAAGCAATCTTCGAATTGAGAAAAAAGAGCTTCAAGTTGTCTCGCACAGCCTAAGCCGGACATACCGGCTCCAATGACAGCAACGGTCTTCCGTTTTCGCTTGCCACCTCGCTGTTTCTTGATCTCCTTTCCCTCTCCAAGATGCTCTAAGCAACCATAATTGATATAGCCTCGTCGTACCAACCATTCATGACAGACACTGGCAATATCAAACCAACGAGGCTCTTTTGCACATCCAATAGCCTCATCTCGCTCCACACCGATCATGGGATTTCGTGTCCATAACCTCAGGATGCCATTTCTGATATTGAGATAAGTTGTGACTTGTTGGTGTGTGATATGCCTACGCAACATATCATGCTCCTCAGGATGTAAGCTGTATGGATTCAGGCGTGAAGCTTCTGCGGCTGCAATGCATTGCCTCGCATATTCCGATGGTGCAATATCAGTTGGTATTGAGACTTTTGGACGAATGTCATATTTCTCGCGTTGCTTCCCTGTGTGAAACGCCGTTTTTGTTATTTCTCTCGAGCTGGCATCAAAGCCTGTAGGAGAAGTCCCTTTGCTCGATATCGATGATAAGGCCGATGAGCCGTCGTCGATGTCTGTAGTCATAGATGATGCCATCGAGTCGCGGGCGCTTTCAGGCCTTAAATGTACGCTGCCATCTGAAGCGGGCTTATGCTGGCGGTCAGCTCTACAGTAAAGGGTTAATAACTTGAACCTGCGGTGATATCAAAACTTTTTGATCGAGTGTTGAAACTCAAATCGTGACAGGGAAGGAACAATACGTACGGGATGACATGGTTGTACTTTTGATCCGTAAACCTAGCACGGGATCCGACCCCAAAAGGGCTTTTATATGGAACATTCTCACCAGGTGATTCAACAATAATAGTATGAGTTTGTTGCTCAGCCGTATTGATAGAATCCCCAAAAGGAGAGTTTGACATAGCACCCGGGGTAGACGAGTCCCGCCCAGGATTTGAGGACTCGAATATTGAAAGATGCGAGTCCAATTCTTGCAATCCCATCAGATTAAGATCATCACGGGGCGGCATCTGAGTATCCATTGTCGTAGCCATCTCTGAATCCTTGAGTCTTGTGACTTTGGCTGATTCCTTCGACATATATCGGCCGTCGGCAGCGGTGGGGTCAGCGATGCTACTCGAATTTCCCATTCGACTTGATATCACTCATCCATGGGCCACCCCCCTCGAGTATCATCGAGATGTTTAGTCAATCGTTCCTCACTAACCTAGTAAAGTATGTTAGCGACCCTTCAACTGACTTCATATGGATATAATTTACCACCACGTGGAATAGTCTCACCTGGCGCATTCGATATCGTCCTCTACCAACTATGTGTCCAATTCCGAGTCATATGTGAGGCACCTTCTCCGTTCGTTGTCGCTTGCAAAGGCGATTAAGATTTTCGAAAGCTCGAAAGGATTCGTGGGCTGGTTGTGTCGTACGATTGAGATATAAAGCCCTTCTTGAGATTCGGGCCAGACGATACGCCAAAGCGGAGCACATCACGTGCAGTCCCGATTTCGACGATATGCAACTTCCGAGGTAGCAATGAAGTTACGGGGTGGTTTCTCAAGTTAGTTTTATGATTTGGTTGATTAGAATAATTCACAGTCATTCAGCAGTCATCTATTACATTATTATTTTCGAGGCCCATTCGAGTCTCTCGAAGTATAGTCATGGAGTTGTTCTCTAGCTCCTACGAAGCTTGTGCGGTGCTCTTCCCCAATGAACCCTTTTCAATAGCCGCATCCATCATTTTATTGCCACTGATGATTGAGGTCGTGCAGATAATGATCCGCTTCCGTGCTGACGTAGAGGCATTAGCGTATGGATTGAAGGGAGAGAGAAATTTGAGCGTACCTTCTTCTTGCTTTGCAATGAATCGCAAGGCGGCAATTTCGGTGAAGGTTATTCCACCCAAGAACACGACGAACACAATCTTCTTCTCGCCACTTCCAGTAAGTAAAGCTCGCGCTTTCACAGCCTTGTCCTCTCCCTTCTGAACCTCATCAAATGTTGCGCCTCGTGCATGCTTCACTGCCTCGTCGAATCCCCGCCATCCTTGTGAGGCTCCTCCAGTTGGCACTCCAGCCGCATTGTTCGCATTACCGCCACGAGTGATCGAAGTAAGATATTGCTTCTGCAGGATACATTGAACTAAGCGCACTGATAATGGCGCATACCCGCTGTAGACATATGCGATGTCGTTCGGATCGTGTTCGTTAACTTCGTCAACAATTAGACGAAGAGCTTTCCGTAAATAGGTGTAATTCGTTTTGGCCCCCGTGACGGTACCAGTTCCAGACATCGGAATCATCGCCGCCATTGGAGAGCTTCTAGAGAGCAGTAATTGTAGCTTTTCGAGAGCGCCCAGCGTAAGCAAGTGTTGGTAACCATAGGCTTGCAAGATCATCTTCTTGAAGACTTCTAATTCCCGTTGTTTTATGCCACCAGAAATGCATGACTCCAAGCACAAAATTCTTAGGACTTCTGTGAGGGGAGCATCTCGAGAAATGAGTTCTTCGATCGCTTCGTGTTGTGATGAAGGATCAGCACCTGCGGCTAGATTCTGCTGAACCTCTAGCAATCTGCTAAACTGATCGGTTCGGGTGTGCTTGAATATTTCCTCCGCGAGGGCTATATGTATCTTCAGGCTTCGCTGCTCAGCCTGATATCCCGGAAGTTTGTTCACAAACTCTCTCAATTCTGCCGTCGTCTTAGTCGAATGTCTACTGTCAAAATCAGACTGCAGTCGCCGGGCGACTTTGTTCAGTAGGCTCTTAATAATAGCAAAATTGGTATCTCTGAGTTGATCGTAGAGCTTGTCGGAAGAGTCCAGCGTAATTCTTTGCTTCTTTGCTTCTACCAGCGCAGCACCCACGGTCTTTGAAGATCCTGGCGCAGGTTGAGGAGCAGTCCCGACGATTGAGGAGTCCACGTCGGCTTGGTTATTCTGAATGCCCACCACTTCATCAACCAGCCCCTCGTAGGTCAATTGCGTAAGTAGGGGAGTAGCATAATCGACTTCGCGATCGATCACAATTAAGCTTTCGATTGTGGTACTCGGTGTCAATCCGAGTTTACTCGTCTCGTTCGTATCTTCGCCAGCAATCAATTCCTGTCGCATTCTTGCTAGCAAATCTGCCACCCTTTTCGCATTGTCACCCTTTCCAGTGATTCGAGGGAACAGGCCATGCTTCTGCTGGATCAGCATCAGGGCACGTGCCAGTAAAAATGTTGGCGTAGGATCTCGTCGCAGGAACAGGTCCGAAAACGAGTCTTCCAATTCCAGAGATAACAAGTCTTTCTCGAGAGGAATGAAGTACAGTGGGAACTCCGAGGTCGTCGTATCTCCCAAAACACCAGCTTCTTCTAGAATCTTTTCAGAAACAAGAGTCTTTCGAGGAACCCAGAATATAGAGAACTCATGTCCGGTTTGGCTTTCTCTCTGCATACGTTTTATATGGTCTACTTAAGTGTCAGCACGCAATGGCAGCATCACTTGCATATGGAACAGATGGAATTGACACTATTAACCGTGCTGTATTGCATGATATATTCATGTCGGGCTCAAGACTGACTAGGTAGAGTGGAAGAGGTTGTCTACGAAGTCTACTTGAAGAGCCCATTGAACATTTATCATATGAGAACTATAGAAGAAGATATGGTCAAAGATAACGTACCGGCTATTGATTGCGCATGCCTTGCACTCTCTCCTCGGGCGATGAACACCACATTTCGCTGGCTAACATCGGCATTGCCATTCTCTAGGAAGAACAGCTTGTCTACTCCATATTCCTGAAGCGTTGAGAACTTGACGAATAGGTTTATCGGACCAGCCAGACTCCTCTCAAGTACCAAGTTCTTCTTTCCTCGAACCTGTACGTTGGATATGTCAGTCCCTTCCTGGCGCAAATCAAAGGAGAATGGGAGCTCTTACTTACACCTTCGAGTAAGTACAGAAGATCCTTTCGTGCTTTGTCTTTAATCTGGTCCGTATCGAACCCAACATGAGGAGCCATGGTGAGCTCTACATGCGGGCGCACGTTGGTTGAGTTGCGTGACGGATGAGGGTGAGAAGGCTGCGTGGCGGAGTTTAGAACCTTGAAGCTGCCGGGTTTCGCTTAGCCCTATTTGGCAGTCCATCGAGTTTCCGGACACTGAAAACCTCTATTGATTACCTCTCTATTTGATGTTATGTAAGAATTGGAGAAATAAGGCTTCTAGATATCACTACAAAGATTGACCACTGGGTAAGTATAAAGGCCTCACTACTAAGGTGAATATCCCACACGGGGGAATCCCAAATTCCCAAAAATGCTTGCTCATCAAATCGTGGAGAATCTTCATAATAAAATCTCATTTTAAAATGCCCGTAATATACAGATGGCCAATGTTTGACAAAGAAAATGATTTGCAAATGTCCTTGTCTACCTATAGCCTTGACATTTGGCTGATGACTAGCGAGAATCAGCCAAAATATTTCAGCCTTGTCAAATGGAAAACGCATGCCCACCAATGACTCAGAAAATTCCGAATATTACACCCCACCCCTCGAATTCGCATAGGCTGGAGTGAGGGTGGATGAAGACTATTCACTCTTGCCTGTTCAGATCTGCGAGATCATTACAACTGTTACAAGCTCCCTCAAGATCAATCAAATTAACAAACGCAGGGGGAACACTCACGTGTCCCCGAAATTTCTCAGTCACTGCAAAGCGCAAAGAGGAAGGCCTCGATATGGCTCCCAAAGGCCAGAAGTTTGAGCTGAAGACCCCCAAGGGGACAAAGGATTGTGAGTTGGCTTCAAAATGTTCTAGACCAATTCCAACATGCAAACAGGGGAGGGCAAAGACATGGTCATCCGAGACAAGATCTTCTCTACCATCACTGAAGTCTTCAAGCGTCACGGAGCAGTTACAATCGATACCCCAGTCTTCGAATTGAAGGAAATCCTGTCAGGGAAATATGGCGAAGACAGCAAACTCATCTACGACCTCGCGGACCAGGGAGGAGAAATCTGCTCACTACGATACGACTTGACTGTCCCTTTCGCGAGATGGCTAGCCATGAATCGAGATGTCCAGAATATCAAACGGTACCACATCGCAAAGGTTTACAGACGAGATCAGCCGGCAATGACCAAGGGCAGGATGAGAGAGTTCTACCAATGCGATTTTGACACTGCGGGAGTCTACGATCCTATGCTGCCCGACGCAGAGATTGTACGGATTACTACAGAAGTCTTCGAGGGTTTGGGATGGAATGGGCGGTATACGATCAAGCTTAATCACAGAAAAATACTAGACGGAATCTTTGAGGTGTGCGGGGTGCCAACGGACAAAATTCGGACCATCTCATCTGCAGTCGACAAGCTGGACAAACTGTCTTGGGAGGAGGTGCGCAAGGAAATGGTCGATGAAAAAGGGTTGCCAGAAGAAGTTGCAGACAATATCGGCCAATACGTTGTCCAAAAAGGGCAGAAAGATCTTCTCAGCAAGCTAGAAGCAGATGCAAAACTTACGGCAAATGAGTCTATGAAGGCAGGCATGGCAGATATGGAGCTACTATTCGACTACTTAGAGGCTTTCAATTGTCTGGACAATGTTTCCTTCGATTTGAGCTTGGCACGTGGACTGGACTATTACACAGGTTTGATCTACGAGGTCGTCACAGAAGGCTCAGCACCCCTGGCAGCAACAACAACAGACACAGCAGCACCACCCAAACCTTCCAAAAAGCCTTCTAAAAGGGGGGCAGACCCCGATGAAGACCGATCATCAGATCCTAGTGTTGGAGTTGGTAGTGTCGCAGCTGGTGGACGATACGACAACCTTGTCGGAATGTTTTCAGGCAAGAACCAAATACCTTGCGTGGGCATCTCATTCGGCGTTGACAGAATCTTTTCCATCACCAAGGCGAGAATGGCTGCAGACAAGAACTCAGAATTGGTCAGGAACAATGAAGTCGATGTTTATGTCATGGCTTTTGGCGGAAAAGGCTTCACAGGTCTGGTGAAAGAACGAATTGCTATATGTGCCAAACTATGGGAGGCTGGAATCAAAGTAAGTCTTTGTTGCGTTATTATTGAGGCCTTAACTAACTTGAAGCTCCAGGCCGAATTTTTGTACAAAGTCAAGCCAAAGCTGCCCAACCAATTTAAGGCAGCAGAAGTAAACGGTGTACCAATGGCCGTAGTAATAGGAGAGGACGAGGTCGCCCAAGGAAAGGTCAAGATTAAAGAGATGGGTCTAAGAGAAGGCCACCCCGAGAAAGATGGTGTCTTAGTCGATCTCATCGACATTGTGCCAGAGATCCGACAAAGACTGAGACGGAAGGCAAATCTTGATGGGCTTGTGCAGGAGGCAGAGGGGTTGAGAGTGATTGGTGGGATCAAGGGGGAGGCTGAGAAGGTAGAAGGTGTGTCAGAGACGGAGAAGCCGGCTGAGGAGAGCCCGTTGTCGCAGGAAGCTACTGGTGCTGCTCCTGCTTCCTAGTGTGATGACAATGAATACGATTAAGATGTACATATAGTTGAGCATAGCATTATCGTGAGAGATATAGCTAGATGCTACCTTTCTCGTTTGAACGTGTTAAAAGTGAAATAAACATTCTTAATCACTGGGACCCGATGTGACATCCCCCTGGAAATTTAGATAAAATAGCCTATACCTCGAGGCTTCTGCGGCAGCAGACAGTTCTTAGAACAAGGTATTCAAGTCTAGAGAACGCATTCTCTATTCACACCGTTCAAATGATCGCTATGAGAAAGCAGCCAGACGCCACGCTTAATGCTTCTCAATCAAGTTCCCAGCCTGTCATTCAGTGATCCCACCATATGAACACCCTCCAATCCATCCATATACCAATACCTCGAACATCTCCTGTATCCTATTTCCTTTTCTACGTTCTTATAGAAAGAAGAGAGCTAAATTCCTCCCAACCATGCCATCCATTTTCCCTTCCATAACCCTCTCATCTCATTCCGACTCTCAGCAAACCACAAAGAGATCTCAGACGGTATTATCATGGTAATAAAAATCGATATCCCTTGGTCGTCTCCTATTGTTCGCTACGAACTGCTGGTCCCCCTCGGGCCGTTCGTTCTTCGTATTCCCCGTTAACATGCTCTGCAAGCTCATGCAGATGCTCTCCACGTTCTGGACTGGTGACCAGCCCTGTTGGCCGAGCAGGTCAAGACAGATTATGCCGTTCGAGTAGATGTGCGGGTGCATGGGTATTGGGCGGTCCGCGCAAAGGAGGAAGGTTACTTCGGGGGGTTCTGGGTGGAATGTTAGCTGGGGCTGTGCTGGTGGAGGGGTAAGAGTAATGGTGAGAGGGGAAGAGGGGAATGAAGAACGAAGGGCAGTCGGGGGGGAAGAAGGAGGGCGCACCAATAGGGTATGAAGGGCTGAACTTGAATTTGAGTCTGTATGTCTGGTTCAAGTACAGGGGATTCTCGTCTAGGACCTTGATGTCGAGTAACCACTCTTGGAAGTCTTCTGCCTTGACAAGTGATATTCCTGGTGGTAGAGTGCCATTAATCTGCCAGCAGAGTCAGTACTCTTCCCATTTCTTTTGCAAGAGCATCCGAGCATACCTTGTTCAGTTCCTTGGCTAGACGTTTCGATGCGAAGTTCGCCATGACGACTTTGCTGTGTTGCCTTTTTCTAGCTCCGGTTTGGCTCTGTTTCGAAGGAGACTGTTGTAGGATGGAACTTATATTTTCATCGAGATGTCGGCTTTTTAGACGACTAGAATATGGCACAGCTTCCGAGTCGAAAATATGGATGTTGGTCTGCAGGTGAATAATTCAAGTTTGAGAAGTTGAAGGCTGAAGCGGAGCGGAATCTCTAGCTTATCGATAGCTCCAGCGACCTTCGAAGAGCGTCACAGCGTCACCAGGCACAAGAACACAATAGAGGAGAAGCACTTATATACGCAGTAAAGGCTGTTGTAGCTTAGAACGATGACTATCCGTCTGCTTGAATTGATCCATCTACCTCTTGAGACACGATTCTTCGCGAAAGAGGTCGAGTCATACTGTACTGTACAGTAAACCCTCCAAGACAACAGTTTTCACGTGATGATCTGCACTCCATCCACCTCAGCCCCTGAGGATCTAAGCCACAGCCCCTCAGGGCTCTGCTCTGCTGTCGCTACGGCTGACTGGTAAGGCAGACCAAACACCAAAGTAAACCGGGTTGAACTAGGTATTTATTGATGTTGCCATCGGGCTTGCGAGTCTGTTCTTCTCTTCTCGAGCTTTTACTTGCATCAGGATTCAGCTAGAACTATCCGCCTTCTATCGCGAATACAGTACTGTCTGTATTCACGGCACGACACTTACGCACGCACGAGCAGCATCAGCCCCACCAGGAGCTCTGCGACTTGATCTCTTCAGCGCAGCTTTCTGTGCGCCTGTGCTACATCGCCTTTACATACAATCTTGCAGATTTGGGAAGAGCGAAGGAGCACAGCAATTGAGTTCGAGAACCAGTATTGGAAGTCACGATGAGCTGTAAGTTCAACCGCGCCTCGTCGTTTTGTTTTGCGTCCAACGCGCTGGTATTTCCATATACATCTGTATCAGCAGGTCCCGAAATACACCTAGAGCGTGCCAGATGTCGTCATATCTCCTTCTATCCCTATGATAATCTGCGGTCATGCTAACATGGCGTTCGCTCCTCTTCAAGTCTCCAACATGCTCAACAAGCTTCACGGCCAACCAGACAGCTATGATAAGAAGCGTGGGGGGGGGGGGGGGGGGGGGGGGGGGGGGGGGT
>Ga0302325_10024522_pt1 | contig 12541 bp, 10 predicted proteins | sample Palsa_T0_2_FD_201948 | JGI IMG/M metagenome (GOLD analysis project Ga0302325, IMG submission 201948) | Peat permafrost microbial communities from Stordalen Mire near Abisko, Sweden - Palsa_T0_2 | ecosystem: Environmental > Terrestrial > Soil > Palsa > Peat permafrost | place: Sweden: Abisko...
CATGCGCAACCGCACCGCCAACCAGATCGTGCGGTTCATCGATGCGGCGACGCGGCCGATCCTGCGGCCGCTGCGCCGCATCATCCCGCCGCTGGGCGGGCTCGATCTCACCCCGATGATCGTGATCATCGTGCTGGCCGGCGCCGACGACATCCTGCGGCCGGCGCTGACCAACTGGCTGATCACGCTGATCGGCGGCGGCGTGGGATGAGCTAGGCTCGCGCTGTACCCCAAGCGCCGTCTCGCGCGTTGCTGCCGGCGATGGCCGAGACCCGCGCGACCCGCATAGCCGACGATCCGACCGTCCGCGGCGCCCCCGCCGCGCGCCACGCGGCGAGCCGGGGAGCGCGCGGCTGGCGCGATATCCCGGGGCCGCTGCGCTGGCTGGGCGCGCTGCTCACCCTGCTCTTGATCGCGGTGGCGATCTTCCTGGCGCTGTTCCAGTGGAACTGGCTGCGTGGGCCGATCGACGGCTATCTGTCGGCGCGGATGCACCGGCCGGTGGTCATCCACGGCGACCTCGCCGGCCGCGTGTGGTCGTGGACGCCAAGCCTCACCGCCGCCGACATCACCGTCGGGGAGCCGAAATGGGCCGGCGCCGGGCAGATGGCGACGATCCCGCGGCTGACGATCGCCCTCGATCTGAAGGCGCTGCTGGGCGGCCGGCTGGTGCTGAGCCGCATCGACGCCGAGCGCCCGTCGCTCGACCTGCGGCGCGATGGGACAGGGCGCGAGAACTGGAACTTCGGGCCCGCCGGCCAGCCGGCGCCGCCGCTGAAACTGCCGCCGATCCGTCAATTCAGCATCGAGGACGGGCGGCTCGCGCTGGACGACGCCGAGCGTAGCCTGCGCTTCACCGGCCAAATCTCGTCCAACGAAACCGCGGTCGGCGCCGGGCGCGGCCGCTTCACCCTGACCGGGCAAGGGACGCTGAAAGGGACGCCGTTCGTCGCCGAGGTGGGCGGGGGGCCGCTGATCAACGTCGAGCCGGACAAGGCCTATCCGTTCACCACCGACCTCCGCTCTGGCGCGACCCATGTGGCGGCGACGGGGACCATTCCGCACCCGTTCGACTTCTCTTCGTTCCAGGCCAGCGGCCACGTCTCCGGCGAGGATATGGTCAATCTCTACGACCTGACCGGCTACACCTTCCCGAATTCGCCGCCCTATGACCTGGCCGGCAAGCTGACGCGCCACGACGGCCGGTTCGACATCACCGGCCTGCACGGCCGCATCGGCTCGAGCGACGTCGCCGGTCACCTGGTGGCGCAGAAGATCGACGGCCGCCGCGATCTGACCGGCGAGCTGACGTCGCGCCGGTTGAAGCTGGCGGACCTGACCGCGGTCATCGGCGGAGCGCCGCGCGGGGCGCTGAGGGGCGCGGTCCTCTCGCCCACGCAGCAGGCCGAGGCCACGCAGCTGACCGCCGAACATCGCGTCCTGCCTGACGCGCGTCTCGACATCGGCCGGGTGCGGCAGATGGACGCCGATATCCGCTTCCGCGCCGAGAGCGTCGACGCCGGGCCGCTGCCGATCCGGCAGATGGCGCTGCGCGCCCGGCTCGATCACGGGCTGCTGACGGTCGATCCGCTCACCCTGAGCCTGTCGCAAGGCGTGCTCACCGGTTCGGCGCGGCTCGATGCGCGCGGCGCGACGGCGGTCAGCGCGATCAACCTGGCGCTGGACAATGCGCAGGTGGCCGAACTGCTGCCGGCGACCAAGGGCGCGCCGCCGCTGCAAGGGGTGCTGCAGGCGCGGCTGCGGCTGACCGGCGCGGGCGATTCGGTGCGCGCGGCGGCCGGCGCCGCCGACGGCGAGATGGCGGTGGCGATCCCGCAGGGCCAGATGCGCCGGCTGCTGGCCGAGCTGATGGGCGTCGACGTCACCCGCAGCCTGTTCCTCTATCTGTCCAAGGACCAGAAGCCGACGCCGGTGCGCTGCGCGGTGGCGGAGTTCAAGGCGCATGACGGGGTGCTGACCGCGCAGCGGCTGCTGATCGACACCGGCGACGTGCTGGCGCAGGGCGGCGGGACGGTGAACCTGCGCGACGAGACGCTGAACCTGGCGCTGAACGGCGAGCCGAAGCATTTCCGGCTGATCCGCATCGCCGCGCCGATCACGCTGAAGGGCCGGCTGGACGATCCGAAGCTCGGTATCGACATCCGCAAGGCGCTGCCGCAGGTCGGCGCGGCGGTGGCGCTGGGCGCGGTGGCCTCGCCGTTCGCGGCGATCCTGCCGTTCGTGGGGCTGGGCACGGCCAAGGACGCCAACTGCGGCGCCCTCCTGGCCGAGGCCGCCGCCAACGGCGCGCCGGTTGGTCATTGAACCGCCGCGGCGGCGGGCGCTTTATCGGATTCTAACGTCTCCCGACCGAAACTGTCCCCCTCGTGTTCGCCAAGCGCACCCAACCACCGGCCGCTCCGCCCGCCGCGCGACCACGCCGGCGCGGCCTGCGGCTGGCGCTGGTCGGCCTCAGCGCCGTCGTCGCGATCGTCGTGGGCGCGGCGGTGGTGGGCGGTGTGGTGATCAGCGGCTACCTCTCCGACGCGCCGCAACTTCCGGACCGCGCGGCGCTGTGGACCATCCGCCGCTCGCCCGGCATGGCCTTCCTCGACCGCAACGGCCACCTGATCGCCACCCGCGGCGCGAAGTACGGCCAGGCGGTGACGCTGGCGCAGCTGCCGGCCTATGTGCCCAGGGCGTTCCTGGCGGCCGAGGACCGGCGCTTCTACCAGCACGGGCCGGTGGACTTCCACGCCATCGCCCGCGCGCTGCAGGCGAACATGCAGGCCCACCGCTCGGTGGAAGGCGCCTCGACGCTGACCCAGCAGCTGGCGCGCACCCTGTTCCTGAAGCGCGAGCAGTCGCTGAAACGCAAGGTGCAGGAGGCCTACCTCGCCTGGAAGCTCGAGCAGACGCTGTCCAAGGACGAGGTGCTCGAACTCTACATGAACCGCACCTACTTCGGCGACGGCGCCTATGGGGTGGACGCAGCCTCGGAGACCTATTTCGGCAAGCCCGCCAGCCAGCTCAGCCTGATCGAGGCGGCGACCCTGGCCGGCCTGCCCAATGCGCCCTCGCGGCTGGCCTTGACCACCAACATGCCGGACGCCGTGGCCCGGGCGCACAAGATCCTGGCGACCATGCGGGCCGAGGGCTGGATCAACGACGGCGCGCTCGCGGCGGCGATGGCGACCGCCCCGGTGCTGGCGGTGACGCACAAGGGAGAGGGCGACGAGGGCTATGTGCTCGATCAGGCCGCCGCGGAAGCCTCGCAGCTCTCCGGCGGGGCGACGCCGGACCTGATCGTGCGCACGACGATCGATCCGGCCTTGCAGGACGTCGCCACCGCCGCCTTGCGCGACGTCGTGCTGGGCCAGGGCGCGCATCGCAACGTCTCCGAGGGGGCGCTGGTGTCGCTGGCGCCGGACGGGGCGATCATCGCCATGGTCGGCGGGCTCGATCACGACAAGAGCTCGTTCAACCGCGTCACCCAGGCCCATCGCCAGCCCGGCTCGTCGTTCAAGGTGTTCGTCTACGGCGCCGCGGTGGAACACGGCGCGACCGAGACCGAGGTGCGCAACGACGCGCCGATCAGCGTCGGCGGCTGGTCGCCGGAGAACTACGGCGGCAGCTACGCCGGCGCGGTGACGCTGCAGCAGGCGCTGGCGCATTCGCTGAACACCGTGGCGGTGCGGCTGGCGCTGGAGGTGGGGGTCGACACCGTGGCCGAATTCGCCCGCCGGCTCGGCCTCAGCGAGATTCCGCCGCACCCCGGCCCCTCGATCGCGCTGGGCGCCTATGAGGTGACGCCGCTGGAGATGGCCGCCGGCTACCAGGTGTTCCAGACCGGCGGCGGACGCACCACGCCCTATCTGATCAGCGAGATCCGCTCGACGCGCGGCGAGGTGCTCTACAGCCACGAGGCCTCGGCGCCGACGCCGGTGCTGGACCCGCTCTACGCCACCCGCATGGTCAATATGATGAAGACCGTGATCACCGCCGGCACCGCCCGCAGCGCCGACATCGGCCGCCCGGCCGCCGGCAAGACCGGCACCAGCCAGGACTGGCGCGACGCCTGGTTCATCGGCTTCACGCCCGACGTACTGACGGCGGTCTGGGTCGGCAACGACAACGGCGCACCGATGGCCAAGGTCACCGGCGGCGAACTGCCGGCGGTGATCTGGAAGCGGTACATGACCGTGGCGGAGAAGGACCTGCCCTCGCGCGACTTCCCCTGGCTGACCGCCGAGCCCGCAACCACCCCGCCGACGACCACCGTCGCCGACGACATCCCCGACCAGGACGAGCCGGCGCAGATGTCGGACGCCCCGGTGCGCGACGCCGACGCCGATCCGCGCGCCGACCCAGACGCGGCCGACGATCCCTACGCCCGCGGCGCGCCCTATGCCGCCGGCGACGGCTACGAAAGCCCGCGCGGATCGGATGATGCGGACCCCGAATCCGGGCCCCCGGAGCGTTGGCGCCCGCCGCCCCCGCCGCCGCGCACCAGCGGCGCCTATGACGCCGCGCCGCCCGACCAGGACGACCGCTACCCGCCGCCGCAGGACGCGCCGCAATCGCCTGCTGACGAGGCGCCGCGCTACCGCTATTGAGAGGCGGACTTCCGCGCGCGCCCCGAGTATCGCCATGGCCTGGATCGAGAACGGCCCCGTCTCACTGCCTCCCGGCCCGACCGTGGCCCTCGCGGCGCTGGTGATCGGCGTGGCGGCGCTGGCGGGCGTTGGACTGGGCTTCAGCGCCGGCTGGCGCGGCGGCGAGCAGCGGGTGGCGGGCGCCATCGACCCCAATCAGGACATCGACCAGGCGCCCGACGCCAAGCCGCTGGTGACCCTGGTCGAGCCGACCGCGCCGGCGGCGGCCAATGTCGCGGCGGCCAACACCGTCGAGGCCAAGAAGAGCAGCGACGACGACGACGACTCCAACGAGATCGCCGCCAGGACCGCCGCCGTCCAGGCCGTTCAGTCCAAGCCCGCCGACGATCAGAAGAACATCGACGACCTGCTGACCTCGCCCACCGAGAAGCCGCAGGCGCCGGCCAAGCCGACCACCGACGAACAGGCCCCGCCCGCCAAGACGGACGTGCCGTTCTAGCTGGGCCCTACGCCGTCATGTCCAGCGTCTGCTGCTGCTCCTGGTCGGCGACCTTCAGCGCCGCGAGCGAATAGGCGAAGGCGATGCCGGCGGTGAGCTGGTTGGTCACTTCGGCGATCGGGTCGATGTCGGGCGTGTCGACCATGCCCTGAGGGTTCGCGAACGGCGAGGCGGGCTCGTAGGCGAGCAGCTGCGCCGGCTTCACCGTCACCGCCTGGGCCATGACGCCGCCGCCCGGCGCCGCGCTCGCCTCGACCTGGGTGGCATCGTAGGCGCCGGCCGAGCCGACCGGCGACGCATCGTCGAGATTGGCGAGGTTGGACGCCGAGACGTTCAGCCTCAGCGTGGCGGCGGCCAGGCCGCTCTGGGCGATGGCGGAGATCGAGCTCACGGACCGCCGCATACCGCACCCGCGCTTAAGACGCCGCCAAGAGGAATGGTTGCGGCGCGGTTAACCGGCGAAATAGATTCCGCTTTTTCTGGCGGCGCCTTAGACGGAGGCCATGCGTATCCTCGTCACCGGCGGCGCCGGCTTCATCGGCTCGGCCGTCTGCCGTCATCTCGTCGGCCAGAGCGGCGACGAAGTGCTGAACTTCGACAAGCTGACCTACGCCGCCAACCTCGCCTCGCTGGCCGAGATCGAGGCCTCGCCGCTCTATCGCTTCCGGCGCGGCGACGTGGCCGACGCGGCGGCGGTGCGGGCCGCCTTCGACGATTTCGAGCCGGAGGCGGTGATCCACCTGGCGGCCGAGACCCACGTCGACCGCTCCATCGACAGCGCCCGGCCGTTCATCGAGACCAATGTGATGGGCGTCTTCACCCTGCTGGAGGCGGTGCGCGACTATCTGCGCCGCGCGCCGGCGGAACTGGCGGCCGGCTTCCGCCTGCTGCACGTCTCCACCGACGAGGTGTTCGGATCGCTGGGCGCCGAGGGCCGCTTCGACGAGGCCTCGCCCTACCGGCCGTCATCGCCCTACTCGGCCTCGAAGGCCGCCAGCGACCACCTGGCGCGCGCCTGGGCGGTGACCTACGGCCTGCCGGTGCTGATCGCCAACTGCTCCAACAATTACGGGCCGCACCAGTTTCCCGAGAAGCTGATTCCGCTGACCATCCTCGCGGCGCTCGAAGGGCGGCCGATTCCGGTCTATGGCCGGGGCGACAATGTGCGCGACTGGCTGCACGTCGAGGATCACGCCGCCGCCCTGGCGACGATCCTCGTTCGCGGCGAACCCGGAGAGACCTATCTGATCGGCGGGGCCAGCGAGCGGACGAATCTGCAGGTGGTCGAGGCGATCTGCGACCTGGTGGACGAGCTCAGTCCGCGGGCCGGCGCCCCGGCGCGGCGCGCCCTGATCGGGTTCGTCGAGGACCGGCCGGGTCACGACCTGCGCTACGCCATCGACGCCGGCAAGCTGGAGCGGGCGCTCGGCTGGCGGCCGCGGGAGGACTTCGAGGCCGGGCTGCGGCGCACCGTGCGCTGGTATCTCGAGCGCGAGGACTGGTGGCGACCGATCCGCGAGCGCTACGCCGGCGAGCGGCTGGGACGGGCGGCGACATGACGGCGCGGCTGCTGGTGTTCGGCCGCCGGGGGCAGGTTGCTGGCGCGCTGGCGCGGGCCACGGCGCCGTTCGAGATGACCTTCGCGGGCCGCGAGCGCCTTGACCTCGCCGCCGACGCGCCGGACATCGCCGGTCTGATCGCGGCGCTGAACCCGGCCGCGGTGATCAATGCGTCGGCCTATACGGCGGTCGACGCCGCCGAGGCCGAGCCGGAAGCCTGCGCGCGGCTCAACCACCACGCGCCGGTCGCGATGGCCCGCGCCTGCCAGGCCGCCGATATCCCGTTCGTGCATTTCTCCACCGACTATGTGTTCGACGGCGAGAAGGGCGCGCCCTACGTCGAGACCGATCCGCTCGGGCCGCTGAACATCTATGGCCGCGCCAAGGCGGACGGCGAGGCGGCGCTCGAGGCGCTGGCGGCCGAGGGCGCGCGGGTGGCGACGCTGCGCACCTGCTGGGTGTTCTCCGACGCGCGGACCGGGTTCGTGGGCGCGATGGTCCGCCGGGCGGCCGAGCACGACGAGGCGGTGGTGGTGGCCGACCAGTGGGGCTCGCCGACGCCCGCCGGGGCCTGCGCCGAGGCCGCGCTCGCCGTAACCCGCGCCCTGCTGGACCGCGAGCCGGCCGCTCGGGGGATCTTCCATGCGGCGGGCGGCGACGGCCTCGCCCGCGCCGATCTCGCCGAGGCGATCTTCCAGCGACTGCCGAGGCGCCCGCGCCTGCGCCGCATCGCCGCCGCCGACTACCCGACCCCGGCGCGCCGGCCGCGCGACACCCGCCTTTCCAGCGCCAAGCTCGAACGCGTGCTCGGCTGGCGCGCGCCGCCGCTGGGCGAATCACTCGACGCATGCCTGCTGGGCGTGGAGGCGAGCGCGCGATGATCGAACGTCAGAGCCTCGAGGGCGTCGTCGTCCTTTCCGCCACCCTGCACCGCGACGACCGCGGCGCCTTCTGCGAGACCTACCGCGCCAGCGAACTGGCCGAGGCCGGGTGCGAGCGCCCGTTCGTGCAGGAAAACCTGGTGCGCACGACGCGGGCCGGCGTGCTGCGCGGCCTGCATTTCCAGCGCGAACCGCGGGCGCAGGACAAGCTGATCCAGGTGCTGGCCGGGGCCATCTTCGACGTCGTGGTCGACATCCGCCCCGGCTCGCCGACCCTCGGTGAATGGGTGGGCCTCATGCTCAGCGTGCACCAGCCGCGCCAGCTCTTCGCGCCGCGCGGCTTCGCCCACGGCTATCTGACGCTCAGCGAGGACTGCGTCGTGCTCTACAAGACCACCGCCTACTACGCCCCGGACGCGGAAGGCGGCCTGCGCTGGGACGATCCGGCGCTGGGGATCGACTGGCCGGCGCCGCGCGGCGCGATCAGCGCCAACGACCGCGACAAGAACTGGCCGCCGTTCGCCGAAGTGATCGCGAGCCTGAAGGAGTCAGTCTAGACCGCGATGGCGCGCGGCAGCTTGAAGGTCACCGTCTCGCGCCGCGTGGCGATCTCCTCGATCGAGATATCGTAGCGCTCCGAGACCGCCGCGAGCACGCCCTGCACCAGCAGTTCGGGCGCCGAGGCGCCGGCGGTGAGGCCGAGGGTCTCGACGCCGTCGAGCCAGGACCAGTCGATATGCGCCGCCTCGTCCACCAGCTTGGCGTCACGCGCGCCAGCCCTGAGGCCCACTTCCACCAGCCGCACCGAGTTCGACGAGTTGCGCGCGCCGACCACCAGCAGCAGGTCGCAGCGCGCGGCCAACGCCTTCACCGCGTCCTGGCGGTTGGTGGTGGCGTAGCAGATGTCTTCCTTGTGCGGCGCGGCGATCTCGGGGAAGCGCCGGCGCAGGGCGTCCACCATCTCGGCGGTGTCCTCGAGCGACAGCGTGGTCTGGGTGACGAAGGCGAGATTGCCGGGATCGCGCGGCGTGAACGCCTCGGCCTCCGAGACCGTCTGGATCAGGGTCACCGCGCCGGGCGGCAGCTGGCCCATGGTGCCGACCACCTCCGGGTGGCCGCTGTGGCCGATCAGCACGATCTCGCGGCCGGCGGCGTGGTGGCGCTCGGCCTCGACGTGGACCTTGGAAACCAGCGGGCAGGTGGCGTCCAGATAGATCATCTGGCGCTGCTCGGCCTCCTTCGGCACCGACTTGGGCACGCCGTGGGCCGAGAACACCACCGGCCGATCGTCCGGGCACTCCTCCAGCTCCTCGACGAAGACCGCGCCGACGGCGCGCAGGCGGTCGACCACATGGCGGTTGTGGACGATCTCGTGGCGCACATAGACGGGGGCGCCGTACTTCTCGATCGCCCGCTCCACGATCTGGATGGCGCGGTCGACGCCGGCGCAGAAACCGCGCGGGCTGGCGAGCAGGACTTTGAGCTTGGGACGCATGCAGGCTAATTAGGCCTTGCAGCGCCGAGCCGCCAGCGGCGAAGCGCGCGTTGCAGCGTCGCGGATAAGCCTTTATCTGACGCCACATCACGCCGTCCCATTTCGGTAAAGCTTTTCGGGGGGCACCTCCCATGCGCCGCATCGCCACTCTCTCCTTCATCGCCGGCGTCGCCCTCGCCTGGTGCGTGACGCCCCCCGCCCATGCCCAGGGCGGCCCGGGCGGCGGCCGCGGCGGTCCCGGCGGCGGCGGCAGCCCGTCGGACGACGACGACGCCAAGACCAAGAAGCGCAACGAAGAATGGGGCGAGAACGGCAAGGACCTGTCGTTGCCGCAGCTGCGCAACGCCGGCCCCTGCCCTTATGTGAAAGTGCTCTACGACGCCGCCCGCTATGTCGAGCTGAAGGACAACCAGCCCGCGGCGACGGCGGTCGCCTTCACCGGCGAGATCCAGAACATGGCGTCGGCGTGCGAGTACAAGAGTGACGAGCCGATCCACGTGCAGGCGCGGCTGCTGTTCGGCCTCGGCCGCGGTCCGGCCGCCGTCGGCGCGCAGAAGACCTACCGCTACTGGGTGGCGGTGACCGACCGCAACCGCGCCATCCTGGCCAAGCAGTATTTCGACCTGCCGGTGGTGTTCGCGCCGGGCCAGGACCGGGTGGACAAGATCGAGGACATCACCGGGATCTCGATCCCGCGCGCCAACATCAAGGTCAGCGGCGCCAATTTCGAGGTGCTGATCGGCTTTGACGTGACGCCCGAGATGGCGACCTTCAATCGCGAGGGCGAGCGCTTCCGCGTCAACGTCGGTGAGACGACGGCGCAGGCCGGCGCTCAGTCGGGCGGTCCCGGACAGCAATGAACGACCTGAGGACCGGCCTGGGCGAGGCGGTCGGGGCCGCTTTCGCCGAGGCGGGCCTCGCGGCGAGCTATGGACGGGTGACGCCCTCCGACCGGCCGGATCTCGCCGATTTCCAATGCAACGGCGCCCTGGCGGCGGCGAAGGCCGCCGGCCGCAAGCCGCGCGAGATCGCCGAGGACGTCGCCGCGCGCCTGGCCGGCAACCCGCGGCTCGCCGAGGTGAGCCTGGCCGGGCCCGGCTTCATCAACCTGCGCCTCAGCGATGCGGCGTTGTCGGCGCGCGCCGGCGAGATCGCCGCCGACCCCGACGCCGGCGCGGGCAAGGTGGAGACGGCGCGCCGCATATTGGTCGATTACGGCGGCCCCAACGTCGCCAAGGAAATGCACGTCGGCCACCTGCGCGCCTCGATCATCGGCGAGTCGGTCAAGCGGCTCTACCGGTTCCGCGGCGATACGGTGCTGGGCGACGCTCACTTCGGCGACTGGGGCTTCCAGATGGGGCTGCTGATCACCGCGGTGCTGGACCAGGACGCCGGCCTGGCGACGCTGATCGCTGGTTTCGAAGCGGCGCCGAATGATGCGACCCGCGCCGCCGCCCTCGCCGGCGTCGCGGCCGTCGTGACCCTGGCCGACCTCGACCGGCTCTATCCGGCCGCCTCCGAGCGGGCCAAGACCGACCCGGCCTATCGCGAGCGCGCCCGCCGCGCCACGGCGGAGCTGCAGTCTGGCCGCGCCGGCTACCGGCTGCTGTGGTCGCACTTCGCCGGCGTCACCCGCGCGGCGCTGGAGCGCGATTTCCACGCGCTCGGCGTCGATTTCGACATCTGGAAGGGCGAAAGCGACGTCAACGACCTGATCGAGCCGATGGTGGCCGAGCTGCGCGCCAAGGGGCTGCTCATCGCCGACCAGGGGGCCGAGATCATCCGCGTCGCGCGCAACGACGACAAGCGCGAGCTGCCGCCGCTGCTGGTGGTCTCCTCGGAAGGTTCGGCCATGTACGGCACCACGGACCTCGCCACCATCCTCGACCGCAAGCGCTATTTCGATCCCGACCAGGCGATCTACGTCGTCGACCAGCGCCAGGCCGACCACTTCGAGGTGGTGTTCCGCGCCGCCTTCCTGGCCGGCTATGCGGTCGAAGGCGAACTCGAGCACGTCGGCTTCGGCACCATGAACGGGACCGACGGCAAGCCGTTCAAGACCCGCGCCGGCGGCGTCTTGAAGCTGCGCGACCTGATCGAGATGATCACCGCCAAGGCGCGCGAGCGGCTGCACGAGGCCGGGCTGGGCGCGGAGCTTTCGGAAGCCGACTTCGAATCCACCGCGCTGAAGGTGGCCGTGGCGGCGCTGAAGTTCGCCGACCTCTCCAACTTCCGCGGCACTTCCTACGTTTTCGACCTCGACCGGTTTTCGAGCTTCGAGGGCAAGACCGGGCCCTATCTGCTCTATCAGGCGGTGCGGGTGAAATCGGTGCTGCGCCGGGCCGCGGACGAGGGCGCCGCGCCGGGGCCGATCGCGATCACCGAGCCGGCCGAACGCGACCTCGTGCTGGCGCTCGACGCCTTCGACCACGCCCTCGCCGAAGCCTATGACAAGAAGGCCCCGCACTTCATCGCCGAGCACGCCTATCGGCTGGCCGTGGCCTTCTCCCGGTTCTACGCCGCCTGCCCGATCCTGGCCGCGCCGCCGCAGGTCCGCGCCTCGCGCTTGGCGCTGGCCAGCGCGAGCCTCGCCCAGCTCGAACTGGCGCTGAGCCTGCTCGGAATCGAGACGCCGGAGCGAATGTAGGACGCCGAGCCGATCCGGAACCCCAGGGGTGGCGATTTCGTGCTAGCGAGACCGTCTGACGGTTCGGAGCGCTGCGCGTGGCGGCTGCGAGGTATTGGGCGGCGTTCGGCTTCCTGGCGCTCGCGCCGGTCGGATACTGGCTGGGCGGGGCCTGGACGTTCCTGCTGGTCGGCGCGCTGCCGCTGGCGCTGGTGGTCTGCGACGAATGGCTGGGCGATGAGACGGTGCTGCCGGCGGGCCCCTCGCCCTATCGCCTGCTCCCCTGGCTCTACATCCCCGCCCAGATCGCCGCCACCGCGTGGGCCGGCTGGGTGGTGGCGCAGGCGACGACGCCGCCGCTCGAGGCCGTCGGCCTGACGCTCTCGACGGGCGTCGCGGCCGGCGTGTTCGGCTTCATCGCCGCCCATGAGATGGTGCACAGCCGCCATCCGGGCGAGCGCACGCTAGGCGTGGTGATGCTGGCGTTCATGCTCGACATGCCGTTCGCCATCGCCCATGTGCAGGGCCACCACCGCCGGGCCGCTACCTTCGAGGATCCGGCGACCGCCCGGCGCGGCGAGAGCGTCTACGCCTTCATCCTGCGCTCGGTGGCCGGCCAGGCGCGCGAGGCCTGGGTCTTCGAGACGCGGCGGCTCGTCCGCGGCGGCCGCGCGCCGTTCGGCCCGCGCAACCGGATGGTCGTCTACGCCATCGTCGAGGTCAGTCTGGTGGTCGTCGGCGCGGCGCTGGGCTGGCGCGCGCTGGCCTTCTTCCTCGCCCAGGCGGCGCTGGCGATCGCGCTGCTGGAGGGCTTCAACTACATCGCCCACTACGGCCTGATGCGCCGGACCGCCGCCGACGGCCG
>Ga0302325_10024523_pt1 | contig 12541 bp, 10 predicted proteins | sample Palsa_T0_2_FD_201948 | JGI IMG/M metagenome (GOLD analysis project Ga0302325, IMG submission 201948) | Peat permafrost microbial communities from Stordalen Mire near Abisko, Sweden - Palsa_T0_2 | ecosystem: Environmental > Terrestrial > Soil > Palsa > Peat permafrost | place: Sweden: Abisko...
CCAGGCCCACGGCACCCACCCGGGCCAGCTCCTCGGTCACGACATCGGCCATAGCCTGGGGCAGAGACCGCCCGTACCATTCGTGGGGCCAGGTCGGACAACCCCATCCCGAGTCGGCCAGCCGCGAACGCCATTCGACCAGGCTCGTCGCCGGGTCCCAGTTGGCCTCGAGCCAGCTCCGGACCTGGCTGCGCAGCTCGGTCACGCCGCCTTCGGCCATGGCTGCGATTGTGGTCGAAAAGGAGCCGACCATCCAGGCCCGGAAACAGATCGCTCAGAGAAGCCCAAGGTTCCGTGCCAGGTAGTCGTCGAGGGCCTCACGCAGAAGGCTCGCCTCGGGCCGCCCCAGGCGACGGGACAGTTTGGCCAGGCGATGGAGAGCGGGCCGTGGGTAGTAGCTGCTCTTCAGGACCATGCGTTCCTCGACGTGGATGGCGATCCGGTTGCCTCCGGCCCGCTTAGCCCGGACGAGCCCGGCATCAGCCGCTTCGAGGAGCTCTCCGGCCGTGGAGCCGTGGGACGGTCGGCCGGCGATGCCGACCGACACCCCGAGTCGTTCGTGCACGCCGGAGGCGGCTCTCCGTCCGGCGAACTTGGCCCGGATGACCTCGAGGACGAGAAGGGCCTCCTCGCACGCCGTGTCGGGGAGGGCCACGGCGAACTCGTCACCGCCGGCGTGGGCGATGAGCGCTCCCGGTGCCAGACCGGCCACGAGGGACCGCTCGAACGAGCCCAGGATGGCATCACCGACATCGGCGCCTCGGGCCTCGTTCAGGGGACCGAACCCGTCGAGGTCGGCTACGGCCACCGCTACGGGGAGGTCGGGATCGAGGAGGTCGATCTCGGCCACCAGCCGGTCGAGCGACAACGCCTCCGAGTGGTACGTCACACGACGAATATATCGTCTGAACATATATATATCAAGGCTAAATATATGGCGTCGACCGGCGGGCGGACGGCGAAGGCGGCCTCCGGCCCCTCTGACCGTCCTGACCTTGGGTACGATGGTGATCGTGCGTTGGTATCGGTGGTTTAGCGAGCTGGCCCTGGATGGGCCGAGGAGCGACCCCGCGCGCTGACCGCACCTTCATCCAGGACCGGCTCCCAGGCAGAGGCTTCCCGCCTCTGCCTTTTGTTTTGCCCCCGATCAGGGCAAGCCGGCTCACTGGACGGGCCGGCTTGCGGAAAGGAAAACCCGTGACCCCGACCAATCCCGTGCGTGACCGGCGCATCGTGAGGACGCGTCCGCTCATGTCGCCGGCGCACCTCCGGGGCGACGCACCGCTCACCACCCCCGGCCAGGACGCCGTCGTGGCCGGCCGCGGCGCCCTCGCCCGCATCCTCGACGCCGAGGACGACCGGCTGCTCATAGTCGTCGGGCCCTGCTCCGTCCACGATCCGGTCGCGGCTATGGAGTACGCCTGCCGTCTGGCGGAGGTGGCGGCCACGCTGGCCGACGAGCTTCTGGTCGTCATGCGCGTCTACTTCGAGAAGCCCCGGACCACGTTCGGTTGGAAAGGGCTGATCAACGACCCCGATCTCGACGGTGGCTTCCACGTCGACCAGGGTCTGCACACGGCGCGAGCGCTCCTGCTGAACGTGGTGGGCATCGGTCTTCCCGTGGGTTGCGAGTTCCTCGATCCGATAATCCCGCAATACCTGTCCGACGCCGTGACGTGGGGGGCGATCGGTGCCCGGACGGCCGAGAGCCAGATCCACCGGCAGCTGGCGAGCGGGCTGTCGATGCCGGTCGGGATCAAGAACTCCACGGCCGGCGATGTCCAGGTCGCCGTGGACGCCATCAGCGCCGCCTCGGGCGGGCAGGTATTCATCGGGATCACCGACGACGGGCAGCCCGCCATCCTCACGACGGCCGGCAACCCCGATTGCCACGTCGTGCTGCGGGGCAGCGCCTCGGGGCCCAATTACGACGTGGCCAGCGTGGCCGGCACCCTGGACCGGTTGTCGGCCGCCGGACTGCCCCGCCGCCTCGTCGTGGACGCCAGCCACGGCAACAGCACCAAGGACCACGTCCGACAACTCGGGGTCGTCGCCGATCTCGCCCATCGCATCGGTGGTGGGGAACCGGGGATCGTCGGCGTGATGCTCGAGAGCTTCCTCGTGGCCGGCCGACAGGAGCTGAACCTGGGCCGGAGCTCCGAGCTGACCTACGGACAGAGTGTCACCGACGCCTGTATCGGGTGGGAAGACACCGTCGCGGCCCTGCGCCTGCTGGCCTCGGCGGTGGCCGCCCGGCGTCCGTGACGGGGGCAGCAAGCCCGGGCGCCCGCTCAACACACGGCGCCCACCGGCCGATAACTCCAGGATGGGGGAGAACCGTGCCGGGGAGAGCGTGGACGGCACCCTCCTCGTCCTGCTCGAGGGGCACCCCGAAGCGGCCCTGTGCGCCGTCGGGCCCGACGGGATAACGGTCACCATGCCCGACTCCGTCCCGGCGACCGGCCACACCGTCGTCTCGGCCCGCTCCCCGGTCGACCTGGTGGTGGCCGAAGACCGGGTGGCGGTGGTCAGCGCCTGGCAGCGAGCCCGGACGACGGGGGCGGTGCCGGACCCTGTCACCATTCGCCTCACCGGCGAACCGACGCGCCCCGTGGTCCTGCACCTGCTCGATGCCCGCCCGGAGCACGGAGTGTTCCTGGCCGTGTTCGTCCCCAGCGACGACGGGGTCGAAGACGGCGCCGGCGTTCTCTTCGGCCCCGAGCCAGCCCCGGTGCCGCCCCGCTTCGCTCGTGTCCGACAAAGTGAGGTGGGTGTGTTCCTGGAGGTCGATGAGGCCCTCACGAGGATCCTGGGGTTGACCCACGACGAATTGGTCGGCCACCTCTCGCTCGACTTCATCCACCCCGACGACCACGAGTTGGCCATCAACAACTGGATGGACATGCTGGCATCGCGGGAGCCCGTCAGCCGTGTCCGACTTCGCCATCGGCGCCTTGACGGCTCATGGGTGTGGATGGAGATCACCAACCACAACCTCCTCGAGGACTCCGACCACGGATGCGTGGTGGCCGAGATGATCGACATCTCGGACGAAATGGCGGCCCACGAAGCGCTGCGCGCCCGCCAACAATTGCTCGAACGACTGGCCGAGGCGCTTCCTGTGGGGGTTGTCCAGGTCGATGCCGAAGGTGGTGTCGTCTACACCAACGCACGCCTCCACGCCATTCTCGGCGGGCCCCGGGCGACCACGGTGGACGAGCAACTGGCCACCGTCCTGCCCGAAGACCGAGATGTCCTGGCCGACGCCTTCGGTGCGGTGCTCGGCGGCCTCGACAACGACCTCGAAGTCCGTCTGGGGACCGAGGACGAGGAGGTGCGTCGGTCGCTGTTCAGCCTCCGGGCCCTCACCACCGAGACCGGCGAGGTGAGCGGTGCCATCGTCTGCGTGGCCGACGTGACCGAGAGCGCCCGGCTGCGCGACGAGCTTCACACTCGGGCCACCTTCGACGACATCACCCGATGCCACAACCGCGCCTCGACCATGGCCACCCTCGAGAGGCTGCTGAGCGAGAGTGCACCCACTCGGCCACCAGCGGTGATCTTCGTCGACCTCGACCGTTTCAAAGACGTGAACGACAGGCTCGGTCACGCGGCGGGCGACGAGCTCCTGAGCGCCGTGGCCGGGCGCCTCCTGCGGGCGGTACGCGCCGATGACGTCGTGGGCCGGATCGGTGGCGACGAGTTCCTGGTCATCCGCCCGGGCACCGCCACCGCCGCCCAGGCCATGACCACGGCCAAACGCCTGGCCGAGACGTTTCGGCACCAGGTCAGTCTCAAGACCGGGCGCCTTCGGTGCCGGGCCAGTGTCGGGGTGGCCTGGTCCCCGGATCCCGCCGTCGACGCCGAGGGCCTGGTGGCCATGGCCGACGCCGCCATGTACGAGGCCAAGCGCAGTCGGTGCGGCCATCCCGTGCTCCATCAGGCCCACACCGCCGTTCATCGCCACGACCGGTGAATTCCTGGCGTCCGGTTTGCGTTCGAGTGGTTCTGCGCCCCTGGCAGGCGCCGGTGGCAGGGCCGTCCCGGTGAGCTCGAGAATCCGCAGGTCAGAGGGGGGACGGCGGCCGGCACCCCGATCGGGGGCCGACCTCGGCTAGCGGGTTTTTGCTGGGACAATGGAGTGTCAGATCGGTCAGGGTTTCGACCGGGAGGGGGCGTCGGTGTGAGTTCGCAGTTCCGGCTGCTTCGGCGACCCCGGGCCGGTACCGCCCGAGGCCCGATGCCAGGCCGGGACGTCCCCGATCCAACGGTTCCTCGTTCGGCCCACGGTCTGCGACAATTCCACCTTTTCAAGGCCAGCGCCCTCGCCGCCGGTCTCGTCGCCATCTCGACCATGACGGCGGGCGCCGCCGGCCCCCCGACCGGCGACGTCGGGGCCGTGGCCCCGGCCAGTGCGGTCAGCCAGACGAGCACCCCGTCCGACATCACCGCCCAGGCGGACGTCATCGGGTCGGTCTGGGACCCCCGGGACATCTCGGCCCCGGGCGGGCCTTATCTCCGAGATGCGACCGGGCGAGTGGTGATTCTCCATGGGGTCAACGCCGTCTACAAGCGCTCTCCCTATGAGCTCTCCATCGCCGCGGGTCATCCCTTCGACTTCTCCTCGGCCGATGCAGCCGCCATCGCCGACGCCGGCTTCAACGTCGTGCGCCTGGGAATCCTCTGGGAGGGTTTCGAGCCCGGAGGCACGCCCAACGACCCCAGCGTGTGCGCATCGGGGGCACCTCGGGAAGGGGGCATGTTCTCGGCCAGCGTGGCCGACAGCTACCTCCACAAGGTGGTACAGGTCGTCGATCTCCTCGGCCGGTATCACATCCACACACTCATCGACATGCATCAAGACGTCTACGCCGAAGCCTTTCGAGGCGAAGGCGCTCCTCCGTGGGCGGTCTGCACCGACGACCAGCCCATCGTGGACCTCCGCGGCCGGTGGTCGCGCAACTACGCCAGCGCGACTTTGAATATCGCCGAGGACCACTTCTGGAAGAACGACGTCGTGGGCAACCTCCAGGGGAATTTCGACCACGTGTGGGCGGTGGTGGCCGCCGCATTCAAGAACAACCCTTGGGTCGTGGGATACGACCCCTACAACGAGCCGTTCTCGCGTCAGGCCGACCACACCGACGGGTCAGGTGCGCCCGCCTATGTGGCCAGCGCCCTCGAGTGCTTCTACACCGGTCGTCTCCATCCGGGGCTCATACCGGGGACGTCCACCCCCCTTCGGTGTCCCGCCTACGATCCGGCCATCGGGGTGGTACCGACGATCGAGGCGGCCGATCCCTATCACCTCGTCTTCGTCGAACCCGACATCTACTCCGTTCACGGCGGGCCGGACATCCTGGGCCCGATGCCGTTTCCCCGTCTCGTCTACAACGTGCACGGCTACTGCGGACACCGGAATCCGGTGACAGGATCGCCGACGTCGGCCACCCGCTGCGCCCTGAGCGTCCTCAAGGAACTCGGTTTCCGGAGCGCCGAGCGCGCTCTTCTCTCCTCGCCCGAGCAACCGGGCGGTCCTCCGATGTTCCTGTCCGAGTTCGGAGCCACCGAGAACGAGACGTTCCTCCACTCGGTGACGGCCGAGGCAGCTCAGTTGCAGATCGGATGGACCTACTGGTCGTGGAAGTTCTACGACGACCCGACGGGCAGTTCCGAGGAACCTCTGGCCACGCCCGAAGATCAGCTCCTGTCCCAGGCCGCCGTCCTCGCCATTCCCTATGCCGAAGCGATCGCCGGTACCCCCACGCAGACGGCCTATGACCCGACGACCGGGACCTTTACCTTCGCCTACGTTCCCGATCACACGATTCACGCCCCGACGGTGATCATCACGGCTCCGCTGCGCTATCCCGGGGGCTACTGCGCCACGGCGTCGGGGGCGACGATCACCTCGCCAGCGGGGCAGTCTCATCTGCTTCTGGAGAACGACCCTACGGGGACGAGCGTGACGTTCAAGATCACTCCCGGTCCCTGTACCGCAGGTTCCTGAGGATCCGACCCACGCTGCTCTTCCGGCCCCGCCGACCGACAGTGGTGGGGGCGTCGTCGCCTGGTCCGGCGGGACTGGAAAACGGTGGGGGAACGCCGGACCCCGGGAAATCCGTAGAGTGGGTGCCGACGCTCGTCGTTCGGGCCCGGGAATGGAGGTCTGGTGGCTGACACGGTGATGCCCGGGGGCGACGGCGCTCTGGTCGAGGAGGCCGAAAGAGAGCTCGACCGGGCGATCGATCTGCGCCGCCGCCTGCATGTACATCCCGAACTCGGACTGGAACTACCGCGCACCCAGGCCGCTGTACTCGAGGAGCTAGAGGATCTCCACCTCACGCTGTCGGGCGGCATCAGGACGACGTCGGTGACAGCCGAGTTGATCGGGGCCCATCCGGGTCCGACGACCCTGCTGCGCGGAGACATGGACGCGCTGCCCCTGTCCGAGGACACCGGCTTGCCCTACTCGTCAGAGGTCGACGGGGCCATGCACGCATGCGGTCACGACGCCCACGTCGCCATGCTCGTGGGGGCCGCCCGACTGCTGTCGGCTCGTCGACACCAGCTGTCCGGTCGGGTCGTCTTCATGTTCCAACCGGGGGAGGAGGGGTTCGCCGGCGCCCGGGTGATGCTCGAGGAGGGTCTTCTCGAGAAGGCCGGCCCGGTGGACCGGGCCTTTGCCATCCACATCACCCCGATCCTCCCGACGGGCATCGTCGCCACCAGGCCCGGCACGCTCATGGCATCGGCCGATGCCTTCCGGGCCACGATTACCGGCAGAGGCGGCCATGCCTCCATGCCCCACGATGCCGTCGACCCTGTTCCCGTGGCCTGCGAAATCGTGACCGCGCTCCAGGCGATGACGACCCGCCGCGTTCCCGCCTTCGACCCGGCGGTGGTGACGGTGGCGAGCATTCAGGCCGGCACCACCAACAATGTGATTCCCGAGCGTGCCGTTCTCGAAGGCACCGTCCGCGCCGTATCGGAGTCCACCCGTGCCGTGGCCATGGAAGGAGTACGCCGGGTGGTGGATCATGTGGCTGCCGCCCACCTCTGCTCGGGAGAGGTGGAGGCCATACTCGAGGGCTACCCGGTGACGGTCAATGACTCGGCCGCCGCCGAGCGCACTCTGCAGGTGGCGGAAGCCCTTCTCGGTCCCGAAAGGACACTCCGGGTACCGACACCTTTCATGGGGGCCGAGGACTGGTCCTTTGTGCTCCAACAGGTGCCCGGTTCCATGGCCTTCCTCGGAGCCGGTCCTCCTGGTGTCGATCAACCGGCACCGAATCACTCCAACCGGATGGTGATCGACGAGCCGGCCATGGCCACCGGCATCGCCCTCTATGCCGCCATGGCGCTCGGCTGACCGAGCCGCCCGGGGAAGGCTGCCGGCGGGCCCGAGATGTCGACGGAAACCAGGGTGTAGCGGACCCTTCCGTAGACTCGAACGTATGAGGGAGGGTGTAACCGGCGACCGAGCACCTGGGGCAGTTGGTTGAGGCCCCTGACGCTGGCCGAGGTCGGCCCGTTCGATGTGGAAACCGACGTCGTCGTGGTCGGTTTCGGCGCCGCCGGGTCCTGCGCCGCCCACGCCGCCCGGGAGGGTGGCGTCGACGTGTTGGTGGTCGAGCGAGCCTCGGGTTCAGGAGGCGCCGCCGCTCTGTCCGAAGGCATCGTGTACCTGGGTGGGGGCACCCCGGTCCAGACCGCCTGCGGCTTCGAGGACTCGGTCGACAACATGGTGCGCTATCTGATGGCGGCGTGCGGCCCCGAGCCCGACGAGGCGAAGGTCGTCGCCTACGCCGAGGGCAGCCTGGAGCATTTTGACTGGCTGGTGGCCCGCGGGGTCGAGTACGACCCCCGTCTCGACCTCGAGACCCAGATGGCGCCGGCCGGCACCGAGGGACTCGTCTGGTCGGGCGGCGAAGACGCCTGGCCCTTCAACGAGATCGCCGTCCCGGCCCCCCGGGGTCATCTGGCCAAGACCAGACGCTCGACCGGTTGGCTGCTGATGCAGAAACTCACCGAGGCCACCGTGGCGGCCGGGGTGGAGGTCTCCTACGACACCAGGGTCGAGCGCCTCATCGTCGAGGACGGCCGGGTGGTCGGAGTGGTGGCCACCCGCTACGGCCAGCCGGTGACGGTCAAGGCCCACCGGGGGGTCCTGCTCACGGCCGGGGGGTTCATCTGGAACGACGACATGCTGCGGCGCCACGCCCCGACGCTGCTGCGGGGGACCTGGAAGGTGGGGACCGAGGCCGATGACGGGCGGGGGATCGAGATGGCCCAGGCCGTCGGGGCCCGGGTCAAGAACATGCACGCCGGAGAGGTGGCGCTCCCGCTCATCCCGCCGCGGCGACTGATCGAGGGAATCATCGTCGACGGCCTCGGCCAGCGCTTCATCAACGAGGACACCTACATGGGCCGGGTCGGCCAGGCGGCGCTCTACCAACGGGACGCCACCTGCTTTCTCGTCATCGACGAGGCCGGCTACGAACCCAATTGGATGGGCCTCGAGGCGTCTTGGGTCTGCGAAACGGTCGAGGAGTTGGAGCAGGAGATGGGTCTGCCGACGGGCTCGCTCCAGACGACCCTGGACCTTTACAACCGCCACGCTGAGCTCGGTGCCGACCCGGTGTTCCACAAAAGGCCCGAACGTGTCCGACCTCTCGTCCCCCCTCTGGGGGCGTTCGACCTGCGGCGGGGCTCGGCGCCGTACGCCCCTTTCACGCTCGGCGGCCTCGAAACGAATGTGGCCGGCGAGGTCATCGACATCTCGGGCACGCCCATCCCCGGCTTGTTTGCCGCCGGGCGCACGACGGCCGGGGTCTGTTCCTTCGGCTACGCCTCGGGCCTCTCCATCGGCGACGCCACCCTCTTCGGCCGTTTCGCCGGTGCGGCGGCGGCCCTGTCGACACCGGTCATCTGAGTCGGTGTCGACGGTGCGAAGACGCGGCTCCGTCGGGTGTCATCATCTCGGAACAGTGTCAAGGGCGGTGGAAGACGACGGTCTCGGCCGTGGCCCGACGGATGTCGTCGCCGGGGGGCAACGCCTTCAGCGCTTCGACGGCCGGTCTCGTCACCTCCTCGATGGCGTTCTCATCGAGCTCCCGCATGGCCGGCCACGTGCGATAGGCGATGGCCCTCAACTCGTCGTTCGGTGATGAGTGCCACTGCCGTTCGAACTCGTGCACCTCGCCCGTGAATCCGGCGGCGGAGCCCCACCCGATCACTTCGTCGACCGTCACGCCGCGTGGACGCGACGCACCTCGGCGGGCATCCACCCGGGCACTCATCTCGGCGATGATACGTCCTACGTGGTCATCGGCAGATGGTCGCTGGGCGGTGCACACCACGTAGCCACCGCCGGGCCGGATGATTCTGAAGGCCTCCTGGAAGAGCAAGACCGGCTCGGCCACCGAGTGGACGACCCACACCGAGATCGCGTGGGCGACACTCGCCGTGGCTATGCCCATCCGCATGGCGTCGCTACGGATCACGGAGGGTCCCAGCCGGGATCGGGCTCGGGCCAGCATCGGCTCCGAGATGTCCAGACCGACAACCGATCGCCCGCGCCGGCGCAGGCCCAAGGCGACCACTCCGGTGCCCACTCCAATTTCGAGGATAGGCCCGTCGCCGGTCGGCAGTAGAGCGTCGATACCGACGGCGTACTCGTCCCCCCGCTGCTCACCTCCACGAGTCTCGTCGTAGTGCTCGGCGATCCGATCGAACTCGGCCACACGACAATGTTGTCGCCGTCTGTGGCGCTCGGCCATGATCATCGCCGCGCTCCTGATCCCGCCATGGAGCTGGTCGGTGGGGACGTGATGGGTGACCACGGGAAACCGTCACAGCACTGCGCTCTGGATCCCCTCACCGGGTACATCGTCGACCATGACGAGGGACGGCTGGTGCACGAGCAGACCGCGGAGACGAACCCACAAAATCGAAAGTTCATCCCAACGTAACCAGGCCACCGCCGTGGCGTCGTACTCTCTATGCGTGGCCACGAGCGGCGGAGGGACCCGGTCGAGAGCGGTGCACTCAGAGGAGTACTTGACCTGGCACCGAACATCCGTCGCCGGTCGGCGGGCCGTGTACGGCGTGGGGGGTGCCGATGGCCCACCGGTTGTGTTCCTGCACGGGTGGGCGCTCGGCAGCCACGCCTACAAGCGGGCCATCCGCCGGTTGACCACACGCGGCTGCCGAGCGTTCGCTCCCGCCCTGCCCTCCTTCGGCGGAACGGCGAACCTGCCGCCCACCAGCATGAATCTCGATGGCTATGCCGACTGGGTGGCGTCGTTCATGTCAGAGGTCGGCATCGTGGAGCCCGCCCTTGTCATCGGCCACTCGTTAGGCGGCGGTGTCGCCATCAAGCTCGCTCGAAACCGACCGGAGCTTGTGCGCTACCTAGTGCTCCTCAATCCCATCGGTGGCGTGAACGCCCGTCGCCCGTGGGATTGGGCGATCGGGTTCGGCCGGGAGTTCTGGCCCGTGTCTGAGGCCTGGGAGCTGATGCAGGCGATGCGAGGCGACCTCGTGATGAATTTCCTGCGTAATCCCCTGGGCTTGGCCGGAGCCGGTCTGCTGGCCCAGCGCGCCGATCTTCGCGCCGATCTGGCAGAGCTCAAGAGCTCCGGCGTTCCCGTGCTCGCCCTCACCAGTGACAGGGACAGAATAATCCCGCGGTCAGCCTTCGAGGCGGTCTGCGACACGGTGGGTGCCGACCGCCGCGTGGTCAGCGGTGGTCATGCCTGGCTACTGGTCGATCCCGACTCGTTCGGCGAGGTGCTTGCCTCCACGATCGACGTCCAGGTGGCGGAGCACGAGGCGTCGCGGGTAGCGGACCGACGAAGCGAGGTCGAGCGTCTACTGGAAGGAACCCACCTCTCGAAGCGAGAAGTCAAAGCCCTGGTGGAGTCGGCGGCCCCGCTGTGGCTCCTGAGTGAGTCAGCCGCCGCCCTCGCCAGTGATCTCGTGTTATGCCGACCGACGCTGCAGAAGGGCGAAATACGAGCGTTGGCTCGCCACATCGAGTCCTCAACCTTGGTCCGGGTCACCATCGCCGCCCGAGATCGGCGAGGCCTGCTCGCCGACAGCGCCGCCGTCTTGACGGCCAGCGGGCTTTCGATCTCGAACGCCTCAGCGGCGACGTGGCCGCGACAGCATCTCGCTCTCCATTCGTTCATCGTCGGGGGTGGGTTTCAGTTCGACGACGCCGCGTGGGACGCGTTGGGGGAGCGTCTGCGGACAATGGTGGCGACCGGCACCGCCCCGTCGCCGATACTGCGAGCGCTTCGGCCCGTAGAGGCGACCGTCCAGGGCATAGGTGACCGTTCGATGGTGAAGGTGGTCGCTCCTGATGAGCCGGGTCTTCTGGCCACCATCTGCCGGTATTTCCAGGTTCACGACATCAATATCGAGACTCTTCAGGCTCGCACCCGAGATGGCATCGCCCGACTCAACTTTCTGGTGATCGGCAGTGTCGACGCTGAGGGTCTCGAGGCCTTGCTCGAACAGCCTCCGGCCGGTGCGATGGCCGCCGGTGCCGCTGTCCCATCGACGGGTTAGTGAGGCGCCACAATGCGGTGCGCCGCCACCTCACACCCGTCGCGGTGGCCAGCGGAACCGACGGATGGCAACAACCGTGGCACCTGCTCCCCAGAGGGCCACAATCAGTAGGTCGTGCCAGGCCCAGGGAGAGCCACCTCTCTGTAGCTCGAAAGGTGCCCCCACCGCCAAAATGAAATGGCGCACGGGGAAATAGTTGGCGAACGTGGCCAGACCGGAGTGGGGCGAGAGGGGAAACCACAATCCGGACAGGAAGAGGAGCACGAAGAAGATGATGCTGGTCACCGGCCCGGCGCTTTCCTGATTGGGGATGGCCGTACTCATGGCCACCCCCATCGCCGAAAAGCTGACGCTTCCCACGATGAGGACAACCAGCAGGGCCCCCCAGGCACGAGGGAATTGGACGTGGTAGCCGTACCTGCCGATGAGTAGCAGCAGTACCACCTGGACCAGGGCCACGATCATGGTGCTGACGAAGATCGACGCCAGGAGCACCCAGGTGGGGAGGGGGCTCAGGCGAAGACGCTTGAGGAGACCGGTCTCTCGGCGCACCACCAGGTTGATGGCGAGGGTGGTGAAACACGCGGCCATAACCCCATAGGCCACAAAGGCGACGACGTAGTAGCGGATGAGCCTGATGTTGCCCAGTGAAGCCACCCGCGCGTTGCCGTTGCTCGACCCGAGGAGGACGAGAAACACCACCGAGAATCCGACGGTGAAGACGGCTCCCACCCTGTTCACCCAGAACGCCAACTGCTCATAGCGCACCTGATGGGCGACGAGGCGAATGTCGCCGAGTGTTCGGTGACGCCCCGCCTTGGCGGCAACGAGATCGGTCACGACGTTGCCTTCGGTTCGTCTCTGTCGTGACGGGTCAGATCGAGGTACACGTCCTCCAAGGTAACCCGAGTGACGCTCAACGCCGCCAGGGCCAGCCCTTTCTCCAAGGCCCAATTGACAATCC
>Ga0302325_10024524_pt1 | contig 12541 bp, 13 predicted proteins | sample Palsa_T0_2_FD_201948 | JGI IMG/M metagenome (GOLD analysis project Ga0302325, IMG submission 201948) | Peat permafrost microbial communities from Stordalen Mire near Abisko, Sweden - Palsa_T0_2 | ecosystem: Environmental > Terrestrial > Soil > Palsa > Peat permafrost | place: Sweden: Abisko...
TCTACGATACCTTTATTGAGCATATCGTACACGTCGTCACATGGAAATACAAATGACATGCGAAATATAGAACTTTTAGTAGACTTGAAACCTGAGCTAACAAGCCCAGGTTTTGCAGTGAAGTTGAGGAATATGTAGCTAATCTTTGACTACAAGCATAGAGCCGAAAAGAAGGATTTTTTCTCAGATTTTAATACTATAAGCAAGCCGATATTTATGGGTTGCCCTAACTATCACACTCCACCAACGTTGCCGCTTATAAAAACAACTTGAATACCGGCGAACCTACAAAGTATCAGCCTGAAAAGTCCCAATCTTGTAGCTATAGACAAGTGCATACGCAGATGTTGCAGCGAAGATCTCTATCCTTCGTGCTTGGGTCACCAGCATCAAAGCAACAGAGAACAAAACGGTGAACGCGACTGTAATTCCAAGTCGAGCAAAAGTATCTGTCAGGAAGTAAAGAATAATGAATGACATCACTGGTAAAAGGCATGAGATGACAGTACCAAGGATATCGGCAATGGTCAGGAGACGGCGGTCTGAATATTCCGTAATTTCGGATTCAGGTTCCTCTGGGTGTGGTTTCTAAGAATTGAACTGAGCTCTCTGTTTAAGAACAAGTACCCTGCGGAAATACGTACTTTCAATCGCTTTCCTATTCTGTTATGAAAATAAGGAACAATGGTGTTGATAAGCCATCTTGAGAATGGCTCTCCACTTTCTCTTCTGCGAATAGCAATGAGATCTGTTTCATTCTCTTTGGACCAGGCATGTTGATCGAGACCTCTGAGTGGGAAATTTCCCATTTTTGGACGCTCCAGCCAATCGCGCAGAAAGTCTAGGTCGTAAGTCTTCGGTCCTTCCAGCTTACTTAATTGGACTTGTTGCAGTAGTCGGTCATCTATGCAGAATTCAATTAAAAATTAGAGAGAAGAACGACAAAGTATCTGAACATACTATATGCCTTTAGCTTTTCTTGGATTTGCAACATTTTCAACCACTGTCGCTTCTTATCGTCATCTTCAGATTCGGCCAGAGAACACCAATCACGAGCGTAGAAGGTGCGGTCCGGGATTCCCTGGTCACCTTCAGCTATGCAATAAAGCTCCGACTCTAAATGAACAAGTTCGGCCTGCCTGTACAACAAATCTTTCATATTCAAGGTATTGAAACGGCGCAAGATTGCAAGATCATGATGTCGAGCCATAAGACCAGCGATCTTCTCGTAGCCTTCCATTTCGCAGACATGCCTGAGAAACCGAATTCCGACAACATCACTGCTATTTAGAGAATGAAATTTTGTAAGGCTGTCTTGCAGCTCCTGCATAAGGCTCAGATTTGAAGGTCGAGACGCAAGAGAATCGCTGACTGACGCCTGAGAGGTGTCGAGACTGGATTGGCTGCATCACTCAATCAGCTTGCCAACGTGACCATCCCTACTCGGCGGCGGCTCCTTCAAACCGGGCGTTGGATTCCAGTGGCGCAATTAATTGGTAAACATACCGTTAACAAGGAAATTATGGGAATCCTGTTGGTCTTGCTCTCGTATGGAAGCACTGTTTTGAGGAATCCGAAGCAAGAGGGGTGGTCTGCCATGCATATTCTTCAGATTTGCCCAACAATGAGTCAATTGAGCGGCTGTGATTTATACAGAGAGTGCCCACTTTGGTTGACTCTGCCTCAAGCACGACATTTTCGATTTCTTGCAGCACCACTCTGCCTAAGACAGGCTGATAGAGCCACAATATGTCTCAAAACGCCCAAGGAAACAGCGATGCCTACTTCCAGAATTTGCTCGATCGTGAAAGATTCCTGAAAATGTCCGAGGTACTGACGGGGGTGCCAATGAGCCTCGAATTTGCAGACAAGCTTGGCATGCCTCGACCAGACGCTCACAGTGCTCTTCTGTGCTATGGAAATCTTCCTCCGACAGACTATCCAGTCCGTTCTGCTACGGCACAACCCATGAATAGCCACCAAACTAGTCGTCCGCCTCCTAGGCCGATGGCAACGGCTTGGGCTCCCTCGGAAGTGGTTGGCAGGGAAGTAAGTGCAATCCGCCCTAGAGAATGTTGCGATTGATACTGAACATCCCAAGAATACGACTATTGACCTTTTGCATGATCCCACCGAAGAATATTTGACCATGCTCTCAGAAGTCGATGATGAACCACTTGAAGTATGTGCCAAGCTTGACACAGGGACAGATGAAAATTGGATTTCCGAAAGGGTTCGAGAACAGTTGAAGCTGACGACCAGACCTGCAAGCCTGCAGGAGTACTTCACTTTTTCAACAACAAAAACGGTTGTCTCGAACTATACAGTATCTATTACTTGGTACGGGTTCGGCTTTTTGCAGGCTCGCCAGTCCGACTTTCGTGTTGCGGAGAATGCGTCCTTTGATGTTATTATTGGGAAGAACTTTCTTCTCCAAGAAAATATCGTGAAGATCAAAAGCCCGAGGGTGCTTATTTTGGCAAAGAAAGTCAAGACTGAAGGCAAGTTTCTGATTAGGTTGTTTTCCTCAAGCGCAATGAAATCATTACTGATTGCCTTTTTTGCTGTAGAGGAGGAGAAGATCATAAGAGAGCGTCGAGCCAAAGCAAGAGCCGAGTCAGCTCTCTTGGCCCATCGACAGGAGTTGGCAAAGAATAGCAAGAGCGCACATACAAACTCCGAAAACAATCCTAGAAAGGTCCCGCAGAGAAAGGTTTGATCCTACTCGTTAGCAGAGGCGTTACGGCGTAGGTTTCGAGTATATTCTTCGCGGTATGAAAGGTTTTGTTAAGTGGTGGCAATACAGAGCACATCCTAGTTCCGTTATGGGCCTAGTACTGTACAGTATTCAGAGCTGTGTGGAGGCGAGATATTGATATTAGAAGCTTCAGGCCGCGGAAACTTGGTTGGCGTAGTGATGAACTTTGGCGTCCCGAGGCATTGATAAGACTAGGCTGTTGGAACACAATCTCGTGTTATCTTCTCGGAATTCCAAGTGCCACTTGGCGATGTGCAACTTCCCTATAATAGTAGGCAGTACCTAAAAGAGTAACTTCCATCCGGTCTTCGAACAATCACTGAGCCACAGCCCTAGCAGAGGGGAACGATGCGACGATTGGCGACCTTGCTGACTACGGAGCACTGCATGCAGATAGCGATAGTCTTAGTACTGGAGTCGCGACACTAGTATGAACCCCTCAGACACGCCATGGGTCGCGACTCTCACTATCATCAAGAGCTCTCCCTTCAGGACTTCCTTCATTGCCATTCGACCCTGCATCGATTGGCATCGCTGCGGTCAGGTATATGAAGCAGTGAAACTCCCCGCCTCGAATCGGACAGTTGTGATCCCAGCAGGTTCTCGTCTTTGCGACCCGCGAGCCTACCAGCTAGAATACACAACAGCCTACTGCATTCATGCATCTAGAGGTCATGGTACCATATGATGGAACGGGAACGGTTAGAACCCCTCGATTATACAGTCATCCAACTAGCAGCGAATGAATCTTGGTTGCCCACTGACAGCTGGGCCGATTTGAGGGGATACTTGATTGGCAAAGAGTTCGACCCAAAGAAGGTAGAAAGCAGCAAGCTTCGACTTATGCGCCTATTGTCTGATGTTCGAAGTCAACCCCCATCGCCTCCGCACGCCAATGGATTCGATTTAGGCCCCAATGCTAAGAGCTTACGGAGAGACTCGGAAACTGACCAGGTAAGCAACATCGGCCTCTTCTCCATAGATCATCGGTCGATAACATATTCCGTTTTTAGCCAGAACGTCCAGAACATGTACAACTTACGTTCGAGGAGCTAGACGATCCAAAGCCCGTATATGCCGGTTGCCGTTACCGCAATGATACAGAAAAGGAGAGCCTGATTTGCGAAAATACTGTCAAGCGCCTGAGGGCCACAGAAGTCTTGGGAGGAAGAAAGACTATTAAGTTAGCATGGCGCGCGCGCTTTGGGGTGAAGACACGTCAGAAGACCTTCCGCATCGTTAACAAAGGCGTTCTTGAATCAGATATATTGTTTGGGAAGGATTGGCTGGAGGAAGACGACGAAGAGGATGTGTATGAGAAGGCTGAGAGGCCGAACAAGAGGAGACGAATTGGGCGTAAGAGTTCTCCTCATAACGGGTAAGGAGAGAGTCTTAAATGCTAACATCTTCAGCGGTGGGCCATCAAGGGGATATAAGTCTCACGACAACCTCAAACAGCAAATCAGCAAGTGACCGAGCAGCAATGGCGTTCGCGTTTGAGTCGGCTTTGGAATATGCGCGACGGCCAAGGCCGTCCGATCCGTGTCTTATTCCAACCCAGTCAGGATTTGTTCTCGAAGCTGGAAGCAGCACTGCCAGTCAACTAGGAATGGACGCTGACTCACAAGAGATCGATAATCAGGGTGGTCCACAAGAAAATGAAGACCATGGATGACCATAGTCGGTGATCTTACTTTGAAACTCCTCTTTAGTGCTCCTCTGGTGACTCCCGACTCGGCGGCTACCTGCGTGCAACCAAGACCGCTTTTGCAACACTCGAAGCATACAATGAAGCAAGATCGAAGTTATAATAGGGTCACATGTTCAGGAAAGAAAAGGTTAACCATCAACTTTCAGGAGGGCAGACAGATCATCAATATAGAAGACAGGATTTGAAGGGTATCTATATCGAATCAGAGACCACGGCACGTTGGTGAGATAAGATCAAATGGACGCGTCACAGGGAGGTATTTTCGTGCACGCTTTCAATCCCTGGTCCGGAATGTAGCGTACTACAGCAATGGAATGTAGGGCTAGCCTAAACACACATTGTGACAGGCTCTTATGATATTGATAGTTCTTCAAATGCGTCTAGCTCTCGTCACAATTTGCTGGCAATCGTCCATTCGATGGGTCATGGTCATTACCCACTTACCTGCTCTACTGCCTGCAGAATTAGATTGGGCGGGGCAAGCATCCTCATGCAGACGAGCTTGTGGTTGCAGATGACAGCTTGTACCACGTGATCCTTTCCGTATTGGGCATCTGTGGGCAGAAATGATGCCTGAAACCCCTCGCTCACGAGAAGTCAAGTTCAAATAGACAAATCCGGAGAGAACTAACCTAAAATTCATCTGTTCCTTGCTCTGAAGATTTCAACACAGAGAAAATCCTAGCTTTTTCTGTCAAATGTCTCCACACAGTTCAGTAGATCTTATATCGGCCTGTTTTTTGAATAGAAGGTATAAGAATCGAGCTCAAGTCTTCAAGCCTTGAACTCACGTAAATTCTGAACATCCTCCTGGCTCATATGCTGGGCTAGGAAGCATAGGGTCAACCAGGCGAACTCGATGCTTCGTTATATAAATGTCACCATGCTACGTAGGAGCTGGGTTTTTATACATCCTCCTCCTTCCTGCATGGTTCTACACTTGAGACCAATAATATTCCCAAGAATTACCCTTAGCACTAATATGATTCTACTTAGAACGCTCTTTGCATGAATCTCACTGACCTCATGTAACTCCTCCCTTAACGGGACATCACTACTAGCCTTGCTGATGGCGATGCTGCACACCCCCCAACCCTTCCATCGATCTGACTTGCTCCCGATATGATTCCGCCTCGCTATGGTTTGCATGAATACAACTAATCTCATTAACCTTGTGTACCTCTCCCTGGAAAGGGTGGTATGAAGGTCATCGTCGACAACCTCGTTACCGCCAATGCTAGCCCTACTTCATCAGCGCAACTTTGCTATTGCTCTGATTTAGCTTTACCACAGTCTGTATAAAACTCTCAACGCTGTTTTGGTGCTCTACCTCGGTAGATATCACCTAGTTCTTCCACTCCCTTTTGACGCAACTCTGGAAGATTTGGACGCGATAAACCGTGTCGGTTGAAAGGGTTGTTACCTCGTTAAGGATGGATTATTATTCTATGTGAGATTTAACGCCGGCGGGATCCAAATTCGGCTCCGGGGGAATTTGTGCAGGGCCAACAGTGGAAGCCGAACGGATCCCTTTCCTAGCGGACGTTTAAGAAAGGCTGGATCACCAGGATGTTAATGCTGTTTCAAAAGGTAACTAGGAAACAATAAATGGGTTATAAGCGAGCCAAAATAGACCGCTAGGGAGCCAAAACGGACCCCCAGTTGTGGTGTTTAGGCTGAAATAGGGCGTGCTCAGGGTGCTTAGGCCACGCTCTGGAATGCTCACCCTCTGTTTAGGTTAGAGCATCAAAGACGGAATGGATTTCAGTGAGGTCGGTTTTCGTCGTAGATTATCGCGGACGACTTGTATTATGGCACGTACAAGTGTCACGGGTTTAGTTCAATCGAAAGACCGGTATAAATTCAAGGAAAAACTAAAGAGAGGAGGGAACATCCTCCCCCTTCGTACGACCATTTAACTTGACAGATATTACGGAGTTTCCTGCGGATAATTTACCGGAAAGAGTAAATAAGGCCAGAGAAACGTGTTGGAAGATCTCTTCAAAGTCGAAGCCACTTTGAGATAGCGAATGGCGGATCTCGCAAGTAACATTAGGGCTGTCATTTGGTCACGTGCCCAGTCAGCATGGTGAATGGTCACATGTAATTACGTCAGTAGTTCGAAGCTCCTAAAGATCCGTCTAACTTTATTCTCTCAAACGACGAGCCGCTTATAAGTATTGGATTGCGTGCATATTGCTAGATTATAGGTGTGGCTGGACGACATGAGCGGCTGGACGACGGGAGTGCGGGAAACATGGGAGGGTGAATATTCACGGATCCCCGACTAATTTAAAAACATACCGACAGATGATCACCGCACAGTGCACACGTCCATCTAAAACTAGAGGCAGTGCAACTCCAAATCTAGATTCATCCTTCTCATGAAACGTCTATGTTCAATTGACTGGGAGATCTCAGAACCGCAGGCATGCGACGATAGGGAGCCCAAAATTGACTCCAGCGCAGGAGTCGGCCACCCAAAAGGCAAAGAAGGGGTGAGGAGAGCCAAAAGTCGCTTCCAGATACATCCGAGCATAGGGCCGTGTTTTAGCGTATCTGACCTGGCCTGATCTCACCTATTCTTACGCTAATCCGTTTACCTTATTTCTGCACCCTGTCTGTGTAACATGAGGGAAATGGCTTGCACTGCCTCTAATAATTTGGCTTCTTAGTGCACGCTCAGGCTGACTTTGCCGTTTGCTCAGGTTGCTTAGGCCGAGTTCAGGTATGCTCAGGTATGTTGGCCTTCGGCTCAGGTTAAAGCGGCAGCTGCTCACGTCCAAACACTAAAACGGAACCAGCGACAAAAAAAGTTGAGTCTGGCTTATGTGGTTGATTATTGCTCTTTTATTTCCTATGTTTGGGTACGCGGGGCTCGGGGGTCTTGTTGTCACTTGGAGTCTTGTTGTCAATCTGTCTTCGCTCTCGTACATATGGATTATGGATTATGGAGCAGGGAGTCTTAGTCGGATCAAAGATAGTGTACTGAGGCAATGCGTCGTCCTTAGCATTTTCGAGACAGGGTTCCGAGAGGGGGAAGTTGACCGTACAGGCCGGGCCGCAGTAGTGAGATTGGATGCACTTTTGTGTGCATTATTGGATGAACGAAAACTTGCCAGCCTCTTAATATCCATTTCGGACTATGACTCCCGGAATAGGGTTATTTTACACCACCTGCAGTTTCAGTGCGTTTTACCCTCTTCAGTAATTCCGCTCGCCCGCCTCCGAGGCTTGTCTGTAATCTAGACCGAATCAAGAGATGGTCCCTACTTACCTAGGTACTCTCCTTGCAATTCCCAGATCTGCTGGCGACACAGTCACACAGCTGACCCTACAATTAGTTGCAAATGAATTTCTATTGAAAGCATGGGAGAGCAGATGGTCCAGCGGATGACGATTTCCGCGAAAAGCTTTGATGCTTGGAAGGTTAACAGGCTTTAGTACTCCCATTTTGCAGGATCCTGCTATTATTGAGTGGGAAGTCAGTCTGGACTGGACTGCTGTCAGATTTTTATGAGTTTTTCAGTCACGACCATCTATACAGATGTAGAGTCGAGGCGTGGAGTGCACGATTTTCTTTTCGGTACGTCTATGTGAACACCCGTCGTTAAGTCTGCAAGTTTGTGCTACCTTAAACCCTCCTCTATGAAGACTCTTCCTTCTCACCCTGCTCGTTCCTCTGCTTCCGAAAGATCAGCATAGACTTCTAAAGCTAAACCTATCACTTTGACGAGCGGGAAAACATGAAGACTGCCCGTGAATACCTCCGCCCATAGCCTGACGACCGACACACTCAACTGCTTGATTTCCGTGCCCCCATGTAAGCCATTATCGTTCTCAGGCTCAATCGCATAATGTGTCTCTCCAACAATACTCCGCACCATCTCCAAGAGATTCCGTTCGTCAACTGTGAGCTCGGACATGCAGTCTGAAATCATGTTGAGCCACTTGCCTGACGATATTAACAGCGAACATGAAACCAGAAGCAAATACCTACTAAGTAAAAATGCACACTCAAGATTCGCCAAGCTATGCTGCATGCTCCAGAGAAGTGTCTGCGTATGAGCCACAAACTTAATCCCAATCTTCACTGGAATCGACAGCGCATGTGCAGCCTGCAGGATTGCTCGGCTCAGCAACGGGCTCCGAGTAAGCGGCGGCGAGGCCTTCAACGACCGGGCAATGACTTGCGGGTCTCTTGTATCCAAACCTCGACATGGACCAAGGTCACAATGGAGTCGGATATAAGCCAGTCTCAGTAAAGCCGTAGAGCTGAAAGCTACAGGTCCGTACGGATTCGTTGGGTCGAGACTGCTTTCCGGAGCCTTCTCCCATCCAATTTGCCAGAGGCGCAACACCTGCCCGAATTTCTCGATGTCGGCTGGAGGGAGGCTTCCATCCCGGGTTGAGGGGCTGGTCATCATGGAGGCTTGGCGGAAAGCATAGATCTGTTGGATGATGGCGTGAATGAGGACGTAGTTACCTAATGATGATATCGCTGGAATCTCGTCTGGGGCAGCGGAGAAAAATCTGGACAAGACGTGTTGAAAGGAGAGCGAGTGTTGGGGAGTGTTGGTTTGAGCGAGCCGCCACTCCTCCTCGGATCCTGCTCGCCATTCGTCAGTGGAATGGGGAAGATTTATCTTCATCTCGCATGTGCGGAGAACCGGTGGGGTATCGTAAGCAATAGAATGTAAATTGAAGAAACAGTATGCGATGCACTTCGTGCGGCAGTCGCCCTCGTAGAGAATCCAGTCTTCCCAGCTGGGTTCCGTTCTTGAAATATCTGACGTGTGAAGACCATGGTCTCGAATGAGAAGCGCTAGCTGATTTTGAATTATCACGGCTTCTCGAAGTAGAGCTGGTGGTCCCCACATGCCCATCGCCATGAGAATGAGAAAGGTTTGGATAGTTGCAAGTTGGGATTGCAAGGGTTGTGATCTGATGATTAAGTGAGTTTTTGTAGTGGGTGTCAGGTGCACTGACTTTTGCGGCTTGACATCAAATGGGACTACTTACCGGATTTCATTTGGTGGTCTTCTGTTCTCTAAAGTATGAGTGTTGCTGCGACTAGTATTGGCCGGGGTTTCCGGTGAGGCTTGGGATGCTGGAGATTTGCTGAAAGAAGCACGACTTGGCGGTGGCGACGACAGAATATCAGCGACATGCTGGCTCTGCCGTCTTCTGATCTTCTCCTCTGCAATAGACTTGGCTGCATACCAAAGTTTGTTTCCCTTGTTGCTCTCAAACCGATACTGGGCCCCGACTGCTGCCATTGCAAGAAAAAGTTCAGGAGCGCATCTAGATACAGAAAAGGTTGGAATATGAAGAAAAGGAAGATGTAGATGGAATCCACTTATGTAACCTTCGAAGAAGCGAGATAAAGTATGTCGCGATGGCAAAATAAATCCTTCTGGAAGGACATGTCCAAACTCACTCAGGCTGGCTTGGATCTGCCTGTGATCCTCTCCAGATATTTTCCAAGGGGGCCCATCGCGAAGAAGGTCAGCCTGTGGGGCAGGCTCACTATTCATGAGATCTTGTTCATCTGGTTGTAATGATGGCAATCTTGATCCAAGACGGCTTAGAGCGTCGTTCTCACGCCGTGTTGGAGGAATACGTCTGCTGACATGGTCAAGTTCCACATTGCCTCCGAAATCTGGCCTTGACCATAATGAGATTGGCAGCTCTGAATCGAAGACTGTTGATGGGAGGTAGAAATTTGAAGTATCGAAGTTATCAAAGAACAAATTGTAATCTCCTGTTACTCCTGTTGCGCCACTCATGGCATAGTCGAGATTACCGATGCTAGTTGGGAGAGTTGAGATGATGTCTGGTTGGTGGTGATCGATGTGACCAGCGAAAAATCCAGCTTCAATTCGAGCTCCAGGGACTCGGGAATCTTGAGGACTATTTGATGCATATTGAGTAACTGTATTTGAGGGTTCAGTAGTGGAATTTTGAGGAGTCCAAGTTGTCTGCACCCCCTCTGAACTGAACGTGTGCTGGATGTCAGGAGTTGGTGCATCAATTATCGGAACTGCACTTGTCCGTCTGGGTTTCCTATTTGGCTCAATGTCATGGACGAGCTTTTCATGCCGGGTGACGAGGTCTCTTTAAGGTTGTTAGTCAGCTGATTATCCGGGATGTCTCTGAAAGCTTACCGTCTTGCAAACGCCTTACCACATGAGGTACACGGAAATGGCTTTTCTTTCGTATGCGTCCTTTCATGGCGTTGGATATGTTCGAGGCGATGGAAAGTATCGGAGCAATACCGACAGTTAAAAGCCTTAGCTCTTCGTTTGGGACTGCTCCCAGGTCCAGCAAGGTCGCCGTTTGCAGCCGAGGCAGTCGCGGGGCTGTCCATCTCCCATTTCCTCCCCAGCTCTCAACACCCTGCTTATGCTTATTGGGTCGCTATCGCATTGGGTAAGAGTTCTGTCGTTAGAACAATGCCTGGTTTGTAAATCGGTTTCTCGTTCATCTAAGTGAAGAGGTGATATTCGATGGCGGGACATGTCGTGCGGGGTCGTGGGTTGGGTGGGACCGGCAGGGGTGAACGCCACCTCCTTTTCCACATTCGTCACCGACAACTTCTGTGGCTGCAACCGCTTCTGGCTTGAGCATACAACACACCATTTTGAAAGCAAGCATTGGGCTGTTGAGGAGCGTTCAATTGAATCGCTCCCCATCGAATTGTGTAGTTGGAGATATGGTCACGTGACGGGACTTACTCTCCTTGAAGTCCCATTCTCTACTTGCATTGACCTGCTACCATGGCGCGGTGCAAACTCAGGGTATATTGAAATAACTTCTCTTCCTTAATTCAGCTTTCAAGGCTTCTATCTGTCAGCCTAAAGTTCCACTCGGCCTCTCCGGGTACAACAAGGCTTCAGCGTTTCAGGCTTTCAGCCCTCAGTCTAGGCATTCACGTTTTGCGCACTTCAGCAAAATGACAACCAGAAGTCGCTCCTCAGCCGTCATTTCTATTCTTTGATGTTAGAAAGTTTACCCCTATTTTTCGACGTTCAATTTTGCTTATTATGCAAATCAGACTTTCGGGCCCGGGACCCCCGCAATCTGACCTTTTAAGCTGGCTCTCCGTGCTTAGACGTGAGATCTTACGTAATATCCGCTGACTGAATTTGTGTCCTTGTGCTGTATGAGAGCTTGTGTGGTTTTATGTGCAAATTCTCGAAGTTCGGAACAGAAGCATCCGTATAGACCTCAATGACAAAGGTCATCTCAGGTCATTCTTTTCGAACATGGCAGCTTTTTCATATCCAAAATGATTTCAGTGGCGCAGAAACAGCGTTTCATCCTCGGTTGGCTGCCGGTTGGCTGCATCACAGACCTCCGACCTCCGAAAGCTGGGCGCAGACTGGGCGCATACAAGCATCAAATTATGTCTTGGCTGCACTGGAGGATCTCCAAACCACAGGATTCGACGAAATCAAGCAATGATAGACGGCTTGGCAGCAGTAGACCGCGCCATCGGAACTTCGGCAACATAGTGCTTTTATTTTCGTGATTTCTTGATGTCGGAAAGAGACATCCACGGATTTTGGCAACAGGAAGAGTGCCATTCTACATCACCAGATGAGTTTGAAACCCAAGACGGAATTGTAGTAATGAGAGCGAGACTCAATCTGTCGGTCAATCCACTTGAACAGCAATCCATCAATCATAACTGCTCTCATGCATTAATCTCCACCAAAAAATAGGAAATACGGTTCTGGGTCCACCTCCACAATATTTTTGACATCTTCCCCACCTTCCCCATCCACCACAGGCTATTGGAATGATTTGTCTACGTTTTTCTCTATGAACTTCCTCATCGGGGTATTGGCATCGATATCGATATCCGAGTCATCACTTTATTTAAATCCAGCTTACGCCAAGACTTTGTCAAGGAGGCACAACACACAACTTCCCACTCGCGGCTAATCACATTTACCGCTTTGACTGCAAGTTTGCGATAAAGCCCAACGTTTGCCCGCCGCCACCTTTCCCACTTCACGCCCTCCGGTAGCCCCGTTGCTGACACATCACAGACTTAGCCTCTGGTA
>Ga0302325_10024525_pt1 | contig 12540 bp, 11 predicted proteins | sample Palsa_T0_2_FD_201948 | JGI IMG/M metagenome (GOLD analysis project Ga0302325, IMG submission 201948) | Peat permafrost microbial communities from Stordalen Mire near Abisko, Sweden - Palsa_T0_2 | ecosystem: Environmental > Terrestrial > Soil > Palsa > Peat permafrost | place: Sweden: Abisko...
CCCTTCGACTCTTGGCGCTGTCAAGCTCAACAAGATAATATGGCTTTCCGACATGGTGGGTTACTACGAACTCGGAGAGCCTATTACCGGCGCTCGATACATAAAACGGCGATTTGGCCCAGTTCCGCAGCAGATTGTTCCGATCGTTAGAGAATTGGAAGACGAGGGCGTCCTGACTGTTTCAGAAGAGCAGTATCGAGGCAGGCAAAAGAAGGTTTATACCGTACATACTGCTCCGAACGAAAATTTAATGTCTGAGGACGAACTTCAGATCGTCAATGGGATGATTAATATGGTTTGTGACGAGCATACCGCCGCATCCATCAGCAGGGGTTCTCACGACGAAGTTTGGAAGGCTTCGGAAGACGGAGAAGAGATACCATATTTCACTGTTTTTTGTCGGCGCGGGGTCATTACATCTGAAGAGCGTGAGTGGGCGCGCACGCAGCTTGAAGTCTAGCGCATGCGTACGGTCGTTGAGGAAGACCGCGTAAGTGAGATCATTGACGCGGAGGAAGCTATCTATCCGCGTCTTCGAGATGCTTTTGAAGCCCTCAAATGGTCGCTCGCGCACCGCGCCGAAGACGGTGAGCTAATTGACGACGTAAACTGGATTTACAAACAGACGGGCGACCAGCGACAGAATATTCCCGCTTTAGTTGTGATCTATACTTTTGACCACAACTTTGTACTGTTGAAATTTATATTGGTCCGTATACCGACTCTATAATCTGATTGCCATTTCACACTCTGAAATCAAGGTTGGGTGCACTCATGTTTCGCTGCGAAGGTGCAGCCAAGGGAAAATTGAAGACCCTACACTGTCCTCTTCACTTTCATTCTGGACCGCCGCATAAGCTCCCCATTCCGTTCGAAACGCAGCTGTGCCATTCGAATCGCCCCGTTCGAATTACCCACATAGTAAATAACAGTTGCCTTTCTAGCTAATCTGTGCTAATGTGTCGCATGTTCGCTGAAAATCCAACGTCTCGCATCCCCGCAACCCGCTTCGCGGCCCCCTTCTCCACCCGCGCATACAGCATCTCCAAAACCAGCCCATCCCCGCTTCAATCAGCAAACCCTTTAGAATCCACACTTCCACGAAAACGCCATTTAACATTCCCAGAATCAACACTTACAAAATTGCTGGACTTAAAGTCCCCCAGAATCAACACTTACAAAAAAACCGGAGGGCGGGGGTGCCCTGAAAAACCCTCCGCGCGCTATACTGGTGCGGTTGTTTTGCCGGGATTTAGCCCAATGCCTAAGCTACGCGTCTCCATCGTCGAGTTCCTCAACACCGCGCCGCTCGTCTGGGGTTTTACCGACGGGCCGCTCGAAGGCCGTTATGATCTTTCTTTTACCGTGCCTTCGCTGTGTGCCGAGGCCTTGCGCGCCGGTGAAGTGGACCTCGCCATCATTCCCGCCATCGAATACCAGCGCATCGACGATCTGGTCATGCTTCCGGGTATGGCCGTGGCCGCCAAAAACGACGTGGCCAGTATTCTGGTTCTGGCAAAAAAGCCCATTGAGGCCGTGCGCAGCATCGCTCTGGACACCAACTCCCGCAGTTCCGTCGCCCTGGTTCGCCTGCTGTGCGAAGGGCTTTGGCACATCGCTCCCCAATTCATGGACATGGCCCCCGATCCCGCGGCCATGCTCGCGGCCGCCGATGCCGCGCTGGTGATTGGCGATCCCGCGCTGGCCGTGCGCCTCAAGGTGGATGCCCTGGCGCAAAAGCAGCCCTCCGGTCACGGCTGCTGTGGAGGCGATGACAGCGAACATCCCGTGCCCGGCGTGGACACCCTGTTCGTCTACGACGTGGCCCAGCAGTGGCGCGAAATGACCGGAAAACCCTGCGTGCTGGCGGTGTGGGCCGGCCGCCGCGACGTGGTCACGCCCGAAGTGGTGGCGGATTTTCTGGCCTCCAAGGAATACGGTCTTTCCCAGATGGGCGAAATTGCCGAAGGCGCGGCCTTGAAGCTGGATCTTTCCCCCTGCCATCTGCACCGCTACTTGAAACGCAATATAGACTTTTCGCTGGACGCCGAAAATCTCGACGCCTTGCGCCACTATTACCAGCTTGCCGCCGCCGCCGGATTGATTCCCTCCGCGCGGCCCATCGAATTCGCGCCCGCGCCGTCGCGCGCCAGCGCAAATAAAAACGCCCGAGTGGACGACGCGGATAACAGTGGACCGTGCGCCGATGAAAACGCCCGCGCGGAAAAATAGAGTGGGAGAATACGAAACCCCGACATGGAATCACGGGGAATACGAAACCCCGATATGGAATCGGGGAGGGAAAAAATGACATGGGATTGACCGGCCAAGAAGCGCTCGACTTATTCGCCTCCGATGACCTGATGAGCATCGGCATGGCCGCCACGGCCGTGCGCAAAAAGAAGAATGACCCGCGCGTGGTCACCTACCAGATCGATCGCAACATTAATTACACCAATTTCTGCACCGAGTACTGCTCCTTCTGCGCCTTCTACCGCCCCATGGGCTCCAAGGAGGGCTACGTTCTGCCCCTGGAAACCATCCTGAAAAAAATCGAGGAGATGATCGCCCTCGGCGGCACCGGCATTTTGCTGCAGGGCGGGCTCAACACCGATCTGAAGATCGATTACTACGAAAATCTTTTGCGTGGCATCAAGCGCGCCTTCCCGCAAGTGCACCTGCACTGTTTTTCCGCGCCGGAAATCCTGTGCATCGCGGAAATTTCCGGCCTCTCCGTGCGCGACACCATTGTCCGCCTGCGCGACTCCGGCCTGGACTCCATCCCCGGCGGCGGCGCCGAAATTCTCGACGACGAAATTCGCGCGCGCATCTCCCGCCTGAAATGTTCCGCCGACGAATGGGAACAGATGCACCGCACCGCCCACGGCCTCGGCTTGCGCACCACCGCCACCATGATGTTCGGTTGCGGCGAGGAATTCCGCCATCGCGTGAACCATTTCGAGCGCGTCCGCCGCATCCAGGAAGATACCGGCGGTTTCACCGCTTTTATTCCCTGGATGTTCGCGCCGGAAAACACTCCCCTGGGCAAAAAAGTCCCCGAAGCCACCGCCGTCGATTACCTGAAAACCCTGGCCATCAGCCGGCTCTATCTCGACAACATCGATCACATCCAATCCAGTTGGCTGACGCCCGGCATCAAGGTCTGCCAAGTGGGACTCCAGTTCGGCGCCGACGACGTGGGCAGCATTCTGATCGAGGAAAACGTGGTCTACGCCGCCGGCGTGCGTAACCGCACCAACGAAGCCGAACTGCGCCGCATTATTTTCGACGCCGGCTACATCCCCGCGCAGCGCGACACCCTCTATCGCAGCTACGCCCTGAAGTAATTCAAAAATGCCCAGACCCTCAGGCACGTTGCCGTTCGCGGAGCCCGAACGGCCCTCCCGCGCCGCCCCCTCGCACGTCGCCTACGTCGACGGCGCCTCGCGCGGCAACCCCGGCCCGGCCTCCTACGCCGTGATCCTGCGCGCCCCCGACGGCCGGACGGTATTCGAGATCGGCAAGTACCTGGGCCGCGCCACCAACAACGTCGCCGAATATTACGGCCTGATCACCGCGCTCGACTATGCGCAATCCCAAAGCATCTCGCGCCTGCTGGTGCGCAGCGATTCCGAGTTGCTGGTGCGGCAGATGCAAGGCCGCTACAAGGTCAAGAGCCCCGACCTGCGCCCGCTCTATGAGCGGGCCAGAAAACTTGCCGGTGGCCTCGCGCACTTCGCCATCGAGCACATTCCGCGGGAACTGAATAGCGCCGCCGACGAACTGGCCAACATCGCCCTGGACAAAACGGGCACGCATCAGCCCGCCCCGGCCGCCGCTTCCGCGCGGCCCGCGGCCGCAATCTCATCCGCGACGGCGCCAGCGAAAGCACCGACCACGGCGACAGCGAAAATGTCGGTCGCGACGCCGGCCGCGGCTTCCGCGCGCTCTGCAGCAGCGGCAGTCTCGCCGGCAAAAATGCCGGCCGCGGCGCCCGCGGAGCGTTCCGCGCCCGCAAACGGGCCGCGCATCCGCGCGCGCTTTTCCGCGGGCGCGCTGCATCCCATGCAACCGCTCGATCTGGACGAGGGAGAGATCGTCGAAATCGAAATCGCGAAGCCGGAGAAAAAACTTGGGGATTGACCGACCGTCTCCCGCATTTCCGCGAGAGTTTTTGATTTAGCGAGATGCGAATTCTTATTTCGCAGATTTTTATTTCGCGGTTTTATTTCAGCGGGTGCTTGCGAGAGATACTAGGCTACTCGTCGCTTCCGTGCGCGCTCGCGGCGGCGGATTTGGCGTCGGCGGGAGCGGCGTCCGCGGCGGGCGGCGGCTCGATGTAGTAGAGGATGCGCGTGCAGGTTTCGCACTGGTACAGTTCGTTGGAGTCGCGGCGCAGCTCCTGAAACACGTGCGGCCGGATAATCACCCCGCATAGCGAGCAGGCTTCGTTGCGAACCTCTGCCACGGCGATGCCGCGGTGGTGCTGCGCGATGTGCTCGTAGATCGCCAGCAGGTTTTCCGGGATGGTCCCCAGCTCCTGCTTGCGTTCGGCGATCTTGGTTTCCAGATCTTTCTGCAGGGTGGCGCGTTCCGTTTCGATTTTTTCCCGCTGCGCCGCGGCTTCGCGCTCGACGGCCTTGAGTTCGCCTTCGGCGGCCTTCACGTGCCGCTCAAACTCTTCGCCCGCCACCATGCGCTCGAGCAAGCGGTCTTCCGCCTGGGCCACTTCGCCTTCGGCATGTTGAATTTCGTGCAGCAGGGCTTTGTAGGCTTCGTTGGTTTTTACCGCGGAACTCTGGTCCCTGTATTTGCGCGCCTTTTCCTTCCAGGAATCCACGTCCATTTCGTATGTCTTGCGATCCTTGAGGCTTTTGGTGAGTTCTTCCTTGGCGGCGGCGATTTCCTGTTTCTTCTGCGCCAGGCGATGATCGATTTCCGCGAGCTGCTGAGGGAACCCCGCCAGGCGCGAGCGCAACTCGGACAAGCGCGTGTCCACGGCTTGCAGCTCCACCAGGCGCTGGATGTCCGCGTGCATCTGCGAGCGATTCTAACATAGGCGTCACGGCGCGCCGGTATGCATTGCGTCGAGCGCCAGAGTTGCCAAGGAGCGGAGTCGGCGCATGGTCGCGTACGAACACCAATGTGTCGCGTTAGTTGCCCTGCTGGACCTGCATGGTCTGGTCGATGGAGAGCGTGGGGTAGTGCGGCGGGGCAACGCCGGGATCGGGCGAGGGAACGTCAGGATGATGAGCGGTGGCCACAAAACCGCTGGGAGAGGTTTCCACCGAATAGTTGTAGCCGTCGCGCTCGGTCCTGGCGATATTCATGGCGCCGTTGGTGGTGAGCTGGTCCATGTTGCCGTAGGAGCCGGTCTGCGAATAGTAGACACGCTCGGCTTGCGCGATGGCCACCAGATCCATCTGCACGCCGGTAGTGGTGATTTGCTGGGTGGCCACGGTGCCCTTGGCGGGCGCAGCCTGCTTCAAAAAGACGTAGTACATGCCGAGGGCGATCGCGGCGGTGAGCAGGATGGAAGACTCGCTGCGTTCGTCGAAGGATCTTCAAAGGGGATATGCCGCGAAAGAATTATCGGGCGCCCCGATCAGGCCCGCTCGCTGGGAATCTATCGTCCGGCTTGACTTTACATTGGACTAGACATGTGACAAGACAATGCGTGGTATACTGGATTTACGGCGATGAGCACACACGCGGCGCATAGCGATCTGGGTCCGGACCGGCGGCGGAAGCTGATGGAGCGGTTGGGCGCGCGAAAAGGGCCGATTGCCGGAAACGAGTTGGCGCGGCAGTTTCGCGTGAGCCGGCAATGCCTGGTGCAGGACGTGGCCATTCTGCGCGCACACGGAGAGGAGATTCTCTCCACGCCGAGAGGCTATCGCCTGCCGAGCGCAAAGCCCGACGGGCACCGCGCGGTGATCGCCTGCAAGCATGGTCCCGAGAGAACTCTGGAAGAGCTGAACATTCTGGTGGATTACGGGGTGAAGGTACTGGACGTGGTGGTGGAGCATCCGCTGTATGGCGAGCTGCGCGGCGCGTTGATGATCGAATCGCGGGCCGACGTGCTGGAATTTCTGCGGCGGCGGCGGGTGACCAAAGCGAGCCTGTTGTCTTCGTTGACCGGCGGGGTACACCTGCACACGCTGGAGGCTTCGCGGCCGGAGATGATTGCCAAGGCCAAGGCGCAACTGCACGCGCGGGGGATTTTACTGAAATGATGGGGATTCTACTGAAATGACGAGTGGGCAAACACAATTGGAGATTGGCGCGACGCGGGAAGCCCGGCTGAAGCGGGCCCTGTTTCGAGGCGATTCGCTGCGCATGGACAATCCGATTTACCGCGAAGCCGTCCGGGCGATTCTGGGCGAGTTGACGCGCGCGGACGTTGGCGGCGGCGACCTGACGGTGAAGGCGCTGGGTCTGGGCGGCGAAAACGCAACTGCACGCGTGCTGGCCAAGGAGCCGGGAGTGCTGGCGGGGCTGCAGGAATACGTCTGGCTGCTGGAGCGCCAGGGAGTCCGCGTGGCTGCGCTCAAGAAAGATGGCGACGCGGTTTCCAGCGGGGAGACAGTGACGGAGATTGCCGGGAATCGCGGCGACCTGCTGGCGTTTGAGAGGGTGAGTTTGAATCTGCTGCAGCGCATGAGCGGGGTGGCCACGGCGACACGATTGTTGCAGGAGCGGGCCTTGCAGGAGCGCGCGGAGCGGGGGAGTTCCGGGGGGCATGGGGTGCATGGCGCGCACGTCGTGGCTACGCGTAAAACGCCCTGGGGATTGCTGGATAAGCGCGCGGTGCATCTGGGCGGCGGCGGAACGCACCGGTTGAGTCTTTCCGACGCGATCCTGGTGAAAAACAATCATCTGGCGCTGCTGGGCGATTGCGAGGCGAAGGCCGCGGGGGAAGCCATCCGGCGGATCTGGCCGCTCCGGGGGCAGGCGGCGTTCCTCGAAGTGGAGGTGCGCAGCAAGGATTCGGCGCTGGCCGCGGCGCGCGCATTCCGCGACCTGCAAGGGCGGGAGAAGGAAGGCGATTCCCTTCCGTGTTTGCTGATGCTGGACAACACCAGCCCCGAGGAAACTTCGCGCATCGTGGAAGCGCTGCGGGAAGAGGGCTTGCTGGAAGACATTCTGATCGAGGCCAGCGGAAACATCTCGGAAGAAAACGTGGAAGCCTATGCGGGCAGCGGGGCCGACGCGCTATCGGTTGGCGCGCTGACGCACTCGGCGCGCGCGCTGGATTTTTGCCAAAGATTTTCTTAAACCGCAGCAACGGAGACGACATGGAAACGGTCACAGCGGTACCCGAAGGATTCGATCGACGATATACGCTCCCGCCCATCGAGGAGATTGGCGACACGGCGGACGAGATTCGCGAAAAGCAGGAGCGCATCCGCGAACTTTGCCGCGTGCGCAACGCGGTGATTCTGGCGCATCACTACCAGCGTCCCGAAGTGCAGGAGGTGGCGGACTTCGTGGCCGATTCGCTGCGGCTTTCGCAGCAGGCGGCCAAGACCGGCGCGGAGGTGATTGTTTTCTGCGGCGTACACTTCATGGCCGAAACGGCGGCCATTTTGTGTCCCGAGAGGACCGTGCTGCTGCCCGATTTGCGCGCGGGCTGCTCGCTGGCGGCGTCAATTACGGTGACGGAGTTGCGCGCCTGGAAAGCCAAGTTTCCGGAGGCGGTGGTGGTTTCCTACATCAACACCTCGGCGGCGGTTAAGGCGGAGAGCGACTACTGCTGCACCTCGGCCAATGCGGCGAAAGTGGTGGCTGCCATTCCCGCCGATCGGCCCATTCTGTTTGTGCCCGACAAGTTCCTGGCCTCGGTGATTGCGCGGCAGTCGGGCCGGAGCAACATCGTGGCTTATCCCGGCTATTGCCACGTACATAAAACCATTCGCCCGGAAGATGTGACCGCGCTGCTGGAAGAGCATCCCGATATCGAGCTGCTGATCCACCCGGAATGCGGCTGCGTGAGTTCGTGCATGGCCAAGGCCATGGACGGAAGCCTGCCGGCGGATCGCACGTTCTTCCTTTCCACGGAAGGAATGCTGCGGCACATCGGGGAGTCTCCGGCCACGGAGTTCGCCATCGGAACGGAGATGGGCATGCTGCACCGGCTACGCAAGGAGCACACCGACCGGTCGTTTTATCCCGTCAATCCCAACGCGGTGTGCGCGTTCATGAAGACCATCACCCTGGACCGGGTGCTGCATTCCCTGGAGACGCTGACTCCGCAGGTGCGCGTGCCCGAAGAGATCGCTCGCGGCGCGCGGAGAGCCATCGACCTCATGCTGGAGCTTTCGTGAGCGAGCCTCGCGCGGCGCTAAAAGTAGGAATCCTGGGGGTGGGCACGATTGGGAAGACGATTGCCACGGCACTGGATGGCGGGCAGATGGGCATGATTCTGGTGGCGGTGGCCGATCAGGATCGCGTGATGGCCGGGAAGTTCGCAGCGAGTCTGAAAAGCGCTCCGCCGCTGGTTTCGCTGGACGAACTGGTGCTGCGCGCGGACCTTATTGTGGAGGCCGCCGGGCACGCCGCGCTTGCGGAGCTGGCGCCGAAGGCCCTGGAGCATGGCAAGGATCTGCTGGTGCTGAGCGTGGGAGGTTTGCTGGGGCACGAGGACTGGTTTCGTTTGGCGGAGGATCGCGGCTGCCGGATTCACGTTCCCTCGGGGGCGATTGCCGGCCTGGACGCCATGAAGGCGGCCACGCGCGGCCGCGTGGACACGGTGCTTTTGACCAGTCGCAAGCCGGTTGCGGCGTTGCGCGGGTCGGCCTACGTCACTGAAAAGGGCATCGATCTGGATGCGCTGACGGAAGACAAAGTGATTTTTGAGGGCCGGCCGGAGGAAGCCTGCCGCGCATTTCCCACCACCTCCAACGTGGCGGCGTCACTGCGGCTGGCGGCGGGGAACGCCGCCAACGTTTTCATCCGCGTGGTAGCCTCACCGCGAGGCACACAGAACGTGCATGAGTTGCAAGCCAGCGGAGGGTTCGGGCGTTTTCGGGCGGTGACGGAGAACGTGCCCTCGGAGGCCAATCCGCGAACCTCGCAACTGGCGGCGCTTTCGGCGCTGGCGACGCTGGAGGGCATCACGCGTTCGCTTCGAGTGGGCACCTAGGCGGGATCGCGCGGTCGACGTCGTCAGAAGGGCCTCACAGAAAGGCCCTCGCAACCCTTTTTCCCCGCCACGCATCTGGAATAGGGTAGGCTTGGTGCAGGCGATATACAGGCGGGCGGCTGGTTCTACCCGCACCCGATCATCCATTCGTCCATCCCGATTGTAGCTTTCATGGGCTCGATTGTGGCTTTCATAGGGTGGTCCTATAGTACGGCGGCCGATTCGGCGCGTCGCACTCCGTCATCTTCGCAGCATGGTATGGAAACCAAGTTTGCATTCTTGGGGACTTGGCATAGACTGAACGTTTCCGGCTCGCACTGCGAGCCTAAGGGAGTACCCGCGTGAAACTGACACCCACCAGCATCATGGTCTCGGCTCTTCTCATTTCTTCTTCGCTTCCAATTTTTGCCAAGGGCAAGGCGGACGCCAAGCCGGCGCCCGTGGAGCAACCGGCGCAGGCGGCTGCGTCGCCCTTGCTGGGAACGATGCAACAGGAGATGGACCGCGAGCTGGGCATTCTGGGGAAGGCCGACCCGGCGGCGTATTTTCTGAGCTACATCGTGAGCGACGTGACGCGCGCGGAAGTGACGGGCTCCAACGGAGCGCTGCTGCTGAGCAGCGAGACGCACGACCGCTGGCTGGAAGCGCAGGTGCGCGTGGGCAGCTACAACCTGGACAACACGCATAGCGTGGGAAGCGCCGGGTCGAACTTCGCCGGCGGGGACGGCGAATCGGTGCCCATCGAGGACGCCCCCGGAGTTTTGCAGCGGGCCATGTGGCGGCAGACCGACAGCCAATACCGTTCGGCGGCGGAATCGTTCATCAAGGTGACCACGGGCAAGGATGTGGAGGTGCAGACCGACGAGCAGCGCGCTCCCGATTTTTCGCAAGAGAAACCGCAGGTGTACCTGGGCTCGCAGGCTTCGTTCACGCTGGACCGGCGTCCGTGGGAAGAGAAGGCGCGGCTGTATACGCGATTTTTCCGGGCCTCTCCGGCGATCCTGAATTCCATCGTGACGTTCACGGCGCAGGCCAACAACCAATATGACGTGAACACCGAAGGCACGCGGCTGCAGTTCGGGCAGGTGCGCTATCGCCTGGAACTTTTCGTGCAGGGCAAGGCACCCGACGGAATGGATATCGACCGGTATTACAACTTCGATTGGACGGATCCCTCCACGGCTCCCAACGACAAGGCCGTGCTGGAGCAATGCGCGGCGCTGCAGAAGGAGCTGGAAGCGCTGGTGAAGGCCCCGCTGGTGGAACCGTTTGCCGGGCCCACGATGCTGACGGGCCGCGCCGCGGCGGTTTTTTTCCACGAGGTGTTTGGGCACCGCGACGAAGGGTTCCGGCAGAAGGAGATCAACGAAGGGCAGACGTTCGCGCACAAGATCGGCGAGCAGATCCTGCCTTCCTTTATTTCCATCGTGGACGATCCCACGATGCGCAAGTTGGGCTCCGAGGACCTGCTGGGTTACTACCCGTTTGACGATGAGGGAGTCGCCGCGCAGCGCGTGACGCTGGTGGATCACGGCGTTCTGAAAAATTTCGAGATGTCGCGCCAGCCGCTGGTGGGCTTTTTGCAGTCCAACGGGCACGGCCGGAGACAGGTGGGATTGCCGCCGGTTTCGCGGCAGGGCAATCTGATCGTGGAAAGCAGCCACACGGTGAGCAATGCGGAGCTGCGGAAGATGCTTCTGGACGAGATTCGCACGCAAGGAAAACCGTTCGGCCTGCTGATCGACGATATCGCCGGGGGATTCACGATGACCGGCCGCGGGCAGCCGCAGGCGTTCCAGGTGGAACCGCTGGTGGTCTATAAAGTTTATCCGGATGGGCGGCCCGACGAGCTGGTGCGGGGCGTCAACATCGTGGGGACGCCGCTGGTTTCGCTCACGAAGATTATCGCCACTGGCGATACGACTGAAGTGTTCAATGGATATTGCGGCGCGGAATCGGGGTCCGTGCCGGTCTCGGCGGCGGCTCCGGCCATGCTGATCACGGAAATGGAAGTGCAAAAGAAGGAGACGTCCACGGACCGGCCGCCGATCCTGCCGCCACCGGCGCACGATTTGCAGACGAGTGAGTCGGCGAAGGGAGCCCTGTGATGAACGGCACTCTGAATGGCGCCGCGAATAGCGCCCCGAATGGCATCTCGAATAACGCTTCCCATCGCGACCCGAATCGCAGCGCGGCATTGACGGCACTTCGCATGGGGTCGGCGCGGTTGGCAACGTCGCTGGCAGTTTGCGGTTTTCTTTTGCTTGCGGCGGCCGTGCCCGGCCATGCCACACAGCCGGCAAGCGCGGCGCAAGCCGCCAAGCCGGCCACCGGCGACGCGGATAAGACACTGGCCGCGCTGCATGATGAGCTGGAGCGTTCGCGCACGCGGTTGGCGCTGCCGGGCGAAGAGAAGCCTTACTACATTCAATACCGCCTGCTGGATCTGGACGAGCGCACGGTGTCGGCGGAGTTCGGCGCCCTGGTGGGAAGCAGCACCACCACCAGCCGGTCCATGAGCGTGGACGTGCGCGTGGGGGACTACAAGCTGGACAGCTCGAATTTTCTCTCCGATCAGGGGTTTCGCGGTTTTCTAGGCTCCACGGGAACCGTGGGGATTGACCGCGATTACGATTCGCTGCGGCAGGATTTGTGGCTGGCCACCGACCAGGCTTACAAAGAGGCTCTGGATTCGCTTTCGCACAAGCGCGCCACGCTGCGGTCGCTGGCCAATGCGCCGACAGTGGACGATTTTTCCAACGCCACGCCGGTGACGATTGTCGAGCCGCGAGTGGAGCCCAACTGGACGGCGCGCGATTGGGACGCCGAAGCCAAAACGGTGTCGGCCGCGCTGCGGAGTTATCCGCAAATCACCGATTCCACCGTCACGTATCATATTTTCTACGCCACGACCTACCTGGTGAACAGCGAAGGCACGCAAATCCGCGTGACCCGCAGTTTTGCCGCGATTGAAGCGGGACTGGGCGCGCAGGCCGACGACGGCATGCCGGTGCACAACTACATTGCGGTTTACGCCCTGAAGCCCGGGGATCTGCCCACGGCGGATGCCGTGCGGCAACAGTTGGACCAGGCGGGCCGCGACCTGGTGGCCTTGCGCGCCGCCCCGCCGGTGCAGGACTACGACGGGCCGGTGCTGTTCGAGCCGCGCGCGGCGGGTTCGCTGCTGGCGCAACTTCTGGGGCCGTCGGTGAGCGGAGCGCGCCCGCCGTTGACCGTCAATACGCGATTCGACCAGACCATGACGGCGCTGGGGGGACACAGTGAATGGTCCGGGCGGATCGGGCAGCGGGTGCTGCCGACGTCGGTGAGCCTGGTGGACGATCCCACGGTAAAGGATTTCCAGGGGCAGCCGCTGATCGGTTCGTACGACGTGG
>Ga0302325_10024526_pt1 | contig 12540 bp, 12 predicted proteins | sample Palsa_T0_2_FD_201948 | JGI IMG/M metagenome (GOLD analysis project Ga0302325, IMG submission 201948) | Peat permafrost microbial communities from Stordalen Mire near Abisko, Sweden - Palsa_T0_2 | ecosystem: Environmental > Terrestrial > Soil > Palsa > Peat permafrost | place: Sweden: Abisko...
GCTGTGTGCCTTACCCTTGCGGCTGCTGGCCTGGACGGCTGCTAAGGCGCTCGGATTACCTGCAGTGGTGCAACTGGCTTTGAGTTATGGCGTGGTGGAATATGGCTACGACTCCGCCGACGGGCTGGTACGCGGCGGATTGTCGAATTCCATACTGCTGACATTCGGCACGGCCATGATGCTTTTTGCGTTCGCCAACCTTGCCAGGTTCATCGCCGATGGGCAGCGCCGCCACTACTATTGGCTGTTGCTGTGCTTGTTTTTGGACGGTTTCTTTCATCCGTTCGAAATTTTCGTGATCACCACGGCCGCGGTGTGGCCGCTATGGAGGGCGGCCCGCAGGAAGGAATCCCTCTGGCTTTTTGTCGCGGCGGGCGCGGGGATGTCGCCTTATGTAATCGAGACACTAAGATTCTCGTGGTTGCGAGACGTCTCGCTGATATTGAATTGGAAAATGGGTTCACCCACCTGGGTGCTGCTGATCTACGGCCTTCCCGCAATGCTGGTCTGCTGGCTCATGCTGATTCGGTTTCGCGTGGAGAGGCCGGAGGACGAAATCCTGCAGAGCTGGTTTCTGTGCGCGGCCATCCTGCCGATGATCCCCGGTGTTGCGACCATAATGCACGCTTTCGACGGGTATGTCTATGCGGTCGCTTTCCTGCTCGTAAGGAAGGCTCAAACCGACAAACTGTTCTCCAGACTCTTTTCAGTGCACGGTAGAACTATGCGGTTGGCGGTTGCGGGATGGGGAGCGGTTTCGATCCTTGCGCTCGGAGGTCTCTACGCGCAGCTTTGGCGGGATGGCAAATCCGCAAACCCGGAGTTTCTAACAGCGGTGATACCCTCCAGCGAGGTGGCAATGATCGCGTGGATGAAGGCCAACCTACCGCGAGACCGGCTGGTACTTGCGCCAGAAGCAATGGCGCCCTCGGTGGCCATGATCCCGATGCCCAGCGTGGGGAGTCATGATTTGTTTAGCGTCACTTACGAAGCGCAACGCGATCTGGCCGGCCGGTTCTATCGCGGACAACCGCTGCGCAGCGATCTGATCGACGGATTCGGGGTGAGTTACGTGGTCGCGCCCGAGCGTGCCCCGATTGTTCTGGAAGGTAGCAGACTGTTGCACCAGGAGGCGTCGCTACGGCTTTACGAAATTCCAGGCGAACGGATGAAGCCCTACCCAGGGATAGAGCATCTCACGGGAGCTCCGGCGACGAATGGGCTCCGGCAGTGGGTGGTCCGATTGGTGGCCAGGTTCAGACGGTCCACGGCCTAACTGCGCGGCCTAAGCTAATCGCGCGGGCGAAGGTAGAGCCGTCCTCGATGGATCCCGCCGGGATTCAACATACTGTCGTGCTGGGCCAAACGCGAGCGGCATCCTTCGCATTGCGCCAGATGCTCGCGCACTTCAATGACCTCAGCGACCGCCAGGCCCTTACCGACTGCATAAAGTGAAAGCGGCTCCTCGGAGATGTGGTCGTTTTGCCTGCCAGGCGCGCGCACTACATCCTCTATTTGGACGCCGACATGGAATCCGTCGGATACCGCGCGGCAATAGCGAACTTCCCCGAAGATGACCTTGCGATGGAGTTTCAGTTTCACTTGCTCACCGCGGTTGATCCGCTTGCGGAGAGCTATGCGCAGGCCCGAGCGGGACACGTCCAAGACGGTGCCGTAGATAGCCTCGGCTGGGCCACGCAGGATTTGGAGTTCCGCCGGGTCTTGGGTGGGGTAGCGGGCTTCCCGCCGGCGCTCGGCGTCCTGCGCCTCAATTTCCCGGATCAACGTGGACGAGGAGTAACTGGATTGGTTTAACATTTGACCCCAACTTTCTAGAATGGAGACTGCCGTCAGTTTTGAAAGTTACTGCCTTATCCTACCTAAGTGTGTTTATTAGCTGTGAACTAAGGATAAACCCCGACAATATAACGGATAACTTGCGGTCTGACTGCAAAAATTGACTCTTCGTGACCCGGGGCAGCGAGCGCCAACGCGCCACGTGCTAGATTTGATCGAGCGAAACTGATAGATCATGAACAGGGACGAAGTCCGCGCGAAGATTCAGAGTGTCGGCCTGATTCCAGCGGTTCGCGTGTCCACGCCGGAAGACGCCTTTCTCGCAGCCGAAGCAGTATCGCGCGGCGGCATACCAATTGTGGAACTAACCATGACAGTTCCCAAAGCCGCGGAACTGATTACACATCTGCGGCAGAAGCATCCGCAAATGATAGTGGGCGCGGGTACAGTCCTGGATGTCGAAACGGCACGGATTTGCCTGGAAGCCGGAGCAAGATTCATCACCAGTCCTGGACTGGATCTCCCCACAGTGGAGTTTGTGGTGAAACAAGGCGTCGCGGTGCTGCCGGGCGCACTGACACCGAGCGAAGTGATGGCGGCGGCAAAGGCAGGCGCCGATTTCGTCAAGATTTTCCCGTGTGCTCAGATGGGGGGCCCGGCTTATATTCGAGCGCTGAGGGCTCCATTTCCCACCGTATCCTTCGTCGCCGCGGGGGGAGTAAACCAACAAAATGTGGCCGACTACATCCAGGCAGGTGTCGCCGCGGTCGGTGTCGGGGCGCATCTGATTCCTCCGCGCGCCATCAACGCCAAGGAGCCTGAGTGGATTGTGGAACTGGCACGCAGGTTTTCCCACATTGTCGGCCAAATACGGACCGAGATGGCTGTCGTTAATTGACCGCCGTTGATTCCGCGATGCCGGGACTCTGGCGCTCGGATTGCTAATGTTTAGTCGGCGCCATGAAAACTGTCCAGTTAGCCATGCGCAATTCGGGACACGCTTATTCATTGCGCGATCTGCTCTTAATGGATGGGGTACATGAGGTTCACTTGGTAGAGCGGCCGAATTTAGCGATTCCGGGCGTGATTGTAATGGACGTGGATCATCTGGAGAGATGCGGCCCGCTGACAGACGGACGTGATCGCCTGGTCGTTATGACATCCAAGACGGGCGCTGACCTTGCACGGGTTTGGCAGGCTGGGCTGCGGCACGTGGTTTTTCATGGGGACGCCCCGCAAACGGTTCGAGTGGCCGTCCTGGCTACGGAGTTAAGCTTGACGGCCCCTGCCCTTTATAGCTAGCCCCTAGTGGCGCCGGCCTCGCGATAAGTTGAGTAAGGACGCCTAACCGGAGCACTCAGGGTGCATGGCCGCGAAAACCATTATCAGCCGACGGATTGGTTGCTCTTGATATGGGTGGCGTGCTATCTGTAGCGTCGCTAGCAACGCGGCGTTCTTGACTGGAGGAGCGGAGAACGCGATATACATACAGGACGATATGGCGTTTAACGGCGCCAACGTAACTGGGTTTGAGAACAGCCTGTTTGCGACCGTTCCTGAACCGGCGTTGGCGCCTCAGCTGGCGACGGCACCGATGAGTCTCGGCCTTGTCGGCCTTCGCCGTATCAAGCCGAATTAAGCGACAGCGCGCTGTTCGGAATGGTAATGGCTAAACAGATCGTCTTGGACTGGAATTTCAGAGCGGAACTCGGCAAGTTCTTCAGGGAACCGCTCAAGCAGCGTCGCTGGCGCCAGGTGGCGAGCATCCCCCAGCATTTGGCTAAGTTCAAGCGCGTTGACCACAGCTTTCCCGCCTGCGTCATTATTCGCGAAGACGAACGTAGCGGCGGCATGCTGTTGGATCTTATCGATGCGCTTCTTCCATCCGACCAGCTCCTGCGGCGAGTAAAGATAATCGTGCGCGGAAACCGCCCGCGCCGGCCGGCCAAATTCGCGCTCCCAGTGCTGTGGATTACGCCCATGCAGCCTGACATATCCTATACGCGAGGTCAGGACCGCCGATGGCGGCATAGCCTTGATGTAAGGCGCTTGGTCGATATTCACGAAGCCGACATGATAATCGATCAACGTGCCGAGGGCTTCCTCGTGTTGCCAGCTGGCGTGCCGCATCTCGGCTACCAGCGGAAATTCATGAAAAGCCCGGCGGAGCGCAATCAGAAACTGCCGATTCTCTTCCGTGTAACGAAAGGCCCAGGGGAACTGCATGAGCACGCAGCCCAGCTTGCGAGCGCGCTGGAATGGCCACAATCCCTCTTTAAACTCCGCAATCCCGGCAGGGCTGAGCGACCGTTCATGAGTGAATCGCCGGCCCAGCTTGACGGTAAACACAAACTTCGGGTTAGGCGCGACCTTCCTTACCCAAATGCTTGCAAGCTCCGGACGGAGTGGTTGATAGAAGCTGGTATTGATCTCAACCGAGTCAAAATACTTGGCCAGATCTTCCAGTGGATGAAACCCGCGGGGCTTCAGTTTGGGATAAACGATGCCGTTCCAATGTGTGTACGACCATCCGGAAGGGCCACAATAAACTGTTCGGGGGAGGGACATAGGGGCACTCCTTAATTCTCCTTTTCTTCGCTTACCAGTATACGGGAATAAAAGGCGAAGATCAAGAGCTTCCCTAACGCTCCGTAAAACAGCGGTAGCTCAAAAGAGCTACGTTCAAAAGGGTATTTTGCGCAAGAAACTTTAGAGCGAGCGGTAACTTCCATCAGGCGGGCTGCGTTCTATATTCAAATCCCCGTTACGACGGCGGACGCTTCACCCTATCACCCCAAGAGCGTCCGCCTTTCTCAACTGAAAACGACCCCGACCCAGTTTATTCGCCTGAGATTCCTTCGAACAATGGCGTGCTGAGGTAGCGCTCGCCCGAGTCCGGCAGAACAACGACGAACGTCTTCCCTTTCATTTCCGGCTCTCGCGCGATGCGCACGGCCGCGGCCACTGCTGCGCCACTGGACATTCCCGAGAGAATTCCTTCTTCGCGCGCCAGTCGCCTCGCCATCGCCATGGATTCTTCGTTCGTCACCAATTCCACGCGATCTACCACGCTTAAGTCCAAATTCCCTGGGATAAAACCAGCGCCTATTCCTTGAATTTTGTGCGGTCCCGGCTGCAACGACTGCCCCCGCATAGTTTGTGAGATCACCGGGCTGCCAGCCGGCTCGACCGCCACGGAGATCATCTTCTTGTTTTTCGGTACTGACTTCAAAAAGCGTGATACGCCCGTAATTGTTCCACCCGTTCCGACGCCGCTCACCAAAACGTCGATTGCGCCTTGGGTGTCTTCCCAAATCTCGGGGCCCGTGGTCTTAAAGTGGATTTCAGGGTTGGCGGGATTCTGGAACTGCTGCAACAGTACATAATGATTGGGATCGGAGGCCACCATCTCCTCTGCTTTGCCGATAGCAGCCTGCATGCCTGCCGCACCTTCGGTCAGGATCAAATTCGCGCCGAATGCGCGCAAAACTTTTTGACGCTCCACCGACATGGTCTCGGGCATAATGAGCGTAATGGGATAGCCGCGGGCGGCCGCGACGAAGGCCAGTGCAATTCCAGTGTTGCCGCTGGTAGGCTCAATCAGTTCTTTGCCGGGCCCGAGCAAACCGCGCTTCTCTGCATCCCAGATCATGGATGCTCCGATACGGTCCTTCACGGAATAGGCCGGATTTCGTCCCTCGATCTTGGCCAAAATAGTGGCCGGGGCGCCGTCGGCGACGCGATTGAGCTTAACCAGCGGGGTGCGCCCGATGCTTAGCGAATTGTCCAGATAGAACATCAGATCTCCCAGTTCGGTACGTAGTGAGCCTGCCGATCGCGCCAGTTCCGCACCAGCTCGGCGAAGGTGGTCTGGTCGATCACGTCGGAAACGGCTTGATCGACACGCTTCCATGTTTCGCCGAACGGATCGGCGGCGCTCTGCTTGCGTGGAGGTTTGCTGTTTTTGGAACCCTCCACGTAGCGTGTTACTTGACCAACGGTAATTCTCTCGGGCGTTCGAGAGAGCATATAGCCGCCTTCGGCGCCACGGCGCGATTCGACAAAGCCGCCCTGTTTCAATCCGGACAGGATCAGCTCCAAAAACTTCTGCGGGATCTTTTGACGCTTGGCTATGTCGGCAATTTTGATCGGCTCGCCTGCCTTCTGCAGAGCTAGATCGAAGATCGCGTGTAAGGCATATTCACCCTTGACGGAGATGTTCATCAGCGCGGCTTCAATCTCCCTTGGCCAAGTAGAGATTGTAGCGAGTGGCCGCCAGTCCGCGCCAGCAGGCCCGGGTGGCTTGACTTTTGGAGAGGCCTCAAATAATCTCAGGCCGATGCGCAACCTATTCCCGAGCTTTCTGGTTTTGACTCTCATCGCGACCCTTCCTGTCTTCGGCGAACTGCAGTCAGGCCCTCCCATGCCCTACCACGTGGTTAGAGATTGGGCTCAATTGCCCGCTGGTTGGAACTTTGGCGAAGTCTCCGCCGTGGATGTCGACAAGAACGACAACGTATGGGTGTTCAATCGGGGGCCGCATCCTGTGGTCGAGTTCGAAAAATCCGGAAAGATGCTGCAAGCCTGGCCCGAAGTCCCGGTCAAAACCAGCCATGGTCTTCGCCTGGATTCTGACGGAAATATTTGGACCGTTGACGTGGACGCGCACCGGGTGATGAAATGGACCCCCTCCGGGCACCTCCTTATGATGATCGGGGGCGTCGGCGGAGCTGCCGGCAACAACGATTCCAAGGACGGGTTCAATCGCCCAGCCAATCTGGCCTTCGCTGCCAATGGAGATTTCTTCGTGGCTGACGGCTACGTAAACTCGCGCGTCGTCAAATTCAACAAGGACGGCGAATATCTTACGCACTGGGGCCGCAAAGGGACCGGCGACGGCGAGTTCGATTTGGTTCACGATGTCGCGCTGGATTCGCAAGGCCGCGTGTATGTGGCGGATCGCAGCAACAAGCGCGTGCAGATCTTCGACCAGAACGGAAAGTTTCTAGGCAAGTGGACCGACGTCGGCTCGCCGTTCGGCCTGTACTATGTCAAGAGTGAGAATGTATTGTATATGTGCGACGGCGTGAACAACCGAATCGTCAAGCTGAACCTGGACGGGCAGGTGCTGGGCGTGTTGTCGTCGTACGGCAAGACGCAGGGCAAGCTGGACATCGCGCATTACCTGGCGGTCGACAGCACAGGCGCGATCTATGTCGCAGAAATCAAGAATTGGCGCGTGCAGAAGTTTGAGAAGTGAAGGGATCATCTAATGAAAAAACTGATAGGACTGCTGCTAATATTACCCCTGGTCGGGGCTGAGCCTGCCGGCTATAAATATTGGAGCGCTGCGGACTTGAAGGGCATGGCCAAGCCGCTCTCTAACAAGACGGATGCGAAAACATCGTTAGAAAATCTGGGCGATTTTGGCGTCGATCGGGCTGTGACGGTACATCGCGAAGGCTCGGGCTTGGCCGAGCTGCATGAGACGGAAGCCGACTTGATGGTGATCGTTTCGGGAAAAGGGGAGTTGATCGTGGGCGGAACCGTGCGTGACGGAAAAACGACGGCAGCGGGCGAGGTGCGCGGCCCGTCTATCGATGGCGGCATGCATCAGAAGCTGTCGCCGGGCGACATTATTCACGTTCCACCGAAAACGCCGCACCAAGTGTTGCTGGATCCAGGGGCGCAGATCACGTATTTCGTGCTGAAAGTGAAAGAGTAGTCGGTTAAAGACATTTACTCTTTCCAAAAGAGTTCGGCGTCCGAGCGCCGCACGTAATTGGCATCGATCTCGGCGGGATCGCTGGAGCGGCCGAGTGTATATTCATCCCACGCGATGTGCCCGATCCGGGCAGCCAGCGCGCGCGGTACGCCGATACTGGAGATTAGCTCGCAGCCGGCAGGCAACGTTGGGAGCCAGTCTTCCAACTTCGTCACAACTTCGGGGATCACCAGCTGGAGTTGGCTGTCGTATACCGCGCCATAAACTTGCCCTCGCCGGGCATCGATCACCGTCGCACGTAACGGTGCGGTTCCAAAAGACGCAAGCGCCCTCAAATTCGAAACCGCCACCATTCGCCTCCCGGTAGCTTCAGCGAACCCCTTCGCGGCCGCCAGCCCCACGCGTACGCCCGTGAACGAACCCGGGCCCGACGCCGCGGCGAAGCATTCCATCTGTTGCACGGTGGTCCCCTGCTTTTCAAGCAACTGCTGGATGTGCCCGTACAGCACATGGCCGAAGCCTTCCGGCGCCTGCAGCGAAACTTCTTCCACCACCACGTTGGCTTCAGTGAGAGCGATACTGCCGAACTCCGAAGTGGTATCGATCGAAAGGATCACTTGGTTAGCTGGTAAACGCGATCCGCCTGGTACGCCTTGCCATTCGCGTTCAAAGCCGTCAAGTGGACGCTGAGAATTGCCGGGTAAATCTCCGCAATGGATGCCGGAACCGCAAAGGTGCCCGGCGAGCCGGTGCCCAGCAAGCGGAAGCCACGGCCATCGGCCACCACTTCTCCGGTCCAGAGATACTGCATCGCGCGCGTGGCGCGAGTTTCACGCGTCAATTTCACGGAGAATTGCGCGGGCTTGCCTGCCTCGAGCGTATTGCCGGGCGGCGCGACAATTTCGAATGGCACCTTCTTTAAGTCAGTCTCGATCTCCTGCACCGGCACCTGCCGCGACTCGAACTTATACGACTTCCCCATCGAATCCCTGTGGCCTTCGCGCGCAATATAGAGTACCCACGGGTGGCTCGGGTCGGGCGCGTCACCAGTGAAGTGCTGGCCCTTGTACTTCTTCTGTCCGAGCGATTCCCCGGTGGCGGGATTGAGCCACTCAACGTCATAGCCGTGGTTCTCTACCGTCACTTCGACCGGCGCGCCAGGACGCTCGATGTAGTTTACATATTCGACATCTTCCAGCGCGATCGCGCGAGTGCCATCCACATCGAAGTAGGGTTCCAACTCCCAGTGACGCGTCTCCGACATAAAATCGAACCAATACTTCGCCAGGTTCGCATCCCCGCCGCGAAATTCCGGATACTCCCCGTCCATGCTGGCGTTCCATAGATGCTTCGCGTCTGTAACGCCGACGAACGGCACCTGATAGAACTGGTGCTCCACCGACGAAACAACATCGTGCGACGCGACTGCGTGGTCTTCGGAGCCTTCAATAATGTAGTCCATCCAGCCATCTGCTAGCAGCGGGGACGATGTCATTTTCGCGTTCGAGGAACGAGGATGCTGATAAGGATCCAGCTTCTTCAGATCTAGCCCCAGTTCCTTCAGCAACCTGCGCCCATCGGCATAGTCTTCAAACTCTTCCAGCCCTTGCCACGTGACGTTGAACGGGGCATAACGCGCCACTACGTAGCGAATGAACCGCTCCCGCGCCTGCCAATCCGGAAATTGCGCGACGATAGTCTCCGGATCCGACGCCAGCATCAAATCGGCAGTGATTCCACGCTTGTGAATTTCCGCGACGCGCCGGTCGAGTTCATCGAAATAGGCCGGATTAGGCCGGTCCGGACCCAAATAGACCAGCGAACGGTCGCTCAGGCCTCCCAGGATAGATCCACGAAAATGATTGAATTTGTTTTGGGCCGCGGCGCTTAACTCCTGCTGGAAATCGGCGTAGCTGCCGAACGCGAAGCGGTCCGCAATGTAGCCCATCCACAGATGCGGTTTTATATTCCCAATAACCACCTGTTGATTGTCGGTAGCCCAATGATGTACGTTCGCGACGATAACATACCCCGGCGCATCGGCAGCGACAGCGCTGAACATGCCGCCCCGACCATCGAAGGACGGAACGTTGCTGGTAGCCTTGTAGATCCACTGGCCAGCTTCGGTGGGGGTAAAGCGAACGACCATCTTGCGGCCTCCGTCCCAGAAGGCCGGCATAGCGTAAGTGCGGAAGCGCGGCGACCGGAATTCCACGCGCAATGTAACAGCGGCATAAGGATTCGCGTTTGCTGCCACATCTGCCGGCGACAGATCGAAAGCCAACTCACACGGCGAATATGCAGGCGTTCCATCGCAAGGTGTCTCGGCGAAAGCTGCGGTAGCAAAGGCGAGGAAGAGCAGCGGCAGCAATGCCAGCATTAACTCCAGCGTATCGCATGTATGCACCAATCGCGCCGGAATTGCATCTAATTAGCATAAGGGGAGTCCGACAATGGAGACTTTGCATCGGGTCGTCATTCTGGGCGGCGGCTTCGGCGGATTGTACGCTGCCAAGGCCCTGAAGATCGCGCCCGTGCAAGTGACTTTGCTGGATCGCCGCAACTTCCACCTGTTCCAGCCGCTGCTCTATCAAGTGGCGACCGGCTCGCTATCGCCCGGTGAAATCGCATCGCCGCTTCGTTCGGTACTGCGCCGGCAGAAGAATACTCAAGTGCTTCTGGGCGAAGCCACTGATCTGGATGCCGAGCGCCGCCGCGTGATCCTGGACGACGGCACGAATATCGAATACGATTCGCTGATCGTCGCCACCGGCTCCGCTGATTCCTACTTCGGGCATGACGATTGGCGCCGGAATGCCCCCGGATTGAAAAGCATCGAAGAGGCCACCGAGATCCGGCACAAGATTCTCTACGCTTTCGAGGCCGCTGAAAAAGAGCACGATCCCGAGAAACGAAGCGAATGGTTGACGTTCGTGATCGTGGGAGCGGGTGCTACGGGCGTGGAACTCGCCGGCGCCCTGGCGGAGATCGCGCACGACACCGTCCGTCACGATTTTCGATCTATCCATCCGCAGGACGCACGCATATTCCTGCTGGAAGGGGGACCGCGTATACTGCCCTCCTATCCCGAAGATTTATCAGCCAAGGCCGAGGCATCGCTGATTAAGCTTAGAGTGACTCCCCAAACGGGAGTGTTGGTCACCGATATCGACGACCGCGGCGTGACTGTTAAGTCCCCCAACGGCAGCAAACAGATATCGGCGCGAACGGTGATCTGGGCGGCAGGCGTGAAGCCTTCTCCGTTCGCCGAGATATTGGAGCATCGAGCTGGCGCTTCGCTAGACAAAAAGGGACAGGTTGTCGTCAGCGCCGATTGCAGTTTGCCCGGGCATCCGGATATTTTCGTAATCGGCGACTTGGCTTACATCGTGCAGGATGGAAAATCGCTGCCGGGAGTAGCGCAGGTTGCCATGCAGCAGGGCGCGTACGTCGCGAAATTAATCGCCGAACGATTGCGCAGCCGGACACTCCCGGCATTCCATTATCGCGACAAAGGGAGCCTCGCGGTGATTGGCCGAGCCTCGGCAGTGGCACAAATTGGATCGCTCCACATGTCCGGCTTGCTAGCCTGGCTCACATGGTTGTTCGTCCATCTTATGTATCTGGTGGAATTTTCCAATCGCGTCTTGGTGTTCGTGCAATGGGGATTTCTTTATTTGACATTTAACCGTGGCGCACGCCTGATCACCGGACCGGACCCCGCTCTGCCGCGGCAAGCCGTGCCAAAAGACCCAGACTAAATCGACATATACTGGATTGCTTGGCGACAACTTCCCGGGTAAATCTCGCTATAAGTCCTGAGCGCGCGCCACTTCAACCCCACTCCTCTTGGTCGAGTCTGATCGCCCTGGGTATCATTGCCTGCGTGTTCGCGGTGAACCTATATCGCGCCGCGCATCAATCGATTACCGCCGACGAGGCATTCACATACGATTGGTACATCGATAAGCCGCTCGATTGGATTTTTCTTGTTTATAGCACCAACAATCATGTTCTTCACACCTTGTTGTGCCGCCTAAGCGTGCAGTTGCTGGGCCTATCCGAGCTAAGCCTCCGCTTGCCTAGTCTGCTTGGCGGCTTACTGTACCTTGCTTTCGTGTACAAACTGTGCCGGCATTTATTCAGGACCCCATGGACGTTCTTGCTCGCGGTGGCGGCCTTAACGCTTAACCCGTTCATTATGGATTTCCTGTCCGTAGCTCGCGGATATGGCATGGCGCTTGGCTTGTTCATCGCCGCGCTTTATTTTGTTATCCGGTTCTTCGATGATGAATCCCTTGCGCCTAATGCCAATCGTATAAGCGGAGCCGCCATTTTACTTGGCTTGTCGATCTCCGCGGGCCTGGTCTTTGTATTTCCGGCAGTCGCTCTGGCCGGAATTCTCACGTTGCTCGGTTTCGTTGATGAAAAACCGGCGGGCGGTTGGAAGCAGCGGCTTGGGTGGATTATGGGCAGGGTCTGGCTGCCGCTGGCAGTTACTGCCGCTCTTTTCCTAGCCATTCCAGTGGCGCATGAGAAACCCGGCACGTTCCGCACCGACGTCTACGGCACGGGCTCTTTGCTCGATACGGGGAGGAGCTTGGCCCAAAGATCTCTGTTCCATCAGTACAATCTTTGGGCTGGCCCAATACCAGAAAGCGCAAGCCGATCGATCGAAGTAGTCGCGCGATGGATCATTCCAGCACTCCTTCTGATACTCTCTGCGACACTGATACCATTATGCTTGCGTTGGCTGAAGGCGCGTAATCTGCGCGGATTGAGCGGCCTGGATCGCTCATATTTTTTGATCGGCGCCGTCCTCGCCGTTTCTCTCGGGATGTTGGTGGCGGTCCGTTATCTGTTCGGATATCTCTATCCGCTCGACCGCACCGGGATCTATCTGGTCGCACTTCTGACGCTGGCATGGATTCTGTTGATCGAAACACTATTAATCGAGCGGCATCAGGAAAGTCCTCAACTTTGGCGCACAATGGGCGCGGTGGCCGCAGTGCCGGCGG
>Ga0302325_10024527_pt1 | contig 12539 bp, 6 predicted proteins | sample Palsa_T0_2_FD_201948 | JGI IMG/M metagenome (GOLD analysis project Ga0302325, IMG submission 201948) | Peat permafrost microbial communities from Stordalen Mire near Abisko, Sweden - Palsa_T0_2 | ecosystem: Environmental > Terrestrial > Soil > Palsa > Peat permafrost | place: Sweden: Abisko...
CCTTGGTCGAAGTGAGCAAGCAGGGTCTGATGTTCATCCTCAACCGCCGCACCGGCAGACCGGTATTCGGTGTTGAAGAGCGTGCTGTGCCGCGCAGTACGATACCGGGTGAGCAGTCCTCGCCGACCCAGCCTTTCCCACTCAAGCCTGCGCCGCTGGCCAAGATGGGCATGACGCGTGCCGACATCAGCACAATCACTCCCGAGACACAGCGCTTCTGTACCGATCTTTGGAACCGTCTGGGATTACAGGACACCGGCGCGTTCTCCCCGCCTCGGTTGGACGGGCCTAGTCTTTTCATGCCCTCCAATATCGGCGGTGCCGGCGGCGTCTGGGGTGGGGTCTCGATAGACCCCGGATCCGGCTATATCTTTGTTAATACCAATAACCTGCCCGCCTACGCCTACATCATTCCGGACGATGGAAACTCCAATGGCCTTGCTGTCAGTGGATATCGGGTCGACAGAGCGTATACGAAACTACAGGATCAGAACGGTTTGCCCTGCGTGCAACCTCCCTGGGCCGAATTGATTGCTGTCAACGGCAACACGGGCGACATCGCCTGGCGACGCCCTCTGGGCAGCGCCGAGATATACGGCGATGTCGGCGCGCATACCGGCATGCTCAACCTGGGCGGCACGCTGGCGACGGCGGGCAACTTGGTGTTCATCGGCGCGACCGGCTTGGGCTTTATCGGCGCGAGGGTCGAGCAGCCGATGTTTCACGCCTTCGATTCCCGCACGGGCGTGGAGCTTTGGAGCGTACGCATGTCTTCGCCAGCCGAGGCCTCACCGATGAGCTTCGTCGGCAAAGGCGGCCGCCAATATATCGTCATCGCGATCAGCGGCTCATCACGGCCCGATGGCGAGGCGGCATTGATCGCATTTGCTCTGCCTCGGCCCGGCGATGAGGTTGTAGATCTCAAACCAGCGCCGCTCGCTCAGCAGCAGTCTGTGCCGTCGAGCATGACCGCGCCTCTGCCCGAAGGTTCAGGTCGGCAAGACTTCGTGAGCGCCTGCGGTACTTGTCACTCGCTCAGTGCCGTGACAGCGCGCCCGCACTCCTCGCAACAGTGGACGGCGTTGATTGAGGAAATGCGAGGCCGCGGAGCGAAAACCGATGACGCGGCGGCGACGCGCATCCGCGATTATTTGACTGCGCATTTCGGTTCGCCATGAGATCGACGGTTTAGCGCAGGAACGAATCAGGCCAGCTCCACCGCCACGATCTCATGTAAGCCGACGCGCGGCACGGTCACGATCAGTCGTGTGCCGTCAGGCCGTGCGCTTGCCGCCTGATCGGCTTCCAGCAGCCTGACGCCGCGCACGTGCGCGGCCTCGGGTAGTTCCAGCGTCAAGGTAAAGGGCCCCGCTGGTACGATCTCCCGGTAGGGGCCTTTCATGGTCATGGGGTTGGTCAGGTTGACGAGGTGCACGGTCAGCGACGATTGCTGGCGCCAATACGCAACGTCGAGCAGCCCCGGCCCGCTCACCTGGATTGGGGCGGGCTCGTCACCCGCCCATTCCACGGCGTTGCGCAGCAATGCCAGGTGATCGGGGTTCAATATCTCCCAAAATGTGCGATCCAGGTCCATCGGGAAGTACACGACGCGTCCGCGCCCGAATTCCCGGCAGAATGCCATCGGTGTATCGGTCACAGGCACACGCGTGAAAACCCGCTCCATCGGCAGATCCGTATAGGACGCGACCAGTGTCAGCGGTGCCACGCTGGCCCCGGGCGCGATCACATGCACACGCTTGATTGCTCCGACCACGCGCGGGGCATCCTCCAGACCGCGCAGCAGCGGATGTGGATGCCGCAGTGTCAGATAGGAATTTGTCACCCTCTCGTCGACTTGGCCTGCGAAGGAGCAGCCGAACAGGTCGGCGAGCCCGAAATCTGCACGGCGCGTGCCCGATTCGTCATAGAGCGAGGTCTGATGGGTGGCGACGATACGTCCCCCACGCCGCACGTAGTCGCGCAACTGCTGGCACTGAGCCAGCGAGAGTCGCTCGATATTGGGCAGTACGAGGACGCGATACCGATCCAGCAGATCTGCATCATCCAGCGAGCGATCGTAGATCATCTGGAACGGGATGCGCGCTTCGATGAGCGCCTGATAATAACCATTGAGGTAGTCAGCAGGCATTCCCGCGCCGGTGTCCGAAGAAGCGGCACTGAGTTGCTCGGATCCGGCGACTATCGCCACCCGCGCGAGATTGGCGGTATTGCGCAGGTAGCGTTCGTTCTTCCAGTGCCAGTCGTAGATGCGTGCGACCACGGGCATCCAGCGCCGGTCGATGGGCTTGGCATTGAACTTGACCATCCAGGGCCTGAATCCCTGTGCCATGCCGCTGGCAACCCAGACCCTGATCTCCGCTGCGCTCTGCACGGAGTCCTTCCAGCGGTACGCTTCCTCGAGTCCGACGCTGAAGATTCCGCAGATTGGTTTCTCGCCCATGGTCATGCGGCAGATCTTCGCGTGTTTGCCGTTTTCCCACGGTGGTACTACACCGCGCCGCGCCTGGCTGTCCGAGCACAGTAGCGGTGTAAAATCGCCGTAAGTCTTCAGATCGCGACTCGGGCCGCCGACGCCGTTGGGAATCAGGAACGCATTGGGATTGATGGCACGGATTTCAGTGTTCCACAGTTTCGCCAGTTCAAGCAGACGCGCCGCGGACCAGTCGGAATAGGCACGTTGTAGCGACGAGTCGGCAGCATCGTTCGCCGGGATTTCCCGACCGCTCGCGGCCCGGAACAAAGTTCGACAGGAGTCGCAGAAGCAGCGCGACTGCGTCGCCCACCGATTGGTGAAGATGGCGTCAACCTGATAGTTGCGCATGATCTCGCGCATCACGCTGGTGATGAATTCAAAGTTATAACCACCGAGCGCGCAGTTCATATAAAGATCCGATGAGGCGAAATAGCGCTGGGCGCTGCCGTCGGACTGGCGTGCAACCCATTCGGGGTGTGCAGCAAAGACATCTTCCCTGAAACCCCCGGGCTCCACGCGGGCGATCACATTCATCCCCAGGGCCCGGCAACCCGACATCATTACACCAAAGGCATCAACCCGATCGACACCTGGGGCACGCGTGTGAAGCGCAATCTTAGTCGGATAGTAGGCCGTGAAGCCGCCCGCGCTCAGGCAAGCGCCATCGGCGTGAATGCGCTTGAAGTAATCCAGCCACAGCTGCGGATCGAAATTCCCGGGATCATCATCGGTGAAGGCAAGCTGCGCCCAGCGCATCGGGCGCTCCTGCCACGCTGCGCCCGTCACGGCCGCGGGCGCCGCGCGTGCCGAGGTCGACTTGGTTGCGAGGCTCAGAACCGAAGACAAGCTGCCGAGCGCAGTCACCGCACCCTGGAGCACCGTGCGACGAGAGACCGACGTCGGTGTTCTTGCTTTTTTCATCCCATCAGCAGTTGCGCGGTTACGGCAGAAGCGCTTACTGGATAGTCATCTTGTCCAACGCATCGCCGCCCGCCGACAGACGAGTGTCGCTCGCCTTGTAACCGTTCATCTCCAGGACATAAGCGACGATGTCGGCATAGGCGTCGTCCTGCAGCGACGCGGGAGCGGCCGGCGGCATGTTTCTAGCGTGATCATAAAACGCGCGCACAGTTTGGCCGAGCCATCTATTGTGGAAGTACTCGCCCCCGAGCGGCGGCGCGAACGTACCGTTGGTCAGCGTATTACCGTGGCAAACTGCGCAATTGGCATTAAAGGCGCTCTTGCCTGCGGCGGCTTGTTCGGCGGTGAACTGTGGCAGCATTCCGGCGCTCACAGTGGGCTGCATCGGCGCGCTCATCTGGTTGGTCGCGGCCTGAGCGGCCGGTGCACCGGTACCCTCGCCCACATACGTAAAGACGAGTATCGCGCCGGGATTCTCCACCTTGGTGGCCATGCCGCCAGCTAGCGCCTCGAGCAGTCCGCTGTTATCAGTGGCGATGTAAAGAGTCCTGCCATCAGGACTGACGGCCAGATCCCGAAGACGGTTCTCAGACTGGAAGTAGCGCGAAAAGTGACCGGCCGCTGCTTTGCCATTGGCAGTCAGCGGCAGTACATAAAGTGAGCCGCGCTTGAGGGTCGTGATCAATAAAACCTTGTCCCAGCCGGGAATGCCTTTACCCTTCGAAGCATAGTAATGGACGCTGGAGGGGGCCACTGTCGGCCAGCAGATGACATCGGCGCCTCTGCAGGCTGGGTCATGGAAGTTGAAACCCGTCGGCACGGTGAACATCGTCGCAATCGGTGGCACGAACGGTACTTTATAGGCCGATTCGGGCTCGCGTGGCACAGAGGGGTCGATAACGATATCGCTGAAGGTCAGCTGCGAGCATGGCGTGGAGGCATCGGCCCAGCGCGCGTACTCATAGGCTTTATCGTCTTTGAAACCGGCGACATTAGGCCAGCCGTAGTTGGAACCGGGCGTCAGAATATTTATTTCGTCATCCGTCTTCGGTCCGTGCTCGGAGGCATAGAGCGTGCCGTCCGGGCCGAAATCGAGGCCCTCCATATTGCGATGACCGTAGGTGTAGACATGACTGATCACGCCGGCCAGTTTCGGGTTGTCCCTGGGTATCGAGCCATCCAGGTTCAGGCGCAGCGATTTACCCATATAAGCGGAATAATCTTTGCGATTGACCTCGTCCCGGGTCGGCAGGCGCTGTGCCTGGATAGGCAGGCAGAAATTGCCGAGTTGATCGTGACCCCCATCGCCAATCGTAAAGTAAAGCTTCTTGTCCGGGCCGAACCTGAGCCGACCGGATACATGATCGTTACCCACCGGCAATCCGGTGATCACATCGACGGGTTTGGACAGCGTGCCACTCGCCTTGTCGTAAGCCAGGCGCACGATCTTGCTGTAAAGGTAATGATAGGGACTGGCCGGATCCGGGAACCATGGGTTGGGTTCTTTGTTTCGATCCACATAGGAGTAGGCCACATAGACATAATTATGGCTGGCACTGCGCAGCAGCTGCGGGTCCAGCGCCATGCCCAGCAAACCGTCCTGGGCACCGGGCGCGGAAACCTCATCAATAGTGATTGCGACACTCTTCTGGCCGCTGACCGGATCGATGCGCGAGATCCGCTTGCCTGTGCGCTCGGTCACCCAGAGCATGTTGTCGGGCCCCCACAGCAGTGCCCACGGCCCAGAAAGTCCGGATATCAGCACGCTCCTGCGAAATTCCTTCGTTCCTCGCAACACCGATTCCGGCCCCTCCTGGGCCACGGTGACTCCCACAAGAAGGAACGTCATCGACAAAGCCGCTGCGCCAGCGATTTTATTCATTGAGTCTGACTCCGTACGACGGTAACGTCTGTATGACTGGTTATTAGTAACCGCCCGATGAGATAGCCATTTTATCAAAGCGCGCGGCGCCGTGTGTCCTAAGCTTTAGGAGGCGTAAGTGATGAGTACGAGCGCTGATCCACGCTGCCTGGTGAATAGCAACTGGGGCACAGCGGGCGCCTTTGAGAGCGATACCTGGGGTGTTTCGGAGCAGGATTCGCGCGCGCCACAGCAACTAGAGCTGGGTCGCTGGCGCGCTATCGTTGAATACAATCGCTGGCAGTTTGGTGCCGGTAATCGCACTCCCGAGGAGCGTCCCGTCGGCCCACTGGGCCCCGACGGTGGCGTGCTGGTAGCGCGTCTCGGGGCCGATGAGTATCTGGTCATCGGCCGCAGCGTTCGCGTTTCGTTTACGGCGGCCGATCAGGTCCGCATCCGTGGATCGGCCTTCAATCGGGTTGAAGAAGGCCACTACGACGAGCATGGCCAATGGATCTTCGAACTGCTATGGAACGGTGATCAGACCGACTTCGGGCTGAATTTCACCTCTGAGCCGCAGGCTCTACACGTCAGTCTCGGCGTCTACTAAGCGTCTAATCCGATCGCCGATGTTTTAGATCGTTGCTAAAGAAAGAGTTGAGTTCCGCGCCCGAATAGGCATCGGCGAATCCTGCGAATACGCCTTGTTCCACGAGCAACTTTGCGGCGCGCGCGAATGCACCCCACGCACAGCGCGCTAGCGCCCCGCCGACACTGACGCGACGAACGCCGAGCGCCGCCAGATCCGGCATCGTCAGTTCGCTCGGCCAGCCGATGAGCACATTTACCGGATGTGGCGCGACGCCCGCAACGACCGCCGCGATTTGCTCGCGCGTACGCAGACCCGGCGCATACAGGCAGTTGGCGCCCGCGTTGGCGTAGGCCTTGAGCCTGGCGATGGTTTCAACCAGATCGGGGCGGCCAACCAGAAAGCACTCGGCACGTCCGACCAGAAGCGTACCGCCGCCGGCTTCGTCGATGCTCTTGCGCGCCGCCCGAATTCTCTCAACCGCGGTGCTCAGATCATACAGCGGCCGCATCGGGTCGCCGGTCGAGTCTTCGATCGAAAGCCCAGCCACTCCGCTCTCGACCGCTAGTCGCACGTTGCGTGCGACCCCCGCCGTATCGGCGGCAAAGCCGCTCTCGAAGTCGGCGTTGATCGGCACGTCAGTGCTGGCGACGAGGGTGTGCAGGTGCTCTAGCGCCTGACTGACTGAGACGCTGCCATCGGGCCGGCCCTGCGACCAGGCAAAACCGGAGCTTGTCGTGGCGAGCGCCTTGAAGCCGAGACCTTGCAGAAAGCGCGCACTGCCCACGTCCCACGGATTTGGAATCATGAAGCATCCGGCCTCATGCATCTGGTGAAACAGGCGTCGCTTGTCGGCAACGCTCGGGGGCGTCTGGGTCATCGTGATCTTCCCGCGTCTACGCCGCCAGATCTCTTGCCTCCAGTGCATGCAGCACTTTCTTGTGCTCCTCGAGCAAGGCTTCCAACAGCAGGCAAGCATCTTCGAGCTTCCCGTTCGCAGCCGCAAGCTCCACGTCCTTGCAGAGCTCAGCAAAGACAGTGGCACCGACATTGGCGCTGGCCGATTTGAGCGCATGTGCCGCCTGGCGCATCGCTTCCGCGTCCTGGCTCAAGGCCGCGGTGGTCAAGGCATCAGTGAGCGCGATTGAACTGGAGGAGTAGAGCCCGAGCACCTTGACCAGCAGGTTCGGACGACCCGGGCGGTTCAGCGCGCGGATGCGATCAAGCACCTGCTGATCCAGCACGATCTCGGCAGTCTTCTCCCCGGCGATCCGGGGCTCTGCGACCGCGAGGGCCTGAGGCGCGGCCGCGACATCCGACACACAGGATTCCAACACCTGATAGAGCTGATCGATGTTAAAGGGCTTGCTGAGGTAGCGGTCCATGCCGGCCGCATAACACTTCTCGGCATCGCCGCTGAGCGCATTGGCAGTCAGCGCTACGATTGGTGTGCGCGCACGCTCGTTGGCGACTTCCCAGTCGCGAAAGCGCGCGGTGGTCGCGTAGCCGTCGAGCTTAGGCATCTGGCAGTCCATCAGCACGACATCAAAGCGCTCGCTCGTGAGCTTCTCCAGAGCCTCCTCGCCGCTCCACGCGCTGAGCGTCTCGACGCCAAGGTGCTGCAACATCGCCAGCGCGACTTCCTGGTTGACGGCGTTGTCTTCGACGAGCAGCGCCTTGCGCACGCGCGAGGCTTTCTGCTGACGGTCGCCCGCAGAGATCGCTCTGACATTCTCGCCCACCCTCTGGCTACTCCATTCGGCGAACTGGTAGGTCAACAAGGAAGCCAGGCAGGCCTGCAGTTGCAGGCGGCGTACCGGTTTCGTCAGCCACACCGTAGCCCCATCGGCCGAATTGCGCGCCATTGGCGAGGAAGCGGCCGCCGAACCCAACATCAGCACCGGCATACCACGATACTTGGGCTGCGCCCGCACCATCGCCAGCACTTCGGTTCCATCCGTCTCGGGCATCTGTGCATCGATGATCAGGACGTCGAACTGCCCACCGAGCGCCTCATCGAGGATCTTGGCTGCCTGGTGCGCTGAGCTCGCCTCGCTGACCAGCACGCCCCAGCTCAACAGATGATGCCTGATCACTCCGCGAATGGTCGCATTGTCGTCCACCAACAGCATGCGCGAGCGATTGAGCACGGTGGCACGCTTGTCGCGTTCGACCGCTGGATCCGGCCGCAGCGGCACCGTGAAATAGAACGTTGAGCCCTCCCCGGGTGTGCTGCTGACGCCGATCTCGCCGTGCATCAGTTCCACCAGCTGTTTGCTGATCGCAAGGCCGAGGCCCGTGCCGCCATACTGACGCGTTGTCGTGCTGTCCTCCTGCGCGAAGGATTCGAAGATTGCTGCACAGCTCTCCGGCCTGATACCGATACCAGTGTCTATGACATCAAAGCGAAAGCCGGCATCCAGCAGCACGCCCCCGGGCCGCCGCACGAGCAGTTTCACCTCGCCTTTCTCGGTGAACTTAACGGCGTTGCTGACCAGATTGACGATGATCTGACGCAAGCGTTGACCGTCCCCTAGCACACGGGTGTCAAGATCGGCCGGGATGTCGCAGATCAGCTCCAGGCCCTTGCTGTGCGCGCGCTCGGCCAGAATGTCCACCGCGTCCTCGACGATGTCGCGCAAGCAAAACGCATCAATGTGCAGCTCTAGTTTACCCGCCTCGATCTTGGAGAAATCCAGAATGTCGTTGATGATGTCAAGCAGCGCGCTGCCTGACTGGTGGATGGTGGCGGCGTAACGACGCTGACGTGCATCCAGCGTGGTCGACTGGCGCAGCAACTCCGCCATGCCGAGCACGCCATTCATCGGCGTACGGATTTCGTGGCTCATTCGAGCCAGGAATTCGCTCTTGGCGCGGCTCGCGCTTTCGGCGCGCTCGCGTGCCTCCTGTGCTTCGGCGACGGCAACGTCCAGATCCACGGTACGCTCGCGCACGCGCTTTTCGAACTCGTCCTGATGCATTCGCAGCACCAGATGCTTGCGCTCCAGTTCCGAGAGCGCCTCGTTCAGACCATCGATAATTGTCCCCAACTCATCATCAGTCTGCTTGCGGGCGCGGATCGAGAACTGGCGGCCCACGGAAATCTTGCGGGCAAATTTCGCCAGGTCTCGTACCGGTCGCCAGATCGTGCGCCGCAGCGGGTACGACAGCAGGTACGCGGCCAGCACCGACACGGCCAACGCTATCCCCAGGTTCAGCCCGACATCCTCGAGCATCTCAAGGCTCGGCGTCATTTGCGCCTCGACCTGCAGCATGCCGATGCTCTGTCCGTCGATAATCAGCGGCACGCGCACCCGCGCACGCGTGAGGTTTATGAATTGCATCAGGGCGGGTTCTAAGAGCTTGCCGGTGAAGCCCACGGCACTGGCCGTCGGCTCGGCTCGAGCACTTATGTCTTTGCTGGCCGCGGGTCCGGTCGCGCCGCCGGGCTTTGGTTTCAAGCTCGCGCCGCGGCCCGACGCGGGCTTCGATTCTTTAGTATCTACGACACGAACGACGACCTCGGCGCCGGCGTCCAGATGCGCGAACTCGTTGCCGCCCGCATCAAACAGCGTTGCTGCACGAAAGCCCAATTCCGAGCGCAATGAGCCAAGCGTATTGCGCGCCATGGCCGCATTGGATGATTGCACCGCCTCAGCGGCGTTGTAGGACACGGCAGCGGACAAGGTTTGCAGGTGCGCGGTAAACGTGCGCCGCAGCGTTATGGCCTCATTAAACCCTTGCAGCAAGCACAGAATAACGGCCGCCGCCGCAGCCGCACAAAGCACCATGACACGCAGCCTGGCGCGGACGGACAGATCGCTCAGCCATCGAATCACGACTTAACATCCAGCAGGACTGCAACGCGCGCGGTGTGATCGTAATCACTGCCGCCAGGGGCAACGCCGCGCAGCAGCATCTCCAGATCGTCGACCGGAATGGGCTTGCTGATGAGGTAACCCTGCATTTGATCGCAGCGATGGCGCCGCAGGAACTTGATCTGCTCGTTGTTGGTCACCCCTTCGGCGATCACCTTGATCTTGAGCTCGCGTGCCATCGCTATGATTGCGGCGCAAATGGCAGCATCATCATCATTGTTGTGCATATCCTTGACGAATGAGCGATCGATCTTCAGGGCGTCCACGGGGAACTGGCGCAGGTAACCGAACGATGAATAACCCGTGCCAAAATCGTCGATCGACAGTGTGACGCCTGCGTCGCGAAAGCGCTTCATGCACGCGGTCGTATCATCGAGGTTGCGCATCAACAAGCTTTCGGTAATCTCGAGTTCCAGCTGCCCCGCCGTTACGGAATACTCGCGCATGGTGCGCACGACGGTGTCAACGAAGTCGGCGCGCGCAAATTGCTGCACCGACACGTTGGCGGCAATCGTCAAGTGGCCCAGCCCCTTGTTCCTCCAGATGGCCAGCTGCTTGCAGGCCTCGAGAATGACCCAGTCGCCGAGGGCTGCAATCAGGCCGGTTTCCTCAGCCACGGGGATGAACACGTCTGGCGCAATCCAGCCGCGCAAGTTGTGGTGCCAGCGCAGGAGTGCTTCCACGCCGATGATATTGCCGCTCGCGAGCTCGACTTTGGGCTGATAGAAGATCTGAAAATCGCCATTGGCGAAGGCGCTGCGCAGATCGGTTTCAAGTTCGAGTCTGCCGAGCGATCGCACCGACATGGAGTGGCCGTAGAATGCGCAGCTGTTGCGACCCTGATCCTTGGCCTGGTACATGGCCATATCGGCTTTCACCAAAAGATCCTCGATCTCGGTGGCATCACGCGGATACAGTGCGATGCCGATGCTGGGTGTGACCACCAGGCGATGACCGCCGCAGTCGAAGGGTTCACCAAATGCCTGACGGATGCGGTCCGCGACCACAGCGACGTGCTGCTCGTTCGAAACGCCGCTCAATAGGACGACGAACTCGTCGCCCCCCAGACGCGCAATTCGTGGTTGCTCGTGGCGGTGCGCGTCGCCTGGCAGATTCTCCAGCTCCTTCGGTGCACTGCTTTGTTCCAGCCGACGAGCAACGTTCTGCAGCAGCGCATCGCCGACCGTATGACCGAGATTGTCGTTGATGCGTTTGAAGCGATCCAAATCGAGGTAGAGGAGCGCAATCATCTGCCCGGTCTGCTTGACGGTTCGAATTGCGCGTCCTACCTCGCGCATGAACAGCTGCCGGTTTGGTAGACCGGTCAATACATCGTAGTAAGCCAGATACTCGATGCGCGCCTTTGCCTTGCGCCGCTCGGTGATATCGCGCGTCATGATCAGCAGCGTCCCATCCGGCTGGGGTCGCAGCCGCGCCTCGAAAGCTCGATAGGCTTTGCCACGCCCCACCGCGAATTCGACCGCGGCAGGTCCGGCAGCGCCGACACTGTCGGTACACTGGCGGGCAGCGTGCGCCACATCGGGCGGCAGCACATCCTCGAGCCGCATGCCGATGTGATTCACGCCGTTGCGTTGGTCTTCGCCGGTGATGTGCTCGATGATGATTCCACGACGGTCGACGATGTAGATGGCATCCGGTAGCGCCTGCAGCAGCGCGCGATTGCGCTGCTCGCTGAGCTGCAGCGCATGCAGGTTATCCTGGGCGCGAAGAATGAAGCCGACGCGATGCGGCAGGGTCGGCCAAAGAACCGGCTTGTGAATGAAATCGGTGGCACCGGCATCGTAAGCTCGCGCGATGGAAACGGTGTCGTCGTGGCCAGTGACCATGACGATCGGTACGTCGGATCCCGGGCTCAGCGCGCGCAACTGACTGCATAGGTCGAAGCCACTGGTGCCTGGCAGCTCGACGTCTAGAAGCACCAGATCCGGCGGTTGGGCCTGGAACGCTATCAGCGCTTCGAGGCTGTTGTTGGCGATCGCAACATCAAAATCAGCTTGCTCGAGAATCTCGCCGGCGAGCAACGCGAATGTCTGATCGTCATCAATGACCAGCACTCGCCTGCGGGCGGCCGACTGCGGTGCATCGGCTGTCTGTGCCGGCGAGTTGTCTTGGGTTGCCTGCATACTTCGTCCAACGCAGGCTCCGCGGCTTTGAGCCATCGCGACGCCGATCCCTTGACTGGTTATTGCAAGGCGGAACCATAGCGCACCGATGTCTGTGGCCCGCAGCAGCCAGAGCACAGTTCACTGAAACTGTTTAGGAAAAGTCCGTTTCGACGAATCGAATTCGAGAAGCGCGTCACAGCTGTCAGCGCCCTAGCAAGACTGCGGGATTTCTCACGGTGAGTGACCGAACACCAGGCGCTCGATCATGACTTCGCCTGCACTCCCGCCCAGCCACCCGCACACAACGGGCATCGGCGGGTATTGTCTAAAGACATATCGTACGATATAGTTAACGATATTAGATTGCATAGGTATTAACCATGAGACGACATCGACACGAAGCGCCGCATTGGGGCGAGCACGGCCGGATGAGCCACTTTGGCCGCAGACGCGGCCTTCTGGGCAGCTTTTCGGACGGCTTTGGCGGCCGCGGCATGCGCGCAGGCAGGATGCTGGCCTCCGGTGATCTGCAGCTGATCATCCTGGCGCTGCTGAATGAGAAGCCGCGGCACGGCTACGAGATCATCAAGGCCATCGAGGAACACAGCAGTGGTATCTACACCCCCAGTCCAGGGGTGGTTTACCCGGCGCTCACCTATCTGGAGGAGAC
>Ga0302325_10024528_pt1 | contig 12539 bp, 7 predicted proteins | sample Palsa_T0_2_FD_201948 | JGI IMG/M metagenome (GOLD analysis project Ga0302325, IMG submission 201948) | Peat permafrost microbial communities from Stordalen Mire near Abisko, Sweden - Palsa_T0_2 | ecosystem: Environmental > Terrestrial > Soil > Palsa > Peat permafrost | place: Sweden: Abisko...
AAGTCCTGATGATCAACGATCAGAGCAGTGGCGTGGGAGCGATGCTGGAGAAGTCGCGGTTACAGGGCGTAGTGCGTGGAACGGCCAACGGCGAGTTGGTTCTGGACCGGGTGATGAGTGACGAACACATCGCTGCGGGAGAATCTGTGCTGAGCAGCGGAGGCGACCAGATCTTTCCCAAGGGGCTTCCTGTGGGTACGGTGAGCAAGGTAAGTGCAGGGAGAGAAATGTTTCTGAGCATTAAGGTGAAGCCGGCGGCAGACCTGAGCCGGCTGGAGGAAGTGCTGGTTGTGACCGAAAAGCAGGAACGGGAGCCGGTGGCGGAAAGCGGCGACAGCAGGGGGCGCGCAGCGGATATTTTGGCGCAGCGGCTGCCTTCGGTCCCGGAGAAACCTGCGACGGTTGCGGGAGCGAATCCGGCGGGAACGGGAGCTGCCGCGAGCGACGCGACGGGGCAGGACGCGGGCGCAGGCGAGAAGCCGCAGCCGAACGGCGCCGCGAAGATTGTGACTGAAACCGGGACGACCGGTGGAGTTTTGAAGAAAGTTGTGCAGAAACCGGCTGCCGGCGATTCCGGCAAGAACGGTAGGTCCGGGAGTGGGACTGGGTCGAGCGCGGCTTTGAGCGCCACCCCGAACGCCAGTCCGAAATCTGCGAATTCTACGCCGAAACCGGCAACGGCACCGTCCAAACCCTCGAGCCCGCAGTCCAGTTCTCAACCACCGGCAACGGAAGACAATCCCCACTAGCGTGCCCATCACTTACACATCGGGGGAGCAGATTGAGGTTTACCGGTTCAGCATTCCGGTGACCGTGGGTGTGCCTTTGCTGGCGCTGTTTCTGCAGGCGTTCCTGCCGAGACGGTTGCCATTTTTCTCCATCTTCGACTTGCCACTGCTGGTAACGATTTTCTTTGCCATGGCGCGGCGCAACCCGATTTCCGGGCTGTTTACCGGAGCCGCCATTGGACTGGTGCAGGACATGCTGGGGCCTTATCCAATCGGAATTTATGGGATCGCCAAGACGGTGGTGGGCTACGGGGCGTCGTCGCTGGGGGCGAAGCTTGACGTGGAGAACGTGGGGGCTCGATTCCTGGTGACGACGGGGTTTTACCTGGTGCACGCTGCGGTCTACTTCACGGTAGCGCGGGGCATGGTCAATCTGAAGCTGGATTGGAGCTGGACCCGGGGCATCCTGGCCGGGCTGGCGAATGGCCTGCTGGGTGTGGCGTTGTACTTTGTGTTGGACAAGTTTAAGCAGCGAACGTGAGCGAGCAGTTGCCAGTTGCCGGTGAATCTGAACAGGCCGTGACTTCCGTTACCCGCGTCGACAATGCCGACGCTTCCGCACGGATTACAATGGACCTGAAAGCTCCTATACATTCCATTCTGCGAGGTTGTGACTTGTTGCGGACCAGGCAAACTCTCACCAGTGTGACTGGCAACCGGCAACTGGCCACTGGCAACTGATGTTCGGACGCGACGACAAAGTATCGGCAATCCGCTTGACGGCGGCGCAGTATTTGATCCTGGGCATCTTCATGGTGCTGGCTTACGGGCTGTGGAAGTTGCAGGTCATGGAGAGTGGTTATTATGCCTCAGCGGCCGAAAAGAACCGCATTCGCAATGTGCCGATCCTCGCGCCCCGGGGCAAGATTCTGGACCGCGAAGGGCGCATCATTGTAGATAACTATCCATCGTTCTCGGCGCTGCTGCTGCGCGAGTCTTCCCGTGACCTCAATGCCGACGCGGACTTGATTGCCCAAGGCCTGCACCTGGACGCGAACGAAGTGCGTACGAGAATCCGCCACTTCGCGTCCATGCCGCAATACCAGCCGATCTTTCTGAAAGAAGACATCACGCCGGATGAACTGGCGTTCATCGATGCCCATCGCAACGAACTGCCGGAACTGGATACGATCGTGGCGCACCGGCGGCTGTATCCGCGCAGCGGGTTCCTGGCGCACCTGATCGGCTATGTGGGTGAAGTGACGGAAGACATGCTGAACCAGCCGCAGTTCGAACTTTATAGCCCGGGCGATGTGGTGGGAGTTTCCGGCGTGGAGCGGCAGTACAACACCGCACTGATGGGGCAAAACGGAGCGCGGCGGGCGCTGGTAAACAGTCATGGCCGCGAAGTGGGGCTGCTGGGAGAAACAGAAGCGATCCCCGGAAAACCGCTGAAGCTAACGGTAGACATCGATTTACAGATTGCGGCCGAAGAGGCGCTCGAAGGAAAGAATGGCGCTATTGTCGCGATGGATCCAAGGACGGGGGAAATCCTGGCGATGGTGAGCCGGCCTACATTCGATCCCCAAAGTTTTTCGGTGCGGGTCTCGCGCGATCAGTGGAATAAGCTGGTAACCGATCCCGATAAGCCGCTGCTGAACAAGGCAATTCAGGCGCAGCTGGCGCCGGGGTCGACGTTCAAAATCATCATGGCGACGGCAGGCTGGCAGGAAGGAATTGCACAGACGCTACACGTGAACTGCACGGGCAGTGCCGAGTTTTATGGACGGTGGTTCGGTTGCTGGGTGAAAGGCGGCCATGGCGCCGTCGAACTGGAAAAAGCCATCTACCAATCTTGTGACGTGTTTTTTTATACGCTGGCGGAAAAGCTAGGCATCGACCGCATTTCCAAATACGCCACCGCGCTGGGCCTGGGACAGAAGACGGGCATCGACCTGCCCAACGAAGTGAGCGGCGTGATGCCCTCGGAAGAGTGGAAGATCCGCAACTTCAAACAGAAGTGGTTCGCCGGGGAAACAATTTCGGTCGGCATCGGACAGGGAGCAGTGGCAATCACGCCGGTGCAATTAATGCGAGCCATCGGCGCGATCTCCATGGGCGGGCGTATGGTTGTGCCCCACGTCGTAGATCCGCAAGAGCTTCCCAGCGGATATGTCGAGACGAGTCACGTTACCGAGACCAAGAACATCCCGATCGATCCGAATGGGTGGAACTTCATTACCAACGCGATGTCGCGAGTTCTGCAGCCGGAAGGCACAGCCCCCTCGGCGCACGTTCCTGGGATTGACATCGCGGGCAAGACGGGATCGGCGCAGATTGTCTCGCTGGCTACGCGCGCGAAGTTCAAGAACAGTGAAGCGCTCGCGCAAAATGGGTGGTTCGTGGGATTCACGCCGCGGCGTAATCCCGACATAATTGTGTGCGTGCTGTTTGAAGGAGGCGAGCACGGGAAGTTGGCGGCGAGGCTGGCAACTCAGGTGCTCAAGGCTTATGTCGACAAGCAGCGCCTCGCGCCACAGAAGATGGTGGAGAAGCCGAAGAGCGACGGCAAAGTCGACATAGGCGCTCTCTGGACAGCGCCTGGTGGGGACAAGCTGGAAGGTGGGCGCTTCTCCGTGGAGTTGCCGAAGAAGCCGCTGGCGCTGGCGACGGCTGCTCCGGGAATTGCGAGTACCGAGTACCTAGTACCGAGTACCGCGAAAGTCCAATGAAGAGACCAGGGGAAGAAATCACACTCAGGGAGGTAGTTGCCCGGTACTCGGTACTGGGTGCTCGGTACTCATGAGCCGTTACGTTTCATTCCGCGATTTTGACTGGCTGCTGCTGATCTTTGTGCTCATGATCTGCGGGCTGGGAGTGATGGAGATCCACAGCGCCACGATGCACACCAAGTTTGCCGGGTCGCACCTCAAGCAGATTTACTGGATTCTGGGCGGGGTGGGGGCAATGTTCATGATCAGCGCGGTGAACTACCAGGCACTGCTGGACAGGATCCACTGGTTTTACATCGCGGGGGTTGCCTCGCTGATGGCGGTACTGGTGTTTGGGCAGAAGTACCTCGGTGCGCGGCGGTGGATCAAGATGCCGGGCGGCAATCACTTCCAGCCTTCCGAATGGGTAAAGCTGATCCTTATTCTGGCGGTGGCGAAGTATTTTGCCGACTTGCGGCATCGCGAACTTTCCTGGCCGGACTTTATGAAGGCCGGGGCAATTGTCGGCATTCCCATGCTTATGGTGCTGGCGCAGCCCGATCTTGGCACAGCCCTTACCTACCTGCCGGTTGCAATTATGGGAGTATTTCTCGGGGGAATGCAGTGGAAGCAGGGACTGGTCGTGGTTTTACTCGCTGCCGTGGGCGTGGGAGCGGTGTTCTTTACTCCCCGAGTGCACGTTTTAAAGTCTTACCAGAAGCAGCGGCTCACAAGCTTTATAGATCCTGAAAACGATCCTCAAGGCACGGGGTACCAAGTTGAGCAATCCAAGATTGCGGTGGGTTCAGGAGGGTTGTGGGGCGGGAAAGGCTCGCAAACACACGGGGCCTTCCTGCCAGTTCCACAAACGGATTTTATTTTCGCGGCGTTTGCCGAAGAGCATGGTTTCGTGGGCGCTCTGGGAGTTCTGCTGTTATACTTCATAGTGCTGATGCGTTTGACCCAGAACGCCCAAACAGCGCCCGACCGCGCTGGCACGTTCGTGGTGATGGGTGTGGTGGCTGTGCTTAGCTTCCATATCCTGGTCAATGTTGGCATGGTGGTCGGTTTTATGCCGGTCACCGGAATACCCTTACCGCTGATGAGTTACGGTGGGTCTTCCGTGTTGTTCATGTTCCTGGCGCTGGGGATGGTAATGAACGTTCGAATGCGCCGCTTTGTGAACTAGCTGGGTGACCGGAATAAGAGAACCGGCCGATTCAACAGGATTAAATACCAGGTTCATGTTTCTTGAACTGGATTCTTGAACGTGGGAAGACGGCAGGGAGCGGTTGCTGTGCCGGGTAGGCGCAGCCCCAAAAATATCGATCGCCCTCGCGTAAAGGGGGCATTTCACCGGCTGTCGAGCAGTCGAAGGCCGGGCAGGATTGAAGCTAGAACGCTGCTGGCAGGGAAACGGCCCCCCGACCGGAAACGGTCTGAGAGTGCGGTCACAAACCCGGCAGACGCAAAGCGAACAGTGCAAAAGATACCCAAGCTTGTGCAGCGGATTCGGCTAGGGAGAAACCTCCCCAGCCCCAGCCGTCCCCCGTGTGGGGCCAGCATCGCGCGACGCTCGATCCTCCCGTTTCCTTCCTCGCTACGCATCGGTGAAGCCCGCCCGACTTTCTTAAATTAGTCAGGGCGGGACCGGAGTGTCCATGAATAAGGAGTTGTTTGTTTCTTCCACGCCACACGAAACCAAGGTGGGGCTGGTGGAAGACGATCTGCTCGCGGAAATCTACCTCGAGCGCGAAAATGAATACACCCTGGCGGGGTCCATCTACAAAGGACGCGTGACCCGGGTGCTGCCCGGCATGCAGTCTGCCTTCGTTGACATTGGCCTGGAGCGCGATGCTTTCCTGTACGTTTCCGACTTTATGGAGTTGGAAGAGCACGACGAGGATTTGACCGATATCGTGCCCGCGAATCGCGGAGTGCAGGATCTGCGGGCGCAGCCGGCACGAGCGGAGTCTACGGCGGACGATGCGCAATTGCCCGCAGGCAATGATGCAGCCGACCCGGAGGCAAGGTTCGGGAACGGTTCCAATCAGGATTTTGTCGAAGCAGAAGAACAGGCGGAGCCTCAGTCTTCGGCTGCGGCCGCGCCGGACGCTTCTGGCGGCGGGGCTTCTCAAGACCGTGAGCGGGGAGGTTATCGAGGACGCCGGCGCCGTCGTGGTGGGCGTCGCGACGGACGCGGCGATGGGCGCAGCGATGGACGCAGCGAAGGGCGTGATCGCGGTTCGGAGCCGCGCTTTACTCGGCCTTCGAGCGAGAATGTTCCTCCTCCGGCTGCTCCTCGTCCCCAGGAATCAGGACGAAGCCAGCAGTTTGGACCGCCGGCGGGTTACCAGCCGATTCTGCTGCCCGGAGAATCGATCTCCAAGTATCGGGGACTGGCGCAGCCACCGGTGCAGGAGCGGCATTCTCAGTACGCCGGAACTGAAACGAGCGTTGCCCCTGCGCCCGTCGCAGAGCCCGCGGTGCCTTTCGGGACGACTTTTCCAGACGATGAACCCATCTTTGCTAGTGCGGCTCCAGTTGTCGAAACTCCGCATGAGCAGAACGACAGCTCACGACACGCTCAGGAAGATCGCTCGGTGTCGAACACGGCGGCGTCAACTACGGTGGACTGGAACCGCGAATTTCGCCGGCATGAGGTGGCGAGCGCAGCTTCGGCAGGGGCCGGCGAAGAGGCTCAGTTTAGTGAAGAGTTTGTCGAGGAAGACGACGAGATGGTAGCTGTCCCTGAGCATTCGGATCGGCCACTGCCTCCGGTGCGCGAACCGGAGGCCCCAGCTTTTGCCGCTCCGGGAACTCTGGAGGAAGAGACCATCGACGAAGAAGAAGCGGACACGGTCCGTTATGAAGAATCGTCCGATGAGGGCTATGAAGAGTTTGAAGAAGTGACGCGAGCAGCAGGTCAGCCGGGTTCGGAGATTGGGCAGCGCGAGCTTTCTGAAGTCCGGGAGACCGTGGAGGAGATCCACATGTCGTCTTTAGCCGAGGCCGGTGTTGCGCCGGCTGCAGAAGCAGCGGAGGGCGAGGAAGACTCCGAAGAATTGGAACTGGAAGAAGCCCAAGCGCAAGCGGAAGCTTTGCTTGACGCAGAAGCCGGTGGGACGGGCGACGCCCGGGCGGAGGTTCGCGCTCCGGCGGCGACGGCGGGTTACACGCAGCGGGCGCCACGTCCGCGGCCCGGCTTCGACCGGCAGCGGGGTGGACGCCGTGGAGGTGGTCGCCGCTTCCCGCGTCGCGAGGCGCAGGAGGTTCCGAAGATCAGCGATTTGCTCAAGGAGGGCCAGGAAATCCTGGTGCAGATTGCCAAGGAACCCATCGGCAAGAAAGGCGCGCGCATCACCAGCCACATCGCGCTGCCGGGACGGTTCCTAGTCTACATGCCGACGGTGAACCATACCGGGGTTTCGCGAAAGATCGCATCGGATGAGGAGCGGCAGCGGCTGAAGCGCATCGTGATGAGCGAGCGCGACAACGGCCACGGCGGCTTCATCGTCCGCACCGCGGCGCAGAACGCGGGCGAAGACGAACTGCGGGCCGACATTCGCTTCCTGAAGGGGTTGTGGAATGACATCAAGACCCGCGCCGAGGCTTCGAAGCCCCCGGCTCTGATCTATCACGATCTCAACGTGGTCGAGCGCGTGCTGCGCGATCAGGTTACGTCCGACTTCTCCGTGATCTGGGTTGACACAGAACCAGAATACGAGCGCATTCTGCGCTTCTTCAATCGCTTCCAGCCGGGATTGGTCAAGCGCGTGAAGCTCTACACCAAGGAGACACCGCTGTTCGAGCAGTTCGGCCTGAAAGAAGAGATGGACAAGGCGCTCAAGTCGAAGGTATGGCTGAAGAGCGGCGGCTACATTGTGATCAACCAGACCGAGGCGCTGGTAGCGATCGACATCAACACCGGCAAATACGTGGGCAAGACCTCGCGCCTCGAAGACACGATCGTCAAAACCAACGTGGACGCGATCAAGGAGATTGTGCGCCAGATTCGCCTGCGCGATCTGGGTGGCATCATCATCATCGACTTCATCGATATGGACGAACGCCGCAACCGCCAGCGCGTGATGCAGGCCCTCGAAGAGGAACTCCGCCACGACCGCGCACCATCAAAAGTTCTGCAGTTCAACGATTTCGGCCTGGTTGCGATTACCCGCAAGCGCGTAAAGCAATCGCTGGAACGCACGATTGGCGCGCCTTGTCCCTATTGCCAATCCACTGGCTACGTGAAGTCGTTGACCACGGTCGCAAACGAGATTTACGTGGAGATGCGCAAGATCGCCAAACACCTGGAGCACGAAGACGTAATGCTGCGCGTGCATCCGGATGTGGCCAAGGAATTGAAGGCCAACAACGGCCGCCTGCTGAACGAGATGGAAGAGCTGACCAAGCGGACCATCATCGTGAAAAGCGATCCGGCGCTTCACCAGGAGCAGTTCGATATCAACTGAGCCGTCAGTCTGTCAGCCGTCAGTTCGAGTTCAGTATTGTCCAAACCGCCCTTGCTAGAGACAGATGTGGGGACAGCCGCCCTCGGCTGTCCGCCGGGCGAGCCCGCAGCTGCCCGCGCCGCAACACTCGGCGACCGGGATATAATCTCTGCCGCAGCACCTTCGCGAAAGAGGTTCTGATGCTTTCATCAGTAAATTTCTGGATGTGTTTTGCCGGGCTTGTCTATCTTGTCGCCGGAGTGTTTATACTTCGAAAACAGATCAGCGCGGCTCGCGGCTGGGACAAGCTCATCACCTTGGGCTGTATCTTCATCGCCGTTCCACTCGCCGTATTCGCGCCCGAGCATTTCGGCGGCCCGATGGGGGTCCCGGAGATGGTCCCGTCCTGGATGCCGGCGCACTTGTTCTGGGCATATTTTGTCGGATGCTCGCTGTTCGCGGCGGCTACCAGTCTTACTGCGAGGAAGTTCGTACGCTTGTCGTCCACCCTGCTCGGATTGATGTTCTTTCTATTTGTCTGCATGATGCATATACCGAATGCGCTCGCGGATCCCAAGAATCGATTCGCGTGGGCCTACGCGCTAAGAGATCTCTCTTTTGCCGGGGGCGCATGGGCTCTCGCCGGACTGCATAGTCGCGCCTCGTCGCCGCAACAATCGAAATGGATGATTTTATTTGGGCGCATCGTCATAGGGATTGCTGCGATTTTTTTTGCCGTAGAATTTTTCCTTCATCCCGAGTCTGCGCCCGGCTTTCCTTTGGAAAAGATGACGCCATTATGGGTTCCATTCCCCGGTGTATGGGGATACCTCACAGGAACGATCCTACTGGCTGCTGGAATCGGCTTGGCCCTGAACAAAAAATCCCGGATAGCCGCAACCTCGATTGGCGCACTAATGACCGTCCTCACTCTATTCCTATATCTGCCTATTTGGATCCTCGCCCGCGGCGGAACAACGCCGGAGATCATGGAGGCGATAAATTACGTCTTTGACACATTGCTCTACGCCGGAGCAGCACTCGTGCTGGCATCGGCATTGCCGCGCGATCCTGATCGCGTGGAGAAAACGTAGCGTCCACGTCTCGAAGATCGCAACGCAGCTGAGAACTGGCAACCGGAAACCGGAAACTGAGAACTGAGAACTGAGAACTGAGAACTGAGAACTGAGAACTGAGAACTGAGAACTGCTGCTAGCTCCCCGGATGAGCCAGAGCTTTCACGGCTAGATCGGAACGGTCGCGGAGTTTCTGCACGGTTTCGTGGATGGCCTTGCCTGCGCCAGCATCATTGTTTTCGGCCGTCTTGGCAACTCCCGCGGCGTCTTCCGTAGTGCTGCTCGCTATATCCAGCAGGACTACCAGCGCGTCCGCATGCAGCTTCCACAGTGAAGACATGCTCTGGCTGCGTTTTAGTTCTTCGAGTTCTGTGTTGACCCTTGCTACGCAGGAAACCAGACGGATCAGAGTGCGGGCGACATCGGCGCGAAGGCTTTTCTCCTCGAGGAATCCGGCATTGTAGGCGTCGGCTTCGGCGGCGGTGAGCGTCAGATTGAAAAAGCGCATGGGCACGACCTGGCGATACTTGGGATCCGCCACGCGGACGAAGACGCGGATCGATTCCTCGACGCGGCGCAGTTTGCCTTCTTCGGCGGAGAGTTGCTGTGCCGTGATGACCGGTGGCTGGAATGCCCGAGGCGGAGCGGGCACTTTAGCAGCGGCAAGTCGCGCGGGCTTGGCGGCAGCCGCCGCCCCGCCGGAGGATTGTGTTGCCTTCCCGCCAGCGGGCGCGAGCAACGATCTGCGGATGGGCGGGCGCCGGTCCAGTTCCTTTTTTAATTTCGATACGCGCCGAAATTTCTCCAGCGCGCTGCCGTAGTCGGCCTGGAGCATTTCCTTCTGCTCGATCGCAGCTACGTGGTCGACGGTGACTTCCACGCCGTCCACTGTGCTGAGAATGCTGCCTCCCATTTCGTCCAGGGCCTGGGCGAATTGTTTGATCTCTGCCAGGGCTTTGGTGAAAAGTTGGTCAAAGCATGCGCCGAACGCGGCATTGTGGGCGGCAACCGTGGCCAGCACGCCGGGATGATAGAAGGAAGAATCCAGCCAGCGCTTCAATTCGCGCACTCGCGAAACGATGCCGGAGTCGATGAGCGAATTGAAATCGCGATAGTGGGCGATCTCTTCGCGCAGCGGATCGAAGTTCCGAAGCAGTTGCACGTGTTCTTCCGGAAGCGTTGGCACGTCAGTATCGGCAAGAATTTCGATGAGGGCGATTTCGAATGGAGAAAGCGGAAGCGATCCGTCCAGTCCGTAGCCGTGCTGCTGCCACTGACCCTGGACGCGGGGATGGCGGTAAAGAAAAGTTGCGATGAGATCGGTTTTGTCGCGGTTGACTTCGCTGGGCTCGCGGCGGCGAACAAAGTAGCGAAGCAGGGCCTCGGCGACTTCCGAATCCGTGTCTGGAGTGAGTGCCTGGCGCAGCATCGCGGGCGTGATGGCCATATCCAGCAAATGCAGCCAGCGGTACATCCGAGAGAGAGTTTCCGGGAGGTCGTCCTCCGAGTGGCGAAGCGAGACCTCATCGAGCCCGCTTGGAATGGGCACATCGCCGCCGAGCGAATCTCGCATCAGCTTCTGATAAAAACCCTGGACTGTCGCCAGGATTGCTAACTCAAATTTAAGATCCTCGGCCAAGAAACGCTCCCGGGAGCTTCTCCTCGTCGGTTGAGGGAATTCTTTACTGCTGTTCAAGTAAAGACCAAAGTCACCAACGCCGCAAGTTACCAGCGGAGCGTCCATCATGGTTTGGTTCTGCATTCCGGAAGTGCATGGCCTTCCGCGCAGGCGAGTTCGCTGCTCTGGTGACGGTAGAGGAGATCGACGAGGCAGTGGCCGTACGTCTTTGGGATCGATCTCGACGCGCATCAGGGAAAGGCCGGATTCTTCGTCGGCGTGTTCGTCGGCGTGGAGGATATTGCCGCCGTGGCGGTAGACGAAGTCGGCGATGGTGGCGACTTCGCCCTTGGCGTCGGGGCAGGATAGGAGGAGGATGGCTGAGGTTTTCATGGTTGCGGCGCCCCTTCGCCCTTAGCTCTGGGCAGGCTGGCGGCTGTCGCGGCAGCGTCCTATCTACTACCTTCGGGCTAGAATTCCGAGGACGAGTGACTATTTCGCATCGAAAAAGATTTTGGTTTCTCGTAGCCTTTCAAGATTGTAGTCGGTGTCACTCGTGAACCACCACATCACCCAATATGGATCAGCCTCCATGAGCAATATCGACGAGTTGATACTCTGGGTAGTTGTATTTCCTCGTTCGTGCAAGGAAATATTGAGCGGTTGAGAAAGTTCGATCATGACCCGCCCACCATTGTCGAAGGCCCGAACGCGAAGCGGCCCTGAACCGGTCACAGTATCCTTTCGTAGATGGCTCTGTATCTGTTTTGCCGTTCGCCGAACTCCCTCATGGTCTTTGACAGAAGTGGGAAAAGCTGCTCCCTTAATGCATTTCGGGTCGACGGCGAGCAAAAACACCGAGGAGTCGAAACCCATTAACCCCATACCCGGAGGGTGTTGCGTCACGAACAGTAGGTTTTTCGTGCACGAATTTGCACCTTTGCTGCTCGCCTTCGTGGATGTATCTCCATGCAACTCAACTTGGTGGCCAGCAGCGACCTCTTTTTCTTGCGTTGCCGTATCGTTTACAAACCAACCGCCGGGGAACTGGTATCGGAACCCGAGTTCCGTATTTATGTACTCGTTTCCTGAGGTCGTGCCAGCATCAAGTGGAGCAATCTGAGCGATCGCGCGCGTCCCACACAATGTCACGCAGGTTAACAGCAGAAGGGCAAACGTCCCAAGCCTATGCGTTCGCATCATAAAATTCCTCCGATGTGAATTTCGCCGCGTTGTTCGGCTTATATCACTTTCTGAGCCATCTTAGGATCTCCCGCGCAGAGTTCGCGCCCGAGCCACCGGTTAAGCCGGCGCCGGGATGGGTGCCGCTGCCGCAAAGGTAAAGGTTTTCGATTGGCGTGCGGTAGCGGGCCCAGTCGAGCAGCGGACGCATGGTGAAGAACTGGTCGAGAGCCAGGTCGCCGTGGAAGATCTGGCCGCCGGTTAGTCCGTAGACGTCTTCGAGATCCTGCGGGGTAATAATCTGGTGGGTCAGGATCAACTCGGGCAGATTCGGGGCGTATTGTGCGAGCGTCTGCACTACTGTTTGGCCTAGCGCTTTGCGCTGGCCTTCCCAATCACCTTTCAGTTTGTAGGGCGCATACTGCATGTAGATCGACATCACATGCTTGCCGTCGGGCGCGAGCGTGGGATCGGTGAGCGATGGAATAGTGGCTTCGAGATAGGGGTGAGGCGAAAAGTTTCCATACTTAGACGCATCGAAAGCGCGCTCCAAATAGTCGATCTCGTAGCCGATGTGGATGCGTCCCTTGAGCGCGTCGCCGTCTGTGTTTTTCAAGGCCGTGAAAGCCGGTAGCGCGGAGAGCGCCAGATTGACCTTTGCGACTGTGCCGTTGCCGCGGTAATGCTGCAGCTTTTGCACGAAGTCAGGGGAAAGATGCGTGGGATCCGTCAGCTTGAGAAGCGTGCGCTTGGGATCGGCGTTGGAGATA
>Ga0302325_10024529_pt1 | contig 12539 bp, 9 predicted proteins | sample Palsa_T0_2_FD_201948 | JGI IMG/M metagenome (GOLD analysis project Ga0302325, IMG submission 201948) | Peat permafrost microbial communities from Stordalen Mire near Abisko, Sweden - Palsa_T0_2 | ecosystem: Environmental > Terrestrial > Soil > Palsa > Peat permafrost | place: Sweden: Abisko...
TCCCACCGATTCCGTCGAAATAGCGATCGAGTCGGGCCTGCCCGCCCGCATCAAGCTCGTAGGCCATGCCGTCGTTTCGCAGAGTCGGCAAGCGCGGGCCAAGAAAGCTGCGACAGTAGTGTTAAGCTGCTCCGTTACGTGCGCGTAACGCTGTGTGACCGCGAGCGTTAAGTGCCCGGTCCACCTGACGCACGATCACCATCGAGCCTCTCGCGAACCTCGACCCGTCAAGTAGGCGCGTTCGCTAAGTTGGGTCCCCTACCGCGTCATCGTCGGTCCAAAGGGCACCAGGTCTCGCAGCGAAACTCGCACGAGCCCGTTATGTACCCTTCAACAATCGACGATCATCGACGATCACCTGCTCCGCGTCCGCGGAGGTCGATCGCCATCGTCGCCCCGTGCGCGCCGGCTCGGTTCGCCCTCGATCGTGCGCGAAGCGTCGCGCCACGGTCTGTCCACCACGCGCGCGCGGCGGCAACGTCGTACTTCCCGGCGTCGGCGCACGCCAACAACGCCGCACGCATGGCCTGGGCCGACGCGGGGCGATCCTCACGCCGTTTGGCGAGGCACGCCAGGATGAGCGCCTCGAGATCCGGTGGCACGGCCCGACCCAGACGCTGCGAAGGCGGCACCGGAGCCTCGAGCAGATGCTTGCTGCAGACCTCGACGACCGTCGCTGCATCGAAGACGTGCTGCCCCGTGATCAGAAAATATCCCACCGCGCCGAGCGCATAGAGATCCGAGCGCGCGTCGACGGAGTCGGGAGAAGCGATCGCCTCCGGCGCGAGGTACAGCGGTGTGCCGGTTATCGCGTTGACATTCGTGAGCGACGCATCGCCCGGCGAAGTCTCGAGAGTCTTCACGAGTCCGAAATCGACGACCTTGACGATGTCGGGCTCGTCCACTCGCTCAATGAGAACGATGTTCGCGGGCTTGATATCGCGGTGAATGAGGCCCAGCGCGTGCGCCTCGGAGAGCGCGCCGCTCGCTTGCGCGAGAATGCGTATGACGCGTGCGGGCGGAAGGGGGCCGTCTTCGTCGACGAGCCGTTCGAGGTCCAGGCCATCCAGGTATTCCATCACATAGTAGAAGACGCCATCGGCGGTGCGCCCATAGTCGAAGATCGAGATGGTGTTGGGGTGGGCCAGCCGACTGGTGAGTTGCACCTCCCGTTCAAAACGCGCCAGATCCCGGTCCCCGGTCCGGCCCTTGAGCAACAGCTTGATCGCGGCGGGACGGCGAAGCATGGCGTGGGTCGCTCGATAGACCACCCCCATGCCACCCTCACCGAGCTTCTCCTCGAGGGTGTACGGCCCCAGCTTCAGCGCGGCGCCGATCCGCCTGCGCAGGCGAATGATGGTGTTGATCGCCGTGACGATGCCGGCCAGCAAGACGCTGAGCAGAACGCCCGCCGTCAGGACGATGCCCGAACCGGGCGGGGATGGCATGGGACTGGACGCGACCAGGGCCCAGGTGCGACCGGCGAAGGGAAATGTGGCCCGTGACAGCAGCGCATGAGGCGCCGGCGCCCTGGCGTGCGCCACCCCGGCTTCGGTCTCGTACAGAACGGCCTCGTCATTCCCATCGGTCGCGTCGAGTAGTCCCATCGCCATTCCGGCGAAGTCGTCAGTCTTCTGAAGGCGCTCGATGAGCGGTGCGACCCGGAAGAGCTCGACGCCAAAGCCGCGCAGAGTTTGGCGACGCTCGTCGACCGTCGTAGGGGTCCTTCCGCTTCCATAGACGGGCACGAAGACGATGACCGACGCGACGTTTGGATTATCGATGATCAACTGCAGGCGCGGTGACACCACCGCCAGCCCAGAATCGCGGGCTCGTCCCGCCGTGGTCGCGCGCCTGATCTCGCTGGCCTCGTCGTAGCCGAAGGACAGCGGGATGGGCGGCTCGATGTACAGGCAGGGCAGATATTCCGCGCGATCAGGCGCCCGGACCATGCGCCGCTGTTCATCGGATTCCGTGATCTGAAAGTCCGGGTATCCTTCCGCGCGTGCCGCTCGTTCGAAGGCCGGACGTTCGGCGGCAAAAACGCGCTTCGCCCAGATGAAGGCGAAGATGCTCGAGTGGCGCGTGAGTCCGTCGCGCACGAAGGCACGAAATTCCTGGCGAGTAACCTCCGACGACGCCTCGAACAACGAAGGCAATGTCCTCAAGTCCTCCAGCGAGAGGTCCAGGCTGGTCTGGAGGGCGTGCGCCGCCCGGCTGGCCCGCCTTTCGAACGCCGCTTGTTGAGCCTGTCGAGCTCGGGATCGGACCAGTCCGAAGGCTGCGGCTGAAAGAGCGATTCCGATGGTCAGGACGACAGCACCGGGAACATGATGACGCCACGATGCCGGCGCCCTCGATCCGGTGAGGGCGTCCTGGGCTCCGGCGCGTGTGGACACGCTCTCGACCTTACGCCTTCACCGTCCTCCTTGGGCGCAGGAAGAACAAAGCGGTTTCTTCGCCCGAGCCGCCTGTGCGGACGGGCGAGGCTCACGCCGCCGCCGCGCTCGGATCGGCGTTCGACGCGGGCCCCGACGCGGGCGCCGCGTTCTCGGCCTTGCGCCGCTCGACGAGGCGAATAGGCGGAGAAAGGCGAGTAGATGGAGCAAGACTGCGCGCGACGCCCAGGTCACATAAAAGCTCTTATCTGAATTTTCAGCACGAGCGAAACGGCCGTCCGCACTGAGCATGAATGGATGGGCCTTTGGCTTCCTACCCGCGGGCTATAGTCCCAGCCGATGCCGACGCGGGAACCGAGCAGGACGTCGCCAGTGCTGGCCGCGACGATTGCTGCCGCGGCGATGATTGCACAGGTGGTGATCGGCAAGGCGACGCGCGACGCACTCTTCTTTTCGCACTTCTCAGCGGCGCGATTGCCGATCGTGCTCATCGCCGGTTCGACCGTGTCCGGCGCGGTTGTGTGGCTGACGACCCGGCTGCTAGCGCGCTTCGGACCGGCGCGCGTCGCGCCGATCGTGTTCGCGGCGCAAGGCGTTCTCGTGCTGGTCGAGTGGGCCCTTGCGGCGCACTTCGAGCCGCAGATCGCCCTCGTCTTCTACGTTCACATGCTCGCCGTCAACGCGACGATCGTGTCGGTCTTCTGGTCCGTCGTCGGCGAGGGGTTCGATCCACACACCGCCAAGGATGTCATCGGCCGCATCGGCGCGGGCGCCACGCTCGGTGGAGTTCTCGGCGGCGGCATCGCGTGGGGCGCGTCCAGAGTCACGACGGTGCCGACGATGTTCGGGGTGATGGCGGCCCTGAGCGGCGTGTGCACGTGGGGTGTGGCGACCTTCGTGCGCGGCACACGCGCCTCGCATCTTCGGCCGACGCCGACGACAGCGCGTGCCTCTGGGTTGACGGCGCTCCGGCAGACGCCGTTCCTTCGCCTGCTCGCGATCGTCGTTCTCCTTGGCGGATTGGCGCAGTCGCTCTTGGACTATGCGCTCGGCGCGGAAGCCAAGGCGACATACGGCGAAGGTGCGCGGCTGCTCGCGTTCTTCGCGCTCTTTCAGACCGCGGTCGGCGTCTTCTCGTTCCTCGTGCACCTCGCGACGAAGCGGTTTGCGTTCGACCGGCTCGGCATCGGCGCAACGATGGCGCTTCTTCCGGGCGGCGTCATTGCCTGCGGAGCCCTGGTACTCGGTGTGCCATCTCTCGTGACCGTCGCACTCCAGCGAGGGGTTGACGCGATACTCCGTGCCTCGTTCTTCGGCTCGGCATACGAGGTGCTCTTCACACCGGTTCCGAAAGCGCTCAGGCGAGCGACGAAGACGACGATCGATGTCAGCTTCGATCGCATCGGGTTGGCGGTCGGAAGCGCGCTGACGCTCGGCATCCTCGCGCTGTTCCCGCACGACGCGCAGCGATGCGTGATCGTCGCTGCGGTCTTCGCCGCGGCGCTGCAGCTCGTCGTCATCTACCGCTTGCATCACGGCTATATCGAGACGCTCACCGATCGGCTGCGCTCGGGCGTGCTCGTGCTCGATGCGGCGAGCATCGTCGACGCCACGACGCGTCGGACACTCTCGCGAACGATGGAGACCCTCGATCGCCCCACCCTGCTCGCCCAGATTGAAGCCTTCCGTGCAGCCGGAGACGTAGTCGCCTCGCCGGCGTCGGAGCCGATTCCGGAGCACCCCGATCTCGAGGCGGGCCCATCCGACGACCTCGTCCGCACGCTCGCCGATCTGCGCGCTGCCAGCGCAACCACCATTCGTCGAGGGCTCCGGCGACCCGACGGGCAGTTACTGCCACTGGCGCTCCCAATTCTAGAGCTCCTCGCGCGGGACGACGTAGCCCGCGATGCAGCCCTTGCGCTCGCGCCGCTCGTTCCGCGCATCGTCGGCGCGATCGTCGACGTCGTCCTCGACGCTCGGCGTCCGCCCTCGACGCGCCGGCGCGCGGCCCGCCTGCTGGGCGCGGTGTCGTCGCAGCGCGTGGCGTCGTCGCTCGAGCTAGCCCTCGACGAAGAGAATCTCGACGTACGGCACACGTGCGGCCGCGTCCTCGTCTCGATGCGGGAGAATGGTGCCGAGCTCCGCTTCGACTCGGAGGCGGCGCTCGCGCGTGCACGTCGCGAGCTCGGAATGGCTAGCGAGGGGCGTGCACCCGACGCGCGCAAGCTCGAGCATGCGTTCAACGTCCTCTCACTGACTTTTCCGCGCGAAGCGATGCAGCTCGCCTACGGCGCCGTCGTTGCACGCGACCCTTTCCTCCGCGGCGTGGCGCTCGAATACCTGGATGCCGTGCTCCCTCCGGACCTGCGGGCCGCGTTGACGCCGCGGCTCGACTCGGTGGCGCCGCCGCAGGCCGCGGCACCGCGACCCAGCTCGCGCGCCTTGGACGATCTCCTCAAGTCCAAGGAGACCATACGGCTGACGCTCGACGAGATCCGACGCGTGCACGATCCGGATGGCGAAACAGCGTCCCCCTAAAACGGAAGGACTTCGCGTTAAGAACCGACAGCGATGTCGCCCATCTCGCCGCCGTACGCGCAGGGATCGGCATCTGCCAGGCGCCCCTCGCAGTCGGCCTCCGCGCTTGCAGAGAGTGCTCCCCAAACTGTCCTTTGACCTGCCCGTTTGGGTCGTCACCCACGAGAACTTGCGGGCGTCGCGACGAGTGTCTCTCATCTTCGAGTACCTGGTGGGATCTCTCGCCAGGTACATGCGGTCTCCTCCGTCGTCCTAACGCGCACCGCTCCACCGATGGTGGAGGCTTCATCTCAGCGGATGCCGAACACCTTGGCCATTAGCGGCGCATCAACCATCACGTGTGGCGCGAAGGCGTGGTAGCCGATCGCGTGGACCCAGGCATTGCCGGTGCGTAGGGTTAGGAACGTCTTGATCATCCCCGGACCGAAATAGCCGAGCACGACGAAGATCAGCGACAGCGCGACGTTCCGCGAGGTCGTGAACAAGGACCACCCCTCGACGAAGTGCATAGCCGCATAGGTGAGTCCGCCCAGCATGACCGTCGTGACAGACGATCCGGTCAGCTTGAGGTAGCGCGGAACGAGGATGGCGTAGATCAGCACCATCGTCGGCAGGACGGTACCGATGGAGAACACCCCAAGCGTGAGCGGCGCTGCAACCATGAATGTGCGCACGCTCATCTTGAAGATTCCGGGGAACGTGACCACTTCGACGACCACTTCGATGATGCCCACGACCAGGATCACGAGCACGTCGTTCCGCCGGTCGGTGGAGCGCAAGTTCAATTGGGTCGCCGAGTACCGCCGCCGGAACCATGCGTAGGGCAGGGCGGCGAAGACTACGAAGTTATAGATCGCCCAAGTCCAGACCTCTCCGACGCTGGGCGGCGTGCTGCAGCCCAAGAGGGTCCCGCGGATATGAAAGCTGAAGGATCGGTAGCCGAGCGCCGGACCGAGAAGCCAGCCCCCGACTTGGCCCAGGGCCGCATAGCCGAGCAAGGCCGCGGTCTCCCGTGCCGCAAGCGAGCGCTCGGGGGCTCGTGCCGCGACATCAGGGATCACGCGCCGCGAGGTCAGCGCGTAAACCACGATCATGAGAAAGGAGACCTCGACGAGTCCCATGCTCGGGAGGGCGACCTGCTGGCCGAAGGACATGCTGGCCAACGCCGGCCGGTCGAATGGCAGACGGCCATCGGCCAACAACAGCACGACTACGTTGGCGGCAATCCAAAGGATGACCGCGACCAGGACCGCCGGATGATGAAGAACGTTGCGAAGAAGCCGACTCGACCAGGAGACCTGCGGCGGGGCCGCCGTCACGGCGGGCTGCGACGGGTCTCGCCCTCCCACGAGGACTTCGTTTTCGCTAGTGAGCGCCTAGTCATGTTGGTGGGTGGCTCCTTGGGACGAGACGAGAACCCTGAAAAGGCAACGGCGTCAACCGTGGTCAGCGTCCTACGGCCGATCAAAAACCAATGCTGTTCAAGATGGGATGGGCCGTCTTGGAGGATGCGATCCCTGCGCCGAGTGCCGGGTGCAAGATGAGTAGCGGCGCCACGATCGCGACGACGAGCGCCGGAAGCAAGGACGGCGATCGCGCCCACTTCAGGCCGAACGTCGATAGCAGGAGGCCGGCGAAGGTGATGCCGATCGAGTAGTGCGCGCTCCATCCGAGCAGTCGTTCGCCTCGGACCAGCGCTGCCTTGGCGATGCTTGCTTGCACCCATTGTCCTTGGGGAAAGTGTCCGAGCCAGCGCCCCAGGAACGCGAAATTCAGTGACGGAATCCCAAAACTGCCGCAGCAGGAGCGCCCATCCGTCCATCATCAGGGTGGCGCCACCGCCGATCAGAACATGCGCGGTGCACTCGACGGTCTGACTCATGGCAGGATCCTCCCTCGGAAGGCGGCATCGACGCGCTGGAATGTGCTCGCCCCGACGGCGATGGTCTAATCGTTTGGCCAAGTCACGTTGACGAGACCTTCTTCTCCGCGCGTTCCTTCAGCGCGAGATTCATCGCGTCGAAGCCCTTCTTCGTGTCGTCGAGAGATCGTGCGAACAAGGGGACGAGGACGCCGGTGAAGACTTCACGCTGCGTGAGTCTCGTTCGACCGCCGTCGATCGGCTCAAGGGTAAAGCCGTGCTCGCCATCGAAGAGGCCGGGGATGCCCAGCCGGCCCAGCCAACGAAGCTCGCGGTTGGTCTCGAACGCGAGCACGGTTGGCTTGAACACCATCCCCTTGCCACCGGGCGGGACAACGCGGACGCGCAGCTTCCCCCCGACCTTTTGCTCACCGCTCGCTTCCTTGATGAACGGATTCCACTGCGGAAACGCGGCGAAGTTTGTGAGGATGGCCCAAACAGCCTCGGGTGAGGCAGCGATTTCGATCTGGGTCCGCAGTTCCTTCATGGCAGAGGGATGCGCTTCCATCCTGCTGTCGTCAACGAGCAACCACGTTGCCCGACGACGAGCTGCACGACGAACCCGCCGTCGAGGTGCGCGAGCCCGACCCGAGGCCGTGACTGGAAGCAACCGCTGAAAAGAGCCACGTTTCGATCGGGCCTAAGTCGCAGAGAAACGAGAGTCGTTCTCGCACACTGCACTTGATGGCTTCGCGATCCAAGCGCCGCTCTTTTTGAAGGATCGCTCCCACCCGAGCGGCCCCCACAGCCGTGGTCCCGACCCCCGATGCGTGTATGATCGCTGTTACCACGACGCGTGTTACCCAGCGTGTCGATCCGTTACGTCCCGCCGGTTCCGAGAAGGCCCTGGCATGCACGCGGGATCTCACCCAAGTGCGTGACCTGACTCTGTTTGCTGTCTAGTTCCGCAGCTTTGCCAGGGCCTCTCAGCCACGTCTTAGAGGAGCGCCGAAATTAGCGGCTTTTCGCTTTCAAAGCTGCTGCCATCGACCGCTGCGCTGCTCGGTCAAGTATTCATATCTGCGAGATGTTTTCGGCCCGCCGGTCCGGTTGGTCCGTTACCGCGCTGTTACCATCGATATGGGGGCGTCCGACGAATGCGGGTGAGAGACTTACGGCGCGACCTCCGACCATGTCGGCGCGACCTCCGACCATGTCGGCGCGACCACATGGCCCAAGCGATCGACCTCGCGATCGTGTAGACGAACCGCTACACAACGCGCGGAACACCTGCGACGAGGTTGTCGTGCTTGCCGAATAAGAGCACGATGCGGAGAAGATCGGGGTGGCGGCACGCGGTGCCGCGCCTCCAGCGTGACGAACCCCTCGAAGAAGTGCTCCATGTCGAGGGCAGGCTCGAGCTTCACCTCATGCATGCGCGGCACGTCGCCCGCGTTCCAGAAGGTGTGGGCCGTCCCGGGGGGCACGCTCCGGGACTCGCCCGGTCCGATCTCGGACGCGACGCCGCCCGCTTCGATGCCCATGCGCCCGGAGAGAATCAGGAATGACTCGGTCTGCTTGCGATGCACGTGCCGCGGAGGCCGAAGGCCCGCGTGGATGAGACCCTCGCCCAAGCCCTCGTGCCGCTGCTCATCCCGCCCTTGGCGGCCGCGTTGGCAGAGAGCAGCGCGAATCCCACGCGCGAGCGGCGAATCCCAACGACGCCGGCACCCCCGTGACGCCTCTGAACAGAGAAGGAAGCTTGGTGAGTGGCTAGCGCCGGCGCCTTAACGGAAGACCGAGGAGCGTACCCTGGTCCCTCGTGACTCAGCGACAACTCAGGTACATTCACATCCGTTATGGGGGGGGCAAAGCGAGACGCGCGTCTTGACGATCGGCTCCACGTCCTCTCTGGGGCGCTGCGGGCATTCGCAGAAGCGACGACCGAGTACGAGCGCCTGCTCACCGTGGTCGCCCAGACGGTGTCGGATGTTGTCGCGGACGGGTGCATCGTGCGCCTGCTCTCGGATGGCGGGTGGCTCACGCCCGTTGCCGTCCATCTCCCCCTGGAGGCTTACGTCGCCGACGCCAACGCGGCGGCCAAGGCGCGTACGTTCATGACGGCTCCGCGCAACGTAGCCGAATACGCCTGGGGCGAGCGCCTCATCGACACGGGAGAAGCGTTCATGCTTCCGCGCCTGGACATGGCGCACTTTCGGACCGTCGTCACACCCGAGGTCGCGGAGATCTACGAGACCATCGGGATCCACAGCATGCTTGTGGTCGTGCTCCGCTTGCGAGGAGAGTCCATCGGGACGCTCACGCTCTTTCGCTTCGACCCGGCCTCGGCCCCCTTCGACGACGGTGACCGGGAGATGGCGCAGGCACTCGCCGACCACGCGGCACTCGCCATCGGGAACGCCCGTTCCTACGTCGCCGAACGCTCGGCCCGAGATGCGGTGGAGAGAGCGACCTCACGATTCGCCCGTCTCACCGAGGCCGGGATCATCGGCACCGTCGTGATCGACCTCGACGACTGGGGCGTCGTGGATGTCAACGATACGCTCCTTCGTCTGGTCGGGTACTCGCGCGATGAGCTGGTGTCTGGACGCGTCCCCTGGGCGAGTCTCACGGCTCCCGAGTGGAGCGACGTGGATGCTCGTGCCATCGAGCAGCTCACGACGACGGGCGTAGCAGGCCTTCGCGAGAAGGAGTTCACCCGCAAGGACGGCACACGGGTCCCGGTTCTGGCGGGTTCAGCCATGCTCGGCGGCACGACTAAGGAGTGCATCTCGTTCGTGCTCGATCTCACCGAGCGCAAGGAGGCGGAACGCGGGCGGCGCGAAGCTGAGCGACGATCGCAACGCATGGTCGAGTCCGCGACAGTCGGTATGTGGACGGTCGGCGCCGACGGACGCACTACGTTCATGAACGCCCGCATGGCCGACCTTCTTGGCTGCGACCGCGCCGAGGCGGTCGGCATGCCGACCACTGAGTTCTTCTTCGCCGAGGATCGACCCGCGATGGCCGAGCGGTTTGCGAAGCGAAGAGACGGCCTGGCGGGCACGTATGAGCAGCGGTTCCGTAGACCGGACGGTGCCGCGGGCGTGCTCTCGATCGAGTCGAGCCCATTGTACGACGCGCAGGGTCGGTACGAAGGTGTGCTCGGTATCGCGACCGACATCACCGAGCGCCGCCGCATCGAAGATGCGCTGCGATCGAGCGAAGTCCGCTACCGGCTGATGTTCGACAACAGCCCACTCCCGAAATGGATGTACGACGTGGAGACACTGCGCTTCCTCGATGTCAATGAGGCGGCCGTTCGCCACTACGGCTACTCCCGCGAGGAGTTCCTCGCGAAGACGATCACGGACATCCGCCCGGCAGAAGATGTCCCTGCACTACTCGAAGCGGAGCGTAGGGCAGAGCTGCCGCCGAACTTTGGGGTCTGGAGGCTGCGCAAGAAGAGCGGCGACATCATCCAGGTCGAGATCACCAAGCACACCTTCATGCTCGCCGATCGAGCGACCCGGCTCGCGGTCGGCCGGGACGTGACGGAGCGGCTACGGCTGGAGGAGCAGCTCCGTCAGTCGCAGAAGATGGAGGCCGTGGGACGGCTCGCCGGGGGCGTGGCCCACGATTTCAACAACGTCCTGTCCGTCATCCTTAGCTACGGCGACATGCTGCTAGCAGACATGAAGCCCGGCGAGCCGATGCGCGACGACATCGAGGAGATCAGGAAGGCCGGGACGCGCGCCGCTGATCTGACGCGGCAACTGCTCATGTTCAGCCGTCAGCAGGTGCTCGCGCCGAAGGTACTCGACCTAAACGAGGTGCTCACGAGCATGGACAAGATGCTTCAGCGCATCCTCGGGGCGGACGTGGATCTCGTTTCGCTTCCCACTCAGCCACTCGGCAGGGTGCGCGCCGATCCGAGCAGCGTGGAGCAGGTCATCATGAACCTCGTCGTGAACGCACGCGATGCCATGCCTACGGGGGGCAAGCTCACGATGGAGACGGGCAACGTCGTTCTCGACCAAGCTTATGCGCAGGCTCATCTCGGTGTGAAGGCAGGCCCGCACGTCATGCTCGCGGTGACCGACACCGGCACCGGCATCGAGAAGGCAACCCTGGCGCGGATCTTCGAGCCGTTCTTCACGACCAAGGACATCGGAAAGGGTACCGGGCTCGGGCTTTCGACCGTCTTCGGCGTCGTTCAGCAGAGCGGGGGGAGCGTCTGGGTCTACAGCGAGGTGGGAAAGGGAACGACGTTCAAGGTCTACCTTCCGCGCGTGGATGCCGCCGTCGAAACCGTCGGGGAGACTGTGGCACCGGCGACACTCCGAGGCTCCGAGACGATCTTGCTCGTCGAGGATGACGACCAGGTCCGGGTCGTGGCTCGGGGCATCCTCCGCCGGAGCGGCTACCACGTGATCGATGCGCGCAACGCCGGGGAGGCGCTCCTACAGTCGGAGAAGCACCCTGGGACGATCCATCTGCTGCTCAGCGACGTCGTCATGCCCCAGGTAAGTGGTCCCGAGCTAGCGAAGCGCCTGGCGAGCGTTCGCCCCGATATGAAAGTGCTCTGCATGTCCGGCTACACAGACGACAGCATCGTCCGCCATGGTGTCCTCGAAGCGCAGATCGCCTTTCTTCAGAAGCCGATCACGCCGGAGACGTTGACGACGAGGGTGCGCGAGGTGTTGGACGGAGCACCGGGCCGTTCTCTCTTCTGATCGGCCAACTCGCGTACGAGGCCTCGGACAATCCGTCGCTCGCGTACCGATTCGAGCGGCTTGAGGAGCATGGGTAGTTTCGTGGGAGAGCGCCACGACGAAGGGAACATGGCCGTCATCGACGTATGACCACGTAGGTTCCTCGCTGTGTTGCTGAGCACAATGGCAAAAGGTTGTGCCCTCCGGCACACGGCCCGGCGCAGAGCCTCGAACCTCGTTTGGCATCGACCGTTGGTCCTCCAGGCGAGATGTGTTCCAGGTCCATGACGGGCCGGTGGAATAGGGGTCCGACGAAGCAGCACCATCACCGCCACCGCTTGCCGGTCGGATGCCGAGGGACGCGTCCAAGGGTCCCGAGCGGCCCCCCCAGCCGTGGTCCCAACACCGATGCGCGTATGATCTCTGTTACCACGCTGTTACCGCGACTCGTGTTGTGCAGTGTGTCGAACCGTTACGTCTCGCCGGTTCCGAGAAGACCCTGGCATGCACGCGGGATCTCACCCAAGTGCGTGACCTGACTCAGTTTGCGGTCCAGTTCCGCAGCTTTGCCAGGGCCTCTCGGCCTCGTGTTAGAGGAGCGCCGAAATCTGCGGATTTTCGCTCTCAAAACCGCTGCCTTCGACCACTCGGTCACTCCTCCATATATGGGATCTCGTCCAGGCAGCAACGCGACCCAGTCGTCGCCGAGACGCTGAAGCTTCTACGCATTCGGGTGAACCCATCACCGTCTCCAAAATCTCTCCAAGAATTGGGTTGATTCGCGGGGACTGAGCGGGACTCGTGAGGACTCCCGCTCAACCCAAAACTCGAAGGAAGTTCGAACCCTAGCGACGAAAGACGAGCAGCATCACCGTGTTAGAAAATGCCGCTTGCCAGAGTTCGAATCCCTACGCCGGAACCCCAAGTCCTCCGGGAAAAACGCTAAGTAAGTTTTTAGGCTCTGCGGCGCCCGTTGCCGTCAGATTGCCGTGGTTTCGCATGTCGAGGACCTGAACGCGTCTCTGC
>Ga0302325_10024532_pt1 | contig 12539 bp, 15 predicted proteins | sample Palsa_T0_2_FD_201948 | JGI IMG/M metagenome (GOLD analysis project Ga0302325, IMG submission 201948) | Peat permafrost microbial communities from Stordalen Mire near Abisko, Sweden - Palsa_T0_2 | ecosystem: Environmental > Terrestrial > Soil > Palsa > Peat permafrost | place: Sweden: Abisko...
CCGGCTGTCCCTCCCCACGAGGGGGAGGGAGTCAACTGGACAACCCCGGCGGGCGCGTACATCAGGACGAGGATGGCTACGATCATCATCGCCGACCGGACCGGCCGCTACGACGGGCGGGCGCTGGAGACGCGGCCGCTGGGCGGCACCGAGGCCACTGTGATCCTCTGCGCCCGGGAACTGGCGATGCGCGGCCATGACGTCACCGTGCACACCAACAGCGACGCCGAGATCGTCCACGAGGGGGTGCGCTGGCGCCCGCTCAGCGCGACGCCGGCGCAGACCTGCGACGTCTTCATCGCCGTCCAGCATCCGCCGCTGATCGGCTTCGTGCCGGCGCCCAGGCGCCGGGTGATCTGGGTGCTCTGGGGCGCCAACCAGCTGCGCCACTACAAGCAGTTCTGGCGGATGTGGCGCTACCGGCCGCGGCCAATCCTGATGAGCCAGTACCAGGTCAGCGACTACTGGCCGACGCTGCCCAGGTCCGGGCCGCTGGAGGTGATCCCGCTGCCGCTGCCGGCCGACGTGCGCGGTCGCCCGCCGCTGCAGACGCCGCCGCCGCGCCGGGCGATCTTCGCCTCCAACCCGCAGCGCAACCTGAAGGCCCTGGTGGAGCTCTGGGCGGCGCAGATCCTGCCCAAGGTTCCGGGCGCGGTGCTGGACGTCTACGGGGTCCACCAGCTGCGGCCCGGTCAGGACGCCTGGACCGAATGGGCCGGGACGCTGCTGCCGGCCGGCATGCCCGAGGCCGTGAAGGCCTCGGTGATCGTGCACCCGACGGCGCCGCGCGCCGCGCTGCTGGAGGCGGTCCGCAACGCCCGGGTGATGCTCTACCTCGGCCACAAGTGCGAGGCCTTCTGCCTGTCGCTGGCCGAGGCCCAGGCGCTGGGGACGCCGGCGGTGATCGCGCCGGTGGCGGCGCTGCCCGAGCGGGTGGTGGACGGCGTCACCGGCTTCCACGAGGCCGACCCCGCCGAGTTCGGCGCGGCGGCGGTGCGGCTGCTCACCGACGACGACCTCTGGCGGCGCCAGCACGAGGCCTCGCTGGCGCTGCAGCACGGGATCACAGTGGCCGAATATGCGCGCCGGTTCGAGGCGGCGATCTTTCGGGGCGACCGCGCCGATGCGGCCGCCGCCTGACGGGTTCGGGCCCGCCTGGCGCAAGGCGCAGCGCCGGCGGCTGATCGCGGCGCGGCTGGCGATGCCCGAGGCGGCGCGGGCGGCGGCGAGCCAGGCCATCGAGGCGGCGCTGGAAGCCCGCTTCCCGGCCGGCACGATCCGGCGGCTGGGCGCCTACTGGCCGATCCAGGGCGAGTTCGACCCCCTGCCCTACCTGCGCCGCACATTGGGCGCCGGCGGCGCGGTGGCGCTGCCGGTCGCCGCCACGCGCGGCTCAGCCCTCACCTACCGGCCCTGGACCGGCGAGACGCCAATGCAAGCCGGGCATTGGGACATCCGGCATCCGGCCGAGGGGCCTGACGTCGCGCCGACGGCGCTGCTCATCCCACTGGTGGGCTTCGACGGCGCCGGCCACCGGCTTGGCTACGGCGGCGGCTACTTCGACCGTACCCTGGCGGCGCTGACGCCGCGGCCGCTGGCGATCGGGATCGGGTTCGAGATCGGACGGCTGGAGACGCTGACGCCGGAGGCTCACGACCAGCCGATGGACCTGATCATCACCGAGGCGGGCGAGTTCGAGACGGCCGTCATCGCTCAACAAACCTGTTGACTATCAACTGATCTGTTGATCATCTGTCGCCATGCCCGCCGCCGCGCTCGCCCTCGACGAAGACAACGACACCCTCGACGCGGTGTTCTTCGCCCTCAGCGATCCGGTGCGGCGCGCGATCCTGGACCGGCTGGACCAGGGGCCGCTGCTGGTCTCGGAGATCGCCGGGCCGTTCGCCATCTCGCTGCAGGCGGTGTCGCGCCACATCCAGGTGCTGGTGCGCGCCGGGCTGGTGACGCAGGCGCGTTCGGGGCGGATCAGCCGCTGCAGCCTGGAAGCCGAGCCGCTGGCCGACGCCGCCGCCTGGCTCAACCGCTACGCCAAATACTGGCAGGCCCAGTTCGAGACCCTGGCCCACCATCTGACCCGGATCGAGAAGGAGAGATCATGACCTACGCCGACACCATGTCCGCGCTCCGGACCAAGCGTCAGGAAATCGAGACGATGCGCGAGGAGATGCGGGCGTTGCAGGCCGCCATCGAACCGCAGGCCGTGGCGGACTATGAGTTCGCCGGCTGGGACGGGCCGGTCCGGCTCTCCGAGCTGTTCGGCGACAAGCGCGACCTCTTCGTGATCCACAACATGGGCCGCGGCTGCAGCTACTGCACGATGTGGGCGGACGGGTTCAACGGCGTCTACGACCACCTCGCCGACCGCGCCGCCTTCGCGCTCGCCAGCCCCAATCCCATCGACGTGCAGAGGCAATTCGCCGCCAGCCGCGGCTGGCGCTTCCCGATGGTCTGCCACGCCGCCACGAGCTTCACCCAAGACATGGGATATTTCCGGCCGGGCGAGGACGCCTTCGCCGACAAGCTGGGCAGCTGGTATCCCGGCGTCTCGGTGTTCCAGAAGCGCGGCGAGGCGATCGTGCGGATCTCCGACGCCGAGCTCGGCCCCTACGACGATTTCTCCCCCGTCTGGCGCCTGCTCGACCTGCTGCCCGAACGCGCGGCGGGCTGGGAGCCAAAGTTCAGCTACGCCTGACCTCGCCCGCCGGGCGCCACTCGCGCCGGAACGCCGTCAGCAGGACGACGACCATCAGCGCCGCGATGATCGCTTTCTGCTGGATCGCGTCGAGCGGCGGGCCGCGGCGCGTTAAGCCCCGATCGCCGCGCCGGTTTCCAGCAGGCTCTTGAGGCTGGAGCAGAGCATCGGCCAGCCGGTGGAGACCGCGCCGATCAGCTTCGAATCGGCCACCGGGATCGCATGGGTGACCGTGAGCTTGGTCACCGCTTCGGTCATCGGCTCGAGGTCGAAGGTGCAGGTGGAGGCGCCCTCCGCCTTCATCGCCGCGTCGTGCTGGTGCGACCAGGTGACCTGGAGGCGTCGCGGCGGGTCGAACGCCAGCACCTTGCCGGTGTCCCAGGCCTCGCCCTCCGGTCCGACGACCGCGTAGTCGGCGCCCACTTCCCAGGTCGAGCGCTGGTGGTAGCCGGCCCAGAACAGCCGGTTCTGCGCCGGGTCGGTGAGCGCCTCGAAGATCTTCGCGGCCGGGGCGCGGATCAGGATGACGTAGACGAAGCGGCTCTCAGCCATCGGTCTCTCCTTCAAGTCGTCGTTTGAGGTCCAAGAGCGCGGCCAGCCGGCCGCGCTCGTAGGCGCCGATCCAGCGCTCGGCGATGTCCTGGATCGGGACGGCATTGAGGTAGTGCAGCTTCTCGCGGCCTCGCCGCTCGGCGACGACCAGGTCCGCCGCCTCCAGCACCGCCAGGTGCTTGCTCACCGCCTGCCGCGTCATCTCCCGGCCCTCGCACAGCTCGCCCAGCGTCTGGCCGCCGCGTCCGCGCAGAGCGTCCAGCAGCGCCCGACGGTGCGGGTCGGCCAGCGCCTTGAACACGGCGTCCATACTCATGCGGACAACATGCAACTGATGAGTTGCCTATTCAAGCGCCGACCGCCAGATGGCCCACCGCCTCAGCCGCCGCGGGCGCTGATCCCGCCATCGACGGTGAAGATGACGCCGGTGGTGTAGGCCGAGCGGTCGGAGGCCAGGAACAGCATCACGTCGGCGATCTCGCGCGGCTTGGCCGGGCGGCCGAGCGGATAGCGCGCCATCAGCTCCGGGTACCGGCTCTCGTCGCCGAACCTGGCGGCCGCCTGGGTCTTCGCCAGGGTGACGATGCGGTCGGTCTCCACCGGTCCGGGATTGATCCCGACCACGCGGACGCCGTCATCCGGGCTGCGGCCGCCCAGCGCCCGGGTAAAGGTCATCAGCGCCGCGTTGCCGGCCGCGCCGGTGATGTAGCCGGCGTCGAAGCGCTCGCCGGCCGAGCCGATGTCGTTGATGATCACCCCGTGGCCGGCGGCCTTCATCCGCTCGTAGAAGATGCGGGTGAGGTTGATGTAGCCGAACACCTTCAGGTCCCAGGCATGGCGCCACGTCGCCTCGTCGATCCGCGCCAGCGAGCCGCCGGGAATGTCGCCGGCGTTGTTGACCAGCACGTCGACGTCCCCGACCTCGGCCGCAAGCCGCTCGATATCACCTGAGCGCCGCAGGTCCGCCGGATGCGCGACCGCCTCGACGTTGTGACCCCGCGCCAGCCGCCCCGCCAGCGCCTCCAGCGCCGCTCCATCCCGCGCCACCAGCACCAGATCGCACCCCTCCTCCGCAAACGCCTCCGCCGCCGCGGCGCCGATGCCTTTGGACGCCCCGGTGATGAGTACGCGCCTGCCGCGCAGGTGAAGATCCATCGCAATGCTCCCTGTGGGTCAGCGGTCCTCACGACCGTGGAAGATGCGTGTCGCGGTTGGCCGGCGTCAGGAGCCGTACCCTTCGCCTCAAGGGTTCTGGCTGAGCCGCTCTACTAGCCGAGCGCGCAACTCGGCCATGGCCTCGTGGGCATCGACAGACTCGCCTGTCCGGTCGTACTCGGCGAGCCGAGCTCTCGTTTCGGCCCAGTCATCGTCCAAGCCGTGCTGAATGAGATTGGCCGCCATTTCATCAGGCGATCGACCGGCAGCGGCGGCGGCGTCCTTCAGCCGCGCGCCGAGATCGGCATCCAACTCGATCGTGACACTGCCGTCCGCCATGCCCAGAGTCTCCGCCGCGCCGGACGGAACGTCAACTATCCAGGAAGCTGCGCAGCTTGCGGCTGCGGCTGGGGTGTTTGAGTTTGCGCAGGGCCTTGGCTTCGATCTGGCGGATGCGTTCGCGGGTGACCGAGAACTGCTGGCCGACTTCCTCGAGGGTGTGGTCGGTGTTCATGCCGATGCCGAAGCGCATGCGCAGCACCCGCTCCTCGCGGGGCGTCAGCGAGGCCAGCACGCGGGTGGTGGTCTCGCGCAGATTGCTCTGGATCGCCGCGTCGATGGGCAGCACCACGTTCGGGTCCTGGATGAAGTCGCCCAGGTGGCTGTCTTCCTCGTCGCCGATGGGAGTCTCGAGGCTGATCGGCTCCTTGGCGATCTTCAGCACCTTGCGCACCTTCTCCAGCGGCATGGCGAGCTTCTCGGCCAGCTCCTCCGGGGTCGGCTCGCGGCCGATCTCGTGCAGCATCTGGCGCGAGGTGCGGACGATCTTGTTGATCGTCTCGATCATGTGCACCGGGATGCGGATGGTGCGCGCCTGGTCGGCGATCGAGCGGGTGATCGCCTGGCGGATCCACCAGGTGGCGTAGGTGGAGAACTTGTAGCCGCGGCGGTACTCGAACTTGTCCACCGCCTTCATCAGGCCGATGTTGCCTTCCTGAATGAGATCAAGGAACTGCAGGCCGCGGTTGGTGTACTTCTTGGCGATCGAGATGACCAGCCGCAGGTTGGCCTCGACCATCTCCTTCTTGGCCTGACGGGCCTCGCGCTCGCCCTTCTGCACGGTCTGCACGATGCGGCGGTAGTCGTCGATCGGCAGGCCGGATTCGGTGGCCAGCGCGGCGATCTCGTGGCGGATGTCGCCGATCTGCGGAGCGTCGTTCTCGACGAACATGCTCCAGCGCTTGCCCTGCGGCGCGACCTTCTCGCTCCACGCGGGATCGAGCTCGCAGCCCAGATAGGAGCGCAGGAACTCGACCCGCGAGATGCCGTAGCTGTCGGCCAGCCGCAGCAGCCGGCCCTCCAGGCCGATCAGCCGCCGGTTGATCGCGTAGAGCTGGTCGACCAGGGCCTCGATGCGGTTGTTGTTGAGCTTCAGCGTCTTCAGGTGCTGGACGATGGTCGAGGTCGCCGCCTCGTAGGCGCGGCGCTCGGTCTCGGTCAGGTCCTCGCCGCGCAGCCGGTGCTCGACCAGCTTCTCCTGCAGGCGACGGAAGGCCTCGAACTCGCCGGCGATGGCGTCGAGGGTGACCATCACGCCTTCGCGCAGCTCGGCTTCCATGGCGCTGATGGTGGGGCCGGCGCCGTCGTCGAAGTCGTCGTCGTCCGTGGCCCCCGGCGGGGTCGCGGCCAGTTCGTCGTCCTCGTCGCGGGCCACCGGCTCGGCCTCGATCTGCTCGCCGGCGACGGCTTCGTCGGAAAGGGCCTGGGCGACCTGGCCGCCGTAGGTCTGCTCGAGATCGATCACCTCGCGCAGCAGGATGCGGCCGCCGGAAAGCTCCTCGCGCCAGACCATGATGGCCTCGAAGGTCAGGGCGCTTTCGCAGAGGCCCCGGATCATGGTGTCGCGGCCGGCCTCGATGCGCTTGGCGATGGCGATCTCGCCCTCGCGGCTCAGCAGCTCCACCGAGCCCATCTCGCGCAGGTACATGCGCACCGGGTCGTCGGTGCGGTCGTAGGCGCTTTCCTTGGTGGTCTCGACGACCGCGGTCTCTTCGCGCGCGGCGACGTCGGTGGACTCCTGCTCCGGCGCGTCCTCCTCGGCCTCGACCACGTTGACGCCCATCTCGGAGAGCATCGCCAGGGTGTCCTCGATGGACTCCGAGGTGACTTCCTCCGAGGGCAGCACCTTGTTCAGCTCGTCCATGGTGACGTAGCCGCGGGCCTTGGCCTGCTTGATGAACTTCTTGACGCCCGCATCCGTCAGGTCGAGCAGCGGCCCGTCGGGGGCCGGCGGACCTTCCGGCGGCTCGGTCGTGGTCGTTTCGCTCATCTAGTTCTCCGAAATCGGCGGAAGACGGCCATGCAAGGCCGGCGCCGAAGATGGTTTACGGAAACAGAAATAAAAGGGCCGGCGTCATTACGACCCATCCTCATCCCAGATCGTTCCAGTCTTGAGCGCCCGCCGCAGTGAATCGCGCTCCGCCTTCAGGGCCATGACCTGGTCGGCGCCGCCGCCTGTCGCCAGAGCCTCCTTGGCCTGGTCCATGGCGTCCTCCAGCGCCGCCAATCGGTGCATAGCCGAAAAGGCGTGCGTCCACTGGGACCTGGCGGCGGCGAGGGTGACATCCGATCGAATGAAGGGCGCGCCCGATTTCGCAGCGGCCCGGTCGATGTCATTCAGCAGCGCGCTAAATCCTCTCAGCGCCAGATGGCGTTGTAGGGCGCCGGTGTCAAGGTGCTCGGCCTCCAGCCGCAGGCGGATGATTTCGCTGGCCAAATCGCCGAGCGCCTGGTCGCCGAAGCCGTGCTCGCCGAGCTCGTCGAGGTGCGGATCCAGCACCGGCGGGTCGGCGAGGCCGTAGCTGGCGAGCGCGGCGGCCAGCGGACCCAAGTCGCGGGCGAGGCGGTGCGCCGCCGCCCGGCCCTCGTCGGTGAGGCGCGGATCGGGGGGCCGCACGCCGCGGCGGGCGCCGGGGGTCCAGACGCTCGGCGGCGGCGCGGCCGGGAAAAGTGCGTCGAAGCGTCGCTGCAGTTCGTCGCGATAGGCTGGGGCGAGGTCCGGATCGGTGATCGCGGCGGCGGCCTTGCGCAGCCGCTGTCTCAAGCCCGCGCGGCGCTCAGGGGTGTCCAGCGGTTCGGCGTCCCGCTCCCGGACGAACAGCAGGTCGACGAAGGCGGTGGTGTCGGCCAGCCGCGCCTTCAGCGCCGGCGCGCCGTGCTCGCGCAGCACGTCGTCGGGGTCTTTGTCACCCAGCGCCAGGGCGAACTTGAAGCTGCGCGGCGCCTTCAGCACCGGCAGCGCCCGGTCGATGGCCCGGAACGCCGCAGCGCGCCCGGCGCGGTCCGAATCGAAGCAGAGCGTGGGCTCCGGATGCAGGCGCCAGAGCGCCTCCATCTGCTCCTCGGTGAGCGCCGTGCCCATCGACGCCACCGCCGCGACGCCGGCGCGCTGGCAGGCGATCACGTCCATGTAGCCCTCGACCACCACCAGCGGCGCGCCCTCGCCGGCCGCGTGCAGCAGCTTACGCGCCTCCGGCAGGCCGTAGAGCACGCGGCCCTTGTGAAAGAGCGGCGAGTCGGAGCCGTTGAGGTACTTGGCGCGGGCTTCCGGATCGAGCGCACGACCGCCGAACGAGACGATGCGGCCGCGGGCGTCGGCGATGGGGAAGATGATCCGCTCGCGGAAGCGGTCGTAAGGCGCGCCGCCGTCTTCCGGGGCGATCAGCAGGCCGGCCTCGACCAGGGCCCCCGGCTGGGCGCCTTTGGCGATGAGGTAGTCCTTCAGCGCGGTGCGGCCGGGCGGGGCGTAGCCGAGGCGGAAGCGCTTCCAGTCGTCCTGCGGCAGGCCGCGCCGGGCCAGATAGTCGCGGGCGCCCTGGCCGGCGGGGCGGCGCAGCTCGGCCTCGAACCAGGCGGCCGCCAGCTCCAGCCAGTCGAGCAGGCCAGCCTGCTTCCGGTCGATCTCGGCCGCCCGCGGGTCCGGCGTCGGCAAGGCCATGCCGGCCTCGGCCGCCAGGCGCTCCACCGCTTCCACGAACGTGAGCCGCTCGGTCTCCTGCAGGAAGGTGATCAGGTCGCCGTTCTTGCCCGACGAGAAGTCGAAGAAGTGGCCCTTGTCGTCGTTGACGAAGAACGACGGCGACCGCTCCTTGGTGAACGGCGAGAGGCCCACGTACTCGCGCCCCTGCCGGCGCAGCTTCACCGTCTTTCCGATCACCTCGGAGAGACGAAGACGGGATTTCAGCTCATCGAGGAAGTTGTCGTCGAAGCGCACCCCCCATCATAGCGCGGCTTCGGGGAGAGTCGCACCTCATTGAGGGCGCCGTCAGTGGCGGTCGATAAGGCCGCCGGTCGTGAAGACCGGGGGCGGCGGCTCGCTCCCCCCGCCGCCGTCCGGCAGGACGTCCACATCGACGTCGAGCGAGCCGCGCGGCGGCTCAATGATGCATGGGCCCAGGACGAGGGCGTGCGGGGGCGGCCGGGGCGCAGGTCCGCGGCCAAAATAGATTGCGCAGGCGACGCCTGGCGGGTGACCGGGATTGCGCCCGCTAAGCCAATCCTGCTCCGCTTTGGCGACCGCCGCGTAGTAGGCGAGCTTCTCCGGCGCCATGCCTTCGAGGTGCTGCACGCGGTCGGCGCCGGCGGCGAGGCGCTCGCGGCAGGCGTCGCGCTCGGCCTGCGACATCCAGGCGGCGCCCGTGCTGGCGCAGCCGACAGCGCTGCCGCGCAGGGCCGCGGCGAGATCGCCGCCGCCAGGCGCGGCCACCGGGCCCGGCGGACCGGCAGGCGGCGACGGGGTCGGGCTGGGGTTCGCGGTCTGGACGCCGGGCAGCGCCATGGCGCTCGGGGTGGCAGCGGTGGCGGAACGCGCGCTCGCCTGCGGCTGTCCGGCGGCCGCCGGCGCCGTCCTGGCGAGCGGCAGCCGCGCCAGCGTCACGGTCTCGGGAGGCGTCGAATCCTCCGCCACGCGCCAGGCGTCGCGGCCACGGAAATCGAGCAGGGCGAAGGCGGCCAGATGGGCGAGCGCCGCCAGGCCGAGCGCGGCGAGCCATCGCGCCCGGCGCCGCCGGGGTTGGGGTACGCTCGCGAAGGGCACCGAACGGCTCCCGTCCGCGCGCCCTGGCCCCCCAGCCGCCGGCGCGCGCGGCGCAGCAAACGCCGCGGCGCCGGCGGTGACAAGTTTACGCTTTGGTCAGGCGAGCGCGCCGGTTCGCCGACCGCGCCGACATCGCCCATGGGGTCTCGGGAGCGGAAACCGACGTCGATCTGGTGTTGTGGTGACACCAAAATGGTGTCATCGTGATGCGCATGGACATCAACAACCTCGTCGAGGCGCTGCGCGGCGACCTCCTGCGCGCCGCCGAGGTCGGCGGCGACGAAGCCCGCGGGGCGGCCGAGCGGCTGCTGCTGGCGCTGGACCCCGCCCTGCGGCTGACCTTGATGGACGCCCTCTCGCAGGCGGCGAGCGAGATCGGCGCGGCCCTGCCCGGCGTCGCCGTCAGCGTGCGGCTGCAAGGCCGCGAGCCGGTGTTCGTGGTCGAGGGCGCGCCGGCGGCGCCAGCCGCGGACGAATCGTTCGGCGGCGGGGACGACGAGGCGGTGGCGCGCATCACCCTGCGCCTGCCCGAAGCCCTCAAGGTCCGCGCCGAAGCCCTGGCGGCCGGCCGCGGCCAATCGCTCAACACCTGGCTGGTGGCCGCCGCCCGCGTCGCCGCCAGCGATGATTCCGCCGGAGGCGGCCGCCACGGCCTCTCCGGCAAGCGCCTGAAAGGATGGGCCCGATGACCGACCAGCCGCGCAGCCACAGCTTTCCGACGCCGGGGCCGACGCGGCTGCGCGTCGAGCTGCCCTCCGGCCGGATCACCGTCGTCGCCGACGCCGGCGGCGAGACCCGGGTCGAGCTCAGCGCGCCGCACGGCGACCGCGCCGCGCTGGAGTGGATCGACGAGGCCGAGGTGGCCGACGTCGGCGGCGAGATCGTGGTGCGCAACCCGCACCGCCGCTTCATGTTCGGCTTCAACCACTGCGGGCCGATCGAGGCGGTGCTGCACGCGCCGGCCGGCAGCGACGCGCACCTGAGCATCGGCGCCGGGCGCATCGAGACCGCCGGGCGGCTGGGAGAGCTCGCCGCCAACACCGGGGCCGGCGGCATCCGCGTCGAGGCCTGCCAGAGCGCCCGGGTGCGCACCGGCTCGGGCAACGTCGACGTGCTGGATGCGTCCGGCGCCGTTGACGCCACCACCGGCGCGGGCCAGGTCTCCATCGGCAGGGCCGGCGAGGTGCGGGTCACCACCGGGGCCGGCAACGCCCGTCTCGAAGAGGTGGCCGGCGCGGCGCGCTTCACCACCGGCCACGGCAACGTCGAGGTCGGCCAGGCTGGCGACAGCGTCGAGGCCTTCACCGCTTCGGGCAACATCGAGGTGCGCCGCGCCGACCACGGCCGGGTGCGGGCCAAGACCGTCTCGGGGCGCGTTCGGGTGGGCGTGGCGGAGGGGGTCGCGGCGCTGCTCGACCTGCATTCGCTGAGCGGCCGGGTGCGCTCGGAGCTGGCCGCCAGCAGCCCGCCGGCCGAGGGCGAAAAGCACGTCGAGCTGATCCTCTCGACCGTCAGCGGCAACGTCAGCGTGGCCCGGGCATGAGCGCCGTCGAAGCCGCCGCGCCGCCGCCCGGCGAGATCCCCGCCTACCTGCCCTTCACGGCGCAGTTCGACCTGACCTCGAAGCTGAACGGGCGCGCCTATCGCATCTTCCTGTTCAAGCCGCTGCTGCCGCCGCCGCCCGAGGGCTATGCGCTGATCGTCACCAGCGACGGCAACCTGACCTTCCCGATCGCCTCGGTGGTCAACGCGGCCTACGGCCTGGGCGGCGGCCGCAACGCGGTGGTGGTCGGCGTCGGCTACACCACGGACAATCCGCTCGAGTGGGGCCTGCTGCGCCGCCGTGACCTGACCCCGCCGACGCCGCTGTCGGCCATCCCCGCCATGCCCGGGTGGCCCGAACCGAAGCCGGAAGACTACGGCGGGGCCGAGGAGTTCCACCGCTTCCTCACCGAGGAGCTGCGGCCGCTGATCGCCGCGCGCTGGCCGATCGATCCGGCCGACCAGACCCTCTACGGCCACTCGCTGGGCGGGCTCTTCACCCTCTACGCCTTGCTCAATCATCCGACCTCGTTCCGCGGCTTCGTCGCCTCCAGCCCCTCGATCTGGTGGAACGAGCGCGCGATCCTGGACGACGTCCCGGCGTTCGCGGCCCGCATCGCGGCCGGCGAGGCGCAGCCGCGGGTGCTGATCACCATCGGCGCCACCGAGCAGGACCCGCTGGCTGTGGTTCCGCCCGGCTTCACCCGCGAAACGGCCGAGAAGATGATCGTCGACGCACGCATGGTGGAGAACGCCGCCGAGCTGGGCGCCCAACTGGAGGCGCTCAAAGGCGGTCCCAGCTACCTCGCCCGCTACCGGGCGCTGGACGAGGACGATCACACCACCTCGCTCGCCACCTCCATCGGCCGCATGCTGGGTTTCGCGCTGCGGCCCTGACGGATCGTCGCCGGTGCTCTATCAGGGCTTGGGCGAGTCGATGGCGGCTTGCGAAGGAGGGGCCGCATGGAAGCTGATGAGGGCCGGCCGCGCGGCGTCTCCGGCATGGCGTATCTGGTCGACCAGTTCCTGAGGGACCACCTCGGACGCCCGTACCGCCTGATCCTGGCCGCGGGTCTGGTGGTCAGCATCGTCGGCGCCCTCAACAACCTCGAGAAGGCGTTCGGCTCGGCCCAGAACGTGGCGGAGGGGGTCGTCATCGTCATCTTCCAGGCCGCGCTGCTGCTCAACCAGCTGGCCCAGGTGCACGAGTGGCGGCGCGAACGGCGGGCACGGCGCAAGGCGTGAGCTGCTGGCGTCAGTCGCGGGGCGCGGCGGCCTCGTCGGCGAGGTAGTTGGCGCTGAAGGTGGCCATCGCAGCCGCGATCGGCTTCAGGGTCGGGTAGAACTGGACGAAGGTGGTGTCGACCGCGGCATGGGCCGCGTGGCAGGCGTAGCAGGGCTGGCTGGGCGGCAAGAGCTGGCCGGGTCCCTCCCCGGCGAAGTCAAAAAAGGCCCAGCCGCCCGGGAAACGGCCGACGTCCT